>Ga0116148_1001251_pt1 | contig 28344 bp, 23 predicted proteins | sample AD_UKC055_MetaG_FD_89786 | JGI IMG/M metagenome (GOLD analysis project Ga0116148, IMG submission 89786) | Active sludge microbial communities of municipal wastewater-treating anaerobic digesters from USA - AD_UKC055_MetaG | ecosystem: Engineered > Bioreactor > Anaerobic > Digestate | place: USA...
CGCTCGTTTTCAGCTTGGCTCACATCCCGCGCCACCTCGCTTCGGGGATAGTTCGCCTTACGCTTCAAACTTCGCTGCGCTCGTTTTCAGCTTGGCTCACTAAAATATAGTTCGTCTTCCGTTGTATCTTTCGGTGTCGTAGTATTTTTCCACGTCAACAAGTTTCAGTTTATTGACTACTCCGGCCAAAGGCGCTGTGCCGATATCACCGCGTTCCAGGGTAACCATGCGTCCGAAATCTTCCTTGACAATCATGTCCACCGCCGCAATGCCGAACCACCGGGCCATCATACGGTCATGCGCTGAAGGCGTTCCTCCGCGCTGAAGATGACTCAGGCTGATATGACGGGCTTCCAATCCGGTCCTCTTTTCAATTTCTGCGGCAACAAAACTGCCCGCTCCGCCGACGGAGACATGACCGAAATCATCAATATGAGAATCTTTTAAAAATTCCTGTTTCCCCGCAAGTTTGGCGCCTTCGGCAACCACAATGATGGAATAATTTATTTCCCGGCCTTTTCTTTCGCGCAACAGCAAGCAGACTTTATCCATATCGAAGGGATGTTCCGGAATCAGAATGATATAGGCGCCGCTGCATTCGCCGCCGCGCAGCGCGAGCCAACCGGCATGCCGTCCCATGGTTTCCACCACGAAGATGCGGCCGTGGGACCCCGCCGTTGTCCGGAGACGGTCAATTTCCTCAGTGATAATGTTAATCGCCGTGTCAAAACCAAGCGAATATTCCGTCCCCGCCAGATCCATATCGATGGTTTTGGGAATGCCCACCGTTTTGATGCCTATTTTATGCAGTTTGTACGCAACACCCAGCGTGTCTTCCCCGCCGATGGCGACGATGGCGTCGATGCCGAGCTTTTTTATATTCTCAAGGACCCGGGCGGACCGGTCATTTTTAGGATTAAAGGGGTTGGTTCGCGATGTCCCCAGATTCGTGCCGCCGTATCGATCCCATGTCCGGACGATTTCTTCGTCCAAATGTTTCAAGTGGCGGGCGCGGCTTTTTTCATCCTCCGGATCAACGTCGATAAGCCCTTTCCAGCCTTCCACAATACCGATAACGTCGAAGGAAACCGACCGGTTGGCCGCCAGCCGCGGATCGAGCGCGCTTTTTGTAACCCATTTAATTGCCCCGTTCAAACCGGGACAATCTCCGCCGCCGGTCAATACTGCTATTTTCATCTTCATATTTTCTCTCCGCAATATTGAAAGTTAATAAAACACTCGCTAATAATTGACGGATCCTGACGGAAAAATCGCGATGTCCATTTTATAAGAAAAACCGGCTCTTCTGTCAACCCTATATTCCCCCGGGACGGAGGATATTCTTTTCATGTTTTCGTCAGGACGCTTGAAATATTACTTAAAAAAATATATATTTTATAAAAAAACAGGACGGGCTTTCATGACAGAAAAAGAAACCGGCAAATGGCTGAAAATCGATATATCGGCTCCCCCGGAACTGATGGAGGCGCTGGGAAATTTTCTCACGGAATCCGGTGTTCAGGGCGTGTTTCAGGAATCGCAGTCCTCTCAGGCCGTCGGTTCAGACTTTCCCGAACCGGTTGCGGAAGACATCCTGAAAGCCTATTTCCCGCTCGACAGCCGCAGCGATAAAAAACTGGCGGCACTGCAAAAATACATCGACAGCCTGGCCGAAATATTCCCCGATCTGGGAAAACCGTCATTTACAACCGAAACCATCTGCGATCCCGACTGGGGAGAACAGTGGAAAAAATATTTTAAACCCATCCGGGTCAGCAACAACATCGTTGTCAAACCGACATGGGAACGATACACGCCTTCCAGTCGAGACATCGTTATTGAAATCGATCCCGGCATGGCATTCGGCACCGGCCAGCATGCGTCCACCAGAATGTGCATTGAAGCGGTTGAAGATATCATCATGAACGACCGTTCCATTAAAGAATGGAAAGTGCTGGATGTCGGTTGCGGCACCGGCATCCTCGGCATTACCGCCGCCAAAATGGGAGCACAGGATGTTCTCTGTGCGGATATCGACCGGAAAGCCGTCGAAATTGCTGGTGAAAACGCGGCCATTAATGATGTGCGGCACGCCGTCCGCACCATCAATAAAAATCTGGCTGCCATTGACAAACCCCGTAATCTGATTATCGCCAACCTCACGTCGAATCTACTGCTGACCCACCGGCAGCATCTGACGCAATTACTGATGCCGGACGGCTACATGATCCTTTCCGGCATCATTGAACAAGATGCCGGAAAAGTCGCGCAGGAATATGCCGCAACACCTCTTGAACTGCAACGGACAATCACGGAAAAGGAATGGGTCTGTTACGTGCTCAAAAAGACATCCGCCTGCTGACAGCACCCTGCAAACGGCAATCTTCAGATAAACCATCTATAAAGGAAAACAGGCCTTGACCGTCCCCCGTATATACAGTCCGGAATCTCTGGAAAATAAAAACAGCTGCGCGCTGGGAGAAGACAATGTAAAATACCTGAAAAAGGTCATGCGCCTCAAGGAGGGCGACCGGATACATATTTTTGACGGCTTCGGGCGGGAATACGAAGCGACCATCAAAAATTTTTCGGCAAAATCGGTGCTCGTCGACTTGGGGAAAGCGATTCCCTCCGTTAACAGGGACATCAGCATCACCCTGGCGCAGGCCATCACCAAAGGGAAAAAAATGGACACGATCGTTAAAAGCGCCGCCGAACTGGGAGCGGACATGATTATTCCTTTTCATGCCGTGCGGTCGGTCAGCCATATTGCCGATGAAAAAAATCCCCGGAAACAGACCCGCTGGCAGAAAATAGCGCACGAGGCCGCCCGGGCGAGCCACAGCGCTTACATCACGGAGGTTACAAAAATTTTATCTTTTCCGGAAATGCTTTCCCGGTGTTCTCCCAAGGCTTTGAAACTGATTTTCTGGGAAGAAGAATCCCGGAAGACCATCAAGGATATGCTGACGGATGACACTCTGGAGGCCTGCGGGGATTTTTTTATTGTCGTCGGACCGGAAGGCGGTTTTTCAAAAGACGAAATCGAAAAAACAAAAGAGGCCGGGTTCTTTTCCGTCAGCCTGGGCAGACAAATCTTAAAAGTAGAAACAGCGGCAACGGCAATCATATCCATCATTCAATACGAAAAAGGAATCTTCAGTTCAACATCACAGGAGGCATGACATGGCTTTTCATCCATACGCAGGTTTCTGGCGACGTCTGGTCGCCTTTACCATCGACGGTACCATTATCTGTTTCATCTTTATCTTTCTTTTCTTCATTGCCTCAATGGCATTCTTCAGCGGCGCCGTATCAGCCAACGGTGAAAAATTTCTAGCCAGCCTCGGCAATGCCGAATCTCTTTCTCCCGCGATGATTTCTCTGTGGTTATTTTATATTCTGCTCAATATCGGTTATTTTACATATTTTCATGGCGCGACGGGCCGCACACCGGGGAAAAGCCTTCTGGGCATGCAGGTTGTTTCCACGGAAGGAACACCCATTTCTTTCGGAACAGCGTTTCTAAGATCGGTGGGCTATCTGGTATCAAATATCTTATATCTCGGTTTTATCTGGGTTGCATTTGATCGACGAAAACAGGGATGGCATGACAAAATTGCCGGAACGGTTGTCATCAGGAGAGAAAGTTACGAACAAAGCGCTGGCGTATCCATCGCCGAGCCGACATGGTCGCCACCGAAGGCACAACAGACAAAACCGCCTGAAACTAATGAAAATTAGACGGCAAACAGCCGGGAATTTCACAAAAAGGCCTTGACAAAAGGACGCTTATTCTATAGACGGAGTCAGTATTTTTAACCAATCGGGTCGGTAGCTCAGTCGGTAGAGCATCGGACTGAAAATCCGAGTGTCGGCAGTTCAATTCTGCCCTGACCCACCATTAAAATCAAGGGGTTAGCCATTCGCGCTGACCCCTTCTTTTTTATTTGTGACCAAATTGTGACCAGTTGTTTCAAAAATTGCATTTTCCAGCCGACAAACAGCCTCTTGATTTTCGCCTCTCATTAAATGAGCATACACAGCCAGAGTGATATTAGGTGTCGAATGTCCTAATTGATTCTGAATGTATTTAATGTTTTCCTTTTGGTCAATTAAAAGACTTGCGTATGTGTGCCGTAACGCGTGAAATTTAATATACGGTACTTCCGCCTTCTTTAACGCCGGTACGTAATGCCGCCGCAACATATTATAACAGCTTATCGGCGTACCGGCTTCAGATTTGAAAATAAGGTCTTTAAATTCGTTTTCTTCAGTGGTTGCTTCAGTGCTTTGATCTTGCTGTGTGATTGCCCCTTGTAATTTCCATTGTGCAAGTTCCTTTACCAATAGCGGTGACATATCAACTTTTCTTATGCTCTGTTTTGTCTTTGGTTCAAAGAAACGATCATGGTTATAGGTTCGCTTTACATTGATCTGTTTATTCGTGAAATCAATATCTGACCATTTAAGCCCTAAAATTTCACCTTGTCGCAAACCGGTTAAAATGGCCGTTAAGAATATCAATTTATATTTTTGGTCTGGTTCAGCTTCCAGCAAGGCGCGAATTTGTTTAGGTGTCAATATTCCGATTTCGCTTGATTGTTCAATCTTGCCGGTTGATTTCGGTCTTTCAGCGTCCCTGACAGGATTAAAGTCAATCATTTTATGCCTGACCGCGTATTTCATAATTTGATTTAACGTAACCATAAGCTTTCTTAACGTAGCCAATGCCATTTTTCCAGATTGCCTTGCCGTAATAAATTGTTCAATGGTTGCCGTGGTAATCAGATTTATTCTTTTGTCATTCAAGTCTGAAAAGTGGTTTTTTAGGTGACCGTCATACATTTCCCACGTAGTTTCACGGCAACGCGTTTTTTTATATTCCAGCCATTTTTCAGCCACTTCAGAAAAAAGAGGGGTTTTCTTTTCGTGAAGAAAAGTTCGTCTCTCAATTTTTAATTCGATCTCATACAGTTCTTTTCTTGCGGCTTCTTTTGTCATGCCAGCCTTCAGCGTTTTCCTGTAGCGTTTGCCGTTTTGGTCATAGCAGTCAACAACATATCGCCCGCGTCTTTTACTTATGCAAGCCATGATTTAACCTCCAGAAATAAAAAAACCCCGGAAGACCTCTCACAGTCATAGGGTCTGCCCACCATGTCACCATTGGTGGGAATCTTCCGGGGTGTATGTAATAAGTTATTTTTCATTTTCCTATGCCTTGAGATTTTCTATATATCTATGTATCAATGTTTATAGATAAATGCAAGAATTGATTTCTATATAATCATGTGCTAATAACTCCAGCATGGAAAAAAATCGAAAAAACTATAATACGACTCTTGACGCTGATATTATCAAAAAGCTGAAAATCCTTTCCGCCGAAACTGATAAGCGGCAAAATGATCTATTGGAAGAAGCCATTCAAGACCTCTTGAAAAAGTATCAAAATCCAAAAAGCCAAAAGAAATAGTCTTCCCATTTATGTAATATTTATTTCAGCAACTTCAACGGCGGTTTGCCAGCGGCAAACTTGCCAGCACCAGCCGCCTTTGCTCTAATCTCTTGCTCTTGCTTTTTCCCCTTGCTTTCAGTTGCTTTGGCATGGCAAAAGGGAGCCGCCGCTATTGCCATACGATCCCGCCGTTCTTTCGGTTCATTCGGATCGTTCATAACTTTCAGCATATAATCCAAAGGGTCTAAGTTTTCCGCTTGCAAGTTACCCCAAAGGTCATTGAGCATATCGGATATTTGATCCTTCTTTGATTTTAGCTTTGATTTAATTTTAGTCTTTGAACCTTTTGGCCTTCCTGCATTTATTCTATAACCACCTTTAGCCATTATGTTTTCCTCCTATTTATTGTTTGATTTCTGTTTGATTAATTAATCAGAAATCAAAAAAATTATGCGAATGGGAAAACATGGGGTTCCTTTTAAGCTTAGTGCCATGGACATTTTTGACCGCCCCTATTCTAATTCTGCCATTTGCTTTCCTTAACAAACTTTGAACCGTGAATAAGTTTGTATTCTCTAAACATACCGCGCGGGTTTATTTCTGTTTGCCATGCCTTAGCGTCAACTATCTTTAGACGGTTAGTCTTTTGCTCTGGTAAATAATCAAGTGCTATATAAAGCCGCGCCTTTTCCTTGCTGAAGTCACCGCCCCGGCCATTGTCTTTCCCCTCTGATTTCTGCAATGCGATTATGCAAATGCCTTCTTTCAGCTTCCTATGAATCTCTTGAATGTATTGTGCGACTTTCCAAAAGTCCGTAGTAACTTCCAAGAAATCAACTATGAATATTTTCTTTTCCGGGGTAATCAAATCGGCAAAGTTTGCCATTCTGTGATAAGCACGAAATTTCCAGTCTTGAAGTTTTACATCTTCAAATAGTTCAAGACGTTTCCGAAATTCAGTGTCACCCATTTCAGAATTGAGATAAACAACCTCATACCGTTTCATATTCTCTTTGACTATATTCAAAAGAAAAGCCGTCTTGCCTGAAGATTTACTTCCAGCCACTACAACAATATTTCCGGGATAAAGTTTGCAGTAAGAATCAATGCCTAATGGTAAACTGATTGAAAATTCATCTGTGGGTGCGTTTAGGAAATTAACTTCTTCAATTTCGTTTTCAATCCGGCGATAAACACCGTCTTTATTGCCGTGCTTTTCAATAACCTTGTCTTTGTCTTTTAGTCTGCTAAGCGCAACGCGCACCGCAGTCTTATCTTCTTTTGTAACAACTTGTAACACTGTATAACAGTCAGTAACAGAAAAGTAACCATTTGTAACAGATATGAAGTCTAATACTTCCTTCGCCAAGTTCCTTTCTCTTTTATTGGCACGTTGAAAAGCGGACTCAATTTTTGCCTGAATCCATTTACTATCAGGATTTTCACCCCATGAAAATATAAGTTTTTCAAGGACTTGTTCAATTTCTTCTTTCGGCATACCACCTTTGACAAGGCAATTACTGACATGAAAAAGGTCATTGTCCCGGCGGCCATTCTCAAACATTTTAGAGGCACTGACTTCAGTTTTGACTTCACCCCTATATATAGAATTATTTATTATATTATTAAATGCGCTTAGAAGCGCATTAGGCAGCGGCGGTGGTGTGATCTCTGCTAAAGATAAACCGTCAAGCCATTCATAACCCTTACCATTGCCATTCATTGAAGGCGCGGCAATGATGTAGCCGCCTTCTCCGCGTATATCAACACCGGGCATTATGGCCGCTTGAACAGTCAAGCCGGAATCTGTGGGATATTGGAAATATAAGTGCCAGCCCCCGCGCGGTGTTCTTGCTGTGGGAATTTCCAAAGAATCGGGCAAGAGTTCCTGAACAGTGTCAAAGCCCTTCTGTGTATCGCAATCAACAACAAACAAGCCTGAAATTTGCCCTGTGACAATTCCAATCATGGCATTAGGCCATTTACTCCACCATGCTTTTATTTCGTCTGATGAGGCCTTTCTGTGCTGAAAATCAGTCCATTGGAAATAAGGCTTCTTATTCCTTTGTAACGGGATAATAGAATAATTATTTTTCCCGGCGTAATTCAAAGCCGCTTGCATTGTCTTCATGTCCGATGATTCCCCTATGATTTAATTCATCTTCAAGAATTTTTATTTCTTTCTCTGTGATCTGAATTAATTGCCGCTTCAGAAAAATTTTCCTCTTGATGATTTCTTTTTCGGTCATTGAGCCTCATTCTGTTTTGCAAAGTGGGCTTGAACTGTTTGTAAGTGATACCTAAGATATTTACCGACTCTGATACAGGGGATAGCATTCGGCCCCTTTCGTCTTACCGGGGCATAAAGGAAACTTTTTTTAATTTTTAATTTGTGACATAACTCATCACCAGTTAATAACTCTTCACCGGTGACTTCTTTAACGTTTAATGATTCTTGATCTTGCATTTTCAAAACCTCCAAAATAAATTTTGTAAAACAAAAAAGCCGTGGTCAACCAACCACGGCCTAAGTAAATCATGAAAAACTAAAATAATATTCCCGAAAGTTTTTAAATTTTTATGGGAATAACTAAGGACTTTGTTTTATTGTTTTATTCTTGTCGAGAGCCTTCTTTTTATCCTCGCAATAATTACAAAAACCATCTTTGTTTATATCGTGCCAATGAGCGTATCTTTTCCCGCAGCCGTCGCATTTATATCGCTTCCGAAAAGTTAACTCTTTGTAATAATAAGTTTCCGTCAGCGTTTTTCCACCAATACCCAATTTGCGGCCTATCGTCTCAAATAGAAAACCATCAATAGGTGTAGTGGGATCATCTTGTTTTATTTTTTCTATCATATCGTAAACCTTAAATCCCTTTTCCCGCTCTTGTCTTTTTGTTTCAAGATGCATTCCCTTCGGGTGTGGTCGTCCGAAAACATCATCCCAACTTTTGGCTTTGTATTGCCGCACTTTTCGATAAGCTGTAATATAAGCCATTTCACACCAACGTGGAATAGGTAATGAGTTCATTGAACATAAAAAAATTGCTTCGAGAATCGCCGCGCTATTACCGGCCTTATGCGTATTATATAGTTCTTTAAGTTCCTGCGCACCTAGCCATCTAAACAACGGCCCTCTACCTCGTGTATTCTTTGCCTTCCATTCGTTTTGCGCTTTCCATGCATCATCAAACGACCATGCGTAAAGCTGTTTTAAATCGTCGTATCCGGGCCCCTCATTCGGTAAATGATATATATGGTCATCTAAATTAGGAGAGTGAATATTTCTGACATTTAATTTTGACATTGCCTATCCCTCGCAATTATCCCGGTGTAGTTTGAAGGGGCAAGCGTCGGGATATTGCCGCTTTGTCGGGAGCTACCCTAGCCCCTTCATCTATCTAGGAATTAATATCCGGCCTTCTATTTCAAACCATCTTCAAGGACGGTATAAGTAATCTGTTCATTGGTAACATCATGTATCTGAATTAAAAAATCTTTGAACCTGATTTGTTGTGCATTTGCTTGATATGTCAGATTCTGAAAAAATGCTGGCCTTGCAAGATCATTGTAAGAATATTCTTTATATGTTGTGTTTAATGATACATTATTTTTACCTGCAAAAATAAGTTCACATGATATTGCCGACGGTGTGCCACGAACACATGAATGTGAATAATTAAGCTTGCTGGGGGTAATTATGATAGAATCGGATAAGTATAGCATTTCATAATCATAGCTATACAATACATTATTAATAATACTTCCATCATCCAATACTAAAATGCCCCAGGTGTAAGAACCATCAGAACCTCTTGTTACATAATGTGTTTTATCGTTAAAAATAACAGTTCCGTGAATTATATATTGGTGATTATCCTTACTATGAACGATACTAAGATTAGAAGCCCTGTATTTTGCAGCAGCAGAAATATCTTGAAGAGAAATAAATGTTTTTTGAAAGAAATCACATTTTTGAACTTTTATAATTTCTTGACCTATAAATGCTGTTCTTTTTTCACCTAACGTATAGTTTTTTATGTAACCACCTGAAGTTGGATTAATGGGAGAAAATTTTGTATTGATCCATTGCCCGCGCACACAACCTTGAATGAAGAATAAACAAATTAGAATAGAAAATAATGCAATCTTTTTCATACTTCCCCCTAATTTAGAATTTTGATCAAGAATCTTGTGACCAAATTGTGACCAAATTTACAAAAAACGCTATAAAACACCATAGAGGCACATCTAAAATGTTTCAAGATTTCTTTATGTTATTTTATGGTGTTTTACGTAAGTTATTGAAATAACACGCTGAAAATCCGAGTGTCGGCAGTTCAATTCTGCCCTGACCCACCAGTAAAATCAAGGGGTTGCAAGCCGTAAAACCGGTTTGTGACCTCTTTTTTTAGGGCACTGTGATAAAATTGTACATTCATTTTTCTGGTTTGATCATTTCAGCCAGAATCGCTTCCTGCGTTTCCGTGTCTTCGGGTATAGCATCAATTTTTTTCAGGATAGGATCATCGGCCCTAAACATATTTGTGGTTTCCGTCTCGTCATCAAAAACAAGCACAACCGATCCATTCAGCAAGGAGGCTTTTGCCTGCTTGAATTTTGTCTCCATGGAAGCATCAACAGCGCCATAGTCCGTCCCGGCTCTGGATATAAATTCTTCTATGACGCCTCTTAAGGCTCTCGCACTGAGTTTATTGACTGGTATAATATGGATCATTTCTTCTCAACACCGTTCAGTCATTAAAATGATAATGCTCCACCGTTGATTCCAGCAGGTTTATGAAATAATTGACATCATTCAGGCAAAGATTACACTTTTCATGTTCAATTAACTTAACATGTTCCCTGAAAAATCTGTTAACAAATATTTTATATTTTGTCTGCGCCACTTCGGGAATCAAAGGATATCCGGAAATCTGCATCCGGTCAATGCCCCGACGGTTCTGCTTCTCCGAAAAATCTGGCATATTCATATTGCCAGTGGTTCGTCCAACATCATGCGACGTGCCCATGTCGGTGAGGCCTTGCTTTGCATTCATAAAACATGGTAGTGATTGACACAGCATTCCATCATCAAATGATGATCTGTGTTAATTGTTTTGTTTTGAAAAAAATTTGAAAGTTCAACATTATGGGCCTTCATGTCGTCTTTTCCAATCGTCTTGAAATTCTGAAGGATATCCTCCTTGAGGACCTTTCCCGTATTCCTGCCGATCCGTTTGAAGCGCAACATGTCGTTGTGCCGGGAACGGCGATATCGCGCTATCTTCAACTGGCCATTGCTGACGAAAAAGGCATCTGCGCCAATGTGGCGTTCGATTACCCCGGCAGCTGGCTGTGGAAACTGGCAAGGCTTGTCGATGACAAGGTGCCGGAACGGTCTGCCGTTGATCCTGAAATCATGACGTGGATGATCCTCCGAATCCTCGGCGACAACCGGTTAGCCGCCTACCCGCGCCTGGCCGGGTTCATTCAAAAAGCGGATGATCTGATGCTTTTTGAATTGGCCCGGTCCGTGGCGCATGTGTTTGATCATTACGCGACGTATCGTCCGGATTGGCTGGTGGCATGGAGTGAAGGAAAAAGAATAAAGGATTTCCGGGAGGAGTGCGCGGATGAAGCGAAGGTTTACGAGGAATGGCAGATGGAAATCTGGCGTACCGTCACACAAGAGCTCAAGCTGGGCAGCACCCACCCGCTGAAAATATTTCTTGATAAAATCATGACGGGCAAAACACCGGGAGCAGCATCGGACCTGCCCGGCAGGGCGGCGATTTTTGCGCTGCCTGTCATCCCGCCGATTTACCTTCAGACCATCCGCAGGCTTTCGGAGGTCATGGACATTACCTTTTACCTGCTCAATCCCTGCCGGGAATACTGGTTTGATATCGTACCGCCCAAACAGCTTGCCTATCTTAAAAAGATCGGACGGGACGCGCACACGGAGGTCGGCAATCCTCTGCTGGCTGACTGGGGCCGGTCAACGCAATCGGCCATTGATCTGATATATGATGACGCGTCGTCAGCAAACACACTGGAGACGAGCCGTTTTATCGAGCCGGAGGGTCAGGCGCTGCTCGCGCAACTGCAGAGGTCCATTTTCAACATGCAGGAGCTGGATCCCGGCAGCGTGCAGTTGCCGCACAACGACCGGAGTGTGGAAATCCACTGTTGTCACGGCACCGTACGGGAACTGGAGGTTCTGCACGACAGGTTGCTGTCATTGTTTTGTGCAGACCAGACACTGAGCGTGGATGATGTCGTCGTGCTCACGCCGGACATCGATGAACTGGGCCCGGCCGTCGATGCGGTTTTCGGGACAGTGCCCAAGGATCGTTTCATTCCCTACATCATATCCGGCAGGGCAATGGCCGGAACCAATCCCTACCTGAACATGCTTATGGGACTGCTTGATCTGACGGCCTCGCGGATGCCGGCCAGCCTTGTCTTTGATCTTCTGAGCCAGCCGCTGGTCGCCAGCCGCTTCGGGGTGGACAATGACCGTCTCAACAGCATCCGGAGCTGGCTGAACGGTTCCGGGATCTTCTGGGGGATTGACGGCGAACACAGGCGGGAACTCGGCCTGGCGGACGAAGACAGGCATACATTCCGCAGAGGCCTGGATTCGATGCTGCTCGGGGTTGCCATTCCGTGCCTTGATGAACCGATTGCCGGCTATTTTCCTTATGAGGACTTGGAGGGATCGCGGGCGGAGACACTGGGTCAATTATGGCTTTTTGTGGAAAGGCTGGCATTTTGGAAAAACCGGCTGAAAAATCCGCTGCCGGCCAATGATTGGCAGGACCTTCTCAACCGGATGCTCGCCGATTTTACCGAATGCGGAAGAGATGCCCAGGGGGCGTATGACCAACTTGTCGGCGCCATTGCTGAACTGGCAGATAACTGGCGTGCGGCAAACCTGACAAAGGCAATTTCCAGCCGTGTGATCAAGGCCGCGCTGGCCGATGCGGACGTTAGAAGACGCGGGGCGGTGCCGTCCGGAACGGTTACCTTTGCCTCGCTGTCGGCGATGCGCGGCATCCGGTACCGGGTGGTTTGTCTTGTGGGCATGAATGACGGTTCGTTCCCAGGGCGCGCATATTCTCCGGAATTCGATCTTATCCCGAAGGCAGAACCAAGACGCGGCGACCGGCAAAGAAATCTTGAGGAGCGGGGCATTTTCCTGGACGCCCTTCTGGCTGCCGGCGAGATTCTGCATATTTCCTACACCGGCCGCGACCAGCGCGACAACGCCATAATGCCGCCGTCCGTCCTGGTCGCGAAACTTCTGGATTACCTCAGCCTGGCGATGGCACCGGAAAACGCCACAGCCAACGATCTGGCAACAGCCCGCAGGCAGCTGACGGTGGATCACCCGTTGCAGCCTTTTTCGAGGCGGTATTTTGATCATTCCGATCCGCGGCTTTTCAGCTATGTCGGTCAGTATGCAACGGCCTTGAATCGTGGCAGCAAGTCGACACCGGTGAAAAAGAAAGCGGATTTAAGAAGTGATGAGCAAGAGGAGGATATGCCTGATCCGAAGACACCTTTCTTCAACGGTTATGGGGCGCCTCCCAAAAGCCCGGATACGGAGTCGACAACGTTAACCGTGGACGACCTGTCCTACTTCCTGATGAATCCGAGCAGATTTTTCCTGCGCAGACAGCTCCGGATACAGCTTCCACAGGAAGAGGATGTTATCGCCGATGAAGAACCGCTCCTCTTTGAATTTTCAGAGGAACGTGATGCGGCGGCGATGATTATCGAGGCATGCCGGAAACAGAAGCGCGTCATCACAATTCAGGATGCCCTGGCTATCCTGCAGGCTTCCCCGAGTTCGCCTCCGGGAAGTGCCTGCGAGGCCGCCCTGTCAGGCATCTGGCCGAAAGTGTCGTTGCTTGCCGAAAGGTTGCTTTCGGCAACAACCGGGGAAAAATTGCAGCCGGTTTATTCCTTGCTATCCATTGATGTTGAAGGAGAAACCTGGCAACTCAATGCCGATCTGATGGAACTCCGTCTTTGCGGCCTTGTCTTTTACCGGTGCGACGATCTCAGGGATTTCGACCATCTGAATGCCTGGGTCCGGCATCTGGTTTTATGCGTCTGCCGGCCCGAGGGTGTCTTGCCGCAGACCAGGCACGTTGCGCTTGACGGCGATTTAATCTTCGGGGATATTGCCTGGGAACAGGCCGCAAAGCATCTCGGCAACCTGCTGGCGCTCTACAGAGACGGACTGTTCGAGCCAGTACCCTTTTTCAGAAAATCAGCATGGAAATTCGTGCAAAAGGATATGAACGCGGCAAAGAGCAAGTGGTCCGGAGGGTTCAATGCCGGCGGTAAAGCGGAGAGTGCTGATCCCTGGCATGCTCTGGCATGGCGGGGACTGGAGGCGGACGATGTTCTGAATGAACGCTTTAAGGAAATTGCACACTGTGTTTTTGCGCCCATCCTCGCCAATGAAAAATTAGAAAAAATTGTCACCGAAGAAGAAAAAGGGGAAAAGCGTGGCCGGAAAAAATAAAAAGGTGGAACCTCTGGATGTTTTCACATGCGATCTTAACGGGATCGCCAACATCGAGGCATCGGCAGGAACGGGAAAGACGTGGGCCATCTGCGGACTTTATGTGCGCCTGATTGCCGAGATGGATCTCCCGGTGGATCAGATCCTCGTGGTGACCTTCACCAATGCGGCCACTGCCGAACTGCGCAGCCGTATCCGCGACAGGATGGTGGAAGTGCAGCATTGCCTCGATACTGGCCGCTGCCTGTCTCCGGACCCGTTTGCCGCAGGTTTTCTCAGCAGAATGGACCGGCTCGGGATCAGGGCCAAGGCCGGAGAAAATTTGAAAAATGCCTTGTTGTCCTTCGAGGAATCCGCGATCTTTACCATTCATTCCTTCTGTCAGCGCACCCTCGGTGAGCTTCCTTTCTCGGCAGTCCAGCCGTTCAACGTCGAGGTGGAGGCGGACGATTCGGAGATCATCCGGGAAACGGCGGCGGATTACTGGCGGTGCATGACGCAACACTACACGGCGGATGAAATCAACGCGCTGCTGCAAAATAAGATAAACCCGTCATGGATTGCCGGTGAAATACGGCGCCTGCTTAACAGGCCGCTGGCAAAGCTGGTCATGCCCGAAACAAATCCCTCAGAAAATCCGGCGTCACGAAGGGCGGTCTGGATTAAAAGATTCATTTTGAAAACGGCGCCCCGCGCCATCCGCAAAACCAAGCAGGATCGCCATGTGATTTCCTACAATGACATGCTTTATAATTTGCATGACGTTCTCACCTTGGGACAATTCCCATGGCTGGCCGGAGTATTGAGAAAACGCTTTCCGGTGGCCCTGATCGACGAATTCCAGGATACCGACCCGCTGCAGCTTGAAATTTTCCGCGCCATTTACTTTGACAAAGGAACCCTTTTCATGGTGGGCGATCCGAAACAAGCGATCTATTCTTTCCGCAACGCCGACCTGAACACATACCTCGCCGCTCGGCGTCAGGCCCAGCGTCAATGGACCATGATCCATAATCAGCGATCGGAAGAAAAGCTGATCTTTGCCATCAATGCGGTATTCGGCGCAAACAAGAACGTCTTTGGCGATGGTGAAAAGATTCCGTACCGTGACGTCAGGAGGGGCACCAAGCCCCTGAAGGAACTTCAGGGGGATCCTGAACCGCGCGAACCTTTTTCCGTCTGGCTTTTCAAGACCGGGTCGAAAGCAGAACCCCTTAAAGCGGGGGACGCCCGGTCGCTTGCACTCGCTGCGACGGCAAAGGAAATGGCCCGACTGATCGACGGAGGAATGCGGGGCACCATCCAGATAGGCGATGAGAACTTGCAGCCGCGTGATATCGCTGTTCTCGTGCGCACAAAGGCGCAGGGAAGACAGGTTAAAGAGGCACTTGCGGATTATGGCATCGGCAGTGTGGATCTGACCGAACGCAGTGTTTTTGCAACCGTTGAAGCTGAAGAAATGAAGACCGTCCTGCGGGCGATCGCCGAGCCATCTCAAGCCGGGCTTTTGCGGGCGGCGTTGTCCACGATGCTGCTTGGATTCGGCAGCAGGGAGCTGGCCGATCTGAATGCCGATGAGACCGAATTTAACCGGATTGTCGGACAGGTGAATGAATACCGGCAGGCATGGCTCGGCAGCGGTTTCGGCGCCATGTGGCGCAGGCTGATTGCACAGGAAAGGGTTATCGAACGGCTTTTGCCGCTGAAGAACGGGGAGAGAAAAATAACCAACCTGATGCACCTGATGGAACTTGCAACAGGTGCAGAGGAGACGCACCGCGGCATTGAAGCGCTTTTGCGCTGGCTGAGTGAAAAGCGTTCCGCCGGGGACGAGGAGGATGTGGCGCAGCTGAGGCTGGAAAGCGACGAAAATCTTGTTCAGGTCGTCACCAAACACAAGGCCAAAGGCCTGGAATGGCCGATTGTCTTTTGCCCGTTCGTCTGGAGCGACCGCAGCCGGTCATTGAAGGATGAGGTCTGCACCTATCACGAGGGCGATACCCTGGTGCTTGATTATGCAACCGACGACGAAAAAAAGAAAAAACAGGAAGACGAGGCCGGCGAAGAACGGGTGCGACTGATTTATGTTGCGCTGACGAGGGCGGCAAACCGCTGCTATATTGTCGCTGGTCCTTTCTGGCAACCGTCGGGAAAGGGTGCAACGGAAAAAAAGGCGAAGAAGAGCATCCTGAACTGGATCGTCGCCGGCGATGAGATAAAACACGGCGTGTGGGCGGAAAAAAAAGAGGTGACCGTTGATTCCATGCATCAGGCATGGCAGAGACTCCTGACATCAAACAAAGGGATCGGAGGGATTCCGTGGCCGGATAAAAAAGAGACAGTCCGTCCGGTTATTTGCAAAGAGAAGAGAAAATATGAAGCCCGGAAGGTCGGCAGACTGCCGGGTGTGGCCTGGAAAATATCCAGTTACTCATCGCTTACCGCCTCCTCCCTTGAAGGAGGAAGGCAACACGAACCGGCGACACAGGATTATGACGTCATCCCCCTTGCGATTGAAGATCATGATCCGCCTCAAGTCCTCCGGGCAAAGCTTTCGGGCGATATCATCGATTTTCCGGCCGGTACCACAACAGGACATTGTCTGCATGCCGTTTTCGAAAGGATTGACTTTCAGGACGAAAGCGGATGGAAAGACATCATCACCAACGTGCTGGCGAATTATCCGCCGGTGGATGCCTTAGAAAAGCGCGATGATCAGGTCAGCCGGATTCACGGTATGCTGAAAGATGTCATGAGCACCCCTCTGCCAACCGGGTTTAAACTCGGCGACGTTGCCAGGGCAAAAAGATTTTCCGAATTCGAGTTCGCCTATTCGGTACGTCACCTTGATCACGCAAAACTTAAGAATCTTCTCGACAAACACGGCTGCCGGATTCCCCCGCTGGATTTTCCCGATCTCGAAGGTTACCTGCGGGGTTTCATTGATCTTGTCTTTGAACACGCGGGCAAATGGTACGTACTGGATTGGAAATCGAACAAGCTGGGCATCAGTGCCGCGGAGTATTCCCGGTCGTCCGTCGATGAGGCAATGTTCAATCATGCCTATGAATTTCAGGGCCTGATCTATCTTATCGCTCTTCATCGTTACTTGAAACTGCGTATCAGCAAATATGATTACAGCCGGCACATGGGAGGCATTCTGTATCTCTTTGTCCGTGGCGTTCGTCCGGCATGGCCTTCGGCAGGTATCTGGCATAAACTGCCCGAGCCGGCGCTGATCGAATCACTGGATGCCCTGTTCTCTTCAGAAAACCGGAGGACCGTATAGCGTTGATGAGAAAACATGAAAACATACCTGCGGCCGATTATGCATCGCCCCTGTCCAGGGGACTTGCGGATTTTCTGAAGCGCCTTTCTTTGACCCTTGGTGCTACGGAAGAGGCGGCGCGCACAGCGGGCGATGCCGCCAGGGCGTGCGCTCAAGCCCTGGCCGAAGGCGATGTCTGCGCGAATTTCTCTCTGCTGGCCGCAGCGGAAGGCAAGCCGGCACAGGATGTACGAAAGCTGCTGGATGCTTCTTTGGTGGCCTCATCCGCCGGGGCGGATAAAAAATTGCCCCTCGTGTATGACGATGAAGGACAAATCTACCTGTACCGGTACTTTGCCTATGAGCGGAAACTGGCCGATGCAATTATCAGGCGGTTACCGGGGCCCGCGGCGCGGACAGTCAGCGCCGAATCGCGACAGTTTCTCGAAAAACGGTTTGCGGAAAATGCAAGGGAACTATCCGGCCGGCCGGACTGGCAGAAAATTGCGGTAGAAATGGCATTCACGAACCGCCTGACGATCATCAGCGGAGGACCCGGTACCGGCAAAACAACCATCGTAACAGCCCTCATCGCGGCACTGGCGATAAATGATCATCCCCCGCGAATCGCGCTTGTCGCGCCGACCGGCAAAGCGGCGGCAAGAATGGAAGAGTCGATGCGCAGTCAGATGAGCACACTTGACGCGGAGTTAAGGAAACGCATGCCCGAGCGGGCCTCCACCATTCATATGCTGCTGGGAGCCAGCCCGGCTGGCAATACGTTCCGCTTTAACGAAAACAACCCCCTGCCCTATGATTTGATTGTCGTCGATGAAGCATCCATGATTGATTTATCCTTGGCCTCAAGGCTGTTTTCCGCACTGCATCCGGATACTGGAATTGTTTTGCTGGGGGATAAGGATCAGTTGGCGGCGGTCGAAGCCGGAGCGGTATTCGCAGAACTGGCGCAGCAGACATCGGTTCCTGACAATATGGACAAGCTTTCGACAGGAAGCGGCACACCACCTCTCAACGCTCAACCAAACGAGAAAGGGCCGTTGTCCAGTTGTGTTGTCTGGCTCAAGGAGAATTACCGGTTCAGCGCAGCGTCGCCCATAGCTAAAGTGGCGGGCCTTGTCGTTAACGGTGAGGGGGAACAACTCATCGAATGGCTTCAAAATGAAAAAGGGGATAACATCAAGTGGGAAGCCTTTGATGAAGGACTGCCGTCGCGTGTTGTAGGGGCTCTTGTCAAGGGGTTTGAACCGTTTGTTGAGGCGGTAAATCAGGGCGATCCGGAGAAGGTGCTTGCCGCTTACGAAAAATTCTGCGTCCTTTGCGTCATCCGTAACGGCAGACGGGGTGTCAACGGTATCAATGACGTCATAGCGCGGCAGTTACGCCTGAAGATATCGGGAGAAGGACCTGGTGAGGGGCCTTGGTATGACGGTCGTCCGATTATGATTACGGAGAATGATTATGGCCTTGGGGTATTCAACGGCGACATCGGTGTGGCCCTCAAGACGAAAGACGGTCATCGTCGCGTCTGGTTCATGGACAAAGACGGAGGGTTGCGTTTTGTGCCTCCTTCTTCCTTGCCGGCTCATCAAACGGCTTTCGCCATGACGGTGCATAAAGCCCAAGGGTCAGAATTCGAAAATGTCTCGCTTATTCTGCCCGAGCAGGACACCCCCGTGTTGACCAGGGAACTTATCTATACGGCGGTTACCCGCGCGAAGAAGACTCTTCTTATATACGGCAGCGCGGACATTCTGAAGCTGGCCGTAGGCCGTCCAACATCGCGTCGCAGCGGCCTGGCGAAAAAAATTAGTACGCCGCCATGACCGCCGACACGGACCGAATCCGGCAATCTTTCGACGCCCCCCCCTCTGTAGAACACAACCCAAGCCGTTTTTTCAAACCCCGGCGCGTAAATATTTTTGGAGAGACGGCTGAGAGTTTTTCTTCGGCTAATGTTCAGGAAATTTTTTTATGAAGGGAAATTGTACTGGCGCAGCAGATCGGCAAACTGATCCGGTGCAACAGGCTTGCTGAAATAAAATCCCTGCATTTCGTCGCAGATTTTCTCCCGCAGGAAATGATCCTGTTCCAGTGTCTCCACACCTTCGGCAACAATATTAAGGCTCAGCGTCTTGCCCATGGCAATGATGGCTTCAATGATCGCCTTGTCGTCGGAATCATGAGGAAGATTACGGATGAACGATCTGTCCACCTTGAGGGTATCGATAGGGAGATGCTTGATCTGGGAAAGGGATGAATAGCCGGTGCCGAAATCATCAAGGGCAAGGCGCACACCCATCTCCTTTATTTTGGTCAGCACACCGATCAGGCGTTCGGGTTTGAACATGATCATGCTTTCCGTGATTTCCAGCTCCAGAAGATTCGGCGACATACCGGATTCGTCCAAAGCATTTTTGATATCTTCTAGAGCCTTATCATCCATCAACTGACGAAGCGATAAATTGACCGCCACCCGGATGGGCGGCAGGCCCTGGCGCTGCCAGGCGACGTTCTGTACGCAGGCGGTTTTTAAGACCCACCGGCCGATGGGCACGATGATGCCGGTTTCTTCGGCGACCGGAATAAATTGGGTCGGCGTGATGGACCCCAGCTGCGGGCTGTTCCAGCGCAGCAGGGCTTCCACACCCGTGATCGTGCCGGATTTGAAGTCCATCTTGGCCTGATAATCCAGATACAATTCGTGGCGTTCCAGCGCCCGGCGCAGATTGGTTTCGATGGAAAAACGCTCGTAGGACTGCGACTGAATGTTCTGTGAATAAAACTGGTAGTTGTTCTTCCCTTCTTCCTTGGCAAAGTACATGGCCATATCCGCTTTCTTCATCAGGGTCTGTTCATCCTCTCCATCCGTAGGGTACACACTGATGCCGATGCTCGATGTGACGCGGCATTCTTCACCCAGCAGAACCATCGGTTTCATGACGGTGCCGAGGATTTTCTGGGCGACGATGGCGACGTTGGCCAGGTCGGTTACATCCTCGATGAGGATGATGAATTCATCGCCTCCCAGACGTCCGACAACATCTTCTTTATCCTTGGGGCGTCCGATCACGTCAGCGGCGCGCAGGGTTTGCCGAAATCGTTTGGCCATCTCTTTCAATAGTCTGTCGCCGGCATCATGCCCCATGGTGTCATTGATGATTTTGAACCGGTCGAGATCAATAAAGAGAAGCGCCAGCTGACGCTTGTTGCGTTTGGCGGACTTAATGGCCTGATTCAGCAAATGGTTGAACATCATGCGGTTGGGCAACTGGGTCAGATTATCGTGTGTTGCCAGGTATTGGATCTGCGCCTCGGCGCGCTTACGTTCGGTCACATCGCGGCTTTCGCCCAGGATGGATAAAGGTTTCCCATTTTTATCCTGAATGAAACTTAACGTGGTATCGAGCGATATGAGACGACCGTCCTTGCAGCGAAATTCAACTTCCAAGGAACGCTTATAGTCGGGCGGGGGGGGGACAATCTCCGCCTTGGCCATTTCCTCTGAAAACATTTCCAGCGCTTTTTGGAAAGATTCTTCGGTGAGAAGTTTATCCAGGGAGATCTCTTTAATCTCGGTAAACGTGTATCCTGATGCCTTCTCCGAAGACGGGCTGAAATATTGAAACTTCAAGTTCAGATCGAAGAGCCACACCTGGTCGGTCATATGATCCGCCAGAAGACGGTATTGTTCCTCGGCACGCTTGCGCTCGGAAATATCCCGGCTGACGCCCAGAACCCCGGTGATGTATTGTTCCTTGTCTCTGACCAGGGAAAACTTGGTTTCCGTCCACACGGGATTTCCGTCTTTCCGGTTGATTTCCAGGAGCAGGGTTCTCTCAGGGGAATCCTGGCTTTTGGATTTGCCCATCTCCATCATTTCGGACAACGTTTCCATCGCGGTGTCCAGGGAGGTGGGCGCAAAGGAATCGGCAAGATTCTGTTTCATTACGTCTTCCGGTTCGTAGCCTCTCAGGGTTTTGACCGACGGACTGACATAGGTGTAGATCAGATTCATATCCACCACGAAAATAACATCTTTGATGTTGTCCGTCAGCCGCTCGATGGTCGTAAGGGCATTGGTTATGCTGGCGCGGAGTCCGTTGATGTATCCGCCGATCATGGCAAACCACGGCAGAATAATGGCCAGGACGATAATGTTCAATAAATCCAGTTTGGGATTGATCAATTCCGGGTGCAGCTTGTAAACAAGAAAAATAACAGCCGAATAGTTAACCAACGCGTATAACGACAACAGCAGGAACTGCCGGACGCGCAACCGGAAAAATCCGAACACGAGCACAACCATGTAAACGAGAAGGCACGCGCCTCTGGCCTCGTAGGCATAGTACATGACCACCATAATCCAGAAGGTGGCAATCACCATTTGAAGAAGAGTCAGACTCGGATCTTTGGCTTTTTTATTGAATCCGGTTCTGAACACGGCATACAGAAGAATATTGACAACAATATTTGCGGTGACTCCGGCAACCAGGATGGATAACGGCACTTTTGTCAGTCCCAGTAAATAACTGGCAATGGTAATGGCGTTCCACATCACATACGCGCCAAAAGCGATGAGGAAGCGCTTGATTCTTAAAGTCTGATTGTAGTCATTTTCAGGAAAGATATTGATCATGAATATTTTTTTATTACCGCAACATCTCCCTTTCTGGATTGAAACAAATATACTCAAAAAAAGTTGTTAAGTAAATCATTTAATAGACCCGGATTGCCTCGCCCTCCCTCGGCCAATCGGGATTGCAGGGGGCCCATCGCATTTCCGGTGATCAACAGACGGATCACAAACGACGCCTGTTGTTGAGCATTGCTAAATTCCAGGCTGATCATCATTGACATATTCAGAACTTGGTAATATAAATGCGCATCAAAAAAATTTTCAGGGGTGTGAACATCGGTGCATGCCGGTCCGGCACGCGACTTGCGAACAACCAGGGGGCGTTGAAACGGATTGCAGTAAGACACTCTTTTTTTGAAATAATCCGGACAGTCGGCAAACACAACGAACCGGCTTATAAAGGAGAATATATATCTTCAGTATAATTCCCAAAGACGATCGCAAGCAGGCGTTGAGAATCAAAAGATTTTTCATCGCCTTCTCATCGTACGTCATGATTTGTTCTCTGGTGATCCTCGGCTATATTCTGGGATTTTCCCCCGTTCCTTTGCGCGTACTGGTTGTTTCCCAGCTGGGGATTCTGGCCTGTAATATTATATTATATGTAATGTTCAGGACCGGATTGAACAAAAGATTCAAGGATCCCAGTCTGACGCTTCTCCAGATCGTAATCGCCACGTGCTGGCTTTTGGAGGTTTTGTATTACGCCGATTCCGTTAGAAGCGCGGTGTTGATGGACTTTCTGATTATTTTTATTCTGGGCCTTTTCAAGTTTAATGTCAGGGAATTTCTTTTTCTCTCGTTTTTCACCGTTGCCGGCTACACCGGCGTTATTTTGCTGCTTTATATCAATCGTCCCGAATCCCTTAATTATAAGGTAGAAATATTGAATATTGCCATCCTGGCAACTGTTTTGCCCTGGTTTTCACTGGTCGGCGGATACATCACCCGGCTCAGAAAAAAGGTGGCCCTCTCTCTTGCCACCGTCAAAGAAAGCGAAAAAAAATATATCGAGCTGAGCATCATTGACGATCTGACGCAACTTTTCAATTCCAGACATTTTTACGCTCAACTGGAAAAGGAAATTGAAAGAGCCAATCGTTACAACCAGCCGTTGACCCTGCTGATGCTGGATCTCGATAAATTCAAGAATTTCAACGACACCTATGGGCACCTTGAGGGCGATCAGGTGTTATCCAGGATCGGTCATGTCATCAAACGATGCCTGCGCGATTCCGATTCCGCCTATCGGTACGGCGGCGAAGAATTCGTAATTCTACTGCCGATGACAAAAGCGGAGGCTGGAATAACAACAGCAACAAGAATCCAGGAAACGCTTAGAAAAACTTCGTTTTCCCCCGTGTCGGATCAGGAAATTTTTATGACAGTAAGCGTCGGTCTCTCGCAGTACATCCCCAGAGAGGATATGAAAGTCTTTGTTCGCCGGGTGGACAAGATCATGTACCAGGCAAAACATCAGGGCAGAGACAGAATTTGCACAGGCTAGAGAATCAGAGGTCGCCCCTTAAAAGGCGCGTATCAAGAGAAAAAATCCCTATTTTATTCTTTAAAAAAATTGGAATCGTGCTATTATAATTACGAATAATGGTTGACGGTGTAATGCTCTTGATGAAGAGGACTTTCGAAAAGCCATCAACGTGTGACGAAAATAACTTTTTGAAGAAAGGAATCGCACAATGACTTACAAAGAACTCTTGGAGAAGCAGATTGGAAGGGAATGTACGTTTACCGCAAGCCATACCAAGTGCGTAATTAATTTCGGAGCGGCAGAACCTTTTGCCAGCGAGGGAATCATCGAGAATGTTACCGATGACTATGTCATTATCAAAAGTCAAAGTTCAACTATGATTTATCTTCTGGTCAATACCTCCATATCGTATTAACACAAATCACAAACGGACAAAAATCAGATACCGACGGTAATTTCCCCCGTTCTATTTTTACCGGTTTTGCCATGTTTCCCGAATATGACTTTCACCGTCGCAGGGCAAAAACGCGGTTGATGTTTTTCTTGTATAAAAAATAATTGATGGTATGGTTTTCATGATTTTCGGAGTTCTGCGGACCGGGGTGATAATGTTTTTTCTTCGCTGCATACTGATATGCTCCGCGGCCTGTACGCTTATGACATCATTTGCATACGGTAATGTTGTTCAGGAATCGGATGCTCAGGTATGGAAAGTCGGCCGGCACCGGTGGACGATTCATGACGAATACCGATACGGCATCTGGATAGAAGAAAGCGTTACGGAGGATTTTTTCATTCGCCATAATATTCGCGTGGACTGTGCCGACGTTCCCTATGCCATGCGGTGGATCTATGCACGCATCCATCATCTCCCGGCAGCCGCAAGTACAGTTGATAACCGGTTCATCGGACACTGGTCCAAAGACTGGAGCCATCTACCGACAAATCCGCACTGGCATAAAGACAGACGTTTCCGGGCGGCATTAATGAGCGTATTGTCATCAACCTCCACACAGACCCTGCCGTCCGATACGTATCCGATAAAAATCGGCCGGCACTCCGTAACACCGGGAACCGTTTTCCTTTTTGCCAGAGATCATGCCGGTATTGTGAGCCATGTCGTCATGGACGGGAGCACCACCCATCCGGTCCAAACCTTTGAAGCCAGTTCACCGGCAAGGCTTCAGGGATTAAGGCTCAAGGATTTTCTCTTGCCCAATCCGAATGCCGATTATATTTCCGGCTTACTGAAGTTCCGCTGGCCGGTCTCGGACGGCAACACGTGGCGGTACCTTCCGCTGGAGGAGCAGCCGTTCTATTCCGATGAACAGTACCTGCCGGCTTTCACGAAAGGATATTCCAATTATCTCGAAGCGGTGGAAAAGCGAATCAACCCGGCAGTCTATGAGCCCGGCGAAAAGGCGGAAAAAATAATGATGACGCTCTATCGCCGGTTAAATGAACGTGTCCCGATTGTTCTTAAAGGTTATATAAAATGTCATGGCATAGAATGTCCGGAAGGCTCTCTTTTGTGGGAAATTTACAGCACGTACAATCGGGATGACTTTATCGGTTTTCTGTTGCACTACCTTGAACAAATTATTGCCAGGAATCACCTGGACAGAAATGACGTGCTTCATAAAATGGAGGGCATTCGCCTGCAAATTACTCCCGGCCGCTTTGTGACTTTAAGACACGTGCTGGAAAACTTCAAATGGATTGCTTCCGATCCCGAAGCCGGTATTGAAGCCCGATGGGGACTGGATAAATGCAGCACCATTGCGACCCGTCTCCGAACCGCAGAGGAGTCTATCGTGTTTATTCAGAACAAATACGGCGAGACGGATCCTCTGTTTGCCGAACAGTCCATCCTGAAACAACAGAAAATCGTTGACGAAATGACCAGTGAAAGCCTGGAAAACAACTGCATGAAAAACGCACTTCGATAATGATTGTCTCGCCCGCTCCAAAAATCTATTTTACTGCGAGCGTCCCGGCATTACCGCGACCTATTCCCATTCGATGGTGCTGGGCGGTTTGGAACTGATGTCGTAAACAACACGATTGACGCCGCGGACTTCGTTGATAATCCGGTTGGATATCCGGGCCAGAACATCGTGCGGCAGCGGCGCCCAGTCGGCCGTCATGGCGTCGTCGCTGGTAACCGCGCGAATCGACAAAATGTTTTCATAGGTGCGCTGATCGCCCATAATGCCGACGCTCTTGATCGGCAGAAGAACGGCAAAGGACTGCCACAGTTTGTAATACAACTTTCTGGCGCGGATTTCTTCCCAGAGAATCGTATCGGCTTTTCGCAAAATCGACAGGCGCTGCGGCGTCACCTCACCGATAATCCGGATGGCCAGACCCGGCCCGGGAAACGGCTGCCGCCAGACGACATCGTCCGCCAGACCCAGTTCTTTTCCCAAAAGCCTTACTTCATCCTTGAATAAATGCTTCAGCGGTTCTATCAGTTGCAGGCTCATGGTTTTGGGAAGGCCGCCGACATTATGATGCGATTTGATCACGGCGCTGGGACCGCCGAACGCCGAACACGATTCGATTAAATCCGGATACAGGGTTCCTTGAGCCAGAAATTTCACATTTTTGATTTTGCGTGCTTCGCGATTAAATACCTCGATGAAGGTACGGCCGATGATTTTGCGTTTCCTTTCCGGGTCCGTCACGCCCTTCAGTTTTTTCAGAAATATTTTGCCGGCCCGTGCAAAGCGCAGATTGATCTGCAAATGTTTTTTGAACATCCCGATCACGCGCTGCGCTTCCCCTTCTCGCAAGACACCGTTGTCCACAAAAACACAGGTCAGTTGTTTGCCGATCGCCTTATGCAACAGCACGGCAGCAACGGACGAATCCACGCCGCCGGAAAGTCCGAGAAGGACTTTTTCACGGCCTACCTGCCGCCGGATGTCGTTTACGGCTTCCTGGACAAAGGACTGCATGGACCAGGTTTTTTTACACCGGCAGATTCCGAAAAGAAAATTGGCCAGCATGATTCTGCCATCCCGGGTATGAACAACCTCCGGATGAAACTGCAGGCCGTAAAAATGCCGCCGAACATCTTGCGCCGCCGCCACCGCCGTATTGGCCGTGGTTGCCGTCACGGCAAATCCTTTGGGCAGCTCTCCGATGGAATCGCCGTGACTCATCCAGCAGGGAGTTTTCCGGGCAACGCCCCTGAAAATACCTTTTTGTGTTTTGACCAGAAGCTCGGCAAATCCGTATTCGCGTTTCGGAGAGCTGATCACCTTCCCCCCCAGAGAGTCGATCATGTATTGCAGACCGTAACAGATGCCCAGCACGGGAATACCCAGTTTGAAGATTTTTTTATCCACCCGCGGCGCGCCTTTGCTGTAGATGCTTGCCGGTCCGCCCGATAAAATTATTCCCTCCGGTTCCATCTCCCGGATGGCGGCTATGGAAATTCCGGGCGGTTCAATCTGGCAGTACACATGATTTTCCCTGACCCGGCGGGCAATAAGCTGGTTGTATTGAGATCCGAAATCGATGATCAGAATCACGTTGTCTTCTCCTTCTCCTGTTCCTTGGTTTTCATATACTACGCATACGACTATTTTTGCCTGCGGGCTCCGGATGCCGCTGATGCATGATCCCGCGCGCCAAAGGCCTGCGGCACCGGCCTGATATTCCGCAGCCGCCTCAAAAGCGGCAGCCGCATTGCCGTATGCGCCGAAGGTGCGGTTGTCTATCTTTTTTTCTCCGTTTCGTCAATGAGCAAAGAGCCGGGGAATTGTCGTCCGGACCGTTTCCGTCCCATGGCATCTATCAACTGATAAACAGCATTTCCCAGAATTTCGGGACAGGCCAGATATCGTCATCAACCAGGATCTCCAGGGCATCCGCATACTCGCGCAGTTCCTCCATCATTGGCTTGACCTTGGCGCTGAGCATCTCCGCTTTCTTCTGCTCATCATGCAGAGCATTGGCCGCCTCGATTTTCACCTGAATCTCTTTGTTCGTTGCATGGATGCTGTTGATCAGATCGGTGATTTTCTTCAACAGCTCAATCTCCGCCGTTACAGAAGCGGCATTCCCCAGCGCTTGCCTGGTGCTGTTGATCGCATCAGCCAACTTTTTCTGATACACCACGGCAGCCGGAATGATCTGGCTCGTACACAGAGTATTGAGACATTTAACTTCGATTTCCAAATCCTTGATGTAGCGGTCAACGTGAATCAACTGCCGGGACTTGAGCTCCGGATTGGAGAGAACCTGATATTTTTCAAAAAGATTCAACGCCTTGACCGTCGTCAGGGCCTTCAGGGCGGTAGGCGTGGTTTTTTCGTTCGGCAGGCCCCTCCGGGCCGCTTCGATTTCCCATTCCCTGCTGTAGTTGTCGCCGTTGAACAATACCGCTTTCGAATAGCTGATTTCTTCTTTCAAAACTTCCAGAACAGCCTGATTGATGTTCTTGGAGTTCTTCGTTTTGATTTTTTCAGCCAGCTCATCGAGGCTTTCCGCCACGATTGTATTAATGACCATCGCCGGGAAGGAAATGTTCTGCGATGACCCTACGGCACGGAATTCGAATTTATCGCCAGTAAAGGCAAAAGGCGATGTCCTGTTGCGGTCGGTATTGTCTTTGCTGAGCGTCGGCAGTGAGAAAATCCCCAAATCAATCAGATCCGCATTGGTTGCCTTGGTCACTTTTCCCCTCTGGATATTTTCCAGAATCTGCGTCAGTTTTTCCCCCAGAAACACGGAGATGATGGCCGGCGGCGCCTCGTTGGCACCCAGGCGGTGATCATTGCCATAAGTGGCCACGGAGGCCCGCAAAATGTCGGCATGCCTGTACACGGCGCGAACTGTCGCAATCAGGAATACCAGAAACTGAATATTGTCCTGCGGTGTTTTCCCCGGGTTGAGCAGGTTGTTGCCTTGGTCATCCGAA
>Ga0116148_1001252_pt1 | contig 28343 bp, 30 predicted proteins | sample AD_UKC055_MetaG_FD_89786 | JGI IMG/M metagenome (GOLD analysis project Ga0116148, IMG submission 89786) | Active sludge microbial communities of municipal wastewater-treating anaerobic digesters from USA - AD_UKC055_MetaG | ecosystem: Engineered > Bioreactor > Anaerobic > Digestate | place: USA...
ATTTCGGCATCTGTGGGTCCGACAGCTTTACGCGTCAGAACTTGCGCTCGGGGTTTCCCACCGCATTTACATATCGGCATTTCGGGAGTACAGGTACAGTTTTTTCCCAGTTCCCTGAAATAATTCTTGACTATCCGATCTTCCAGAGAATGAAACGTTATAACACCAAGTTTTCCTGCCGGCTCCAGAACCGAAAAGGCGGACTCAAGAAGAGACGGAAGTTTTTCCAGCTCGCCGTTTACAGCAATTCTCAGGGCCTGGAATGTTTTTGTAGCCGGATGAATCCTTCCATGACGATACTGCGCAGGAACGGCCGAGTAGATACATTCGGCAAGGGCTCGGGCAGTACAAAATTTTGAAGATTTTCTTGCTTCGCAGATACTCTTTGCAATTCTTCGCGAATACTGTTCTTCTCCATACACATATATCAGATCTGCCAAATCTTTTTCGGTATAGGAATTAACAATGTCTGCAGCGCTGATGCCGGAGGAAGGATCCAGACGCATATCGAGCGGTTCATCGGTTCTGAAACTGAACCCCCTGCCGGATTTCTCGTAGTGAAACAATGATATCCCCAAGTCCATCAATATGATGTCGGGGCGTTTTTCTCCAGCTGGATATTCATTAAAAAAATCGTGCGACCATCCTGCATAAAAGCATATCCGGTCGCCGAAAGGAGCAAGGCGCTCCCGGGCACGGGCCTGGATGCGTATATCAGCATCAACACCGATAATGCGCAGCTTGGGGAACTGTTCCAAAAACGCTTCGGAGTGTCCGCCTTCGCCAAGCGTACCATCGACCATAAGGGCATTGGGTATACCCGGGGCGAGATATTTCAGACATTCCTGCAACAATACCGGTTTATGTACAATATCCATACACATTACAAACAGATATTTCCAAGGCCTTCAGTAGCCTCCCGGAAATCCTCTTCGCTTTCCCCCAAATACGAGTCGTATTCTTTTGAATCCCAAAGTTCAAAATACTTATTTATACCCAGAATAACGCATTCTTTTTCCAGCCCGGCAAATTCTCTGAGACTTTGAGGAATCGATATTCGTCCGGACTTGTCAATTTCTACTTCCTGGGCAGGAGCTACAAGACGGCGTAAAACTGAACGTGATTGTGATTGGAAAGGAGATGCGGTTTCCATAATTTTGGACGACAACTCCTTCCATTGCACAGGACTGAATAGCCATAAGCACCGGTCGATCCCGCGAGTAAGTATCAACATGGAATCATCAAGTCCGGACCGAAGTTTGACAGGGAACATTATTCGTCCCTTATCATCGAGAGTGTTTCGATATTCTCCGGTCAGCAACGATAATTCCACTTTTTACTACTTTCTCCCACTTTTTTCCACTCTCTTGTATTCTATCACCAAAGTTCGGTCTGTCAACATCTTTTGCAAAAAAAATGATTGTTTACAGAGTTTTCTTTTGCAGGTATATTTTCCTCATGACGCTATATGAATTCCACCTGGTTTTTCCCGACGGAGACACTCAGGAAATACAGCATACACTCAGAATAAATCAGCTTGTTGATGTAAACGGAATTCCGCTGCAGCTCCCGCTCGTTACCAACAGGATGCTTGCATACAGTGTGACAAAAAAAAGAACTGTTGAAGAAAAAGGGCTTACCGTTACCTGGTATCATCTTGAACAGGTTTCCGCAAACGAGCTCCTTGCATATACATGATCAACACCTGGAACGAAAGTCTACTTCATGAAGAACTCAAGGAATACTATTGCGCAGAAAGCGGACGTACGGAAGTTCCGGTTGAAGGTTCTATCTGCGATATTGTGCTCCAGGATCGTTCGATCGTCGAGATTCAGACGCAAAACATCAGCGCGCTCAGCTCCAAACTGGATAAACTGCTTGTTCATCATAGAGTTCGCCTCGTATATCCGGTTCCGGTGAATCTCTATATCGAGACCTACAATGCGGACAGAACCCTGAAAAGCCGGCGTAAAAGCCCAAAACATGGAACTGTGTATCAAATTTTTCCCGAATTGACCAAAGTGTGGCATCATCTGGAAAACGAGAATTTGACTATTACCCTTGTGTATTCTGATATACTGCAAGTACGAATTGCGGACGGAACCGGCTCCTGGCGAAGAAAAGGAATTCGTCTTGACGACAGGAAACTGATCAGAATTCATGGCGAGCAAAACTTGTGCGGAAGCAATGATTATCTGAAGCTTCTTCCGGATTCGCTTCCTGAAATTTTTACAACCGCAGATCTCAAACAACTGGGCGTCGGATCACATGCCGGATATATGGCCTGGGTGCTGAATAAATGCGAATTAGTGGAACTGGTCGGAAAGAAAGGACGATTCAATGCATATCGTATAAAAAGTCCCGGAACATTCGAGGCACTTGCAACCAATAATGCATGCAGAGCCTATTCGATAGGGCACCCCAAAAAAAGTTTGGAGGTGTCCACCAATCAACCAAGGGCGGGTATCCGGGCGCGCAGTATCGTACCTTTTCCTTCTTCGGATTCCAATGAAACAGAACCATGATGCGCATCTACAATAGACTTGATAATCATCATCCCCAATCCGGTTCCGCCTGCCGAAGAAACCGAATAAAAGGGTTCAAAAACGTGCGCAAGAACGTCCGGAGACATACCGACACCGGTATCCCGAACTTCGAACACAACATGGCTCTCTGCTTCAGAAACCGATACAGACAAGCTTCCACCCGGATACATCGCTTTACATGCGTTTTCACAGGCATTGATCAACATCCGAAGAATCCGTTCCTGATCGAGAATTACCGGCCGGAGAACAGCGCTTTCCACACGAAGATGTATCCCGCCCCTGCTCGTTTTTTCGCTCATGGCTTCAACAAGACGCTCAAGCAGTACAGATACGGTACAAACGGACATCTGAAGCCGGATCTCTCCCCGCGCGTAATCCAAAAATTCCGCAGACAGATTCTCCATTCGGGATATATCATTATTGATTTTCTTGATTGCATCATCAAAGTACGAAGCATCATCACGATTCATTCCAAGTAGTTCGATTCTCGATTTCAATGCGGAAAGAGGGTTCCGCAAATCGTGAAGGATCAGCGAAGAAAAACGGCCAACAACAGACAACCGTTCGCGCCGGACCAGTTCTTCCTGTGCAGCCTGTAATTCCGCATACGCTTGTGCAAGTTTTTTGTTCTGGGCGTCAAGATCGCTTACATGGGCATCATTAGAACGTCTCACCATCATGGTGACAGATCTCAGCAAACTCATGCAGATACTGTTTTCGGAAGACAAGAGCAGATCAAAATCAGACGCTTCAAGAACATAGGAACGAACACGAGTTTTTGCCTTTACCGTAGCGCTGCGGGGCTGTTTATCAATCAAAGCCATTTCACCCAACGGCTGCCCGGCTATAGCAAGACCTAAAAGCATTTCATCCGACTGGCCGTACCGTTTCCAAATTTCAAGTTCCCCTTCAAGAATTACAAAAAAACTGTCGCCAGGGACGCCTTCAAAAAAAAGAACGGTGTCTGGTTCATACACCCGTTCTGTACACAGGTTTCTTATTTTTAGCAAAGCCGAATCAGGCAGTGAGTGAAAAAAATAGATATTTCGAAGCACAGACAGATTTTTATATTCTTTACTATTGTGATCGGTTGATTGCATACCCCTCCGGTAAAAAAAAGCCGCCTGATGGCGGCTTTTGCATGTTCATGGGAACCGATTACCAGTGTTCATGGCAATCGAGTACCAGTGTTCATGGAAATCGATTACCAGTGTTCATGGAAATCGATTACCAGTGTTCATGGGAGTCGATTACCAGTTGTCGTACATGTCGTCGGGATCGCGAGCTTCCATTTCGTACAGATCCGTAACAACACGCATGTCATCAAAGTAAATGAAATAGCTGCCGTATGCATCTTCCGGATCGCATTCAACCTTGAATCCAACGATCTTCAAACCCATACGAGTGCTGTAATGATAGTCTTTTTGGATAATACCATTCTTGCCGTTCGCATGCTGCGGAGGAATTGACACCGACATCAGTTTCCAGCCCGAATGATTGAGCTTGCCCATATACAGCTCGAACTGCTTTCCCCAATAATCTTCAAGTAAAAGTTTGAGCGTATGCCGGTAATTGCGCCCGACTACCCAGATACTGACGGTTTTCGTTATTCCTTCGACGGGAAGAGGCTTTACTGCATTGATGGTAAAGCTGTTGTATCCGCGTCTGAAGTATTCAACTTTAACGCCATAGACTTTATCGTCGGGAATATCCTTCCCCTCTTCTTCCGGAATGGGCTTCTTTCCCGCCGGAGATCCGTCAAAGAGGCGGCCCTGAATTATTCCTTCATCAGCGGACATGGCAACCAGCCAGGTTCCCTCATTTTCGAACTTGTCTACAGAAATTTCTTTCAGTTTCTGTTCGGCCGAATCATTACCGATAAGTGCGGGATTCGCAGCATCAAGATTGAGTTCTTCAGATGAAGTCTGTGCTGCCACCAAAGCGGCGCACAACCCGAACACAATCCCGGGAAGTACTTTTTTCATTGACCTTGCTCCTTGTTCTCAGATTCGTCTTTAAACTTCGCTTCAACAAGTTCGAATCCGTCGTATGAATCCATATAGGTATCGGTCAAAGCCTTGAACTGGTCAAAGAAAATGTGAAAATTGTCGACCCGTTCGGTCGGCATGGTCCTGAGACGGAACGCAACCATCGACATATGTTGCACACCGTTCAGATACGGGGAAGCCTGGGGAATGTTCGAAGGTACAGTGACCGACATGTTCTTCCAGCCTTCGAAATTTACCATTCCGATCGGTAGGGTGTGAACGCGGCCGTTGCAGTCTCGAAGCAGTATTTCAAGACTGTAATCGTAATTAGCGCCCCATACCCACAAGTCCAGCCGGTCTATGCGGCCCTTGAACGGGATTTCGAATGGTACGACCTTGTCGCCCTCGCCTTTCTTTGTAGGAACAATGTCAACCCAGTTATCGCCCTTCCTGTCGAACTTGAATTCAAGCCCGAGAAATTTGTATTGACCCTCCGGATTGCTTTGCATAACCCGTATGGCATTGGGCATTCCGTCAAAATACTTCAGGACAGGATACCCTGTAGTGACAAACTTGCTTCCAGCTGCGATCCATGTCCATTCCGCATCATCGGGATTATCAAAATTGTCCACGATATACGTTTCGTAGTTCACTGACCGTGTCTGCGCTGTCAAAGGCGCGCACAAGCAGGTGAACAACAGGACGAGGATTGCGATGATCAAACCGCCTTGTTTCATCCCAAACTCCTTTTTAGAACTATACAGGGAAAAAAGATATAGCCGAATATTATTATATGTTGACAGCGATATCTTGTCAAACCGTTTATTTTTCGTCCGGGCACCTGATCTACGCCAAGCACTCCAGCGCGATGTACCTCAGCAAACCGCACCCCAGCTGGATGCGCTCCGGCGCAACGCATTGACCAAACCCCCGCGACTCTTTACAATTAAGTATACATTTTTATCGATTAAGGAGTATTCCATGACCAGCTATAAGGAACTCGGTCTCGTGAACACAAAAGACATGTTCGCCAAGGCAATCAAGGGCGGATATGCGATCCCCGCGTACAACTTCAATAATTTGGAACAAATGCAGGCAATAATCCAGGCTTGCGTTGAAACCAGGTCTCCCGTAATCCTCCAGGTATCTTCCGGCGCGCGCAAATATGCCAACAAGAACCTCCTGAAGAATATGGCGCGCGGAGCGGTGGAATACGCCCACGAACTCGGTTACGATATCCCGATAGTCCTTCATCTTGATCATGGCGACAGTTTTGAGCTTTGCAAGGATTGCATTGAAAGCGGATTCTCGTCGGTAATGATCGACGGATCGCACCTTTCATATGAAGAAAATGTTGCCCTTACCAAGAAGGTATGCGATTTCGCCCATTCCCAGAAAGACTACGTCACTGTAGAAGGCGAACTCGGAGTTCTCGCCGGCGTCGAGGACGATGTTTCCTCCGAACACTCGCACTACACACAGCCTGAAGAAGTTGAGGATTTTGTGAAGAAGACCGGAGTAGACTCGCTGGCAATCTCGATCGGAACCAGCCATGGAGCTACCAAATTCAAACCCGAGCAGTGCACCCGCAATGCTGACGGCGTTCTGATTCCGCCGGAGCTCCGCTTTGATATTCTGAAAGAAATCGAAAAGCGCATCCCCGGATTCCCGATTGTCCTGCACGGCTCGTCATCCGTTCCCGTCCAGTACACCAAGATGATCGAGCAGTACGGCGGTGAGATGAAAGATACGGTAGGAATTCCCGAAGATCAGCTGCGCAAGGCTGCATCGAGCGCAGTGTGCAAGATTAACATCGATTCGGATGGACGGCTTGCAATGACTGCAATGATTCGCAAGGTGTTTGCCGAAAAACCCGCCGAATTCGATCCGCGCAAGTATCTCGGACCGGCTCGCGACGAGTTGAAGGTTCTGTATATGCACAAGAACAAGGAAGTTCTCGGTTCTGCCGGAAAGGCCTGATACCGGAGCCGCTTTTGATGCTTGACTGAGCATTTTTCGATTACAAAGCCCCCCGGAAAACTGACCGAGTTTTTCGGGGGGTCTTGTATAGTATGGCAGAAACACAAGCAGCCCTGTTGAATCCTTGACAGGAAACTGCAATCTTTGATATATTTTCGATTGTAACTTTGCTTGAGACTGTGCGGACTTGTCTCCGTACACAAGGGGGATCGTTGGCGGACAATAGAGGATTGCGGATTAATGAACAAATCCGCGTGCGAGAGGTTAGGCTTATCGATGAGAACGGCGAACAAAAGGGTATAGTCCCTACTCTTGACGCGCTAAGAATGGCTCGGGAACAAAGCCTCGACCTGGTCGAAGTTGCACCGCAAGCAAATCCACCCGCTTGTAAAATACTTGATTACGGCAAATACCGTTTCGAAATGGAAAAAAAGCTCCGTGAATCCAAAAAGAAACAGAAATTGCAGGAACTCAAGGAAATTCGCATGCAACCCAAGATCGACGATCATGATCTGGATTTTAAGTCCAAGCATGTAAAACAATTTCTTGCAGGTGGTGATAAAGTAAAGGTAACTGTCAGATTTCGCGGACGCGAACTGGCTCATACCGAACTTGGTCTTGTGGTTCTCAAGGATGTATTAAGCAAGCTTGGAGACGATTATGTTATTGAAAAACAACCTTCGATGGAAGGCAGGTTTATGTCGATGACACTTGCTCCTAAAGCAAAAAAATGATGAGGTAGCCGTATTATGCCGAAGATGAAAAGCAAACGATGCGCTGCAAAGCGTTTTTCCTTCACCGCGAGCGGGAAGGTCAAGTACAAGAAGATGAATCTGCGTCATATTCTGACGAAGAAAACAACCAAACGCAAAAGAAATCTTCGCCACAGCGGCATTCTGCAGGAATGCGATTCCGCAAAAATCCGTAAACAACTTTTGCCGTACGGTTAATACTTTTTCAGGAGATAGAATATGCCCAGAGCAATAGATGGCAGCAAACGAAAAAATCATCGCAAGAAAATTCAAAAACTTGCGAAAGGCTTTAGAGGACGCAGAAGCACAAGCTTCAAGGCAGCCAAAGATGCCGTAGTCAAGTCTCTGACTCATGCCTACGAGTCCCGACGCAACAAGAAGGGAGAAATGAGGACGTTATGGATTGCCCGTATCAATGCGGCTGTCCGTTCTGAAGGTCTTTCATACTCCAGATTTATCGACGGTTTAACCAAGGCCGGCGTAGAGATTAACAGAAAAGCTCTTTCCAATATGGCAATCGAAGATCCGGCAGCTTTCAAGGCTGTTGTAGAAACCTCGAAAAAAGCCTTAGGAGCATAACATGCTTACACTCGATCAGGTTCGTCTTCTTGAAAACAGGGTAGAAAAGGCAGTCGGCAAAATCGTTTCGCTGACTGACGAAAATACACATCTCAGGAACCAGCTGACAAGCCTTCATTCGCGGGTAGCTGAACTTGAGGGCCTTGTTAAAACGTTCAGGGATGATCAGGGCAGGATCGAGGAAGGCATCTTGAGCGCACTCGACAGATTGAGCGCGTTTGAAGATACGTTGTTCGCAGACGATTCCTCTGAGCAGGAGAGTTCTTCTCCTGCCCGGGAGTCTTCACTTGCCGGAAGCTTCGACAGTCCGGAGAATCCGGTAGCACCCACTGATCCGGACTCGGCCGACAGAGTTTCCGGGCAATCTGACCTTTTGGAAGAAACAGAATGGGAAGCGCCAGCAGAGCTTGATCCTCCTCCGTCTGCACCGGAAAGCAGTTCCGCTGACGGACAGATGGATATTTTCTGATTCGGGTTGATTCCATGAGCAGAGGAACCCTTCAGATTGATACGTTGGGAACTTCATTTTCGGTACAGACTGATGAAAAACCCGAGTATCTTAATGTCTTGTACTCTCACTTAAAAAAAACAATTAATGAAATTGAACAAGCCTCCGGGATTGACGATCCTCTTAAAATTGCCATTCTTGCAGGTATTCAGATTTCTGATGAATTGTATAAAGAGCGATTGAGACTGCGTGATCAGTCTAAAAATATTGATCTTGCGGAGGCCGAACAACTGGCTTTGCATATGATCCACAAAATCGATCAGGCTATCCAATGATTTTTTTGCCCGGATATTATTTACTCAATACAGTACAAAATTATGCATGGGGATCGACTGACGGCATTCCGGCTGTAACCGGTCTGCGCAATCCGGAAAATCTTCCGCTTGCAGAAATGTGGCTTGGAGCCCATCCTGCATCGCCAAGCATCATTAGTGTTGGTGATACACGAATTTCACTTGATGCTTTTATTAACGACTATCAGCTTGAATGCCTCGGACCTCGAGTACGCGATACATACAAGGGCGCACTCCCCTTTTTATTGAAAATCCTTTCTGCCGGCACGCCTCTTTCTCTGCAAGTTCATCCTGGAAAGTCTCAAGCTGAAGCAGGTTACGAGAAAGAAAATCATGCAGGTATTCCGTTATCTGCGTATAACAGAAACTATAAGGACTCAAATCATAAGCCGGAAATAATTCTTGCGTTGACTCCGTTTCTTGCAATGTCCGGTTTTAGGTTGTTCGACCAGTCGCTTCAGTTATTATCCTTGACGGATATTCCGGAACTATCTGATAGTATTGCAGATTTTGCCAAGTCTCGTGATTATATTCAATTATGTACGTCGATGCTGAAAGCAGATCCCGAAGTGAAACGAATACTGTGCGCAAGACTTGCACACCGGGCTGCGAATCTGGCTGCAGCACATCCGGATTCTGCAGTACGAACTGCTTTTTCTTTTGTTTTGATGCTTGCAGAAACCTACCCCGATGATACTGGAATATTCGCACCGCTATATCTAAATTGTATACAGTTACAACCCGGCCAGGGTATATATTTGCCGTCAGGCATACTGCACGCCTATGTTCGAGGTACCGGAATCGAGCTGATGGCCAATTCCGACAACGTGCTTCGAGGTGGTTTGACCCCTAAATATATTGATGTTCCCGAATTGGTGTCTGTCCTCAGCCCGGATACCTACATCCCTGATGTACTCGAACCCGATACTGCTTCGGCATTTTACACGTATAAAACTCCATCTGCTGAATTTGCACTTTCCAGAATCAATCCGGGACACAAGCCGCTTGAATTCGGTTCGGACGGACCTTCGATTTTGTTATGCACAGAAGGGGAAGCAACCATAAACGGAATTAACGGTTCTGTGCACATGCACAAAGGTTCAAGTCTGTTTATACCCGCAATAAGCAATTCTGTGACGATTACCGGGACTGCAATGATCTACTCGGCTTCTGTTCCTGACTTTGAAAACTGATAGAGCGATGAAAATCTGGATTGACGCAGATTCATGTCCAACGCCGGTACGCGATCAAATCTGTAAAAGAGCTGTCAAATTGCATATATATGTTGAATTCGTCGCAAACAGGAAAATTCCGTTTTCACCCTCCCCTTTTTTTTCTATGTCGATTCGGGATGCAACTCCCGATGCCGCAGACGATTTTATAGTCGAACATGCATCAGATAGAGACCTAGTTGTTACCAGAGATATTCCACTGGCAAAAAGATTGGTTGATAACGGATTGCGGGTTTTGAATGATCGTGGAATAGTATACACGGAGCAAAATATCAATGAACGGCTGGCTACCAGAAATTTGATGCAGGAACTGTATTCCTGCGGAATTTTCCCCGAAAAAACATCCAATTATGGCAAGAAAGAGCTTCAGGATTTTTCAAATGCACTGGATCGAGAAATTACCCGTGCATTGAAACTGCAAGGCAATACATCCGAATGTTGAACACGGCTCACACCTGGAGGATTATTCTTCTGTATCCGGGAAACGGCTGCGAATTGCCTGTATGGATGGCAGGATTTCAAAGAAAGCGTCTACCACTTCCGGATCGAATTTTGTACCCCGGAGACTCTTGATTTCGTCTAGCACTTTCTCTTCCGTCCAGGCCTCTTTATATACACGTTTGCATGAAAGGGCATCGTATACATCCGCCAAAGCAACTATTCTGCCGGAAATCGGTATTTCTTCGCCTTTCAACGGAAGCGGCTTCCCTGTTTCTGTATCGATAAAGAGAGGTAAACCGGTTTCAGTTGAAACCTGTCCGGGATATCCGGTTCCATCCCAATTTTCATGATGGGTCAGAGCCACTTCACGGGCAACCCTGTCGACCTGGGATTCAATTTCGTTAAAGAGTTTCGCTCCAAGCCAGGTATGGCCCTGTATAATTTTGTATTCTTCTTCGGTAAACCGGGACGGTTTTTTTAGAATTAAATCGGAAATTGCAACTTTTCCGACATCATGAAGCATTGAAGCAATTTTCAGGGTATCCCGGAATTTTCTGGACTCATTTTCGTTCACAGAATGATTAAAAGCCCAGCGGTCATAAATTTCAACGGCATAACTGGACACGCGATTGACATGAGGCCCAGTTTCCTTGGGATCACGAAGCTCTGCCATGCGGATCATACGGAGAACCATAGAACGGGTCAGATGAGCATGTTCAAGAGCAACAGTCGCATTCGTGGCAAAATGGCTTATATACAGTTCATCGTCTCTGCTGAAAGCGGTCACGTTGCCATCTTCGTCAAGCGCATTCAGAACCTGGAGTACGCCAAGAATACTGCCTGCAGAAGTCAGGAGCGGGATAGTCAAGTTTGATACAGTACGATATCCGGACACAGCATCGCTTTGCCGACCGAACTTGTACGGTTTTTCAGGCGAGATCTCGTATACGTCCATTTCATTAACAAGTTGCTTGGTCAATGCGCTGTAACCGGCAATAGTTTTTTCATTAATGGGAAAAGAAAAATAGGAATAGACTATTTTTTGTCCCGGAGGCAGTTTTTTCTGTAATGTGTCATTTTGAGCGTAGTGAATAGCAAGCCGGTCTCCATCACGGACATAGATGGAACCTGCATCTGCATGAACAACTTTTCGCGCTTCTGTCAGAATTTGTTCCATCAACACATCAACGTCCTGAATTTTGTTCAGATATGTCTCTGTTTCGATGATGCCAGCCAGAATTTCTTCTCTCGTTTTCCTTTTGTAGGACATCCGCATACTTCTCCTGGAGCAAATTCTGGATACCACCAGTATATACCCTTTTATTTTTTCTATCCAGACGTGGAAACTGTGTTATAATACATATTTGTATGATTCAACAGGTTACTCCAATAGAGAAAGAATTTTTATTCAAGACGGTTTTTCAAAACGAACAGCCGGTCCGTTTTCATGGCATATCTTCTGCCTGTACGGGCTTGATAACTGATATCGATCGCTCCAGAGTATCAGTTACGTTGAATGAAAGCATCGACAATACCATGTTTTCGGTATGCGAACGTATTACCGGATATTTTGATTTTCATGGAAATACGTATGCGTTTGAAAGCACAGTCAGAAACAGTTCGGATAATCGTATACAAATTGATTCACCGGATAAACTGATCCGTAGTCTGCAACGAAAGTATGTTCGCATCAAAAAACCCAAAGGCGTTGCGGTTCGTTTTCATCTTCCGAATGAAGAGATTAATCTGAATTATCCTGTATGCCCTGAATATGTATCCGTTGAGGATGCAACCGGAGATTCTGAGTATGTACAGAAAAAATTACCCGATATAATTGCTGAATTCAGGGAAAAAATCAGCACAAAAGCCTTCAACAATACCATTATTATGTTCCGAACAAAAAAACCGGATATGTTTGAAGAGGAGCTGATAACAAAAACCGGAAAAGTGCTTTTTGTTCCTTCAACCTCTTCTTCACTTCCGAAAAATGATCCATACCCGGAAGGCAGAATTATAACCCAGGACATTGAAGAATCGTTTGAAGATCCGAACTATTTTATTGAAGGGACCAAATTTGATAAAATGCTCAAGGAAAAGAAGAGCCGGGGCATTGTTTCGGAAATATGGTGTCCGATAATTTATTATCAGTATGTGGTCGGGTATATCTACGCTGCAGCCAGCGGCATGAATCCTTTTGATGTTTCTATGATCGATTATTTGTGGGATTTTTCACGGATTCTAGCCTACAAGCTCAAGGAAACCGGATATTTTGTCAAGGAAGCTGCAGAAGCTCCTGTAATCAGGCATTCTGCGCAAATACTTGATATGAGTCCCGGCGGAATGCTTATTACACTGCCCTCCTCTGAAATACGATCGCCGGTAAAAGAAGGTTCAATATTCGCAATCGACATAAACCTTGGGAACCAGACGATAACCTGCTCGGCAAAGGTTAACCGCCGGTACCAGCAAAAGGACATGGTCAGCTACGGGTTGATTTTTCTCGATCTGTCGCCGGAAAACATGATGGCCGTGTATGAATTTTTATATAGAAAACCGTATACCGCACACGATCCGCTTGCATACGAACAGAACAAGTGAGCTTCATGCTATTGAGGAGCCCCGAGGCAACTGGTTCTGTTTATGTATCCAGAGTCGGGCTGTGCTTGTGAAGCAGGACGTAATACAGTGGACCGGAGCCGCCTGAAGTATCCGGCAACACATGAAACCCATGTACAAGACGTTCGCCTTTCCCGCCTGACAGCTGCTGACTTGACACCGATACGTCTGTGTATTTCTTAAGAAGACGGTCGATTATACCGTCATTTTCCTCATACGAAAGAGCACAGGTTGAATACACAAGGCTTCCTCCCGGTTTTAGAACCAGCCAAGCGCCTGAAAGCAAAGCCCACTGCCGTTGCGCCAGGTTTTTGATCCGCGCCGGAGACCACTGGGCAAGATGGACAGAAGAAGAAAGCACATGCCGCTCTGAAGAACAGGGTGCATCAAGAAGTATGCGGTCAAAAGCACACTGTTCGTACCGAGACCAGCGTGAAGCATCCCGACCGGTAATTACTATTCGATTTCTGATATCGACAGGTATATGGTCTTCGATAACCTGCTGCAATCGTCGTTTACGTTCACGGGAGTATTCATTGCAGACAAGGGTTGCATCGGCAGGCATATGCGAAGCAATATACAGCGATTTTCCACCTGGTGCCGCACACATATCCAGAATGGTCGAGATATTTTCGAGGGGAAGCGCAGAAACAGCTTCGACACTGCCTGCATCCAGATAATAGGCTTTGAGCAAACCATCGAACAGGGCTACTTGCGCCGGAGGATCCAGCAGCGCGCGTTTCAGATTAGGCCATCGAGCTCCGTAGCGAGCCGAATACCAGTCATCGAAGGCTTTTTCACCGAAGACAGTTTTGCTCATTTCACATATTCCAGACATGAACGCCAAAGCGCATCAGGATTGTCTATGGGACAGGCAACCGTACATACATCGCCGGTCTCTGGATGGGTAAACTGGATTTTCCAGGCATGCAGCCTGATTCCACCTAAAGGATCGCTTCGACGGGCGCCGTACTTCAGATCCCCCTTGATCGACATTCCGGCTCTTGCCAGCTGTGCCCGAATTTGGTGGGTTCTCCCGGTGAGCGGTTCTACTTCAAGAAAATGATACCGCTCGCCGGAGCCGAGCAGTTTCCAGTCAAGTACCGCTTTTTTCCAGTCTGGACCAAAATTTTGAATTTCGTCCCGAAAAAGAGCCGAAGTTTTATGATGTTTTGTGTCGAAACGCAGGTAGTGCTCAAGACGACCGGAGGCAGAAATTGTTTCTCCGGTGCGCATCTCTACAATTGCAAGGTATTTTTTGCGAATTCGCCCTTGGGAAAATTGGAGAGAAAGCGAAGCATGTGTTTTTTTGTCCAGAGCAAGAAGCACGCACCCGGAGACGGGCTGGTCGATACGATGAACAGCTTGGAGCCAAGAAATTGGCGTACTTTGTAACGTTTGAAGGTCGGGCTTGCAGTTTGCAATCAACGAGAGGGTTTTGTCCTTGACTTCGGTTTCACAGATTTCGCCAATTTTCTTGGACACAATCCCGATCGAGCCGTCGAAGAACAAGACTCTCGAGGGCAAAAGCGCAGTTTCAGTATTCATTGATCATCTCCAGTAACATATCGCCTTTCCTTTTTTCCAGATAATACGTTTTCGAATCGAAATCAGCAGAAGCTGAACTACCGAACCGTGAACGATAATACCTTCCCCGGGCAGTTGAAACAAGACCTGTTTTGATTTTCAGAGACAGTATTCGGGTAACAGCTTCGTCCAGTCTGCACATGTTTACATTCTCGGTTTGAGCCCATTGCAGTATTGCCCCGGCAATAGAGCGGATATCGGTATCGGATGTCATTATCATGTCGCATCCGGCTTCCAGTGCCATAAGAGCAGCCTGTGAAGAAGAGTACCCCTGATTTTTGATTGCATCCATCGAAATATCATCAGTAAGCACAAGACCGTCGAAATGGAATTGTTCGCGAAGAAGGGCTTGAACACCCTTGCGGGAGAGGCAAAAGGGCACATCTTGTTCTAAAGCAGGAACTATCGCATGAGACACCAAAACGGCATCCACTCCCCTCTTGAACAGGGCTCTGAACGTCTTTTCGACAGAGCGCTGAATTTCATCAGCAGATCCCGGGACAACGGGAACAGAATGATGCGGATCGGATGATCCAATGCCGGGGAAATGCTTTATAACGGCAATTGTTGAGGATTTTCGGTGAGCATACACAACCTGTTCAGCATAACGCGATGCGACTTCCGGATCCGTTGAAAAAAGACGGGATGCCATAAAGGTTTCTGAAGCTGTCGATTGTACTTCCAGAACCGGAAAGAGATTCATCCTGATTCCGAGTAATTTTAATTGATGCGCTGCATGGTAATAGAGGGAGCCCGCGACATGTGGAGGAAAAGAAGATGCAACATCCCGGGCAGACGGAAGACGGGTTGTAACTGGACCTGTTCTATAAACTTCGCCGCCTTCATGATCGATTGCGAACAGTACGGGAACCGGAGAGCCAAGCTGCATCAGTGCGGTGGAAGATTCGGAAAGAAACCGGTGAACCCTTTCGGGAGTATCCGCAATATTGTATTTAAAAAGCACTATGGCACCGGGTACGCAGCCTCTATAATGACTTCGCAGGTAATCCGGGAACGATACCTTTCCGTCGATACCGGTCATCAGCACTTGCGAAGCTTTTTGCTCTGCCGAAAGAGATGCCGTTATCAACCGGGCTTCCCGGCGAATCCAGTTTTCTGTCGGGATCACAGAAAGAGGTGTGTCCGGTTCGACACGATGTGTACACGAGAAAAAGAGACAGGAAATACCCAATAAGAAAAAAGGTGCGAACAGAGAAGGAAAATCTTGAGTAGGTTTGAACGACATACGTGTACCTTGCATACAGAAAAAAAAGCCGTCCCTGTCGGGGGACGGCTTTTTTACGTTCCGCCGGACGGGCGGAACCGGTAAACCGCGATTATTTAGCGACTGCGGTAATAACCTTTGCAGCAGCATCGCCATACGTAGCGATAAATACACCTGCTGCAATTGCAGTGCCGATAACACCGGCGACATTCGGGCCCATGGCATGCATGAGGAGAAAGTTGCCGGGATCATAGTCGAGACCAACCTTGTTGGAAACACGGGCAGCCATCGGAACAGCCGAAACGCCTGCCGAACCTATGAGCGGATTGATCTTGTCCTTCAGGAAGAGGTTCATGAGCTTTGCCATGAGCACACCGCCTGCGGTTGCTACTGCAAAAGCAAGCAAACCGAGTACAATGATACCGACAGCATTCGGATTCATGATCTTTTCCGGAGTCATCTGGGAACCGACACCAAGAGAAAGCATAATTGACACGATATTCAAAAGCTCGTTTTCCATTGTTTTGGAAATACGCTCTACAACACCGATTTCCTTTACAAAGTTGCCGAAGGCAAGCATACCGATAAGCGGAGCGGCAGTCGGGATCAGCAGAATCGAAAGGATAAGCAGTGATATCGGGAACATGATTTTTTCGATCTTCGAGACAGGACGAAGCTGTTTCATCTTAATCTGGCGCTCATTCTTTGTTGTCAGAAGCTTCATGATGGGGGGCTGAATCATCGGAACCAGCGCCATGTACGAATACGCGGCGACAGCGATAACAGCCATCATGTGCGGAGCAAGCTTACCGGCAAGGTAAATCGATGTCGGGCCGTCAGCACCGCCGATAATGGCAATGGCAGCAGCTTCGAACATGTTGTACTCGATTCCGGGAACAAGATTGAAAACCGCAACACCGAACAAAGTTATAAAGACGCCGAGCTGGGCTGCCCCTCCGAGGAGGGCGGTTTTCGGATTTGCTATGAGCGGTCCAAAGTCTGTCATTGCGCCGATTCCCATAAATATGAGCATCGGGAAGAACTCGTTACCGACACCGGCGTCGTAGATAATCCGCAACATGCCGGAATGTTCGGCATACATGCCGCCTCCCGGAATGTTGACAAACACGGTACCAAACCCGATAGGAATGAGCAGCAGCGGCTCGAACCCTTTGGCAGCGCCAAGATAAATAATCAGGAATCCGATCGCCATCATCAAAAGACGTTGCCATCCAAGAACCGTAGTTGTTTTGGAGGGATCGATAAGATCCGGGACCTCTTCACTGCCATTGATAATCGAATTGATACCGGTATTTTCTACCGTATTCACCAGGAATTCGCCGATTGACACATTCGGGACATTTTCAGAACCCGGAATTTCGACGTCAAGGTTGAAAATCGAGGGTGTGGGCGATCCGTCGGACGATGCGAATGCAGTCGACACAACCGAGTAAACCAGTGCAATTGCCATCATAGCAACCGTAAGGTTTATGATATGGCGCTTGTTCTTTTTATTTCCAATCATAGTGCAATCCTTTCCTTACTTAATTTCCGCAAGGACCTGGCCAGCGGCAATCTGTGATCCGGGTGCAACGAGGAAATGAACAGAACCCGCAGCTGTTGCCTTGATTTCCAGTTCCATTTTCATCGATTCGATAATAATGATCGTCTGTCCAACAGTTACCGATGAGCCGGCAGCGGCTACATGCTTGAGCAGGGTTCCGGCAACGGGTGCGGGAATCGCTACACCGCCTGTAGGAGCGGCAGCGGGTGCGGAAGCGGCGGGTGCGGCCTGCGGCGCGGGAGCAGCGGCGGGAGCAGCGGCGGGGGCGGCAGCCGGGACAGTTCCCGATCCGCCGATGGTCGCAAGAGGCTGTCCTGCAGAAATCTGGCTTCCGGGTTGTACTGCGAAATGGACGGTACCGTTCGCGGTTGCCTTGACTTCGAGTTCCATTTTCATGGATTCGATGAGTATGACAGTCTGACCGGACGTTACTTCGGATCCGTTAGGAACAACATGCTTCAGCAGCGTTCCGGCAACAGGAGCCGCAAGGATGACTGAAGATGTGCTTGCAGCAGCGGGAGCAGCGGAAGGTGCGCTGCCGGGCGCCTTGAATGCAACGTTATAGGCCACACCGTTGACATTAACACTCATAGTCTCGCCGGAAGGTCCGGACACGACATTGTAGTCGGTTCCGTTTACGCTGACCACATACGAGCCGCCCTTGCCTGTAGAAGCAGAGGCTGCGGGAGAAGCGGTAAACTTGACCGGACCATTCGCACGTTCCTTGAAGAACTTGGGGGCAACTTTCGGGAACATTGCATAGGTCAGGATGTCTTCGACCGAATTCTGAGCACCGTTTTCAATCGCTTCTTTTTCGAGCTTGTCGAATTCGTTTGCGATATCATCGGCAGGGCGATGGGTAATTGCAGCATCCATCTTGAGTTCGGCAAGAGCTTTCTTGACCAGTTCGGGATTGCACTCGGTCGTGGGCTTGCCGTATTTACCGACCAGAAGATCTTTTGTTTCGGCGGTGAGCTTGTTGTAACGTCCGAACAGAACGTTGAACACAGCCTGGGTTCCAACAATCTGGCTGGTCGGCGTTACGAGCGGAATATACCCGCAATCCTTCTGGACGATCGGGATTTCCTTGAGCACTTCGTCGATCTTGTCGGCTGCGCCCTGCTCTTTGAGTTGACTTTCGAGGTTGGAAAGCATTCCGCCGGGAACCTGGGACACCAGAATGCGAGTGTCGGCACCGAGGAAACTGGATTCAAATTTTGCATAATTCTTGCGAACATCGCGGAAATAGTTTGCTATTTCAAGAAGAAGCTTGATATCGAGCCCGGTATCCATGTCCGTTCCCTGAAGGATTTCGACAAGAGTTTCGGTCGGGCTGTGTGAAGTTCCCATGGACATGGAAGAAATGACGGTGTCAAGAACATCGGCGCCGGCCTTGGCGGCTTCCGTCAGGGTTGCAACCGACATTCCGGTAGTGGCGTGGGTATGCACCTGCACAGGGATATCAACCTTGCTCTTGATCGATTTTACAAGTTCGTAGGCGTCGAACGGCTTGAGAAGTCCGGCCATATCCTTGATGCAGATAGAGTCTGCGCCGGTATCCGCATAGGCCTTTGCGAGGTCGGCATAAGCTTTCAGGGTATGAACAGGGGTTGTTGCATACGAGATGGTCAGCTGAACGTGCTTGCCGGTTTTTTTGGCGGCGGCGGTAGCACGGGCGAGGTTGCGGGGATCGTTAAGCGCGTCGAAAATGCGGAATACGTCGACGCCGTTCTTTGCGGCGGCTTCGACGAACTTATCGACGACGTCATCTGCATAATGGCGGTACCCGAGGAGGTTCTGGCCGCGCAGAAGCATCATGATCGGGGTATTCGGAAGTGCTTTTTTCAGGGATCGGAGGCGGTCCCAGGGATCTTCGTTGAGAAAGCGGATGCAGGAGTCGAAAGTCGCTCCTCCCCATCCTTCGAGGCTGAAATAGCCGACTTTATCGAGCTTCTCGCAGATCGGAAGCATATCGGCGGTTGTCATGCGGGTTGCATGGAGGGACTGGTGCGCGTCGCGGAGGACGAGGTCTGAAATCTTTACCTTCTTGGCCATAGTGTTCTCCTGATGAATTATTTCTGTTTTTCACTCACTGCAGCCGCGATTGCAGCAACAATGGCAGTATCCTGACCGCGGTTAACGGCAGGAGCGGTACTGGCAGCAGTTTTTTCTTCCTTGTCGAGACCGGACATCCTTACGAGCACTTCAACAAGCTTCATAAAGGCGATCAGGATAATAAGGAAAGCAAAAACAACGCCCATGCCCAGAACTGTCAACAGACCGCTCTGGCTCATCATCTCTGGTATTGTCATAAAGCCTCCAATAATTTGTTCACATTCCGATTTCTCCAGCACCCGCAAGGCAATCCTTGTTCTCGGGGAAAAAAACCGGTATACTCTGCTATGTTATCATTTATAGGTTGATCGCGACAAGGAGTTGATATGGATAAACAAAGCATTATTTCCCGTGCCCATGCATATATTTCCGGAGAAAAGGACAAAAAATTCGCGGCGGAAGTTTCGGACCTTCTTGCAAAAAACGATATGAAGGAACTTGAGGACCGTTTCTATCAGGACCTGGAATTCGGAACCGGCGGACTCCGCGGAGTTATCGGCGGAGGAACAAACAGGATGAATACTTTCGTTATAAACAAGGCGACACAGGGGCTTGCGAACTATTTCATCAAGACTTTTCCGGAAAAGGCGGCGGCGGGTACGCTCAGCGCGGTAGTAGCCTACGATTCCCGCAGGTATTCCGACGTCTTCGCCGAAGCCACCGCTCTCATCTTCGCGGCGAACGGCTTCAAGACCTACCTCTTCACCGGACTGCGCCCCACTCCCGAACTTTCCTTTGCGATCAGAACACTTGGCTGCGACACCGGAGTCGTCGTTACCGCATCGCACAATCCGCCGCAGTACAACGGCTACAAGGCCTACTGGAACGACGGAGCACAGGTAATCGAGCCTCATGATGAAGGAATCATACATGAAGTCAATGCTGTAACCGAAGTCAAGACTATCGCCCGCGATCAGGCCTTGGCAGCCGGAAAACTGGTGCTCATCGACAAAGAAATTGATGAACCTTACTGGGCAATGGTTGCAAGCAAACTGTTCAGGCCCGAACTTATTCGCGAAAAAGCCGGAGAAGTCAAGGTAGTGTATACACCGCTCCATGGAACCGGCGCCATGCATGTAGAAAAAGTGCTGGGAGATCTGGGACTGACCGTTATAACGGTTCCCGAACAGAAGAACCCGGACGGAAATTTCCCTACAGTTTCGTATCCCAATCCCGAAGAAGCGGCAGCCCTGAAAATGGCTGTCGAGCTGGCGGAAAAGGAAAAGGCCGATGTCGTCATGGCTACAGACCCTGATTCCGACAGATTCGGTAGCGCGGTCCCCGGACCGGACGGAAAATTCGTTCTTATCTCCGGCAACCAGATGGGCGCGCTCCTTGCAGACTATATTTGCCTCTCGAGAAAAGAGCTGGGGAAAATGCCGGAAAAACCCGCAATTATCCGGTCAATCGTCACTTCTTCGCTCGGCGATCGCATTGCCCGCTCCTACGGTGTCGAGACAGTCGAATGCCTGACCGGTTTCAAGTGGATTGCAGCAGTAATGGCAGAATTCGAAGCCACGTCGTCGCACTCCTATATATTCGGCTACGAAGAAAGCTACGGCTACAATATCGAAACCGAAGTTCGCGACAAGGACGGCATTTCTGCAGCAGCCTTATGCGCAGAGATGACCCTGTACTGGAGAAGCAAGGGGAAAAGCCTCCTGGACCGGTTGAACGACATCTGGACTGCCCAGGGGTACTTCCATGACAAGTCAATCAGCAAAGCGTTTCCCGGAGCAGCCGGCGGACAGACTATGAAAAACCTCATGGCAAAACTGCGAACAGAAGGACTGACTCAAATCGGCGGAGTCAGAGTCGAGACGATCCGGGACATCAAAGAAGGAAAAATCTATGCTCCAGGGAACAGTGCATCCGGAAAACCGACCGGACTTCCGCCAAGCAATGTGCTCCAGTTCTTTCTGGAGGATGGAACTACAGTCAGTGCCCGGCCAAGCGGTACAGAACCAAAAATAAAGTTTTATATTTCGTGCGTCGTCGATTCCGGAAACGGAATTGAAGCGGCAAAAAAAGCGGCTGAACGAAAAATTGCGGCAATAGAAACCGACATTACGTCGATTCTTGAAAAGGCCTGAGGCAGCAGGATGAGTCAATACGACTGGCTGGCAACAGTAACCGGCAATACTGTTTTTACTGTTTTCGACACGGAAACAACCGGACTCAATCCGAAGCAGAACCGAGTTGTCGAAATCGGGGCAATCCGGTTCGACAGGAACGGCATTGTGTCGCGCTTCAGCCTCCTGATCGATCCGGGTGTGTCAATCCCGCCGGAAGTAACCAGGATAAACAACATTACAGATGCAATGCTGAAAGGACAGCCTGAACCGAAGGTTGTCTACCCCGATTTTATCAGGTTTATCGGTGACTCGATTCTCATAGCCCACAACGCGCCGTTCGATGTTGATTTTGTCAACGAAGAGCTGGCGCGGCTTGCCCTGCCCCGCCTTAAAAACCGGATAGTAGATACGCGGATTCTTGCCAAGGAAGTTTTCCCCGGATTGCCGAAGTATGCACTGCAGGATCTTGCTGTGCGTTTCAACATCCAGGCAGTCGATGCGCATCGCGCCGAGGACGATTCAAGAGTCTGCATGGAACTATTCCTGGTGTGCCTGGCGCGGCTGAAAGAATTGAAGGGAATACCAACGAGCCCGCCCGATTCCGCGGTACAGACGAAAAACGCAGGCAGCATTGCCGCCAAAAAACCTGAACAGGAAGTTCAGAGGCCCGGCAGCGACAGCCTGTTCGACGATGAAACAGGCACTGACATGTTGGAAGAAGAATACGAGGAAGACGAGTTCACGGACGAATCGATGATGTAAAACTGTTACGGATTGCTCCCCGCGCGTTGTCAGTCGTCGTAAAATGCTTCGAGAACTTCTTGTCCACGAAGTTTCGTAATCGCCTTTCCCTGGATTTGACGGACGCGTTCGCGGGTAATACCAAGCAGCTTGCCGGTTTCTTCCAGTGTGAGCGGACCTTTGTCGGTCAGACCGAATCTCAATTTAATAATTTTCATCTCGCGCTCGGTCAGCTGGCTGAGTACGTTGTCCATGGTTTCCTGAAGGGTTGCGGTGAAGACAAGCTCGAAGGGCTCGATGAGGGAGTCGTCGCTGATCAGGTCTGAAAGGCGGGTGTTGTTGTCTTCGTCGACTGTGGTGTCGAGGCTGGTTGTTTCCTGGGAAAGACTCATGATCTCGCTGATGCGGCTCGCAGGAATCTGAAGATATTCGGAGAGTTCTTCCGGGCTCGGATCGCGGCCAAGATCCTGGGTAAGCTGTTTGGCAACGTAAAAACACTTGCTGATGGTATTGAGCATGTGAATGGGGATTCTGATGATGCGGCCTTTGTCGGCAAGGCTTTTGATTATTGCCTGCCTGATCCACCAGGTTCCGTAGGTGGAAAACCTGCACCCGCGCGTATAATCAAAACGTTCGACAGCCTCGATCAGACCGATGTTTCCTTCGTCTATAAGGTCGAGCAGTCCGAGGCCACGATGCTGATAATTCTTGGCAATAGAGACGACGAGCCTGAGATTTGCCGTGATCATGCGGTTTTTCAGTTCGCGAAGCTGGGCTTCGAGCTTGGCCGATTCGCGCAGAAACACAGGGTCGGCTGGACGGTCGGCATAGGCTTCCTTCAAGGATACGACAGACAGTTTGATGTGCTGGATTTTCTGGCCGATGTCCTGTTCGTCTTCGATACCAAGAAGCGAATACCGGGAAATTTGCTTGAGATACAATGCAAGCGGATCGGTATCCTTCTGAGGACGAGCTTTTTTGGCATTCCTGCGGGATTCGGCAGAAGACAGGGTTCGTTTGGAACCCGTTGACGAGACTGTTTTTCCTGTGCCTTTATCCTTTTCGGTTCTGTCTGTTTTCATTTACCGTATTCTCGCCTTACCGCTAAAAGCCCCGGGGAGCTTTTGCTGGATCGACCGGAACATCCTTATTGTATACCATAAAATAGAGTTGCGGTTTTCCCGAAAGAGAATCCGCTCCCAACGTACCAATTTCATCGCCGAAGGAAAGTTGCTGTCCAGGGCGCGAAGTGATTCCGTCCATGCCTCCGTACACATAAATATACCCGGATTTTGACTGGACGAACACGACCTGGCCGAATCCGCGATAAGGCCCGGCCGAAAGTACCGTTCCGGACGAAACAGTCTTTACCGGTTCTCCTTTTTTTGCCGTAATCGACACTCCGTACAGTTTACCCGAAAGATAGGATAATTCCAGGGCTGAGACCGGCCAAATGACATTGCCGTCGATTTTTTTGGACTGATACGAGCGCGGGTCATCCATCGGTTTGAAGGCCGACGCGGTTCCTGAAGGAACGGGAGGGGATAACACCGTCCCGGACTTGTCTCCGGACGAAGCTACATCCGGGGAGGGGATGCTTTTGGACTGTCCAGTGTCGGGAATCAGCAACCGGTCGCCAACCTTCAGCACCGAATTCTGGTCCAGAGCGTTCGCCTTCAGGAGTTCCGCAATCGGAACGTTTTCGGCCTTGGCAATTCCATACAGAGTGTCGCCACGTTTAACCGTGTAGATGCCCGGGATTCTAATTTTCTGCCCGGCAAAGAGTTTGTCCGGGTTTGCGATATTATTGAAGGTCATGATAGAAGCAGCCGGAACATTGTACTTTCTGCTGATCGAGTACAAGGTTTCTCCTTTTTGGAGAATATGAACCAGCTCTTCGGAAAAAAGATGCGAAAACAATCCGGTAAAAACAAGCAGAATAAAAGATACGATATACTTCTTCATAGGCTTTCCGTAACATTGTCGGCACATAGCTGAAGCCTCATTAGAATATACCTGTTATGCATTTTGATGGTACGCAAATGGACCGTCTTCAGGAAAGTATTTCTTCCATTGTTGGAGGAAGCAGGGTCTTCATTGCGTCAAGATCGGAGGAAGATACCATAAATTCTTTGTCGAAGGCGATTACTTCATTGGAACTTCTCAGTTTTTCAAGCAATCCGTACACTATGTAGGTCATAATTACCAAGCCTGCTTTTGGATGGCTATTGATATACGCAGAAAAACGCTCTCTGGAAAGAGCCATAATAAGGGAAAGGGATTTTGCCCGCACCGTGGCCGTGCTCGGCTGATTCTTGAAAAGGGATGTTTCTCCGAACACGGTACCGTTGGTCAGGCTGTTGATGACAATATCTTCTTTCTGATGGCCTTTTTTCAGTATTTCCACTTCTCCGGACAGCAACGTGAATAAACTGGAAGACATTTCGCCTTCTTTGATGATGCGTTCGCCGGGTTCAAACGAAAAAAGATCGCAAATTCCGGGAAGATCGCCCAAATCCGAAGGATCAATCTGGGAAAACATCGGGATGTCGATGAGGCTGGAAAATAATGCCTCTGGAAAAATATCCACTTTTTTCATATCAGTCTCCAGTAAATTCGATTTTTTGCCAGAAAATATACCCGTACAGATAATACATCATATATAATATCACAAATTTGTCCAGAATTCAAAATCTTGATGGACTATATTCCGGAAAAGCTTGTAAAAAAGGCTGCGACATCGATGCCATTCACCAGGTGTCCCGCCGGATACAGTGAAAGGATTTTCTGCCTGCCTTCTACCAGATGATTCGAGGTAATTCCGTAGCTTATCGAGCAGTCGGCTTCTATGAAGGCTGCTATGTGATCTGCAGCGCGAACCAGTTTGCCGTCGACAGGACGGGAGGCGGAAGAAGCACACTGCTGAAGTTCATCAAACGAGACAAGTCGTACGGCTCCATCGCTTTCACACATTCTGTTGTCGAATTCATGTCCAGTGAAATACAGGATTTCGTCACGATAGGCGCTATCCATAAGGGGTATCAGCTCGCGCTTCACGATTCGATCCTCGATTTGCTTGACTATCTGGGGCAAATGGTCGGTTGCCTGTTTTACCGGCGATATAATGTCGCGGGTTACAGCCTCCGGAAGATCGTGAAACAGGGCCGAAAAAAAGTTGTTGTAGCAGCGGGTTTGGTTGACGGCCAAATCCCTCCCCATAAGGAGCGTCAATGCGGCAACGAAATAGGAATGACCTAATACGCTTGTTCGGGGGACTCGAGGAGTCTGATTCCATCGTGTTTGAAAACGAAGCTTTTCAATTTCCATCAGAAAATCGTAGGGTTTCTGTTTTGAAATCAACAGCTGCAGGCCTCTGAGGTCAAGAAATTCCTGCAGATCCTTGTTGATTCCTCTTTCTATTTCGACAAGCCGGAACGGTTCATTCACGAGACGCAACATCTCCACTTCCCGCATTGTTGAGTATTTATGAGCGGCACGAAGCACTCTCCAGGTCGTATCGCTCGAGTCGGGTTTTTGCTGAATATAGTTGGAAAATTCTTCGAGCAGCGACGTATCGGTGATTATCGGACGATACTGGTCTATAACCCAGGAATTGAGTTTGAGGTATTCTTCGGGATATTCCTCCCGGATCATGCGCTGGACTGGTGCTTTTATATCGCATAAGGCAATTTTGCGGAGCAGATCGAAGAAGGTGCCGTAGATAATACGGTTCCAGTCGATGTGTTCGCCTCTTTTTTCTTCCAATTTTCCAATCATGTACGCAAGAACGGTCTTTTCTGCCGTTTTGTCCATTTCGACAATCTCGAACGGTCTGACCAGATCATTCCATCGTTCTATGGAGAAACCTTCGAATATTTTCAGAACAAAGGTTTTATCAAACATACGTATACACCTCCCCGGGATTCATCCGGATTTTATCCCGATTTCCGGAACCGGCAGCTTTCCCGAATACGCATACAATTCCAGTCTGCCACAAGCTTTGATCCAGGTCGAGCATATCAAGTATCAGGTCGTTGTTAAATCCTTCAATAGCGCAGGAATCGATTCCGAGTGTTGCCGCTCCGGTGAGCATATTTGCACAGGCAATGTAGCATTGCGCACGGGACCAGCTGTCCAGAAGGCCGTTTTCCCGGAGCCAGGTGTAGTATCCTCGGTAGTCTTCTATATAATCTGACAAAAGTCCCGGGAACCGGCTTCCCTGCTTTGCGACGTACTCTCCGTCCGGATCGAACCAGCAGCCGCGCCGGGAAGCTATTACCAGGCCAAGCGAAGCGCTCCCGACAACTTCCTGGTTAAAACAGGCTGAATACAGTTCTTTTTTTTTCCGGGGAGACACGACCGCAAAAAAATGCCAATGCTCCAGGCCGAACGACGACGGAGACAGACGTCCGAACTCGAGCAGGAGATTGATCTGTTCGGGTGCGATATCATGGTCTGTGTCGAAGAGTTTGCAGGCATACCTGCGGTTCATTGCGTCAAGAAAACTGAATGTACTCATAGAGTGCACTCCAGTACCAGTGTGATCATGGCATTGCTGATTGCATTACTGTGCGGAGTCGGCATCTCAGCTTGCCCCCTTTTCGTACGGTTTGCCGGCGGCCACAGGAGCGTAGTTCTTGCCGCTGAAAAGAACCAGTGCGAGAAGTGTTATTGCATAGGGAAGAATATTGAACACCTCCGAAGGAAGACTCCTGAGCAGAACATAATCGTTCGCTATAATCGAGAACGCAAGCGCAGTTCCGAACAACAACGAAGCAGCGCCGATTCCAAGCGGTTTCCACCGGCCGAACGATACAACAGCAAGAGCGATAAATCCATGGCCATTTACTGTTGTGGAATTAAACTGGGTATTAGTAGTCAGTACAAGACAGCCCCCTGCAAGTCCTGCAAGAAAACCGGACAAGAGAACAGCGGTATACCGTATTCTGATCACATCAATACCGACAGATGCTGCGGCATGAGGATTTTCGCCGCATGCACGCAAACGCAAGCCCGCCGGCTTTTTATACAGAAAAAACCAGGCGATGAACAAAACAGCAAACGCAATCCAGGCTGTAGGATACACGCCGCCAGGACCGGGCATCATACCCAGCATAAACTGTTTCGTACGATCCTGCTTGAAGAGAATTTGCGATAAAAAAACTGTTACCCCTGTCGCCAACAGGTTGATTCCGGTTCCCGAAACAGTTTGATCGGCTTTAAGAGAAATTGCCGCCACTGCATGAATGACAGAAAAAAGCATGCCGAACAGGGCACCGGCCAAAAGCGATATCCAGATCGACCCAGGGCCGAACAGCGGTTCCAAAAAAAAATGAACGCTTGCCGCAGCAAATGCGCCGAATACCATGAGCCCTTCAAGCGCTATATTCACCACACCGGACCGTTCGCACATCATTCCCCCGGTTGCAGTGATCAGAATGGGTGAAACCAGCATCAAAATCGTCGGGATCTTGCTGAATATGCTATTCATGTATGATAATCTCCCTGTCTGCACGTCGTTTCGAGATATAGCCTACAATCATGCGGAAACCGACTCGAATAGCGATAAAGACAACGACCAGACCCTGAATTATAAAGGTTATTTCCTTGGGTATACTGTTGGATTCCATTAGCGGCTGCGCAGAAGAAAGCATCCCGAACAACAGACCGGCAAGAAGTGTCCCTATGGCGGTATTGTTTCCGACAAGCGCCACAGCGATTCCTGTAAAGCCATAACCGTCGTTTCCTGCAAGCACCCGACCGAATTTGAAGGAACCAAGAGCGACGATACCTCCCGCCAATCCGGCAAACGCACCGGCAATAAACATGGAAATAATAATACTTTTTACTACAGGAATTCCCGAACAACGTGCTGCGTCCTTGTTGAAGCCGGTCGCACGAAGCGAAAAACCCAATCTGGTTTTTTCTATGATAAACCAATACAGAACAACCGAAATTCCAACAAAAATGATACCCAGATTCAGCATTGATCCGCCTGTCATTTTTTGCAGTACAGAATTCTGCAAAAGAGCGGTAACGGGATAATCAAGTGTCTTATATGTATTGGTTCCCGGAATCCTCATGATACAAATCCGTGACGC
>Ga0116148_1001256_pt1 | contig 28309 bp, 13 predicted proteins | sample AD_UKC055_MetaG_FD_89786 | JGI IMG/M metagenome (GOLD analysis project Ga0116148, IMG submission 89786) | Active sludge microbial communities of municipal wastewater-treating anaerobic digesters from USA - AD_UKC055_MetaG | ecosystem: Engineered > Bioreactor > Anaerobic > Digestate | place: USA...
CCCGGTAGTCGCTGCACTCCCGAAAGCGGTCTGGATCAACCCGCCAGACCAAAGAAGTTCAACACAAGAAACACTCACTAATTTCCAAACGGAGCTGTCTCATTGGACTTGACACATTCCGTGTGACGCAATCCCCCATCGAACAATAGAGCGTCCCATAGACCACCAGGACGACAAACATCATGCTTGTCTGAACCACGATAGTCCTTTCCAAAACAAATGCCGCAGGGAATTGCCTGATATAGACGGAATCAACACCTACTCAAATACAATCGGATCTCCGTCCACTTATACAGGCCGATAGTAAATCACATCTAATGTCTAAGCATAATCCCTACGGGCAATATCCAAGAGGCAAGAACATATTCTTGCCCTGTTACCCGGCGTAAAATACTGCCCGTGAGATATGCATATAGCCCCGGTCCCCTTACTAATCAGCCATCATCCTTCGCCCCGCAAATGCGAATACCAGTCGATTGTCACTGTGCAATTCCTATGGCCGGATCGGACCCAATCTGGACAAACCTTACGGCTCTCGTCTTCAAATCAAGAATCATCACATAGCCGGGAGCAAACCAGCCCAGAGAGGATCCTCCTTCGAACAAGCAAAGGAGATATTTCTCATCAAGAATCAAGCAATTCCGTGAGTCAGGCATTCCCCCCAAGTTTATTTCGGGAACATGAATTGGAACAGTTGCTTTCTCATTGCACGAATCACCATCCAGCATTTTCAGCACAGGCTTGCACCAATCAACGAGACTTGCTCCGGTCGGACTCTTCGCCACCATGTCCACCGTGGGATAAGAACGGTAACCGTCAAGTACGTAGATCGTGTTCCCATTGTTGGACATCCCAAGAAGAGTGCCTGAAAATGTATGTTGCGACGCAAAGCGCTCCGCGTGTTTTTCCGCATCCGTTGGTTGATAGAGAGAGTTCTGAGGATCAGGAATAACGCGGATTTCCTCAATCGCCATAGTCTCTTTGTTAATGGTAACAATCTTGGCAATTGCAGGGGAAGGATCACCTGGCCTCGTTCCGTTCGATGCAATTCCATACTCCATAGCAACTTCAATCGTTCCCGCTCCTATGGTCTTGCAGTATGAGGGGAAACCATCATTGGCCAGACGGATTTTCTTGGAAATGTCTGCTCCAGGCACGCTGATCTTATACAATGTGGGCTGCCACTCAATGGATTGTTCACCCGGTGCATCACGTTCCAAAGCGACCACGTAGACGAAAGGACCGGTGGGCACATCAGCACACACAATTGAGCACATCGCTGCAAGAAAGATAGCGAAAGAGACGTGGAAATACCGAGTCATTATGGTTCCTCCTTTTCTTATTCTTCCCAGGGTTTTGTGACGCAACGATATTCTCGGACAGTTGTAACATAAGAATCGTTTGTTATGGTGTTCCAGCTGGCGTTTTTCATGTCACCTTCTCCGTGGTGATATCCATAAGCTGCCGCGTCCGCCCTATTTGGTACACCTGAATCACATGAGCTTGATGCGCATGATTTCTGGGTGGCGGTTTGCTTAGACATCATATAAACTTCAAGGATGTATTTCCCGTTGTCAACATTCGTTTGTCAGCTCCATGCCATATCGCTCCATGGGCAAACAACATAGCCACTCGGGGTGCCGCCTGAGCTGCTGAGAAATGTTTCCCAGGTAGGCTTATTTACCTGCATTATACCATAGTCGTTAGTGCCATTCACTATTGGCTGCCCTTGAGCGTCAAACTGGCACCATTTACAGTTGGGCGGACCTTCCTTCCACGCGACAGCACGGGCCAGATCAGTCGCCAATCTTGCTGACAAGTCCTCATAGCTTGGATTCGTTCCGGAGGTCGGGGTCGGTGTTGGTGTCTAGCCCCCGGTTGCATATACGACGTTCGAAGGATTGGGATCTCTGGAGAAAAGTGTGCCCAGAAGAAAAGCCAACATGAATACCGACAATATGACTGCATAGAGTGCGGTCCGTGGGGTGTCGAAATCGGATTTCGTTGCACTGAGGTGTTTCTGGACTGAATTCGAGTTCAGTCGCAAGCTAAGGAAGGACTTGGGATTGATATTGTTTGAATCCATCATGACATACTCCTCTCATTCGTTCGCTCTCTGTAGATCCGATATGGTCAGGTTCTTTGCCATCTTCTTGCCGACTGAGTAACATCCTCGGTCATTTGGCCAACTCGTTCAGTTTCCGAATGACATCCTTTCTGCAATCGCTTACGGGACCCTTTCCGTAGGGCGCTGCCCCAAGGCGGTTCAGGCTTTCCTGCAAGAGGGCAATCGCACCGGCCTCATCGCCGCGCTTTGCCCGGATGTCGGCAAGGATCGAATTGACGTGCGGAACAACACCGTCAAAGGGTGCGTTTTCAAGAATGTCATTCAGTAGGCGTTCCGCGCCATCTAGGTCGTTGTGCCGCCAGGAAATGTAGATCGCAAAGTTCAGCGCTGCATTGGCCGCTGAGATTGTGTGCGGGTAATACTTGCTCATGATCTCAGCGTTCACGACAGCCGCTTCATCCCATCTGCCCTGCACTGCAAGTCCACTTGAGTGCATATTCATGAGACCTGCCACATACCACTCCGGCAGGGAGTCCTTGATAGTCGAATCCGTGATGTATTCGCTGTTCACCATTAGGCTGCTGAGTTCCAGGAGTTTCTTCGAATCCTGCAACGAATTCTTCATCGCATACGACAGAGTCAACGCCTGTCCGAGAACACGGGAGCGATTATCGGCGTTTCGGTCCATGTATTCACGAAACGACGCACGAGCGGCGTCGAAATCACGGCCCTCGAAAAAGAGAACCGCCGCGCGAAACAGGGGTAGCTCCTTGGATTCGTCGAATTCCGGGGAAGCGTTCGCATCTATTAACTTTTGCACTTCGTCCAGCTCGGCCACCGCTTCCGCGCAGCGATCATCGGCTGTCAAACAAAGCGCTTTGGCAAGCCGAATCGCCAAGGGGCGATATTTTGATTCTTTGAGCTTGGGGAATACATCACGCATTGCTGAAGAATCCGGGCTGTTGATCCGCATCGCCCGCAAACTGTTCAGCATTTCAATGAAATCCCTGCCTTCTTCGTAGACCACCTGGTTCCGGGTATCGGCCGGGGCATTGGCATTGTGTTCATAGAGGTCCATTGCCATCAATGCATAATCCCCGGTTTCCCACAGGCTGTCGAAATACATCACACGTGCCTTTTCCCAATTTTGTGCGATTGCATTTTGGAAAATGGCATGCGCTTCCTCTTTCGCCCCCTGCCGGGCAAGAAGCCTTGCTTTCGCCATGGTCCCCCATTGGAAAGCCCTGGTATCCTGCTGTTTTGACGTAAGCATGGAATCAATCGCGGCAATTTTCTCCTCCGGATTGTTCCAGAATCGGGTGAGATCCCACGCCGCCTCTGCGACGACCGCATCATCCGTCGAGTTCTGGATCGTAAGGACAGCACGATCAACACGTTCCGCGACGGGGAGACGCTTGCTCACGAGAACGAACGCATTCGCGCGTTCGGCATCCGTCTACGCCCACACAAACGGCATACACATCACACAGATCACTACCGCCCAGACTACTCTGTTCATTATGTCCTCCTGATCCAGCAATAGCGTTGTACGTTCCCTATATCTGTAACCGGAACCATTACTCCGGAACATCTTCATCGCTGTGTGATGCGGTACACGATCGTCATCGAACAGAAAAGTAGCCATAAAAGGGTCGGCTTGTCAATAGGGTTTTCGAAGAATTGTGTATTTTTTGTGGAAATAGTTGTGCACATTTTTAGAGGATGGGATCGCGAGCTTTCGGCCCTTCGATCCTTCGGCAAGCTCAGGACAGGCAGGCTCAGGAACCGGCCTTTCGACAAACCGTCTTTTCGCATCCTGACATCCTTGCCCCTTAACTTAATGGCATTGCCCGCAAACGGGGGGAGGTTTCTCCCTCCCCGTTGACGGGGGGGTTGGGGAGGGGGTTCTGCCAAAGTTTACCGGTGGGGGTTGAGGGCCATAGGTGCCAACTTTGGTGTCGCCGTCATTCCGGCGCAAGCCGGAATCCAGAGAGAACAATGACGTTGCTTGAGACAACCCGGTTTTCTGTGTTTTGTTGGAATACGCGCAGGTTATTCCAAATACGTGATGCTACCCGTGATCACTGGATTCCGGCTTTCGCCGGAATGACGGATCGGCAACAGAATCGCTTTGTTGAATTGTGGGTTTCTCAGGTTAGCGCCCACGAGGTTGAGGGCCGGGGTGGGGTGACCAAAAGTCCTTGTTTTTAAAAGATTTAAAAACCCCCTAAAGAAATCTCTCAATCTGCCGATAAATAATGACGACAACGGAGATTTGGTGTTTGAGAAACGTAATGAAACATTCAAATAGAAGTAAATCTTATTTTTCGATATTTGTCCCGGTCAAGGCCGCGACGGGAGCCGTGGCTAAAAACGGAAGGAGGTGACTTCCCCAGGACCGAAAGGAAAATAGCAGTCCATAGAGGGGTTGAACTACCAAACCTGTCGGCAAGCGACTCCATTTCGGCGAAAGCCGCAGTGGAGGGATAAGGCCTCGGAAACCTTTTGACGGCAGACCCTCGGCAGAGCGTATCTCTTTCGATGCTCGCGTTTATCGAAAGGGAAAAATCCTCCTTGTATGGGGACCGCTCCGTCACGTCATCCTCGGTATCCCCTCACCCTGTCCGCTCCCAACCCAATCCGCAGTTCACATAGTCGCGGTGTGTCGCCGTGTCACGGCCCGCTGAGTTCCGCACGTCCGGTATCGGTCTGTGTGTATCAGTCGGTCGTTGCAGGTTTGTATCGACACGCCCAACTCGAATCTCGCGCGCTTGTTTCAACAGCGGTCAATCAAGCAAGCGCACGGCGACCGGGGGATTGTTGTCTGTTTTTCCGGCGGTAACGCAGGCGGAGAACGGCGAGAGTCCCCGCAGGTTGAAACGGGGCCGAAAGGTCCGGGAAGCGCTGTTACGATGCGTTTCCATCACGCAGAAGCCCGGCAACGGAGGCCGGGTCGTATCGGGAGCGGACAGCTCCCACACTCAAGGAGGACTTAGAAATGGCTATTACTCGTATCCATACGAACATGGCGGCATTGAACGCCTCTCGTCAATTGGGCGAAGTCGGCGGGAACCTGTCGAAGTCTATCGAGCGGTTATCATCCGGCTTGCGCATCAACCGCGCGGGTGACGATGCGGCGGGGCTTGTGATCGCCAATCGTCTGACCTCGCAGGTCAAAGGGATTCATCAGGCAATCGGGAACGCACAGGATGGGCAGAATCTCATCGCTGTGGCGGAAGGCGCGCTGGAAGAAGTAACGACTCGCCTTGATCGTATGCGTGAACTGGCGGTTCAGGCAGCGAACACCGGCACGAACGACATGGCGGCTCGGCAGGCCATCCAGGCGGAAATCTTTCAGTCGATTGATGAAATTAACCGAATCGGCAATACCACGCAATTCAGTTCCAACCTGCTGTTGAACGGAGATTTCTCCATCCAGTCAGGAATCCGGCCCGGGCAAGATGAGTACGGTTTTCAGATCGATCCATCACCAATCGCCTCGACTCTGGGCGCAGGAACCTCGTTCCTCAATATCATCAAGATCCAGAACGGGACGGCGCAGATTGTCGCGGGCGAAGAGAGCGGCGCAATTCAGACGGTAAATCTGGGGATTCGGAACCAGACGGATATCGCGGTTTCGCTGGCGCACTGGACCTCGACGGTGACGATCGATGGGGCAAACGCAACCACGGCAACACCCCTGGATAATACCTACTTTCAAGGTGTTTCCCTCTATTCGGGCGACACCATTATCTTCGAGGGTGTTCTATCCGATGGTATCCAGCGATATGCCGGGTCGATCTCGGTGGCGGCCGGGTACGACATGAGCGATTTGATCAGCGCGATTAACGGGGCGATCGTGGATGCGCAGAACGCCTATTTCGGTTCCGCGTCAGATGTTCCATCTTCCTATAAGATTACAGCCGTAATGGGAACCGGCGCGAATGCAGGAAGGATTGTGCTTCGGAATACCGCCCAAACGTTTTCAGAGGCGAGTATTACATTCACAGTGGTTCGGACGAGCGGGGCGGGCGAGATGGTCGGCCAGGCAGCGGGTGTAACACGCGGCGCTCTGGGAACGGGGTCGATTCTTTCCGGTTCCGGGCAAATCGGTAACAGCCTGGTTTCCATTACCGGGTCGACATTTGACACCGGCAGTTTCAGCATTTCGGTGAGTGATGTGATCGGTGCGCAGCAGCGAGTCACCGAGAACACCATCCAGTTTCGTGACAACACCGGAAGCCTGCTGGACCGGACCGCCTCTCTAGGTGCAGTCGGTTCCGCGGCGGTCATCAACGGGTCATTTGTCAACAGTGTTTACCAGGGTGGTATCACGCTGTTCAACAACAGCACGATTACCATCACTGGAACCGACATGGACGGCAGTACTTTCCAGGGAACCTACACTCTGGACACCACGCTGACAGCGACCACCGACACGGCCTATAACGATTTCCGATTCCAATCCATTTCCGGATTGATTGAAGAAATCAACTACCGGACCCGTTCTTACACGGCGACCAGTGGAACATTGAATGTTGATGACGGGGATATCACGCGGTTCAGTCTGTCTCAGTTTACTTATACGACTGCCTCGAATTTCCAATTGGTCGATGACGTGGGGCGAACCGGTTCGCAAACTGCGTTCACGTTCACGATTGTCCAGGATTCGACGAACCATGTGACCATTCAGGATGATGCGGAACTGAAACAGGACGGGTTTGCCGAGTCTGCGACGATTTCCATCAATGGGGGAGAGGGCATCCGGGCTGAGTCAGGTCAGATTGTAACCCTGTACGGGCCGGCATCCACATCGGATGGGTCGACATCTCCCCAAGTGACGATTCGCCTGGGGACCGGTCTTACCGCAGGAACCGATCGGTATGAGACCAACGCCCAGGAATTCGTCGGTTACCTGAACGGCGGCATTGGCTTGACCTTCCAGAATGGCGATCAAGACGTGACGTTCACGGATCCGACATCCAAACAGCTCACGGTCGACTTCGATGCCATCCTGGATGTTACGAAGTCGCCGACAGGCACCGACACCGGGGTTACGGTTCTCCTTTCGACGGTCAACAAGTCTTTGAATTTCCAGGTTGGGGCTTTCGGCGGGCAGACTTTCCAGACGTCTCTGGGGGATTTGCGTGCCTCCAATCTCGGGTTCGGGGCCGGTTCCGGTCGAACGGTGGCGGATATTGATGTTACCACTCTCAGTGGAGCTACGGATGCTTTGTCGATTATTGATGAAGCGCTCGACCAGGTCAACACGACACGGTCTCTTCTGGGTGCGTCCACAAACAGGCTTGAATCGACCGTCGCAAGTCTTAGTGTGACTGCAGAGAACCTTACCGCCTCAGAATCCCGGCTGAGAGACGCGGATATCGCTGCGGAGTCCACACAGTTTACGCTTAATCAGATTCTGATGCAGGCCGGTGTTTCGGTCCTGGCGCAAGCCAATTTCCAGAACCAGAGCCTGCTCTCTCTGCTCGGCGGTTGAAATCAGGCGGACATCGTGTCTGCGAGATAAGGTCTCGGAAACCCGATCTCAACGCTCCGTTGGTGAAATTGGAATCTGTGAAGGCCGCTCGATCCGAGCGGCCTTCGTTGTTGTGTGCGGCGAGCAGGGCAGACGTCGCCGGCTGCCGGCATCATGTGCCTGGGCCGGGGATATGGTGGGGGCAGGTCTCCGTGCCTGTGCCGGGGATATGGTGGGGCAGGTCTCCGTGCCTGGGCCGGGGATATGGTGGGGGCAGGCCTCCGTGCCTGCGCCGGGGATATGGTGGGGCAGGCCTCCGTGCCTGCGCCGGGGATATGGTGGGGGCAGGCCTCCGTGCCTGCGCCGGGGATATGGTGGGGCAGGCCTCCGTGCCTGCCGTCAGCGCTTCGTAGAAGATGTCTTATGTAAACCCAAAGATTCCGTATAAAAGCACTCGACGAAACACGGAACAGTGGTTATCATCCGTGTGGATTTCTTTCTTTCGTCTCGAGGTCCATATCTTTATTTAATCGGGTTTTGTCGGCATGTCGCAGAACAATATGGAAATCGATCCGCTCCGTCAATTACGTGTTTATCGGCTGTGTTATTGCCCGCACCTGGTTCCGCTCAATAACAACGGCCGTGTATTTTGCGTTCCCTCACCGCCGTTTCCAGACAAGGAGGAATGTCCGGAATGCCCCCTGCGTGTCGAAGAACAGGACGTGCCGGCAAGACTGAGGGGTCAGATTCGTCGCCTCGGTTTCCCTGTTACACGTCAGCGGGCGCGCCCCGTTCACACAGACGACGAGGATGGAGATGATGACGACTGAGCGGGTCTAGCCCGCTATGGGCCGCCCACGTCGGCGAAACCGGGCCAGTAAAAAACCGATCGATGCTCTCAGGGTCATTCTTTTCCGCCAAATCTCACGAAACACCGCACATCCCGTACATCCGCTTTTCGTTGCTGTCATTGGCTTCCCCAATACACTCAGCAGGCGCGCCTGCCTGGGGGTCGGTGAGTTTCTTATCGGCGATAACACGCGCGGACAGGGCCACTCGCCGTCGTGAAATGGGCAAAGGAACGGCGTGTACGGATACTCGCGCCCGGCGGTTCTTTTCGGCTCGGTGGTTTGGGTTGTGTTCTCCATAATGTCACTTAATCGTAAGTACTTATGAATTCATTGAGTCTCAATTGCACGATCCAGAATGATTTGGACATCGGTCTCCCCCCGTCGCACAGGCCCTCGCGTGACCGCGCTTTCCAGGTCGCCCGGCGATGCCAGCGCATTCCCATCCCGGTCCAACCGCGCGACAAGAAATACATCCCGCCCCTCCGGTATGGTTCCCATCATGGTTTGTCCCCCGCTGAGAACGAACTCCATCGGAAAAGAGGGATTTCGATACGGCCGCGAAACCGACAGCGTTTTCCCCTCCGCATCCCGAACAATAATATACAGAATATCCTTTTCCTGTTCCACGTACTCGATCTTCGGAGATAACCTGACTGTTCCGCGAATCTCTCCACCGCCCTCGGCTGAATCTTCCCGGATTTCCGATAACGTTTCCCGCGCGCTCAAACGAATCGGAACCTGTTCCCGGCCCCAGGCAACCGATTCTGTAGAAGCCCCGTCGGCTACCACTACATTGTCCAGTGTCAGATACGCGCTCAACCTGACCGTTTCCGGAATCGGTCCTGTTGCGGTAATCCGATTCGTCTCACGGATACAGAAATCCGCCGGAAACCGCAGCGTCTGGATCGCCTGCAACGCCACCGTTTCCCCCTCGGGCGACTGGGCCACAACATGTAGCTGTTCCTCACCCGTCCATTTCTCTACCAACGAAGGCTCGGCCTCAACGGTTCCGGCGATCCATCGCCCTTCCCCGCTCTCCTCTCTACGAACACCGCCGCATGTCACCGACAGCGCCAGCGCTCCGAGTAGTACAATCATCCCGTACAACACTGAACGTGTCATTCGAATCTCCAGTCTTTCGTCGCTGGTTTCCGGCCCCTGGTGTTTTGTCTTTAATCTACCATGTACCCCAACCCCATCAGCATCTTTACCTGTTCGGGGTCCATCGGTTTCATCGCGCTCGCGGTTGCCCCACCGATGGTGTATTTCCCGGTCGCCCAGATCGCATCACAATTCTCGATCCAGACACCTGCCTCTTTGCGCCGCTCACGGACTACCTCGCCCAGGCTCGTGCTCAAATCCGCAGTCTCTCCCGGATCGTTCTCACGGTCGTACAACTCCTCGGCCTTTGCGTGTTGCACCCAATATCCAAAGGGGCCTTCCAGCCATTGTGCCGGAAGGCGTTCACGATTTGCCGGCACGGCCATCGGGTGGTAAAGATAGCTCCATTTGTCCGTTCGCCACGAAACAGCGGCGTTTCGAGCGTGCTCCGCCAGGACACCCTCACGCCCCCCTGCCCTGCCCTGCCAGACCGGGATCAACGACTGTCCGCTCAAGCCGGCCGGAATCTCCAGCCCCGCCAATTCCGCCAGCGTCGGGTAAATATCTACATTCTCACAGAGATCCTCTACTTCCCTGGCAGCCGGAACGTGCCCGGTGTAATGGAAGACCAGCGGAACATGGACGTTCTCTTCGTAGAGGCTAAAATGATGAAAATACATGGAATGCTCACCGAGCAATTCGCCGTGATCCGAGGCAATCACTACAATCGTTTTATCGAACACCCCCAAATCTTTCAATGTTGAGACCACCCTTCCCACCTGGTGATCGACATAGGCCACACAACCGTCATACCGGGCGGTGTAGTACGCCAGGTTCAGCGGTTCCACCCGAGTATCCCCCCAATTCGGGATCAATGCCGGATCGACATCCGGCGTGTAATCCGCGCGGGGGTCCACAAATTTTTCTCTGAACGGCTCCGGCGCATCGTAATGCGCATGACAATCATACAAATGAATCCAGACGAGGAACGGCCGGCCGTAATGGTCTACAATCCAATTGATCGCCGGTCCGGTTACATACTCGCCATCCATCGTCCATAGTGGACATTCGACAAAGGTATCGAATCCCTGGTGAAGTCCGGTGTCGACCCGCGTCATAAAGCCCGCGTCCATAAAGGCCGCCGTTACATAGCCGTGGTCCCGGAACAATTCGGCTAATGTGTAATGGTGTCCGGGTAACGGATTCACGGCCTGCGTGTAGATGCCGAATTCGTTGAGGTATTTCGATGTAAAAATAGACATATGCGATGGAACAGTAGCCGTACATTGTGCATAAGCCTTCGCCATAAGGGTGCCGCCCGCGGCAAGATCATCGATGTTTGGGCTGGTGTTCCGCTCGTAGCCATAGCAAGACAGGTGATCGGCGCGAAGCGTATCGAGAGTAAACAGCACAACATTCGGCGCCTCGCGATTGATTCGGCGCCGCCAGCGGACCGTGGGCATTTCCCAGGCGCAAAAATCGGCTTTCTTATCTCCCTGCGGTCCGGGATCGGTCTCCAGCTGGATTCGAATGCGGTCCCTTTCCTCCACGGGAATGGGGATCTCTTTCCATCGAACCGCATCCGGAACGGTTCCAGATGTTGTTACAAGGGTCTCTTCAAAAAGGCATTCGCGGTTCTGGCGAGTCTCATTGACACACCAGACTCGAAATGTCGCGCCGTCGGACCCGTTCGCGCGGGCGCTCGGTCGCAGGTAGTAGCCAAAACTGATTTTTGCGTCTTTACCGGCGGTCAGTTCCGGAAAGGTCAGCCGTGTGGGGGCATGGACAAGAATTGACCAGCGCTGTCGGCCATAGGCCGCCTCTTTCACACTTGGGGTGACATCCATCGGGAAACCGGACTGAATCTGAACCTCACCAAGCCTCCACAGAGGCGTGTTCCGGATTGGCCCAACCTTACGATTGCCCATAACAAATCGGACCAGCTGCCATTCTTCGGGAACAAGCGCCTCCTGCGACGCCGCGACCTGCCTCGTGGGCCGTGAGCAATCCAGGAATCCCAACGCACAACCAATCAGGATACACCCAATCGCCACAAGAGCGCCGGGATTCTTGTGAAGCAGCATTCCGCGATTCCCTTCCCTTCTCAATGTTCTATAGACATACGGCGTTGACGTATTCATTCCATCCTGCCTTTTTTCGCAGCACATAATGTATCTCTGTGGGCGCAATACACGCAGGGGTTGCCCCCTGTGGTTGCCGTGATTCCCTCTGTTCTTCCTTCTCTTCCCCCTTCCGTCCCCTTCTCTCCCCTTCTTCTATCTAAAATGTCCTGCACTATTCCCTGCTGTTCTCCCTTCCCCTTGACACGATCTCCGCCTTGTCCCCGACCTCAATGTTTAACTGTTCAACGCAACGGGGGCGAAACCCTGTCGGATTTCGCCCCCGGAGTCCTCATTCAATCAGAGCCGCTTAGTCTTGCGCGGGATAGAATCCCAGGAAGACGGAATTGGAGGTCGGCAACGCAGTACCTGCGAACGGCTCAAAGGGTGGACGAACCTCAGTGAAGTTGGAATAAGCGCCATCCACGAAGTTCAGTTTGACACCCCGGACCAGAATCTTCGGCGGCAAGTTGGCGGCAGTGACAGCGCCTGTCTCGAGATTGACATTGAGCGTTGCCTGTGTACCGACAAGAATCTCGTCACCGGTCAGACGGTCGAGGTTACCAACCGCAATCGACAACGCGCCGGACGGGTTAGCGGCGGCGGCCATCACTGAGCGTGCCGGCATGATCGGCTGCAGGCTGATATCGCTACCGGCAACGACCATGTCGAACGCACGGATCAGGTTCTTGGCTGTAGCATCGGGATTGCCCGCGCTGGCAACAACGATGTCGTTCTTGCCATCGCCGTTCACATCACCGATTGCCAGGTTTACACCACCGAGACCGTACTGCGCCACATCATCAAACGCGTGGATCGGCGTGGAGTACTTATCCACAACCACCGTGCCACTGGCGTTGCGTGCAAGCTTCAGGACCTGGATGTAGGTCTCAGGCTTGTAGCCGCCGACTTCGGAACCGTTCAGCTGGCCGACAACCAGTTCGTCGATTCCATCGCCATCAAGATCGCCTGCTGCTACAGACACACCACCGGAGGTGTTGCCCCACAGCGCGGCCGTACCAGCGCCAGGCCATGCACGGAAGGTTCCCCGATCGCTGAAGGTGCCTTTATTGATGCCGTTGGCGACCCGCAGATTACCGAGCTGGAACACACGAATCTGGTTGCTTCCGCCGATACCCTGTGCGGCAATGACCAGCGGCAAGTCTTCACCGACGAAGTCGCCCGCAGCCACATTGATATGACCCTGCGGATTACGATATGCCGCATTGGTCGCATCCTTCGCGAAGGCTCCACGTGTGCTGATGACCGTCGGGGCCTTATCTGGGTACTGTTCCCAGATGAGGATGATAGACGGCTGAGCGCCAGCTTTTCCGCCAGGACCAAACCCGGTCAGGATGTCCATCTTGCCGTCGTGGTTGAAATCGGCAACAGCAACATTCGTGAAGCGATCCCGTGGCGTCCCGATAGAAGCGGCGAAACTGGGCGTAAGAGCCTGGAATCCGCTGAACGGGGTGAACCGCCACTGACCGGCATCGTTCATGAAGTTGCGCTTCGTCAGCGTAAACCCACCCTGGCCTTGCGCAAGGATCATCTCGTCCGGAGCCTGCGGCGATATCTCGATGGTAATCGTTGCCACTTTTGTATCGGACGCTGTGGACGGATCGGTCGCGGTCACGGTCACAGTCGCCTCACCTTCGGCCGAGCCGGCGGTGAACACGATATTGACCGTGGACACATTACCACTCTGGGTAACCGTACCCACCGCAACAGTTCCGATTCCTGCCGGCGCAACCGTCGCGCCGAACGTAAGGGCATCACCATCCAGATCGGTACCGGTTGCGACGATGGTCGTCTGAGCATTCGGCGCAACTGTCACCTCAGTCGGACTAAGAGCCAATGTCGGCGCCTGGTTGCCAACGAGGACAGTGACCGAGACGGTTCGTCGAGTTATCTGGAACCCACCGTCGATACCACGAACAACCAGGTTGTACGTGGTGTTCACAAGCAGACCTGTCGGCACATTGAAGGTGTACGTTCCAGTGCTCTGTCCGGCCACGGTTACGGCGTCGTCCAGAGGCGTTCCATTAACATCCACAATCACGAGCTCGGCATCCGAGTCTCTCGCGGTGATGTAGAGTTTCAGGGACGGCGTTACGGCAGCATTGATCGTAATACCCGCGCCGATATCCGGTCCATCCTGGCTTGTCGCCACGGTCAGAATCGGCGGCATCGAGTGATTCACAATATCAAGTACCACTTGGTCGGTCGCATCCAAGCCACTGGTGTTTGTACCTGTGACGGTGATGGTGGTCGGATCATTCGCGGAGTCCACGTATCCTTCACCGACACCCGCGTCGGCATCGAACAAACCGGGAGTCATTTCCAACTGCGCGTTTGTCGTTGTATCGGCGGCGGCGGCATCGATCTCGGTCGTGAACGGAATGGCGGTGTTGCTGGTGAACTCAAGGGTCACCGGCTCGCCACCGAGGTCGCGACCCGTTGCGGTAACGACCACCTTGCTGGTTTCCTGAACTTCAGCAGCCGAAACGGCGCCGAGTGCGGTACTCAGCGTTTCATTCGCGTTGAACAGACTCACATCCACAACTTCAACGACCGGCTCCATGGCCTGCGGCAGGACGTCGATCAGGATATCGACATAGTCCTTCTGCGTGCCGAGCGCGATCTGGGCCTCATCCGCCACATAGGCACGGAGAGTGAAGGTGGCTTTCTGCGCATCCGAACCGAATGGAATGGCCTTAAAGCCAGGCTCGAAGATAAACTCGATCGAGCCGGACTGCACAAAGGCCACCGCCGGATCGCTTGCTGCGTTAAGGACGTGGACACCGTTCAGGGTCGCATTCGCCACAGTAGCAGAGGAGGAAATCGCTGTACCGGTCGCAACCAGCGTGAGATTCGCCGGCACTGCCGACATATCGCGCGCTTCCAGTGTGACCTTCAGGATGTCGCCCTCCGAAATTGTCACTTGGCGAATATCCGCGCCCGCGGTGGAAAGGCGTCCAATATCCGTGCTGGTAAGTTCTTGCGTGGTTCCATCAAATGCTGCCTGGAACACCGGCGAGAACAAAGGAATATCATTGATGGCGACGTTGATGCCCGGTGTGACAAACGCTGTCAAGCCGTCATTATCCGTGGCGCTCGCCTCAACTGCGAAGGGTTCAGCCGGACCGACACCGTAGGTCGGAACATCCGGCGTTACGGTGATCGTGGCGGTTCCGTTCCCGCCGCTCAGGCTCGTCTGCCATACAAGGGTCGAGCCGAGGGCATCCGCGGGTGTCTGTGTAACATCCATCGCGGCGATATTACCCAGATCCGTCGCAACTACGCTGAGAGTAAGAATCTCATCCGCGTTGATCGCCACGCCTTCGCCTGCGGATACAGCCTGGTCGTGCAGCCGGGTCGGCACCGTGCTCGCATAAGTCCGAATGATCGGACGTCCGTTCACATCGAACGAGCCGATACCCGTCTCGGTCGCGTTATTGCCCACGACGTCCGTAACACTTACGGTGAACCCGAAGCCGAGTGTTGTATCCAGATCCGCGCCCCGAGCCAACTCCACATCAAACGGAGCCGACAGGTTGGTCTGGCTGATCGTCGCCAAGTCGTTCTGCAGCGTCACCGTCGCGGACGGAGGCACCGGGCTGCCGGACAGCGACAGAGAAATCCGGTTGTTGCTCAAGAATCCCAGCGGATCGTCCAGTGTATCACCAACAACCGCAGAGACCCTCAGGATGGAACCCGGAGCAATTTTCCAGCCGGTGCGACCCAGCTTCGAGCCGGGTGTCGTAACCACAATCTGCGACGCGCCTTCGCCGTAGGTCGCCGTGCCGGAACGCAGCTCCACACCCAGCGAGCCACGGAAGATCGACGGTGGGAAGTTATCCACCGCCACCGGCTGCTCATGGATCACCTCGACCATGTTGTTGTTCACATCATCATGGCCTGTCCAAGTGATATTCACAACCGTCCGTTGACTCGCATCGGTCGTTCCAACTGTATCACCCACTGTTACGGTCTGCGTACTCAAGAAGTGGGTCAGACCGCCCTGGGTGTAGGTACTGGTAATCGGGAACGGCAGTGCGCTGCTGCCCCCGAATCCGCTCACATCCGCTGCAACAACGACGTTGTTCAGGTTGCTGCCCGGGCCGGCGAGCCAGTCGTCATCGCCCGTGCGCAGCACGTTCGGGTTAACGATATCCGCAGCCACAAGCAGTGTGTCGCCACGAGTTACGCGGTTGAACGGATGGCCGTCGCCTGCCGTGCGGAACGCTGGCGGGGCTGCCGGTGTAAGCGTTATGTTCACTTCCGGCGGCTGCGTATCCAGGATCAAGCCATCAGACCCCGCCGTGGTCGCCGGGAACAGGGAGTCGTAATCCGTAGCCGTCACAACGATCGTCGCGGCCTTTGCCGGTTGCGTCCCCGTTGCCTGCGCCGGCGGCTTTGCCGAGAGATCGCTCAGGTTCCAGACGTTCTGGACCGCAATCTTACCGTTGCCGATCACAGCCTGGCCCAGCGGAACCGGCGCCTGATCCGCACCCATCGGGGCGATCCGCACCGCGCCGGACAGCAAGTGATTGCCGAATCCCTGACGTCCGGGAGGATAATTCGCGTTCCCGCTGTCATCCTTCCTGCCAAACGTCGTCGTATCGTTAATCCAGATGCTGGCGAAGTGGGCATACGCACCGGTAGCAGTTATCGTCTCGACCGTCGCATATTCCCAAGTGGCAATCGTCGTATTGCCGGAGCCTGCCTGGGTCGCGCTCGGAACCAGGTATGTCACGAAACGCTTGAGAATCGGCGGATAGAAGGCGGAGAAGTCCGCCGTCATAACATCCGGCGCCCCGGAATCGTTTCCGAACGTGGCGACATACTTGATCTCATCGCCCGGACGGAGTTCATCCACACCGGCGCCTGGAAGCAGTCGATCCGGCGCCGAGCTGCCCGTCTGGGCCGCTCCGCCACCCGCTTCATCCACATTGACGCCGTTCACATACAGGATACCTTCCAGGAGGAACACACCTTGCGCGTTGATACCCAGCAGGTTCGCATCTTTCGATGTCTCCGAGTTACCCAAGTTGTCCACGGCAGTGAACTTCACGACTTGCGGCTGCATCGGTTTCGCATCCGGCGCAATTGCGGCCGTTGCGTTTAACGTGTACCTGTGCGTTCCGGTGTTCTCAATGCTTGTCACGAGGTTCTGGAGCCGGGTGTTCCCGTCACTGTTGAACGTCGTAACCAGATTGGTCGTAAACGAGGCCAGGCTATCCGAGTACACCGTCGCCGTCGCGCGGATCAATGTCGGATTAGCCGGATCCTGGCTGATGCTCATAACGGACGGCGGATCCAGGATCTGCCAAACAGTACTGCCCGGCTGCCGCACCGCAACGTGAACATCCGCTTTTGAGTCAGAATCCTCACTGATCATCTTGCTACTCAGAGGCGTTCCGTCCGGCTTGACCACTGTCTGTGCCACAAATAGGGGCGGCTGGTTGTCCACTTCGAGCGTCACGGATTCCACATCTTTACACCAACCGGGTTGGATCGACGACAAATTGAGGCCGATCGCATCAGTCGCGTCAAGCACGATCTCGGCGCCCGGCATTTCAGAATCGGTCCATCCACCATCGGCGGCATCGATCTCGTTCGACGTCGTAGTGCCCACTACGAAGCTGAAGCATCCCTCGGCAGTCTGTCCGGCTGCAGGCGGCACGATGTTGCTGATCGTGTAGATGAACTTCGCCGTGCCGGAGCCGAATGCCCCAGCCGCATCCGGGCTGTTGGCAACACCGACCAGGGTCGCGCTCGGCGTGTTGGCCGGTTCATAAAATCCGCCCAGGTCGAACGACGCGGTCAACGGGGTGGTGTTGTTGACGTCATCCTTCACGGCGAAGGTGACCGCCACCACATCGCCGGCGCTCAGTCGCGGCAGGTACGGATTGAAGCCTACATTATCCGTCTGCGTCACGGTATATGTCGCATACTTCACCTTACCATACTGCGATTTGTACTGGGCAAAGGCCGGCGCCGTGTTGTCGAGCTCAATCGAGAAGATGGAGGCATAATCGCCCGCGCCCGCCGACTGAACAATCGTTGCTGTCGGGGTCACGTTCCCGATATCGTCGCTGGCGTAGCCGATCAGCTTGGCCGCCACCTTCGAGGCCGCCGCGTCTCGAGCTACCGTAAATCCACTGCGCGGAACCGCCGACAACAAGGCCGGGTTCGACGCAAGCTCCGCGATCTCTTCATTGGTCCTGGGGGGATCGATCTTGTAATAGTAATACGTAACCGTTGTGTTTGTGCTGCGCGCAATGTCAGCGGTTGAGCTTGCGCTGGTCACGATCGGTCCGAGGCCAGTGATCTTATAGAAATCAGGCTTCGGAATGTCTCCACCCGTGAGATCTGTCAGGCCCAAGCGGGCCAAGGTATCGGTCATGTTGCCAACACCCCAGTTCGCCAGGGCACGGCCTGGGAAATCATTCCGGTCGGGACCGTCCGGATTCCCATCGTAGGTCACCGTAAGTATCGCTTCGAATGTTGCCGGACCAACCATAACCGCGGCACCGCCCTGGCCCGTGATTACAGTTTCATTTGTCAGCTCCGCGCCGCGGCGTGAGGTGTTAGCCGCATTCTCAGCGACAAACACTCTCGTTTCCAATGTCGCGTTCGGCGGCGTGTTGTCGACTTCAACGGTGGCAGGAGCGACAGACTCACCCGACAGGCCAGCTGTATCCCTCGCCGTCACAACAAACTGCCGAGCGGTTGACGCTGGGCCGGACGGAATCAGCGTGGGAACAGTCGGGGAAACGAGGACATCCCAGTAGGCTTTGATATTTGAAGAGCCTTGACGCCAGGATGGGGTCGGCGCGGCTCCCCCGCCATAAATAGACGGAGCAGTAAGGGTAATATCACTGGTGTTTACAGTGACCTTGGACGGATCGTCGTTCAAGGCAATCGTCGCTGACACATAGACCGTATCACCCGCCTTCACCGTTTCTGTACCGGAAGTCACCCTGTACGGTGCATTCCGCGTCCCATTGCTACCTCCCACCAGGTTGATCTCATTGCTGACATCGACAACGATATTGGAGGGGTAGCTGGGGGCTGAGTTTTCAATAAAGAACGTGTCTGCAGCGGTGTTCGGAGTGGCCGCGTTTTCGACAGCGTCTGTCGCGCTAACCACGGCCGAAAACGGCCCCAAAATACCGTTGCTCTTACCGGTACTGTCCACGGTAAACTCCCAGCTGGCGCGGAGTACCTTCGTGTCGGCCTTCCAGTACCGGTACGTCGGCTCAACGGCGATCCCGCCACCGAAGCTGGACAGATTCGCTGTCGGGAAAATCGTCACCAACTTACTCGGATCCGCGCCATCTGGGCGGCCTTGTTTATCGGCATTATCGCCGGTGATATCTGTATACAAGGTCATAGTGTCGCCATTACGGACCCAGTCATCGTCCAGGGAGTCAGCGGATACTCTTTTGGTTTTCTGTTCGAGAATGGGCGCACCAATATCCGGCGCATTCAGGTCGACACCAATTGCGGGGGTTGTTTGGCTAGACTTTGCGCGAGAAGCCGTATTCGTCGCGCTGACGATAACCTTTCCGCTTTTCGTCGGTATCGCGTAGTTGTTGTCCGCAAGGTTGGTATAGCTGAATGTCGCATAAAGAATAGTAGCATCGGCGATGGATGTTCCCGTGGAAAGATCATCCGCTGTGGTCGTCTGAAGACGATTCGCGCCATCTCTGTAGCTTATGGTCACACTATACCCCGGCGGTCCGGTGATAGCGCCTTGGTTATGTTTGTACATGCAGAGGCCGAATGACCGAAAGTCAGCCCAAATCTCAGAGACTTTGGGGCAGCCTGCGCCAGCGAGGATTTCCGCATATACATCCATGCGATCTCCAATGGAAACGGTTGTGTCGGTCGGGAGACTCGCCACGGACGTCCCATTGAGCTTAAAGTCGGTAATGTTAACGTTCGGTTGTTTGAAGTCGGCGGTTGCACCATACAATCCTACAGAGCTAACGTTCCCGGCAACGTCAAAGACGTTGACAGTTACCCCGCGGATTCGCGCGGCGCTGAACTCCGACGGTGCGTTGTCTCCAGTGATGCGGTGTACAAAAGTAACGAGAATGACATCCCCGGCGGTTGCGTCGTATATCGAGGCCGCTAGCGCGGAAATCGTGATACTCGCGTCCGGTATTTCGGCTGTCGCGTCGGCGATGAAGTCCGTGAAATCTGCGGAAATGAGCGCGGGTACCCTGTCCAGCGCAGTATCATCAGTATCGGGGGGGGAGACGAGACGCGGCCAGAAGAAGTCATAATCCGCGGTGCCGTCATCGTTGGCGATTGTCGGTATGGTGCCTGTGATCGTAGCTTCGACGATCAAGTAATCGCCCGCTTTGAGCTCGGTGCCGTGGTCGTGCTGGCGCGATGCGCTGAAAATGGTTTTACCGGAGTTGAGCTGGACACCATATCTCTGGTCGCATCCGACATATTCAGCCGGGTCGATTACCGCGAGCAAATAACCGTTGGTCCCAAATGGGGTCGTTGCGGAAGGGATTTGGGCCGATGTTCCCTTCTGGTTCAAAACCAAGGGGGAAGTCGTATCGATAACAATACCCGCGGTGCAGGCAGGAATGGAAACGGGATCAGGAGTGGGTTGATCATCCCAATACCGCGTTAGCCTATAAAGATTCCCATCTGCCTGGTCGTAGTTGTATGGCCTGTCACAGATTTCCACAACTGCGGTGACATACGGCAACCCAGTTGCGGAGGCAATGGTCCTGTAAGGCTCAGCCCATGCGGTTCGTGCGGGTACGATGCCTTGCATCGTAACGGAAGCGATACCGTTGACCGCGGAAGCAGAAGCGACAACATTAGGAAGAACATAGTTGAAGGCAGGAATCGTGACCTTTGCAGTAAAAAGGCCGCCTGGCTTGTTAATACCAAGGATGTTTGGCGCGCCTGGAGAGGTAAAGCTGAATGTATTCCGAAGCGAGGAATTGGCGCCGTCGTGCGGATATGTCGCGAGCGCCCTATCCGGACTGTTTCCGGTCCGATCGGGCTCAAAGTCGATCTGAATCTGGAACGTGCTGCCGGGAGAACCGAGGGTTGCGCCAAGAACGGTTCCGCCAGCGTATGCGTTGCTCCCTACGGCAGGCTCCTTAAGGAGATCCATAACCTCCGCGTTGCTGATTTGATTCCCAATGGGCCCCTGATCAGAAACATTTCGGGTCACATACAGGGTTGCTGCCAGAATGGCAGGCGACGCCGCATCGACAACCACTGTGGAAGGTCTGGGAATTCCGGAGATTCCACCCGCCGTCCAGGTCGTATCGGGCGGAACGACGGGCGATTTGCTGTCGAATGAAACCGCGTTTCGCGCATCGTCCGTCACCGTAACAACAACACCCGCATTGAGGTTATTGTTGAGGATAGCGGGCGAAACCGTAATGAAGTCCGTCGAGCTCGCGCCAAAGATCTTTTGGCTGGATCCGGCGAGGCTATCGATGGCCGTATATGAGGAAGCGGCAAGAGGCACCGCGGCATTCGAGTTGTTCAGGTCGAAGGCAGCATAAGAAATGGTGTAAGCACGCTCGAGTGTGGCTTGGGGATCTTCCTCCAGGGTAAAATCGATTTGCAGAGCGGCAATATTGGACCCGCTCGCAGGGCCGACAATACCACGCGCGCTCGATCCCACAGCGCCTTCGCCGCCCTTGGCAAACGGATGGTTCGGAGCTGTCAAAACGCTTCGGACAATCACCGGAGGACGAGTATCGACATAGCCTGTGACCTGGGCGACTGTGGCATTGCTGATATTTCCAATCGCCGGAGCATTGAATGTCAGCGGCGCCTGGCCTGCACCAAATCCCAAGCTGTACTGATTGGAGTGATGCAGACCCAGCTCATCGCCCACGATAAAGTGAATTGGAAGAGCATTGTTGCCTATATCCAGCATGCCTTTCGCACCCGCTACCGTCGAGGCATTGGTTACCACGAAGGTGGCGCGCATGACGACTGGGTCGGCGGCCCAGTCCGAACTCGTGATGGGAAGCGACTGACCGGCACCGCCAACTGTGCCTAGCCAGACCCCGTTTTCTCCTTTCCCAGACGGGAACGGGGGTGTTGTCTGCGCATATCCATTTCCTGTTTTTAACTCTGTTCCAGGCGCATCGACAGGAATAGCAGCGGGCAGGATGGTAGAGAATGCCTTTACATCAATATCATTTTCCTGCCGCAGGAATGCTGCAGCAAAATTCCCGTCAGCAGCCTTAGTTGCACCATCAGTAATATATGTTGCAACGGCGTCAATCAAGCGATCCGTGCCACTCGGACCAAAATAAACGTCCGGTTCACCGTCTAATGTTATCTGTGTCGTGAATGTGGCGTCTACGATCAAAGTATCACCACTACGAATCTCACTAACAGCATTCGTCGGAATCGTGATAAAGCCGGTTTGTTTTACAGGCTGACCCACAAACCCAACAGAATGACCATCTGGACCCACGACGCCGGCAATCTTTGCTTCAACAAATTTCGGACCGTCCACGTCGAATCCGACATAGTTGGAATAGGCGTTTCGTCCGCCAACCAACTGCACGCACGCGCGAAGACCATCCAGATCCCCGGTTTGACCGGTTGTTGTAACCGTTGCCGGGACAACCAGCAATGCGGGGTTTTCACGGCTCGGCGCCGCGGTCCCCAGTGTGGAGCCGTCCCACAGAAACACAACCAGTGTGGCATCTTTAACGTTTGTTGTCACAGCCGTAGCGCTGGATGGATAGACATCTGTATAGGTAGCAGAAAAGAGTGTTTTACCGGGTGCCACGTATGGTTTGTAAAAGTCCGCTGTTACGCCTTGCAGGAAGGCGGTATATTCCGCGGGGTTCGCCTGCAATGCGCCGCTCTGAAGCCTTGCGACACTGGCGGAACTCACATTCGCCACCACAGCGGCCATCACCAGCGTATCGCCCGGCTGCAGGTTCGCGATCATCGCACCCGCGCCATCCTGGGCCTTTGCAAGCCAACGATAAATCGGGCTATACGTGCCGTTCAACCCGCTCCCAGGGTTGCTGGCTCCCGTCGCAGTCCCGTTGATAAATCCATCTTCTCCATCATTAACGCTTCCCTTGGACTTATTTGCCAGGTACGCTGTCGGGCTTGCAGCGAGAATCGCAGACGCATTCGCCACGTCCTTGTGTACTAGACCAGGCGCGGGCACACCGTCAACATTCTCTTGTAGCGGCAAGAACCACGGAGCGATGCTCTCGTTTTCTCGCGGAAGAGGCGCTCCCCACGCTGTTGACATTCCAACTGCAGACAGCACGCCTGCTACCGCACACGCCACAACAAACCACCGAAGACTTCGTCCCATGGTCGCTGCTCCTTTGCTCATGGTTTTTGTTCTCTCCTTATTGCCTGATTTATAGTCTACTCTTTTTTGTTTTTTTGACCTGGCTTCAAAACACCGTATACCACTTTCAACCATTTTCCATCTCCCTTTCCAACTCTTCAGTCCTGATTTTGCTCAACTTAGAGCATTAAGAGACTGGGTTTGTTGTAGCAATTGCGATGCCATTCCGGCCCTATCTATATGCTTAACAGCAACAAAAGCAAAGGGTCAGGCATAGTCCTACCCTTTGATTCTGTTTCTGTTTCTTACTTTCATCCGTTGCGCTCTTTCCAATGTTTCTCTTGGATTATCTGGATGTAACTCCTTCAAACTCAAGACCTTATATTACCAGGCGCTTTTATGCTGTTCACGCGCCTTTTTATACCATGTTCCCGCGCATTTCACAGGCGTATATGCACCAATCCGAAGATATCAAGCACAACTCTAACATAATTCGAGAGAGCTTGTCAACAGAAAAGTTTGAGTTTTGTTTAAGATATGTCATTTTTCTTAAGAACCAGTCGAAGATTTTCTCCTATCCTGCGGCAAGAATTTCATACCTCGTATCCTGTCACAAAATAACCTTCCCTTCAACCCAGCAAGCCATCTCCCGCTTCCCTTCCTTAAAAGTGGTTTTCAAAAAGCGCGTTCGATCCCACAAAAGCCTGAGATGTGTTCGTATCCACTGTCTCCAATGAATGGGTACCATACCTTTTTTCCGCATCCCACGCAATGGCATAAAAAGTCATATCGATTAAACCTTACTTTTTCTTTGCATAAAACGCTGTTTTGCTCCGACAGCTGTTGTAAAAACGCCTGTACGAGAATCAACCATGCTTCCTATCTTGAAAGAACCTTTTCTCTTATTCAAAAGAATCTGAACAAGAATATCTGAGTCAATTGACCCAACAACGGTGGTACTATATCGTTTAATATATTGAAGTTAAAGGTCTTATACGCAAAAATCTAAAAAAAATCTTCAATTATTCAACTTACGGAAAAATTCCTATTTTTATGGTACGTGAATCTTATTTTCACAGTACGGTGTTTTTAATTTCCTGGAACGGTGTATTCACGACCATAGAACGGATTTTAATCATATCGCACGGTTTTCTTTTTTTCCACAAGATATGCGATTGCCCAAGTTTGCGTATCCAGGCGCAGACAAGGGATTACTTCGTATAAGTATCGGACTTAGAAGCACTTACTTTATATTGAAGGGGGCAGTTTTGCCGTAACAGGGTTCCAGAAAGGTTGCAGAAGGTCATGTTTCATGGCAGGTTTCAATTATGTGTATCTTCGCCTGACTTTGGGAACATATTCCATTGTCGGCAGGCATGGAGCCTTTTTTGGATGGTCTGATCGCCGAGGAAAGCATCCAGATACTTGTCGACGGCGCCGGAAAGTGTGGACACGCCAGGCCATCTTTCCCTGGTATAATCCACAAAAACCTCCAAGTCTTGCAAATAAGGCATCTTACGAATCAATCGTTCCGCAGCCAAAAGGTCTCTCGGATGCGGAGACTGGACAGGTAGCTCTACCCCTAAATACTTATAGAACAGGGTGATAATTGAAAAAATCTCGTGATTTTCTTTGGAGTCCGACTCATATAAGAGGGGCTGCCATGTTTGCCGTTTGCGATACCGCAAGTTATACCGATCCGGATGCAGGATGCGTTCTCCTGGAAGGCAATAGATATATCCATCGCCCTTGTCGGTGGGGTGAGCAACGAACTCTGTGGAGCCTTTTCGCAAAAAATCTCTTTCCTCGAGGCGGAGAAAGACATCTTTGAGGCGAACGATGCCGCTGGAGAAGTAGCGGTGTTTTGTGAGGCGCAATTCTCGGCAAAGGGTGCTGTATTTGATTTGAAAGCGTGCGGGAGACTGCCCAAAAGCGTGAAAACAGAACGCCAAGTAGGGATAGAGCGCGCGATCAGTAGGATTTGGAAGGCTGTAATAGAAGTCCAAATCCAGGGGGGCCAGGTATCCGACGCGGATGTTATCAAGGAGGAGGGAGCCGAAAAGAATATAATTTTTGTACGCGGTTTCACCGTTTGGGAGCGGGTCTCCGCGCCAGACGATGCGGTCGATGAGGTGGAATCCCTCGCCCATTTCCCCCATCCATCGTGCTGATTCTTTGTGGAAAAACGAGAGGGTTGCCTCGATGGTGATCGAAAGCAGCCGGCGAAGGCAGGCCTGGACATCGCGGAAGTTTTTTCCGCTGTCATTTCGGCCGAGAACGCGGATGATTTCGTAGCAGGATACCCCCAGCCATTCTTTTTCGTTGATTCGTTCGAAGCCCTTATTATTCAATAACTTATAGAGCGCGAACAGAACATCCTGGTCCAGGACGGTTGGGGTTCCGTACTCCGGGTTGGCGGAGACTTTCCAGACTATTTTTTCCATTCGTCCGTTGTGGTTTTCTTCTTTTTCATAAATGTAGATAAGGTCTTTTTTTCGAGCGCGCTTATCCGGGACAAAAATAGGCCGGCGGTTGAGGTTGGGGTCGACTCCAACGATACCTCGAAGGATTTGGGGGAACAGTTCGGACGTATGTTTTTGAATTTCTCTTTTTTTGGTCATCCTATTTCCTCGTAACTGCCCCGAAGAAAGGCACTTATGTTGGAGTTTCCATTCTCGGGAGAAGATGCGATTTTCGTTTGTTCGGCGGATTTTGGAAGGGGGGTACAGAAGGGATTTTCTGTCCCCCGGTCCATCCGGGGAAGGTTGATATGGGGATCGGGTTGGGAGGCCTGGTGTTGTGTATGCGTGGGGCCGGCGGATTGGTCTTGGACGAAGGCCGGTTGTGGTTGAGGTACACTTGTTTGCATGTTTACGGGTTGATCCTGGCTGTGTACTTGTTTACATGTACACTGGGAAGGGAGTAAGGAAGTAAACATGTGTGCAAGTTTACAGGAATAAGGTACAGGTGTTCCGTACTGTGTGAGTAAAAACATCCCCGCAGGGTTTTGTGTGGAATGGGGTGCGGGGGGTTTGGGAAGCGGTTTCAATGTGTGGTTCATTCGGGTTTGGTTAGAAACTCCTGTCTTTCCGGTAGTAAGCGTCAATGATATCCCGGACGACCTCCGATATTTTGCGTCGGGTGTGGAAGGCCTCCACGCGGATTTGTTCGATTTGATCGGGGCGGAGGTGGTAGGTTTGTCGGCGGAAGAAGTCCGGTTGTCGGGACGGTTGCGGAGGAGGGGTTTGGATCGGGTTGTGGGGGGTGTGTTGTGGGGGAATGTCGTGTGTGCCCGGTGTGGGGTAGATGGGGTGGCGCTCTCGGGCCGGGGCCGGAGGTTGTTGGCTGGGGATATCGGGTTCGGTGTGCGGGTTGTAAACATGTGGACTGGTGGACTTGTACGTTTGTGGATTTTGGGTTGTGTGTACTTGTGTACTTGTTGACAAGTCCACTGGATTCCTTGTGGACTCGTAACTTTGTTTACTTGTAAACTGTGGGAGTTGTTGATTTGTAAACGTGTAATCTTGTTTACTTTCCTCGATGGGAATTGGTTCTGGTTTTGGTTGGGGTGCGCTGTAGAGTGCGCGGAGTTTTTCTTCATCCGGCTGAGGAATGTTTTTAAGGGCTTTTCGGACCATGGTATTATTCTCTGTGAGCCATAAAAGACATTCATTCCTGTCGAGCCGTTTCGTTTATACGAGGTTTTTGCGCGGAGAGGGCGAAAAAAGTCCCTCTTTAAATAAGGGAGAGTTGCGCAGAAACGGCTGTTTTCGTGTTTGCCGGGGGAGGCATTTCTCCCTAGGCGGCGTCATTTATGTCATCCTCCTTATTGGATTCGTCGGCATCGATGGTTGTGGTTTCGCGGGTATAATCCCGGTTGCCGAGGAGGGCCTCGGTTACGAGGGCGTAGTCTTCGGCGCCTCGGCTGGTGTTGGCGTATTCGTAGATGGTGGTTCGCGCGCTGGAGGCTTGTTGGATTTTGGTGTCGATTCGGACGGCGGGGAGGACCTTATCGCCGTAGGTGTCGTGGAGAGCTTTCAGGACCTCCTTGCTCATATTGGTCCGTCCGTTGTAGAAAGTTGGAATAATACCGGCGATTTGGACGGTTTTTTCGAAGTATTTCTGGATCATGTGGAGGTTGTCGATAATTTGTGTGGCTCCGAGCATGGCCAGGTAGTCCATTGAAATGGGGATAACCAGGTCTTGAGCGTAGAGCAAAGCGTTCTGGTTCAAGATGGACAGGGAAGGGGAGCAGTCGGTGAGGATGAAGTCATAACCATCGACATTGCGCATTCGGAGTTTGAGGACTTCTTCTCGTCTGGGCATGGAGACGAGTTGCATTTCACATGCGGCGAGGGTGTTGTCCGAGATGATGCAGTCGATGACGCCTCGGCCATCGCTTTTCCGTGCGTTGACGATGCAATCCTCGAGCAGCATGTCGCTGATGATGAGGTCATACATGGTGTATTCGGGTTTGCGCAGGCCGAAGGATTCTTTGATGTTTCCTTGAGGGTCGCAGTCCAGGATGAGGACGCGGCGGTTTTTGTTGAAAGCGAGGTATGCGGCGATGGAGATGACGGAAGTGGTTTTTCCGGTTCCGCCTTTAAGGTTTTGGAATGCGATGATCCTCATGATTCCTGTTCACCTGGGAAGATGAGTCGATTTTTGTGATCGAGCATGATTCGTACCATGTCGTCGCTGATGAGTCGATGTCCTCGGTGGTTTCGCGGTGGGGCAGGGAAGCGTCCTCTTCGGAGCCAGTTATAGAAGGTTGTTCGTGAAATGCCCACGATTTTGCAGACTTCGTTTGTTGTATAGTACTGCGTTGCCATAGAGCGATGGTCCTCGTAAGGAATCGGTGATATGGAGACCGGGAGAGCGGCGTGGGAAGGCAAGCCGTTTAATTTCAGCCGGTTAAGTGGGATTATAGAACACGAGGATAGGGCTTGGCAAGGGGTTTACACGAGTTTACATGAAAAAGTGATTTCGGGGTAAAGTATACGCGAGTTTACACCTCTTTACGGTGGTTTACAGGGTGGAATTGCTTTTGTGGGGGGAGAGGAGGGGGGGGTTTTGGGGGGTGTTTGGGTCCGGGGTAAGGAAGGGGTAGTGTAACTATCTTAAATCAAAAGAGATAGATAGGCTTGTTGAAGGTGAATGTTTTAGAGGGGGAAGATATAATACCGGAGGTAATTTTAATTAGGTGTAATGTTACTTACAAAGTACGGGAGGGGGTGGATGGGAGGAGAATAGGACGGATGGGGGAATGGGACCGATGGGAAGAGAATGGGACGGATGACAGGAGAGGGAGGGAGAGGGAAGAATGAGATCGAAGTATGGGAGGGGGCGGATGGGAGG
>Ga0116148_1001257_pt1 | contig 28302 bp, 17 predicted proteins | sample AD_UKC055_MetaG_FD_89786 | JGI IMG/M metagenome (GOLD analysis project Ga0116148, IMG submission 89786) | Active sludge microbial communities of municipal wastewater-treating anaerobic digesters from USA - AD_UKC055_MetaG | ecosystem: Engineered > Bioreactor > Anaerobic > Digestate | place: USA...
ATGCACCTGGAGAACAGGTATGCGTACCATCCTGGGTGCTGGTGTTCTGACAAGGGCAGCCTGCCTGACCTTCTTCCTGCTTGCCGTCGGTTGTCTGGTGGCGGCGCCCGCGGCCCCGGGCAAGGGCGCCAAGGCCAATTCGAACAAGGGCAAGCCCAAGGCCGCCAAGGCCAACCCCGGCAAGGCTAAGAAGCCCGACGCCGAGAAGAAGCAACGCAAGGGCGGCGGCGGGGAGAAGGGCGAAGGCGCCAAGGGCAAGCAGGGCAAAGGCGGCGGGGGCAAGGCGAAGGGCAACGGCGGAGGAGGCGGAGGGGGCGCCATCCGCCCGGACGTGCTGGCCTGGCTGCGAGCCCACAACCCGGGCCTGGGCGCGAACTTCCTGAAGAGCGACCCGCCGGACCGAAAGATCAAGCTCCCCGACGGGCAGACGACGCCCATCTACAAGCTCAAGCAGTTCCTCGACGTGAACTTCCGCCTCACGTTCTTCGCCCGCAAACAGGCCAAGGGATCGGGCGTGGTGAAGCAGATGGAGGAGCGGCTGAGGAAGCTGATGGCCCTGCCGCAGTTCCACGAGGCGATCAAGAAGCACAAGCCGCAGTACCGCATCAGCCCCAAGGGCAAAGTCTCGGCCCAGCAGGCGTACCAGCACTTCCGGAACATCCACCGGAACCTGGGCGTGACGGCGGGCAAGAGGTACAAGGCCCCGGTCGGCGGGGGCGGGGGCATCGCCGCCCCCTCGTGGGCGGTCTGGAAGCAGATGAACCTCTTCTTCCACGAGGCCTGCCACTGCATCGGCATCGGGCACAACTCCGGCGGGCTCTCGGGCCCCATCGCCGGCAAGCTCCGCCAGTGGGACCGCAAGAAACTGTGGAACTACAAGACCGTCGACTTGAACGCGATGAAAGTCGCCGGTAAGTGAACGCCAGACGCCCCCAGAATTCCTTGAGAAGGCCGTCGGGATGAATCGTCCTCGCTTGTTCTGGGCACTCGGAGGATTCGCACTGGCCGCGCTGGTCGTGGTCTTGGTCGCACTGTCCCTGACGACGCGACAGCCCCGGCACGTGGACATGATCTGGAACGATGAACTGGAGGAACCGCTTACCGAGCCCGATCCGGGGCGCCGATGGGCCGTTCTTGAACATGAAGCGGAGGAGACCTTCAAGCACGTTCTGCTCCCCCAGTTCAAGGACGAGCCAGCCGTCCTGGCCAACTGCGAACTGGCGCGAGCCCGGATCCGTGACCGGGCCGCGGCTTTGCTCGGTCTGGGGGCGTATCAGTTTGAGCACAAGGGCCAACAGTGGCTTTCCGTCTTTGCACTCAATACCGCCCGCAACACCAATGCGATTCTGCTCTCGTGGACGTCGAGCGACGGCCAACCGCGACGGCACGCCTATCGGATTCCCATCACGATCCGGTTCTCCAGCTTCGTGTACAACAAGGCCATTCTGGTCAAACCGGTCCCGGATAAGGAGATCGTGACCGAGGAGACAATTTACCCTGACGAGTTGCCACTCCCCGCGGACCGGCCCCTGGCGGTCGCGTTTCGAGATCGCAACGCGAACGCCAGTAACTACGTACCGGTGTTGCCCGAGCCGGCCGAGCTCGCTGCTGAGCGGTTGTGGTCCAACGTCGTGAGGGTTTCCGATGTCGGAAAACAGCACTACTTCGACCTGCGGACGGGGCGGAGTATCCAGCCGCCCGGGGGATACGTGATCGAGAGCGAGTTCTACGAAGGTCTAGCCGTCGCGTCCAAGGCGGGCGACAAGCCGTACGGCTACATAGCCGCCACCGGCAAAACCGTCATTGCCTTTCAGTTCGACCGGGCCTGCCCCTTCAATCAGGGATGGGCGTGGGCGGAGGTCGGGGGCAAGGGTGGGCTGATCGACAAGACCGGCGCCTGGGTGATCAAGCCCGGGACGTACGATTCGATCGATACCTTCGTCGAAGAAGACCTATGCGCGTTCCTGCAGGGCGGGAAGTGGGGTTTCCTGGACCGCCAGGGAAAGGTGGCAATCCCGGCGACGTTCGTTTCCGACTGCTGCCCGCAGTTTTCCGAAGGCCTGTGCCTGATCCGGGAGATCGGGGGCCCGGCCAGCTACATCGACAAGACGGGCCAGGTCCGCATCTCCCTCCCGCAGGAGTACTGCTGGTGCGGACCTTTCCAGGCCGGGCGGGCCCGCGTCTCGACGGGGCGTCCCGCATTCGGCGGCAAGTGCGGGTACATCGACCGCAACGGGAAGCTGGTCATCCCGATGGAGTACACGTCAGGCGGCGACTTCTCCGAAGGCCTGGCCCCCGTGAGCCGAAAGAGCCAGGTCGTGTACTCCTCGCTCCGCCCACACCCGCAGGGCGACGGCTACGTCAACGCGACCGACGAGCCGTGGGGGTTCATCGACCCCGACAACAAGCTCGTGGTCCCCATGGTCTACCAGTACGTGTGGGACTTCAGCGAGGGGCTGGCGCCCGTTCGCCGCAACGGCCTGTGGGGCTACGTCGACAAAAAGGGGCGAGAGGTCATCCCCCCGAAGTACAGCCTGGCGCATCCTTTCGATCACGGTGCCGCGAAGGTCGTGCGCGAGGGCAAGATCCAGTTCATCGACCGCACGGGCAAGACGCTCGTCGAGACGGGAATCGACTACGTGGAGTTCTAGCAGACAGCGTTGAGTCCCTGCGGCCTGGCGTAGGTGAGCACGCCGTCATCGACGGCCCGCAGCCGCTCGACATTCCCTGATCGCGCACCAACGTGCTTGACCCGCAAACGACAAAGCGAGTGTAATGAGGCGATGAATAAGGCAATTTGTTTCGTGTTGGCGTTGGCGTCGTGGGCGGCTGCGGAGATGAAGCCCCTGCCGTCGGCCGGCGAGGCGTGGTTCGGCGATCCCGTCGCGTGGGCCTTTCGCCCCGAGGCTGTGCGGTGCCGGCTCGGCAGGCACAGCCTGGCGCTATATGAAGGGGCGCCGCGCTCGGCCCAGGCGAGCGTCAAGGCGACCTTCACGCCGCGCCAGGCGGGAGGCAAGGACTGGGACATCGCGGGCGTCGTCCTGATCGACGACGAGCGGAACTTCTGGCACCTGGCCCTGGTGCAAGCCCCGCCCGAGCACGGAAGCGCCCATTCGATGGAGCTGGCCGAGATGCGCGACGGGCGATGGCTGGCCCATCTGAACCTCAAGATCGAGACCGAACAGTACGCCGACGCGAAATGGGAGTTCGGCAAGGGCTGCCGGCTGCGGCTCAGCCTGGACGCCCAGGGCGTCGAGGGCACGGTGAGCGACGCGGACGGCCGGCGGCTGATGCACAAGCGACTGGCGTTTTCCGCCGACGCGGTGCGGCAGGGCCGGCCGGGCCTGCGGGCTGCGGGCATGACGGGCGAGTTCACCGACCTCCGCGCGGACTGGGGGCAAGCGATCGCCGAGCCCGCGTCGCCTGAAGCAGCCTGTCCGCCCTACGCGTCGGACAGCTTCGTCGAGGGCATCTCGGACAAAGCCACGGGGTTCTTTCGCGTCGTGCGGAAGCCCGACGGGCGGTGGTGGACGATCGACCCGCTGGGGCGCGGCATGGTGCTGCTGGGCGTGGATCACGTGACCTTCGGCGGGCACTGGTGCGAGAAGCTCGGCTACGCCCCGCACAAGCGCAAGAACGAGAAGCGATTCAAGGACCACGCCGAGTGGGAGGCCTGGGCCCTGGAGAAGCTCAAGGCCTGGGGCTTCAACATGCTCGGGGCCGGCTGCGACCGCCGCCTCAACCACCGCGGACTGGTGCACACGGTCTTTCTGAACATGGGCAGTCACTTCGGGACGCGGGGCGAGGAGTTCTACATCGCGCCCTATGAGCACCGCCCGTGCTCGGTGTTCCCCAACGTCTTTCACCCCGACTTCGAGGCGTTCTGTCGCTACCGCGCCCGTCAGGCGTGCCGGCCCCACCGCAGCGACCCGTGGATGCTCGGCTACTTCATCGACAACGAGTTGGCCTGGTGGGGCCGGGGGCCCGGCGACACGGGCCTGGCCGACGCGGTCATGAAGATGGACGCGACCCACACGGCGAAGCTCGCGCTGCGCGACTTCCTGGCTGATCGGGCGGGTAAGAGCATCGAGCGATTCAACGCCCTGTGGGGCACGAAGCTCAAGGGCTTCGACGAGCTGCTCGCCCTGAGCGCCCTGCCCTCGGCCAATGACGCCCAGCGCGAGGCCAAGCGCGAGTTTCTCCGCCTGGCGGCGGAGCGGTACTTCACCGCCACCTCGCGGGCCATCCGGCGCGAAGACCCCAATCACATGGTGCTTGGGGCGCGGTTCGCGGGCACCGGCGGGGCCCACCCGGTCGTGTGGGAGGTCGCGGGCCAGCACTGCGAAATCGTCACCTTCAACTGCTATCCGTTCGCCGACCTCGACGAGGGCCGCGTCTACACCAGCCCGGGCAAAAAACGCGAACTGGCGGGCGAGCATTTCGAGACATACTACAATTACGTCAAGCGCCCGATGCTCGTGACGGAGTGGTCCTTCCCCGCCCTGGACGCGGGCGTCCCCAGCGTGCACGGGGCGGGGCAGCGCTTCCGCACGCAGCGCGAACGGACGGAGGCGACCAGCCTCTTCGCCCGCAGCATGCTCAGCCTGCCCTTCCTGCTCGGCTACGACTACTTCATGTGGGTGGACGAGCCCGCCCTGGGCATCAGCACGCCCTTCCCCGAGGACTCCAACTACGGCCTGATCAACGAAGACGGCCAGCCCTATGCCCTGCTGACCGAGATGTTCACTGCCCTTCACGCCCGGGCGGGCAAGCTCCGCTTCGAACCGCCCCCGCAGGCCAGGCCGCTGCCGCCGGCCAGGCCCATACCCACCGCCCTGGCCGTTGCCGCAAAGGCCGCCGGCGGCGCGGGCGGGGCCAAGGCGTTCTTTGTCCGCGAGGGCGATGCTTTCCGCGCGGGCAACGGCTGTCTTGAACTGCAAGGCCGCCTCGGCGAGGGTTACATGGTGCGGACCATTTCGCTCACCGGCCAGGACAAGCCCCTGGGCCAGTACGACGCCATGCTCCAGGTCCTGGACCAGGGCGGGCAGAACCGCTGGATGGGCGGGCAGATCGTCAAGGCCGTTGACGGCAAGCTGGTTGATGGACTCGCGGTAGTGGAGATCACCAGCACGGCTTCCGCCGGGTCGATGGCCTTCGAGCTTACGCACCGCCTGATTCTCCCGCCGGGCCGGCCGTGGTTCATCGCCCAGGCCGTCAGCGTGAAGAACACGGGCAAGCAGCCGCTGCGGCTGCGAGGCCTGTTCTTCCGCCTCTACAGCCCGATCCAGGACACGCCCAGGACGCCGCCGAACGTCTGGGGCATGCCGCCGGCCGGCTGCTGGCTGGACAAGGACGACGGGCGGTTCATCGGGGCGATCGCCCCGAGAGGCTCGGACCTGGCCATCCACTTCTGGATCGACAACACGTACAAGTCCGTCCATCCGGACGCCCACTTGGAGATGGAGCACACGCTGGCGCCCGGGGCGACCTGGACGCCGAGCGAGGCCGCCTACCTCTTCTGCACCGCCGGCATGGGCGGCACGGCGGCATGGATGGATCGCATCGATACGGTGAGCAAGCTGGCCGAGCCGTAGCTGCGGCTCGCCGGCGCGGAATGAGGAGAAGCAGATGCGTACCAGAGAGAGTTTTCGTGCGCGCTTCCGACGCCCGTTCGGGGCTGACAGGTTTCCGCCCTGCCTTCCGGGGGATCGTTTCGCTCGCCCCCGGCTGCCATCCGTCACCCCTTCGGGGCCGGTCATTGCAGCCGTGGTTTGCTTATTGGCTCTTGCGTCCATCCTGCCTGCCGAGGCCGGGCCTGGGCCCGTGGCGTCGGACCTGCTGACGACACGGGTGATCAGCCTGGACGGCACGTGGCGGCTGGCCCCCGATCCGCAGAACGCCGGGCGCGACCAGAAATGGTACCTGGCTCCGCGGGGCGAGGCGAAAGAGACGAAGGTGCCGTGGATCATCCAGGACGCCTTCGGCGACTACCACGGCGTGGCCTGGTACTGGCGGGAGTTCACCCCGCCGGCCAACCCGCACGCGGGCGGGCGGTGCCTCCTGCGGTTCTGGGCGGTGGACTACGCCGCCGAAGTCTGGCTCAACGGCGTCCGCGTCGGCCAGCACGAGGACGGCGAGGAACCGTTCTCCTTCGACGTCACCGACGCCGTCCGGGCAGACCGGCCCAACCTGCTGGCCGTGCGGGTGCTCAACCCCACCAACGAGCCCATCGACGGCATCACGTTGAACCACACGCCCCACGGGATCAAGGTCATGCCCTACCAGGCCGGGCGAAACTGGAACAAGGGCGGCATCTGCGACTCGGTGGAACTGCTCCTGGCCCCGCGCGCCCGCGTCGAGGACGTGTTCGTCCGGGGCGACTGGAAGAGCGGGCAGGTCCGCATCCAGGCCGACCTGCGAAACGACGCGGGCAAGGACGCGCCGGCCAAGTTGGACTTCGTCATCGCCCCGGCCCGTTCCGGCTCGACGGTCGCTTCCGCCCGCCTGGAGCGCACGCTGGCGCCGGGGGTGACGCGGGTCGAGACGACGCTTCGCGTCCCGGGCCATCGCCTGTGGGAACTGAACGATCCACAGCTCTACCGGCTGAGCCTGCGCGTCGCGGAAGACGGCTCGGCCTCCTGCGACGAGCGGTCGGTGCGGTTCGGCTTTCGCGATTTCCGCTTCGAGCGAGGCTGCTTCCGCCTGAACGGGCGGCGGATCTATCTCCGCTGTTCGCACACGACCAACTGCTGCCCGGTCGGCCTGGAGATGCCGCACGATCCGGACCTGCTTCGCCGCGACCTGCTCAACGTCAAGGTCATGGGCTTCAACGCCATCCGCTTCATCGACGGCGTGGCCAAGCGCTACCAGCTCGACCTCTGCGACGAGATCGGGCTGATGGTCTACGAGGAGTCGTACGCGGCCTGGCTGATGGAGAACTCGCCGCAGATGCCGCAGCGGTACGACCGCTCGGTGAGCAGCATGGTCCGCCGCGACCGCAACCACGCGTGCGTGACGATCTGGGGCCTGTTGAACGAGACGCACGAGGGGCCGGTGTTCCGCCAGGCGGTGGGCTTCCTGCCGCGGCTGCGCGAGCTGGACGACTCGCGGATGGTCCTGCTCAACAGCGGGCGGTGGGACGCAGCCGGCGGGGGCCGGCTCATGCGACAGCAGATCCCGTCGGTGGCCTTCTGGGCCTGGATGCACCAGAGCGAGCCGTGGGTCGGCCACAACCCCACCGCTGAAACGGTGCGGGCGCTGGGCATCACCTGGCCCGGCAAGACGCTCGCCCTGCACCCCGGACCCGCGGGCGAGTACAGCGTCGTGCGGTGGAAAGCGCCAGCCGACGGCAAGTGCGAGGTGACGGCTGAGTTCGCCACCATCGCCGAGCGGGCTACCACCGACGTCCACGTGCTGCACAAGGGCAGGAGCGTGTTCGCCGGCGGCATCAACATGGGCGACGGAGGCCCGCGGGCCCGTTTCGCCGGCGCCGTCGACGTGCGTGCGGGCGACACCGTCGACTTCGCCGTCGGGTACGGCAACGGCTCGTACGGGGCCGACAGCACGTCGCTGACGTTGACGATTCGCGGGCCCGGCGGCAAGGCGTACGATGCCGCCGCCGATTTCGACCCCGCCCGCAACGGGACCGGCTGCTGGAGCTATGGACAGTTCGACCCGGGCCCGACCCCGCGAAGCGACACCTTCCGCCCGTACACGCGCGACAAGGTCGAGGCGGTGGGCAGCCTGAGCAACCCCGGCTCGCGGGAGTGGCAGGACGTGCTGGACGACCGTCACCCCTACCAGCGCGTGCCGCACACAGCCGCGATCATCCAGTTCCTCCGCACGACCGGCGGGGGCGACAAGCCCCTGTTCCTGAGCGAATATGGCATCGGCAGCGCGGTGGACCTGGTCCGCGTGGTGAGACTCTACGAGCAGATCGGCAAAGGCCAGACGATGGACGCCCGCTTCTACCGCGATCGGCGCGACGAGTTCCTGGCCGACTGGAAACGGTGGCGGATGGACGAGGCCTTCGCCCGCCCGGAGGAGTTCTTCCGCCAGAGTCTCTCGCGGATGGCCGCTCAGCGGCTGCTCGGCATCAACGCCATCCGCTCCAACGCCGGCGTGGTCGGCCACAGCGTGACCGGCACGGTGGACCAGGTGATGTGCGGCGAGGGGCTGACGACGACCTTCCGCGAACTCAAGCCGGGCACGGTGGACGCGCTGGCCGACGCCTTCGCCCCGCTGCGGTGGTGCCTGTTCGTCGAGGGGCCCAACGTCTACCGCGGGGGCAAGGTGCACGTGGAGGCCGTCCTGGCCAACGAAGATGCCCTGGCGCCGGGCAACTACCCGGCCGTCTTCCGCGTGGCCGGCCCCGCGGCCCGCGTGTGGGAGCGGAGGGTGACGGTGGAGATCCCGCCGCGTTCCGCGAAGGACGAAGCGCCGCTGGCAACGCTGGTGCTCGCGGAGGACGTGCCGCTCGACGGCCCGCCCGGACGGTATCGGTTCCTGGGCAACTTCGAGCGCGGGGCGGCCGCCGGCGGCGGCGAGGCGGAGTTCTTCGTGTACGATCCACCCGCGCAGGCGGGCGGCCAGGTGACGCTGTGGGGGCAGGATGCCGAACTGGCGGCCTGGTTGACGAAGGTCGGCATCCGCACGCGAGTCGCCGATCAGGCCCAGGCGGGCGACCCTGCCGGGAACGAGGTCATCGTCGCCTGCGGCAAGGTGCCAGCGCCCGGGGGGGCCGAGGCGATGGCCCGCTTGACCCAGCGCGTCCGCCAGGGCGCGACGGCGATTTTCCTGACGCCGGCGGTCTTCTCTGACGGCAAGGACGCGACCGCCCTGCTGCCGCTGGAGCGCAAGGGCCGCCTGATGAACCTGCCATCCTGGCTGTATCACAAGGACGAGTGGGCCAAGGACCATCCCGTTTTCGCCGCGCTGCCAGCGGGCGGGCTGATGGACTACCTGGTTTATCGTGACATCATCCCGGACACGGTCTTCGCCGACCTGGACGCGCCGGCCGAAGCGGTCGCCGGGGCCAACAACGCCGCCGTCGGCTATTCCTCCGGTCTGCTTGTGGCGGTCTACCGGGTCGGACAGGGGCGGATCGTTCTGAACACGCTGCGAGTCCGCGAGAACCTGGGCGCCAATCCCGTAGCCGACCGGCTGCTGCTGAACATGATCCGCTACGCCCAGTCGCCCGGCCCGGCCACCCGACCGGCTCGGTAGGGGTCGAACCCGGTTCCGCGCGCCGCTGAGCGGCACGCGACCAGGAGCCTCAAATGGCTTTGTCGTTGCCCCACCGAGCGGGGCGATCTACAATGGCTTCATTGGTCGGAGCCGAAAATGTCCCGCCTGGTCAGGTCAACTCGGCAGCCGCAAAGCCCAGGTTTCACGCTGGTGGAACTGCTGGTGGTGGTGTCCATCATCGCCCTGCTGCTGGCCCTGCTGACACCCACCCTCAGCCGGGCCCGCGAGATGACCAAGTCCGTCGCCTGCCGCAGCAACCTGCACCAGATGGGCAACGGCCTGCAGACCTATCTGGCTACGTACAAGTACTATCCCGGCGGGCACACAGCCGGCGGGGTCGGCACGTACGTGGTCTGGGCGCCGCGAATTCGGATGTACTGCGGGTACAACTCTGAACTGTTCAACTGTCCGGTCGCCCCGGCCATTCAGCGGTGGAAGACGGTCATCGACCCCGCCCTGAACCTGCCCAAACGCTGGGGCTACCTGGCCAACGAAAGGCCCCTGTACTGGAACACGCCTTTCAGCTACGGCTACAACAACTGGGGGCAGGGCCAGGACTTCTCCCAGCCGCAATGGGGGCTGGGCGGCTACGCCGAATGGCGGATACAGGGCAACGCCGAGGACTGGGACGCCCTGGAGGCCAGCCGGGTCAGGGTGCCCGCCGACATGATCGCCGTCGGCGACAGCAAGTCCGAGGGCGTGTGGGACGCGTTCATCGACCCCCAGCCGGGCGAGGTCCGCGAGTGGCCAAACGACCCGCACCTGCAGAAGTCCAACATCCTCTTCTGCGACGCCCACGTCGAGACTCTGGCGATCGCCGAACTGGTGGACCCCTTCACCAACGACCACGGAAAGAGCCGCTGGAACAACGACAACCAGCGACATTGACCGGGGCAGGCTGGCGCGAGGGGCCATCGATTCCCGCCGCCGCGAAACCGGGCCCGCGGACCGTCCGGCCGTCCCCGCTCAATCCGGGTAGAACTCGCTCTGTCCCTCGCCGCGGGCGATGACCACCGCCCCGCACGAGTCGCTGAAGACGTTGACGGCGGTGCGGCACATGTCCAGTACGCGGTCGACCACGAGGATGACCGCCAGGCCCTCGATGGGCACGCCCACGGAAGTGAGGATGATCACGATGGCCACCAGCGACGCCTGGGGCACGCCGGCCACCCCGATCGACGTCAGCAGGGCCACCAGCACGATGAAGAACTGCTGTGCGAATGGGATGTGGATGCCGTAGGCCTGGGCGATGAACATGGCCGCCACGCACTCGTAGAGGGCGGTGCCGTCCATGTTGACCGTGGCCCCCAGGGGCAGGACGAACCCGCAGGTCTCGCGGGAGACGCCCGCCCGCTCCTCGGCGCACTCCATGGTCAGCGGCAGCGTGGCGGCGCTGCTGGCGGTGGAGAACGCCGTCATCAACGCCGGCGCCATCGCCTTGAAGTGCCGACCCGGACGCACCCGGCCCACCAGGCGCAGGATCAGCGGCAGGACCACCAGCACGTGAATCGCCAGCGCCGAAACCACCGTCACGAAGAACATCGCGATGATCCGGGCGAACTGGATCAACCGGTCGTCGCCGGCCAGCGAGGCGTAGCTGTCGGCGAACGTGCGGGCCAGCAGGGCCATCACCCCCAGCGGCGCGAAACGCAGGACCAGTTCGGTGATCATCAGCGTCACCTCGTACACGCCCTGCCAGAAGTCGTCCACCACCTGCCGCCGCGAGCCCGTCAGACGCGTGTTGAAGTAGCCGATCAACATTGACACCGTGATCAGGCCCAGCAGCCGGCCCTCCGCCGCGGCGGCGACGATGTTCGGCGGGACCATCTCCAGGAAGACGTTGAGAAAGTCCCGCCACTGGGCCCCGCCCGCCCGCTGCTTCAGGCCGCTGGTCTCCTGCGCGAACGCCTGGGTCGACTCCAGGCTCAGCACCGGCTTGTCCGACTCCACCACGCCCGGCTGGATCAGGTTTACCAGCGCCAGCCCGATGAGGATCGCAATGGTGCTGGTGACGAGATAGTAGGCCATGGTGCGGCTGAGCAGCCGCCCGAAGCTGGCGTGCTGCCCGATGCCCCGCATCGCCACCACCAGCGACGAGGCCACCAGCGGCACGACGATGAGTTGCAGCCCGTTGAGGAACAACTGCCCCGCCAGCGAGTACAGGACGTAGTCCCAGCGACCGACCAGGATATCTCGCGCGACCGACGCCTTCGGCGCGGCCTGCAGGGCCAGCCGCCCGCTGAGCAGGCCCAGGCCCAGCCCCAGCACCAACCCCAGCAGGATCTGCCAGTGGAGCTTCCACCGCCACGGCGTCCAGAGGCGGCTGCGAACTCGGGCGACAGGTTTGGACTCATCCGTCATAGGCTTCCCTTACCGGCCGGCCGATCTTATCATCAATGGCGATTGGCGTAAACCGTTGCGTCCAGCCGGGCCTTGCTCGAAAGGAGTCCCCATGCGGCAGACTCATTCAACGCGGCAGATCGTGGCAGTCGCCCTGTGCCTGCTGGCCCTCTCCTCCGCGTGGCTGATATCCGCAGCCCAGGCCAAGCGGGTCGCGCCCGCCCGCGTCCAGCCGCTCACGCTCGACGGCGTGCGATATTCAGCCGGCGACGAGAAGACGCTCGACGCCAGCGGCAAGCCCATCGGCATGACCGCAAGCCTGACGGCCTCGGACGCCAAGACCGGCAGGGTGATGTGGAAACTGCCCGTCTACGAGGTGCGGTTCCGCCGAGACCTGGAGACGGACGTGCAGGAGGTACACATCTCAGCCGTCGAGGCCGACGGGCAACAGGTACTCGTCAAGACCGAGCGCGGGCTGGAGTTCCTGGTCGATCCCCGGGCGCGAAGCGTCCGCGGGCTGATCCGGCGTTAGGTTGCCCTCACCGGGCCAGGCTCTTGCCGTCCAGCGGGGGATTGAACTTCGAGCCGTCCAGGCCGAAGCGGTCGTAGATCGTCGGGGCCACGTCCACCCGCAGGCCGGCGGACTTGACCTTCGCGTCGTTGGTGGCCAGGAAGACGTACGGAGCGTTCTTGTGGTGCTTGGCGCCTTCGTCGAAGCCGTGGTCGGCCGTCACGTACACCAGCGTCTTGTCGTAGATGCCCAGTTCCTTGAGCTTGTCCAGGATCTTGCCTGTCCAGAGGTCGTTGGAGATCAGGGCGTCGTTATACGGCTTTGAGTTCTCGCCGCCTCGATGCCCGCTGTGGTCGACCTCGGCGAAGTGGACGAAGAAGAAGAACGGGCCGTCCTTGTGCTTCTCCAGCATCTCCATCGCCCGCGTGCCCACCACCTGGTCCTTCATCAGCCCGAACTGCCACAGGTCGCAGGCCGAGTGCATGTTGTAATAGGGCTTGCCCGGGATGACGCGGTACGTCTTGCCGCCCTCCTGAACGATCCGGCTGCCCGGCTCGGCCTTGCGGGGCTTCTTCGGAGCGTTTTCCTGATCGTCCTGCTTGTCGCGGGCGGCGCCGCCTTTGCCGGCCTTCTTCTTGCCCTCTTCGCCCGCGGCGGCGGCCTTCTTGCCCCGCTTGGGCGCGTCAGCCTGGCCGGGCTTGATCTCCACCTTCTTGGGCCCGTCGATCTCGCCGCAGTGGCCCTTCTTGCCGATCACCGCCACGGTGACGAACTTGTCCGGCCCGAAATGCTCCTCCAGCCGCTCGAAGATCGAGTAGCCCTTGGGCACGGGCTGATAGCGGCTGTTCGAGTACACGCCGGTCACCTGCGGGTTGTAACCGGTCAGGATCTGCGACCAGCCCGCCTTGGTATCGGTGGTGCCCTTGATGTCGATCTCGACCATGGTCCCCTCGGCTGCCAGGCGCTTGAGCGCCGGCAGTTCGCCGCGCTGGAGGCACTCGTTGACGTGGTTGCGCTGGGCCCCGTCCCATCCGATCAGGATGATGTTGCGGGGTTTCTCGACGATCGGCCTCTTGTCCTGGGCGACGCCGGCAGCGGAGCAGACGAGCAGGACGATAAGACAGAGACAAGTTTGCCTTCGCATGAGCATGTCCTTTCGGTTTAGAGATGTCCGTATCGTAGGGGATCGAAAATGAGAGGTGGATGAATCCATGCGCGTGTAGAATAGCCGCACGGAAGGGCAGCGGACGTGCACGTGTCTTGCTCCGCGTGTGCGGTTGCGTTCGTCACTGTCGCCGGCCAACCGTAGCGGGCACGGCCAGGTTCTGTCGGCGCCGACGCCAAGGGAGGCGAAGAAGCGATGAAGGTCACCTGTTCGAAATGCGGGCGCGAGTTTGACTGCCAGGGCGCGGACAGCCCGGTCGCGGTCATCGCCCAGGAGGTCATGGGCGACGAGTACATCGAGTCCTTTTTCTTCTGCCAGGCGTGCGGGGTCTACACGCAGGAGTCGTACCACGACCGTTTCCTGGGCGAAGATTCCGTCGCCATTCACGGCCCGATCGACAAGACCCGCGGCGACGAACTGGTCGAGTTGATCCGCCAGTGCCCCGATCCGACCAACAAGAAATGCAAGTGCCCCATCCATCAGAAGCACTTCTGACCGGCCGGCCGCAATCAAGAGTTGTCGTCTGCCGGGTCCTCTGACGCCTCGCCCCCGCCGAAAGCCTCGCCCAGTCCTTCCATCAACTTGTCCAGTCCCTCGGCCAGGCCTCTGCCCATTTGCTCGGCTGCACCCTTGAGCCCTTCCATGAGATCCCCGCCCAACATCCGCTCGATACTGGCGTTCATGTCCACCTTCCAGAGCCCGTCGACCTGTACCAGGATTAGGGGCATGACCTGCTCCTGCATCTCGGTCTCGCCCGGCGGCAGGGCCCGCAGGGTGGCGGGAACGACGGCCTTGTCGCCGTCGGCCTGTGCCTGGCCCAACTCGAAGCTGGCCTCGCCTTCGCCCATGGACGGGAAGCTGACCGTGCCGTCGTCCTCGCTCAGCAGGGCTCGGGCCGCCGGCTCGTCACCTCGCTGGATGGCCTGGAGGAACCGCTCGGCTGCCTCGCGGGCCTGGTCGAGGTCCCACTCGCCCAGCGGTCCAGGCGCCTCCTGATCGGGCCAGGGCGGCACCGTCGCGGGCAGCACGGTCTCCATGGCGAACGAGTCGAACATCCGATCGTACAGAGGGGCCAGCGAATCCCACACTACGGACGGGGCCATACCCATCAGCAGGTGGGCCCATCCCCCCTGCTCGAACAGGAGAACGCGTACGGTCATCACGCCGGCCTCGCTCTGCTGCGTGCCGAGCGCACCCACGCCCTGGATGCCCCCCGCCTGGGCCGGGCCGATGTCGTTGAACTCGATCCCTCCGGACGTCCCCATCCGGGCAAGCCACTGGGCCACCGTTCCTTCCTCGAATGCCGGGCGCACGGAGAACGTCAGGATCATGATCCCGTATCGGGCCGCGAAGACGCCCAGAGGCTGGAAATCATCGCCGGAGAAGTCCGGCTCCTCATTCGGCAGGTCCGCCTGGGCCCACTCCGCCGGAACATCCACGTGAAACGCGAAGCGGGGGTCCGCTTGCGTGACGGTTACGCTCCGAAACGTCGCGGTCTTGTCGTCCATCGCTTGCCTCATCTGCCCCCTGCGCCTGTCAGACTCACTACATACGACGCTCACACAGTGATCCTATCGCAGCACGCGAACGGCCATCGCTCAATCCGCAACCTGCCCTGGAGGGGCAGTCCGCGATCCCTACCGCTTCCCCCCCGCCGCCCACAGGCGATAGATGATGTTGTTCTTGAGGAAGATGGTGAACAGCGTCTCGTTGGGCCAGAGGAACTTGACCTCTTCGTCGTACATCCGCCCGTCCTCGATGCGGGCGCGGAAGTTCAGCAGGGGCAGGCGTCCCTGCTTGTAGGCGTGGTGCCATTCCGCCGTCTGGGGCGAGCCCAGCAGGACCAGCCCGATCTGGTATCGCCCGATGTTCTCGGCGTCGGTTTCGCCCTCGATGAACAGGTCATACTGGAAGCCGTCGAAGAACATGTCGTTGACCGCCCGTCCGTCGTCGAGGTACTCGGCGAAGGCGGTCATCTTCCGGTAGCGGTACTCGGCCAGGTTCAGGCCCGGGAAGATCCGCGTGATGAACAGCGGGGCGGCCCGCCCGCGGGTGATGCCGTCCACGGCGACGGTCTTGGCTGTGCCTCGCTGGCGGATGCGGAAACGGGCATCGAGCGAGCCGGCCAGCACCGCCTCCAGGTCCTTGAGCAGGCGCTCTTCGTGGTTGAAGCGGCCCAGGACGGTGTTGTTGGGAAAGCTCTTGGCGAGTTGGGCCTGGATGGTCTCGTTGGCGGAGGCGTCGCGGATGGCGGTCTGCGTGGCCAGCACGGGGCGGTCGCGGTTAAAGTCGACCTCGGCGCTGCCGGTGAGGGTGCCGCCGTAGATCCCGCCGCGGTAGTCGGCCCGCACCAGGCCCTTGCGGACCGACAGCTCGCCGGTGAGGTTGTTGAGGTCGAAGTACTTGCCCACAATCGCGTCGTAGGTGTGTACCTCGCGGAGGTCGAACTTGACGCCCACGTCCGCCCGGGTGATCAACGGGCGGAAGATCTCGATCCCCCGCCGTCCCTGCACCAGCAGGGCCTGGCTCTCCTCCGCGCTCAGCTTGCCCGGGCGCTTCTGCACCGACCCCTCGCCCGCCAGCCATTCCATGAGATCCTTGTCGTCGATGGAGTCGACCATGGCCTGCACGTTTCCCGAGGCGTCGTCGCCGAGATTGGCCAGGTCCAGCAGCAGATAGACGTGGTTCTCGCCCGCCCGCAGCTCGAGATCGTCGCTGCGGAGGCTGCCCAGGCGGACCTTGCCGTCCGAACCCTGGCACAGCGAGCGGGCCAGCAGTGTGCCCCGCATCAGGAGGTCCTTCCGCTCGTAGCGCCCGCGGAGATTGCGGCAGGAGAGGCGGACGTAGCGGGCCTGGAGCGGACTCGTCGGCCAGGCGGGCGCCAGGTCGATCTCGCTCTCCACGTGGAAATCGCCGCTGACGTGATAGTCGGCCAGAAGGGGCAGCACTCGATGGAGTTGCTCGGCCGCCTGCGTCCACACCGCGACGTGGGCGGATCGTGGAACCAGGGCATCCCAATGGCCCGGCGGGCCGCCCAAGTCGGCCTGGGCGTCGGCCATCAGGTACAGCTCGCCCACGCGGATCTGAGCATGGTTGAGCACGAGACGGGACAGGTCGCCCAGGAGGGTGGTCTCGACCTGCAGGCGAGCAGGCAGGCCGGCGGGCTTGGCCAGGATCAGGCGGTCCGGAGGGATCGGGGGCGACCTCGTCGCGAAGATGGGAAGGGCGGGCTGGGTGGCCGGCTGGGAGGCCTGAGGCTGAGGGGCGAGCGCCCCGCGGAGGTCGGGCAGGTCAATGGACTGGAGGCGGTCGCTGGCCAAGGCATCGCCGTCGGCGTCGATCCGCATCACAAGACGCTCGCGATCGCCGCTGAGGCCCACCTGGGCCAGCAGCGTGCCGCTCAACGATTGCTTGCGCAGCTCGGCGTCCAGTTCCGGCAGCAGTTCGCACAGGGCGTCTTCGATGACCATGCGAACGTTGGCACTCAGGTCCGCCCGGGCCAGCCCCGGCGGCGGGTACAGGCGGATGGGGACCCCGCCGGGCGGCGCGGCCAGCACGGCCGACCCGCCGACTCGCAGACGGGAGCGGCCGACGTCCAGGCAGAAGACGTCCAGGTCCAATTCACTGGTGCGGTCATCCTGGGTGCGCAAGCTGCCCGCCAGGCGCAGCCGCAAGGGGATGCCGGGACGTTTGACGCGCCGAGGAAGCGTCGAGGAGAACTCCAAGGCGTCGGCGTCGCATCGCAGGTCCAGATCCAGGGCATGGCGACGCCACGTCGCATCGGCTTCGATGTCCATCGCCCCGGCCAATCGGCGGCCCTGCGCCTGATCCGCCAGCACCGGCCAAATCGCCGCCAGGCAGCGGGCATCGCGGATCGCCGCGTGCAGGGCCAGTCGAACGCCCTCCCGGTCGGCGGACGCAGCCGACCCGAACACCGCCGAAGCCGTCAGGTCCGCCTGGCGGCTCCGCCAGGCAGCCCGCAGCGAGTTCTTCTGGTCCCCCCCTCGACGGTCGCACAGCAAGTCCACCCACAGCGAGGCCCACTGCCCCGTCTGCTTGAGAAGACGCGAATCAGCAGACAGGGCCAACTCCGTCAAGTCCGCCGTCAGGTGCAGGCGGAGAACGTCTTCCCCCAGGCGAAAGACGAACCGCCCACCCTCGATGCGGCCCCGCATCTCCCTCACAACCGACGCCAGGTCCGGCACGGACGCGGCCAACGCTTCCACCCGCTGGGCCTCGAACTTGCCTCCCGCGTCGACCACAAGGGCAGCCGATGGCGACCGCCCGAGCGCAGGACGCAGGTAGCCGCGGTCCACAAACAACCTCGCCTCGCCGAGCGAACAGTCGATGTCCAGGGCCTCCAGGCCCGCAGTGGCCGGATCGATCGTCCCGCTGAGCGCCAGCGAGAACGCCTGCCCAGCCGGCTTGACCAGGCGAGGACCCACGGTGACCTTGGCCGAGGCGTCCAGGGCGAAATTGGCGTGCAGGCGCAGCCCGTCGCGATGTTCCAGCGACCAGCCGCCCGTAAGCGGGCCGTCCAGGCGAACGTCGTTGAACAGCTCGCCCGCGGCCCCCGCCAGTTCGCGGAGCGAGTCCAACTCGTGGACCTCCCACGAGCCCGCCCAGTTGAGGTTGCCCAGGTCGTCCAGGACCGACGCCGCCGACCACTCGTGCTGATCGCTGGTCCAGTCCCGAACGAGCGTGCGGATGTTGCTCAGCGCCCCGCCGCCGACGAAGCGGTTGCGCCCCAGCAGCAGCGTGGTCTGGTCCGCGGCGAACTGCCAGGTGCGGCGGTCCAGCGTGCCGCGCATCTCGGCCTGGAGTTTTCGCCCGGCCGGCTTGAGCGTCCACTCGGAACGACGAACGGTGCAGGCCGAGGCGTCGGCGATGAACTCCATGCCCAGCATGTCCCCCTGGCGGCGGGCGCTGGTCCGCAGGGCGATCGGGCCGTCCAGAGCCAGCTCCCCGGGCAACTGCGGCTGCCCGGTCAGCACGGCCGCCAGACGCGAAGGCACCAACTCGCCCGACAACTCCAGCTCTCGGATGGCCTCCCAACTCGGCCCGGCCTGCGTGTTGGCAACCAGCCGCCCCGACAGGTCGACGCCCGGCAGGCGGACGGTCAGGGAGCCAAGCTCCAGGTTGCCCTCCAGCGGATCGTAGCGGGCAGCCAGCGAGAAGCCTGCCTGGTCGATCACGGGGAGGTGCGGACCCGAAGCCGGCTGGACGTCCAGCCGTTCGATGCTGACGCTCAGGCCGAAGGAATCGACCACGCTCTGACGGTTGATCTTGAGATCGAGCTGCCCGCTGCATCGCCCGCTGAGCTTCTTGAGAGGCGTCTTGACCAGCTCCAGCAGGGCAAGCTGCTGGAGGTCGACGTTGGAGAAGTTGAAGCTGGCCGTCGCGGCCAGGGGCGAGTCGCTGGGGTGGGCGGCCATCTGAAGCCCGATCGGCGCCTGGTGGTCCTCCTGGAGCAGGGCCGCCGACAGGGTCACGCGCCCCAACGAGCTTACCCTTCCCTCGAGCACCTGAAGGTCGCTGACCTGCACGTCCAGGGCCTTGGAATGCTCGGGCAGGCGAATGACAACCCGTCCGCGTCGGACGCTGATCCGCCCGGTGCGGACCTGGTCCTCGCCGGACTGCAATCGCGCCAGGGCGGCCAGGTTCACGTTGCCCTCGGCGTCCACCTTGACGTGCACCGTGGGCTCGACAAGCTCCAACCATTCCAGGCGCTTGTGCACCAGCAGGTTCACGGGCGAGAACTCCGCCCGCACCAGCGACACGTCAACCAGGGCGCCTTGCCCGAAGGCGACGGGCTCCTGGATCCGCAGGCCCCGCAGGTGGACGCCTTCGACCCAGCTCAGCGAGACCGAGCCGACCTTCACCTCCAGGCCGAGCTTACGCCGCAGATCGTCCTGGACGATCTGCCGGACCAGCGAAGGCGGCAGCCACCACGGCAGGGTGACGTATGCAGCCCCCAGCACCAGCGCAAGCAGAACGCCCGCCCGCACCAGGAGCTGCCACCACGGCCGAGTCGGTTTGATCGTCTTGGTGACCACGAATACCGTCGCGAGGCCGCCCGGCCCCGCCATGCCTCCAGAGTACCCGCCGACAAGGAGGTTTTCAAAGCCGTTCCTTCCCGAAACCAGCCCCGGGAACCGTCTTGGACACGGCGCGTCCAAAACCATAGCACGGCCACCCCCGGCGTACCAGTCGAACGCGCTGCAACAGCAGAAAGGACCAGGACAGCTTGGCCCGGGTTGGTGATCTGATGAGGACGATAGAGATACTTGTGGCAACCATTGCGTGTGGGGCGGCTGCGGCGCTGCTTGCGTCCTGCCAGGATGGCGGCGCGCCCGCGCCGGCGGATCGTTCACGCGAGCCGACGTCCACGGCCCTTGAGGGCACGTATGAGATCATCGCCGTGGTTGGGACTGTCGAGAACCTCCCCACGCGGAGGCAGAAGGCTCGCGTCGCGTTCGACGTGATCTGCTGTCCCTTCGAGGTCCGCGAGCCGCTTGGCGTCGTGTTCTATCCGGACAACGGACAGACCCGAGGCGGCCATTTCCCGATCCTGAGCGAACTCGCGCCTGGCGACACGTGCCGGCTCACCTACCGCTCACACGACCTCGTGAACGTCGAGAGAGTCCTGCGGCGAAGCCCGGCCAGAGACCTGTTCCAGATGGACGGGGAGCGGGTCGTCTTCGTCCATGGGCAGAGGCTGCATCCCGACGCGATGAGCAGGCCAAACGACAAGGATATCGCGTATGCCCGGGCGCTTAACCCCGCGATTGTCCGCAAGGCTCTGACATATGCCGGGCGAATTCGCCCGGGCGACGGGGCCACCTTGTCTGCCGCGCGGCGGATTGGTGACTATATCCTGCTGTGCGTGGTCCCGCGGGGCGTCGATGATGGAGATATCCATCTTGTCTACTCGATCGGGAAGGGGGAGATCATCGGCCGATTCTCGTGGTACTACCAGGGGTGAGGTCGGCACTGCCGGACCCCAGCGAAAGCCAGATGCCACCCCGTCCAAGGACCTGCTCACAACCTAACCTCGCCTACATCGAGTTGATGATGGTTATGGCAAGCCCGTCCGCCCCGGAAGGCCTCCAGAGCACCCGGCGGACATGGGTTCACAACCCACAAATCGACAGATCAGGCGGACCCACGTGCGGAACAAGAGGAACGACCGTCCAGCTCCGGGTGGAAGCAATAATCCCCTACGCTTGATGCTCGCAGCTCATGCGTCCAAAGCGGGAGCGGCCAAAAACAGACTGGATTACATCGAGTAGAATACCGCAAAGAATATCACCACAACGACCGTGACCATAAGGCATGCAAGGCCCACCCGAGGGACACATATCCCGGATTGTTCATCTTTGAAAGCACGGAAGGTGATGACAATGCCCAGAAGAACAACATCCGCCACAACAACGCCGGCTATACTTCGAGCGCATGCAATATAGGTGTAGGTCACAAGGCACAGAAGAGTACACACCCAAGTTATCCACGTTCTAGTCAGAAACCTGTGACACGGAAGTCGGCCGAGTTTCGTCAAAGCATACACACGACGTATCCGCAGAAGATAATAGTCAGCACCAATGCTTCGTCCAGAGCATTGGGTCTTGCCATGTTGCCCGCACTATCGGGATTCTCTGCTTGGCTAATCAACAAGAAGTACAGTACCACCAGAATCACATCCGCTAATAGGACCACAAATGGCCCACTCAATGTACGGTCAACGGACCACCGTTGCTTTGCGCTGGCACGGCTGTTTGCCCAGCCCACCCAACTGGACCCCACAACGATTAAGGCTAAGAAGAGATGGCTCAGCCCCGGCAATACCACTGTGAAACCCGCACCGTTCAGTAGCCAAATGGCCAATAGAGGATATGCTTTGCGGGCAATCTCAGCTATTGCCAATGCAAAAAGCATCTGGACGAAGATGAATCTCAGTTCTCTTGCCTGCGTGTTTGTCCCCGACATGTCGGATTCCCTGTATCAGTAGTAGTCTGTTTCAAAGACGTGGTCATAGTACTTGACGGGCACACTCGAGCTCGTGCATATGAAGGAGAACGGACAACGCCTTTCGTGGTCGATGAACGTCAACGGGACATACTGACTGGGTAAATCACAGTCGTACGGGCAAGTTCGGCAGTGGGGCTTCTCCCGAGTACAACACGACCGGAAGACGTTCCAAAACAAGTAGTGTAGTTGGCTCGGCGTGCATGGGCCGCACGCCCGTGATATCAGCATTATCGCATTGAATACTGCACCACGGACAGCCAAGTCTTCTTCCAGGCTGACCACCTTCCGGTGCAGCAGCTTGTTCCGAAGTTCAAGACTGGCCACGCACACCGTGCCGATCCGAAGATGTCCACGCACCTCATGATAATCTACTGGCGGGCCGAGGTTTGACTCGTCTGGGTACTGCCAAAGCCCTGAGTTCCGCATAAGCGAGAGAAAGAAAGACGACTTCTTGCGTACTGGGTCTGAGTATGCTTTGAATCGACCTAATAGCTCAAAAAGGTTTGGGGATTCTCCGGCCACACGACCATGTGCCACTTTGTAGATATCGTCGGCGGAATTCCAACCATGCTCCTTCATTACTTTCCCGAGGTCCCTAACCAACTCGGAACGTCTCTCTACGTTGACAAGGCGATCACCATATTGACTGTCTCTGAATAGCTCGGTTACCTTCTTGGGTGTCACCTGGGACCAAGACTCGGGACGCAGAAGTAGCCTGTCCTGCCGAACATCGACTTCTAGCCGCGAGGCCAAGTAGTCCCACCCTCTACGATACTTGCCGTTCACGATGCCTTCCAACAGCAGTTTCCCAGTCGGGGACGTCTGATGACAAATGGAAACCAGAAGAAGAAAGAAGTTCCCTATCTCCTTGCAAGACAGGTCGTCAAGCGCAATATCCTCGTAGTCAGCGGGGACATTCCACTCCTTGATCTGCTTGGCAACCCGCAGACACGCTTCATGGTTGACGACGGCCAGGCTGGAATCCATACACCCAACCATCGGGTCCACCAGGATTTGCTTGCTTCTGCGCAAATGTAACTCCAATACCTCTAGGTATTCTAGTGAAAGCACCAGCGGGATCAATGTTCTTGTAGAAGTTGCCAATCCGCTTGTCGCTACTTGCCGCCGAACTCCCATCGCTGGCCGCGGGCGGTGGCGGCCTTGGGGCGCAGTTCGATCCAGTCGATCTCGACCGGCTTCTCGTGGGCGGGCAGGTAGAGGCGGATGACGCCCGGCAGACCGGCAGCGGGGATCTCAACGGTCAGCTCGCGCCAGTCGCCGGCGGACAGCTCGAAGGGGGCTGAGCCCGAGCCGGCCGTCTCGGCCCCCCCGCCGGGGCGCCATTCGAGCTTGCCCGCGCCCCCGCCCGCGGTACGGGCGCGGAATGTCAGCACGGCCGGGCCGCGATGTCGCCCCGCGGCATAGCCCAGGAAGACCGTCCCTTCCTTGCCAGTCCCGGTCACGGTGAGCACGCCGTCCTTCACGGCCGCCTGGCACTGGCGGGCCTTCCAACCCTCCAGTGGGTCGGCCACGGCGGGCCTGGTCGTGGCGGCGGACGGACGGTAGGCCGGGTTGGGTCTCGGGTACGTCGCGCCGGTATCTGCCAGGAAGGCATCGATGAGCGCGTCGAGTTCCTTGACGCGGGCCGGCTGGTCGGCGGCGAGGTTCTTGTTCTCGCCGATGTCCTCGCGGAGGTTGTACAGTTCGTGAGCGGCCGGATCGCCGGCGGCCAGGCCGAACCAGCGGATGAGCTTCCAGTCGCCGCTGCGGACCCACACGCCGCCCGCGCGGCCCGGGCTGCGCAGGTGCGGGAAGTAGTTGAAGAACGCCCGTCGCTTCAGTTCGCCCGTCTGCTTCAGAACGCAGGCGTAGCCGACGCCGTCCATCTTCTGCTGCTTGGGGCGGTCCACGCCGATCAACTCCAGCAGCGTGGGGTACAGGTCGATGTGTCCGACGATGGCTTCGCTGACCGTACCGCTCTTGATGCGCCCGGGCCAGACCCAGACCAGCGGCACGCGTGTGCCGCCTTCATAGAGCGTGCCTTTGCCGTCTCGCAGCGGGGAATTGTTGGTGGGCGGCCGGTCGCCCGCCCATTTGCGCCAGTCCCGCAGCAGCGGGTCGTCGCTGCGGCGCTTGCGGCTCTTGGCGTCGTCGGGCGTGTTGCTGTGGGTGTTGCCGCCGTTGTCGGAGCAGAAGACGATGATGGTGTTGTCCGCCAGGCCCAGGCGGTCAACCGTGTCGAGGATCCGCCCGAAGCACTCGTCGACGCTGCGGAGCATGGAGGCCATGATGGGATTGCCCTGCACGCCGCGGGGATCCTCGCGGGCGGCGAACTGGCGCGTGTACTGGACCTTGTGCCCCCAGGGCCCGTGCACGCCGTAGCTCCAGAGGTTCAGGAAGAACGGGCGGTCGCGGTTGGCCTGGATGAATCTGACCGCCTCGTCGGCCAGGCGGTCCATGATGTACTCGCCCGGCGGTCCGTCGGTGATGGTGCCGACTTTCATCTTGCCCCGCGGCTCGCCCTCGCCGGTCACGCCGTACGGCGAGAAGTAGTTGCCCGGCGGGCCAGGGTCGGGATGGCAGTGAAAGGCCACGTCGAAGCCCTGTCGCTCGGGCCAGTGCGGACGGGTGAGACCCAGATGCCACTTGCCGATGTGGGCCGTGCGGTAGCCCGCGTCGCGCAGGCACTCGGCCAGCGTATACTCCGCCGGATCGAGGTAGTTCTTGCTCTGGGGCACCAGCGTCGGCTGGTTGGGCGGACCGCTGGCGGGCAGGAAGGCAAAGCCCGCCGGCTGGGGCGGCAGGTGCCCGGTGGCGCTGGTGATGCCGTGGCGGGCGGAGTATTGGCCCGTCAGCAGGCACGCGCGGGTGGGCGAGCACAGCGGCTGGGCGTAGGCGTTGGTGAACCGCATGCCGCCCGTCGCGAAGCGATCAATCCGGGGCGTCTGGTAGTACTGCGAGCCGTACGCCCCGCAGTCCATCCAGCCCATGTCGTCGACGAGGAAGACGATGATGTTGGGTTTGCGCGGCCCATCGGCGGCGCGAAGGGGGAGGCTGGTCAGTGCAAGCAACAGTGTCGCCGAAAGACAAGCAGACAGGGGCACGGGTCGCGTCAGCATGGATGGCTCCTCGCCCGACCGGGCCAGCCGGCGGAGAGGAACGGCGGACCGGATCGGCACATTCATCATACTGCCGCTCCGCCGCCCATCAAGAGCACAATACTTGCACAGGCACCTCAGTGACCAGACAGCGTCAGGCCCGGCGACGCCGGCGGGCATAACGGACCAGACTGGCGGATGCCAGGCCCAGCAGGGCCAGTGAGGCCGGCTCGGGCACCGCGAAGACGCGCAGTTCGGTGAGAACCAGGAACTGGTTCTGGGTGGTTTCAAGGCGAATGTAGCGTCCCGAGATGCCTTCGACGGGGATGGTCAGATCGAACTGGCTGGGGCTGGGACCGGGCACGATGGCCGAGAACATCACTGTGGAAGCGTCGGCGGCGAGGACTTCGATGAGGAACTCGCTAGTCCCGCCGGCATCGCCCCGGCCGAACAGTTGCAGCATGTCCAGCGGGAAGGTATCGCCCAGATCGACCTGCCAGAACTGTCCGACGCCCGCGACGGCGGAATGGTAAACGCTACGGTCCGCGGTGGCGTAGAAGTTGCCGTTGATGTCGTTGTCGTTGCCGTCTTCGGGTGTGGATCCCCAGCCGCCCGGCGAGGCGGTCACCGGTTTGCCCGCAGCCAGGTTTGCTCCGATGGGCGCCTCGCGCCCGTACACCTCGAACTCCGCGAGAGTCAGGAATTGCGGGCTGCCCGAGAGGCGCTCCAGCTTGACGAACCGCCCGCTGACGCCCGCGGGTATGGCCCCCGCCCACGGGGATGGACGGCTGATCCGCGTACCGTCGGTAAGGAAGTCATCGCTCCAGGCAATGGGACCGGGGTTGCCCGTGCCGTCATCCTTGTAGACCGTCAGGCGGAAATCGGTGGCCTCGCCGCCGACAGCGTCGGTGCGAGGGAAGATCTGGACGCGATCGAGGTTAAGCGTCCGCCCGAGGTCCACCTGGTACCACGCTGAAGTGTCCGGATCGGTCGTATGCCACACCGACCCGCCGGTATAGAAGTTGCCGTCGCGGTTGCCGTCGTTGGCGTCAGCGAAGACCGAACCAAATGCCTGGGATGAACCGGTGGCGACCCCGGCCTGGGCCACGTTCGCCAGAGTCAACGTCGGGGCGGACACGGTCTTGATGTTCGGCCCGGTGTAGCATGCATTCCCGGACGCCTGGCTGCCTGGAATGGTCAGCGTCGTGCTGGAGACCCAGCGGGCGGCCCGGGTGTTCGTGGCCGGGTCCAGGCCCGTCAGGTCGAAGGTCTGACCGCCCTGGTCGCGGAAACGGTCTCCTGCCCCACCGCCGGGATACTGAGCGCCGATGACATAGTACGTGTTGGGCAGCAGGAGGGCCGGCCCGACCGGCACGAAACGGAAGGACTTCTCCAGCATGGCGGCCGTATTCGCGGGAACGGTTGCCGAGGCCAGTGGAATCTGCGTCGAATCCTTCCACAGCCCTACGGCGTGGGCCGTCTGAAGCCCGTCCAACGCCTCGTCGTAGATGCCCAGGTCCGTCACCCACAGGGCCTGATCGCCCGTGCGAAAGACCATGCCCACCGTGCCCTGGTGGTTATTACGCAGCGTCCCGCCGCCCTCATACTGGATGAGCGTGTGGGTGGCCGGGGCGGCCGAACTGAGCAGGTTGACCGGCCCGTAACACGCATTGAAATTGCCGTTGTTGGTCGGCTCGGAACCGGTACCGTAGGCCCATTTGGCCCGGCGGGTGTTCGTGGCCTGGGTGCCCACGTAGTACGAGTCCCAGTTCAGGGCCCCGTTCTGATCGCGGAAAGCGTCCTGCCCGCCGCCACCGGCGACGTCCACCGCGATCGTGTACGAGGTGTTGGGCTGGAGCGTGACGGCCGGAATGTTCGCGTAGCGGTATTCGCCCAGCAGTTGCCCGCCCGCCCCAGCGGGGATCGCCGCGGAGGCGATCAGCGGGCCGCCGCTTTGAAAGAGGTTGACCGTGTGGCTAGTGGCCAGGCCGTCTCCGGTGTAGTCGAAGAACCCCAGCGCCCCTACTTGGGGCGAGAAGTCAGCCGTGGTCGTGAACGACGCCCCAATGGTTCCGGTGAAGTCCGTGCGAAGGTTTCCCGTGCCCGAGCTGTCGAACATCGCGATCGGCGCCGCCAGACAGGAGCACGATACCGTCAGTAATACCCCCACCATTGTGGGGTAGAACTGAGTCTTCATCACCTCTCTCCTTTCAATCACGACTTGTCGCGGCGTGAACGCAGCGCGCACTGTGCCAGCCGCGCTGCCATCCGATTTTATTGTATCACGGATGGGTATGGTGTCAATCAGTACCCGGACTGGAACCGCAACCTCAGCACAGAGGCTGGCAACCTCCCGGCGGCTGCGTGGCGGTCAGGCCTTGGTCCAGTCCCGATACTCGCACTTGCACATGGCGTTGGCCTGGTCGTCGTTGATGAACTGCTGCTTGGCCGGGTCCCATTTGACCTTTCGCCCGAGCACGATGGCCAGGTAGCCCATGTGGAGGGTCAGGTGGAGCATGTGCATGGTGCGGGCGGTGTAGGTGGTGGGCTTGCGCGACTTGACGCAGTCCAGGAAGTTGCGCTGCTCGCCGGGGGGCATCGGCCAGTGCTTGGAGGCGTCGGGGGCGTACTTGGTGTGGAGGATCTTCTCGTCGCTGGCCTTGAGGCGGTCGCGCCAGGCGTCGTTGCCGACCCAGCCCTTGCTGCCAATGAGCTTGATCCCCGTCCCGCTGCTCGTCACGTGCACCTCCATGCCGTTGGAGTAGCGGAAGGTCACGTCGAACTGCGTCACCACGTTGGTCAGCGAGTCCTTGGGTATCACGCCCGTGCCCTCGGCCTCGATGGCGCACTCCTCGGGCGCGTTGACTGCAAGCTGGGCGGTGTCCACCTGGTGCGAGCCCCAGTCCAGCAGCGAGCCGGAGCCGAAGTTTCGCAGGAACCGCCAGTTGTTGCCCTGGACGATGACGGGGCGGTACGGAATGAACTCAGCCGGGCCGACGAACAGGTTGTAGTCCAGGTCCTTGGGCACCTCGGCGGGCGGCTGGTTGGGCAGGACCGTCCCGCCGGGCAGTTGCACTTCCACCCGTTGGAGGTCGCCGATGGCGCCGTTGCGGACCCACTCGACCATCTTGTGGTAGTGGACCACCGAGCGGTCCTCCAGGCCGATCTGGAAGACGGCCTTGCGCCTGGCCACCAGGTCCACCAGGGCGATGCCCTCGGCGATGGTCTTGGTGGGCTTCTCGCAGAAGACGTCCTTGCCGGCCTCCAGACCCATCAGCGACATGGGCACGTGCCAGTGGTCGGGCGTCGAGATGACCACGGCGTCGATGGACTTGTCCTGGATGATCTGGCGGAAGTCGACGTGAGCCTTGCAGTCGGCGTTGCCGTACTGCTTGTTCACCATGTCGCGGGCCGCATCGCGCTTGCGGGCGACCACGTCGCAGACGGCCAGCACCTTCGCGTCGGCCTGTGAGAGAAAGTTGCGAAGGTTCGCCTGCGTCCCCTGGCTGCCCATACCGATGAAGCCGAGCGTGATCTTCTTCGACGGGGCCTCGGCCCCCAGCACCCTGGACGGGACGGCCAGCGGAGCCAGGCCCGCGGCCAGGATGCCCTTGAGGGTGTTGCGACGGCTGATGGTGCGGGTCCGTTTCTTCATGGCCATGGCTCCTTTCGGGTCGTGTGGCCGCCAGGCGGCCGGACGGGAAACTTGACACTGTGCTCAACGCGTGGCCTGGCGGACGATTTCGAATGCATGACCGTCCTGGTGCGCCGTAGCAAGGGACGGGCGGTCAGGACTGGACCGGGCGGCCGGACTGCGAAAGCAGACGGGGCTGGGCCATCTCGCTTATGCAGGGCTCGGCAGCGCCCGTGGGATCGTCCCGATGTGCTTCATCCTCCAAGCGGTCGTCGTCGCC
>Ga0116148_1001268_pt1 | contig 28201 bp, 25 predicted proteins | sample AD_UKC055_MetaG_FD_89786 | JGI IMG/M metagenome (GOLD analysis project Ga0116148, IMG submission 89786) | Active sludge microbial communities of municipal wastewater-treating anaerobic digesters from USA - AD_UKC055_MetaG | ecosystem: Engineered > Bioreactor > Anaerobic > Digestate | place: USA...
ATCAGCGCGATAAAGCTCTCGACCCTGAAGGCCTGGCCCCCGGCGACGCCCCACACGAAGTTGAAGTTCATCGGGTCGGTGAAGAAGCCCTGCTTCATGATGAGCAGGGTGTTGTCAAGGCCGCCCATGTCGTAGACCTCGATCTCCGGCTTGACGCCGTTCTCCTCCATGGCCCTGCCGAAATCCTGCAGCATGGTGAAGGTGTTCTCGAACACGTAATCGATGAAGATCTTGCCGGTCTTCCGGTCAACGATGCTGAAGTTCATCGTGTTGGTGTTGAGGGACGCCATCTCCGGCTTTACCGCCACGATCTGCGAGATCCGCTGTTCCGCCGTCTTGCCCATGCCGACTGCCGAGCTCAGGTTCACGATCAGCTCGGGGCACTTCTGCTTGATGGCGTCATGGGTCTCACGGATCCGGTCATGCTCGTGGGTGGCCATGCCATTGTCCGCACGCGCGTGCACGTGCACCATGGCCGCGCCCGCCTTCCAGCACTTGTACGCCTCGGCGGCGAACTCCGCCGGCGTGTACGGCACGTTCGGGTTCTGGTTCTTCATGGTCGCGGCCCCTGTCAGGGCGGCGGTAAGGATGACCGGTTTCGTCAGGTCGGGCCTTCCTCCCCTTCCAAACCCCTCGGCCACCGGGTGCTCGCTCGGATCATACATTTTCCGCGCCGGGCGCGCGGTACGATCCGCGGCCTTGGCTTTCACGCCTTCCGGCTTGAAATGATCTATGTCGAGTATCGTATTCGTCGTTTTCGCGGCAAATACGGCCTCCACGCTCATCCCGATCTTCACATCCTCGGGCTTGATCTCCTCGAGGATGTGGACGAAGGGCGTGTCGGCCCCCTCCAGCTTGATCAACGCCAGCACGAAGGGCGCCTTGCGCGGAAGGTGCTTGTCGTCGTACCGTACCACCGTGAAATTAACGACCGTGCCGTTGTTTTCAAGCTCGACCCAGTTGTCCCGGATGTCGGTGAAGTCCCGGTTGCACACCTGACGGGGCGGTATGAATACCGTGTTGCAGGTAGGGCATTTCACTCCCATGATCTTCTTCTTGTCGCGGAGCGTGGTAATGAACGTGCTGCCCACCCGCCCTGCGAAATAGGAATAGGGGAGCGCCAGTTTCCCTTCAAACGTGAGGCAATCCTTATCATCGTATTTCTGAGCCATCGTTCCCCTCCTTACTCGTCTATCTCGAAATAATTGATGTCGAAAATGCTGCCGACACGTTTATCGTTCCATACCGGGCGGACCCTGGTGCCGGGTTTTTCGTTCCGGCCGCCCTTGATCTGGTCGATCTGATCCCTCCGTATGAGATGCATGAAAACATCGTTCCCCTTGCACCCGTCCAGCAGGACCATCACCATGCCGTACGGCGTCTCGCGGGCCTCGCCGGTGAGTGGGTCGGGACTTGAATAGTACACATATTCCATGTACCGCACCTGCCCCTTCGGCCCCACTTCCACAAAATCATCAACGCGCACCCGGCACATGGCGCACATTTCCCGCGGCGGAAGCTGCATCCTGCCGCACTTGGGGCATTTGTTCGCCAGTATCTTTTTCTCCTTGAGCCCGTTCAGGAATTTGCCCATGATCGGACCGGAGGCGAAGCGCTGGTTGACTGAAATTGTCTTCTTGAGGACGATGAGCTCCTGCTCCTGCACTCCGCCCCCCATCGGGTCCACGTACTTATCGAAATAGTCGCCCCACTTCATGGCCAGGTTGAGGTCTCCGATAACGGCGCCGCGCCCCGCCGCGAGCAGGCTATTCGCGTCGTTTTTCCCAAGGATCATATCGACATAGTCCTTCGCGTCGCCCAACTGGATGATGGCGTTCGGCTTGCCCTCGATGCCCGTGACGACCCGGCAGGTTTTGTCCTTGATGAACACCGACCATTTTCCGCCCTGGTCTCCTCCGAGATCGAAGCCGTAGATCACGTCAAGGCCCTCTGCCGCGTCTGCCTTAAACCTGCTCTCCACGGTGCCGAACATGTCGAGGAGGTAGTCGCGGACCGTCATCTCTTTCTTCTTGATGACGAATTTCCGGAACATCTTGCTTGTCTTGCCGAAAGCGGCCATATCGCCCTCAACTTTTATCTTCCCGCCCATGAAAGCGTTCGTCCCGTCAACCTTGCCTGCGTTCACGCCCACGAAGGTCTCGCCGTCGGAGGACATGACCGAGGCACAGCCGGTCAGGTTGTCGATCTTCTCCACCGCCGCAAGGGAGCCGTTGTACACGCTGACCTTCCACTTCCCCTCCCCGGCAATATCGTACCCGAACGAGCCGGTCACTCCAGTCGCGCCCTCGGGCCTGAAGCGGTCCTTCATGGTATTGAATATATCTTCCACTTTTATTCCCCAGTATTCAGCCATTGCATTCCTCCTACCAGTTAAGTTCCTTTTCGAGCATCATGAGGACCGTCCACAGCGTGCCGCCGAACCCGGACGCCAGGGCGTGCCGCACGGGCTTCGGTATCTGGTGTGCGCCGGCGTCTCCCCGGATCTGGAGCGCCGCTTCGGCGACGCGGACCAGGGCCGTCGCGCCGATCGGATTGGAAGCGATAACGCCACCCGACGGATTGACGGGAATTTTCCCGCCGATCATGATCTCCTTGTCCTCGACGAGCTTGATGTGTTCGTCTCCCTTGAGCTGGAAAAAATCCCGCAGCCAGTCGACCGCCCACCAGGACGCCGGGTCGTACATCTCGAATACGTCGAAATAGTCGGTCGGGTTCGTGATGCCGTTCCGCTTGTACAGGTTTTCCGCCGCAAAGCGATGCGTCTGCATCACCGGGTATGCGTCGTCGTAGCCGAAGATCTGGAATATTTCCTCCCGATGCACCGTAATATGGTCACGGATCCACACCGGTTTCTTTGATAGCTCTTTCGCTTTCTTCTCGCATGCGAATATCACGCAGCAGGCCCCGTCAGACTGGGAGCACATCTCTATGAGCTTCAGGTCTCCGATGAGCTTGGGTGATGATTTTATCAGGTCGTCAATCTGATCGAACTCAAGCCCGAATGAGCGGTGCGCATTGGGGTTCAGGCCCGCATGCTTGTCCATGATGACGCGGTACATGAGCGAGGCCCGTTTAGAACGATCTTCTCCGAACTCGGTTATGAATTCGTACGCCTTCGAGCCGGTCAAGGCCCCGGTCTGCAGGTTCCGGAACCAGAGCGGGTCGGCCATGTTGGTGATGCCGCCCGTGGTGTTCCCCTCCTGCAGCTTCTCAAAGCCGATGGCCATGACGATGTCGTACATGCCCGAGGCGACAAGGTTGTCCGAAGCGCAGGCGAGCGTTATGCCCACGGTGCCTCCTGTGGTGATCCGTATGCAGTCCTTTCCCTCGGCTCCAGTGCCGAGCGTGTGCCACAGGTCGGGCTGATGGATCATCTCGAAGAGCTCCATGTTGCCGTGAATCACGCACTCGATGTCCTTCATGGTCAGGCCCGCGTCTTTAAGGGCAAGGCTGACCGCCTCATGTATCATCTCGGGCTGGTTCACGTCCTCGCGGTGACTGGAGAACTTCGTCTGCCCGATGCCTATTATTGCAACATGTCTGTTTTTCTTTCTATGTGCCATGGTTCAACCTCCCTAACTCTCCATGATAACGACGGCCTGATGCTGGCCGGCGCCTCCGTACGCTGCCTGCGCGAGGGCCCGCTTTACGCCTTCTGCCTGGCGCTCGCCCGCTTCGCCCCGAAGCTGCAGGAAGCACTCGATGGCACGAGCCGCTCCCCCGAGCAGGAGCGGGTTGCCGTTCAGGTGGCCGCCCGCGAGGTTCACATTATGCTTGTCCGGGCCGCCCTCCTTGAGCCATGCGCCGCCCGTGCCTTCATCGGCGACACCGACGCCCTCCGCCCACATGGGAAGCTGGTAGGCGGCATGATCGCTGAGCTCGAACAGGTGAATCTCTTTCCGGGCGTTCTTGATCCCCGCCATCCGGTACGCCCGCCCGGCCGCGCTTGCCAGTGTTTTGTTAGAGACGAGATCCTTGTCGCCGAGGAAGTAGGCGTCCATGCAGCTGCCATACCCGGTGATCCACACGGGTTTTTTCGTGAACTCCTTCGCCCGCTCCTCGCAGCAGAGCAGCATGCCGTACGCCCAGTCAGTGACGGGATAATAATGCAGTTCACGTATGGGATCCGAAAGCATGGGCGAACCCATGACTTCCTTGACATCGACCGTCCTGTTCTCGCGGGCGAAGGGGTCCCGCTTCGCGTTTTTCCGCGACCTCACCACGAGCTCGGCCAGCTGTTCGTCGGTTACGCCCGCTTTTTCCATGTACGCCCGCGCCTGCATGGCATCAACGTTCAGGTGGTCCATCCCGAGGGGCCGGCAGTAGAAAGGATCGTACGCCAGGTTCATGCACATCCGGCGGCTCTCCGACTGCGACTCTTTGCAATGTCCCATGTACAGGATCACGTCGTCGTGGCCGCTCAGGATACTCGCCATCGCGTAGCCGAGCCCGTTGATGCTCTCCTGCGCCATTTTTTCCTCGCCACGGAAATGCGCGCCGACAACATCCGTTACGCCATTGTCCGATATGGTCCGCGCGTCAAACACGTCATCGGAGCAGGTGACGATATTCCTGATCCCGTTTTCCATGTCAAACGTGACCCCGGTCTGTTTCATGATCGACTCGAAGCAATCAATCAGCATGTTCTGGAAACGCAGTGCCGCATAATCGGGATCATGTTTTATCTGCGCGACGGCGCAGATCGCAACCTTCTTGCCCATTACCACTCCTCCTGTTAACATAATGGTGAATTGAAAACCTGGTTATACGCCGGCCGGCGGTTCGCGCCGGCTCCACGTCAGGGATCATCTCCTCACTATTGGCAACGACAATCCCGTCATTGGCTCGAATTATAAAAACTGGACAAATATCCAATTTTGATGCGGAAAAATCCGCATTGTTTATCTCTGTTCCTCTAAATATTAAGGTTTAATGCGGCTTGGAAAATTTTTGTTCATGGCAATTAAGAACTAATTATTTTAAAAAATATAAATTTTTATTTACAAAAGTAATCATTAAATATATAATTTATCAATAATTATTTGATTGATTATTATTCATCTATGTGAACAGTGTTTATATGGCAATGGTAAATGTCAAGATAAATTCCGTTGAAAAATAAATAATGGATTTCCAGGGAGAGAGAAAGAATGTACCAGCTCGACAAACCCGACAATTTAGTAGAAATGCTCGAAGATAGCATCGCTATTCACGGTGCAAATGAATGGTTTGGGGTTAAAAACAGGGACAACGCATATCAATGGTATACCTATAAGCAGGTTGGTACAAGGATCGATAACCTCAGGGGTGGGCTCGCATCGATAGGAATCGGCAGGGGGGACACCGTTGGCATCATATCCAACAACAGCGTCGAATGGGCGGTTGCCTGCTACGCAACCTATGGGCGCTCCGCTCGGTTTGTCCCCATGTACGAGGCTGAGCTTGTTTCAACCTGGGAATATATCATCAGGGACAGCAGCATCAAGGTGCTTTTTGTTTCAAAACCGGAGATATACGGCAAGGTCAGGCATCTCCTGGACGAGGGAGCAAACCTCAGGCATGTCATATTAATCGAGGGAGATGGAACGGGATCCATGGCCGAACTGGAACGGACAGGGGAAGATAGCCCCGTCGCGTCGATCATCCCCTCTTCCGGGGAAATCGCGGGATTGATCTATACCTCCGGCACGACGGGAGACCCCAAGGGCGTTCTCCTTTCGCACGGCAATATCACCAGCAACATCCACGCGATTATAAAATGTTTTCACGTGTTGAATGAAACCGACCGCACGCTCTCGTTCCTCCCCTGGGCGCATTCGTACGGGCAGGTGTGCGAGCTTCATTCCGTGATGCGTCTCGGCGCTTCCTACGGACTCGCCGAGAGCCCGGCCACCATCGTCAACGACCTCGCCCTTATACGGCCGACGCTTCTCATATCCGTTCCGAGAATTTTCAACCGGGTATATGACGCCATCAGGGCCAAAATGGAGCAGGATGGCGGGTTGCCCCGCATGCTGTTCAACATGGGCGTGAGCAGCGGTATTAAAAGGAGAAAACTCGCCCGTGCAGGCAAAAACAGCGTTCTGACCAATTGCGCTTTTGCCATTGCGGATAAGCTCGTTTTTAAAAAGATCAGGGACAAGTTCGGCGGGCGTTTGAGGGTAGCGCTGACCGGCAGCGCCGCCATCAATCCGAAAATCGCCGAATTCTTCAGTGATGTTGGAGTTCCCATTTACGAGGCGTTCGGCATGACCGAGGCCTCTCCGGGCGTGACGACCAATACCCCCGATTACAACAGGTCCGGAAGCTGCGGAAAGGCATTCGACAAGGTCACCCTCGTCATAGACCGGGCCGGCGAGGACGGTGATTCAAACGAGGGAGAGCTGATCATCTACGGGCCCAATGTCATGAAGGGATACCACAACAAGCCGGAAGAGACGCGCAGGGTTATGACCGACGACGGCGGCCTGCGCACCGGCGACAGGGCGTTTATAGACGAAGAGGGATTCATGTTCATCACGGGGCGCATAAAGGAGTCCTTCAAGCTGGAAAACGGAAAATACGTTTTCCCCGCGGCCATCGAGGCCGAGATCATGATGAACAAATACGTGGACCAGGCCATGATCTGCGGACTCAACAAGCCGTACACCGTATGTATCATCGTGCCGGATTTCAGCATCCTCGCCGCGTTCGCGGCCGGGAACGATATCCCGGCCGACAATGCCGGGATGGTCCGGTCGGGCAGGGTCATATCGCTGCTCGAAACGGAAATCAGGAACCAGCTTGCGAAAAAATTCGGTTCCTACGAGACGCCAAAAAGGATATTGATATTACCGGAGGCGTTTTCCGTTGATAACGGCATGCTCACGCAATCGTTCAAGCTGAAAAGAAAAAAAGTCATGGAGAAATACGGGGCGGACATCGAGGCGCTCTATGCCGGCTAGCATCCCACGCGACGAATGCCGTCTCACCGGCCCCACGAACGCCGCTTTACGCGGCACTTCATGCCGGCACGATGACGTTTCAGATGACCGCGGGCGCGGCATATTCCGCGCGGCCCGGGCATCAAGATATTACTTGACACATCCAGACTGGATTATTCATTGTAATTTTGAATATGATTCTCCCTTTGCACTGCAATGCGGCAGTTTGATTGTGCGGCAGCCTGCTGCGGCCATATAGAGGAAGGATGAAGCAGCCCAAATCATTTTCAAACCTGAAAGAACAGGAACGCGAAGCCCGCAGAAAAATAATCCTTTCAGCCGCGGAAAAGGTATTCGCATCAAAACCCCTGAGCAAAGTGCGCATGTGCGATATAGCTAACGAAGCATCCATATCCACGGCGCTCATTTATCGATATTTTCCCGATCAGCAATCCCTGTTTGTTGAAGCTTTCCTGGGAAGCACCTCGCGGATCATAGAAATTCTTGACTCCTTTCTTGCACAAAGCGAGTACGACAGGGAGGGCATTTACCGGTTCATCGACAACTTCATAGACTACCTTACCAGTAACGACTACTATTTCAAAATGCTGGTCAATTTCATGCTGGACGGAAACCTCAAGCCGGAGCTGCTCGATAAAATTATCGAGATTGAGCACCGGATATTCGCCCAATTTGACGCAGTGCTCCGGCGGATTAAACCCGAAGGCCCCGTCAGGATGTATTCCCACGGCCTCTTCTGCGCCTTAAACGGAATCCTTCTGGCCTTCAGAAATAATCCCGATAAAAGCAGCAAAGAAGTGGTCAGATACATGAAGTCCCTCGGGCGTTTAATCGGCGAAATGTTTGTAGAGTCGATTGAATCAGGCAAATAGTTAACCGGTTCATATCCCCGGCTTACCGCTGCGTGCATTTCCCGGAAGAACCGCTTCCCGTATCCCGTTTTTTCCCTGCAGGCGGCCGTCCGGTTCCATACTACCGGGATAGTGGATGAATACCATGGTGCCCATAAAAAACAGTTTGACAAAAACTTAATCAAAAAAATATTCTCAATATAGTGATTAAACATATATATCCCGGCTATGACTGAAAAGACACCCATCTTCGGACCCGCCTGCCTGGTGACAGGAGGATCGGGATTCCTGGGCCGCGCTCTCTCCCGGGCGCTGGTCGAGCGGGGCTGCACTGTTCATTCCCTCGACATACGGCCCGACGCAAAACCTCTCCCGAACGTGAATTATTTCACCGGGGACATCAGGGATTTCAACGCGGTCCGAGCGGCAACCGAAGGATGCACCACCGTGTTCCACTGCGCCGCTGTCATGAATTTTCTGGGCATCTGCCGCCCCTCCGTGCGACGCGAGGTGTACGGCATCAATGTCAAGGGCACGGAAAACGTCATCAGGGCCTGCCGGGAAACCGGCGTGAAGTCCCTGGTATACACGAGCTCGCATGTCGTCTGCTTCGACACCAGGCCGGTCATCGCCGGCGACGAAACGAAACCATACGCGAAGCGCTACCTCGACCTGTACGCAAAAACGAAGACAGCGGCGGAGAAGATCGTCCTTGCGGCGAACGGGAAGGACCTCCGGACTGCGTCTCTCCGCCCCGGCGGCATCTGGGGCTCGTCCGACGACTGCTACATGTTTTCCAAGTTCATTGACCAGCTTTTAAAGGGGAAGCTCGTCGCCACCATCGGGCCTTCCGACGCCATCATAGACAATACCCATGTGGACAACCTGGTCCTGGCCGAGATCCTTACAGCGGAAGGGCTCGCCAGGAAGCCGGAGGTGGTGGGCGGCCAGGCCTATTTCATTGTGGACGACGAACCGATGAACCTGATGGAATGGCTCAGGCCCCTCATCGAGGGACTCGGATACAGGGTCCCGACCCGGTCCATCCCCGCCCTGCCGATGTATTTCCTCGGGTTTCTCGCCGAATGCCTGCATTACATCGGGGGCCCGCGCCCCTTCATGACAAGGCTGGAGGTTCACAACCTCACCGCAAAATTCACCTTCCGGCAGGACAAGGCGCGCCGCGATCTCGGCTTCAGACCGATCATCGGCAGCGAAAAGGGAATGAAGGAATGCGTCGAGTTTTATAAAAAGTACGTAAGCAATTAATAAAAGAACGGGAACGGACATCCCCCTCGAATTCATAAAAGCTTACCCGGTTATCACGGGACCGTACGCTGCAGCACAACAATCGCACAGGAAGAGGAGCATGCAATCGTGAACGTAAAGAATACCAACCAGCAGTGGGACGAAGAATTCGACGTGGTCGTGGTCGGGTTCGGCGGCGCCGGCGCCTGTGCGGCCATCGAGGCCGCGGACAATGGAGCGCGGGTCCTCGCCATCGACCGTTTCACCGGCGGCGGCGCCACCAGGCTGAGCGGGGGCGTCATCTACTCCGGTGGCGGCACACGGCACCAGAAGGCCGCGGGCTTCAACGATACCCCGGAAAAAATGTACCGCTACATGATGCGCGAGATGGCCAGCAACCCGGCCTGCTGCCGCGACGATGAGATCGACCCCGCGGCAATGAAGGCCTTCTGCGAAAGGAGCTCCGAAAACATCGACTGGCTCGAAGGCCTGGGCCTGGTGATCCCTGAAACGTATTTTCCCGGCAAGACCAACCAGCCCCCGGGCGGGTTCGGGCTCTATTTTTCCGGGAACGAAAAGCAATACTCCGATAAAAACGCGTACATTCCCCGGGGGCATGTCCCCCTGGGGAAAGGGATGTCTGGAGGTTACCTGTATTCGACATTGCGCAAAGCCGCGCTCGACCGCGGCGTCGCGTTCCGCAGCCGGTGCAGGTCGGAAAAAATCATCACCGACGACAGCGGCGCCGTCGCGGGTATCGAGGTCCTTGAGCTGAACCAGTCGCCGCTGGCCACGGCCCTGCACGCCCTCCTGTACAACCTGGGTTTTGTCAGCAGCAGGAGCAGGAGGCTCCTCGCCCGGGTGGAGAAGCGGTTCGGCAAAACCTTGCGGATCAGGTCCAGGGGCGGCGTGATCATCTCCTCCGGCGGGTTCGTGTATAACAGGAAAAAATTCAACGAGTATGCGCCCGCCTACAGCGGCTGCCTTCCCCTGGGCACCGCCGGCGACGACGGGAGCGGCATGGATCTCGGTATGGACGCAGGGGGGACCTTGAGCTCCGTTGACGTGTGCGCGGCCTCCCGCTTTCTCTATCCGCCGGTCGCCTTCGTCTCAGGGTTGCTCTCGAACATGGAAGGGAAGCGCTTCTGCGACGAGAGCCTCTACGGCGCAAGCATCAGCAGGGCGGTGACGCAGCAGCCGGAGCGGCGCGCCTATCTCGTCATCGATTCCACGCAACACCGGGACGGCCGCCTGCAGACGAAGCGGGAAGAGAAGCTCGGCAACTCGCTCATAAGCGTCCTGAAGGGCGAGCAGAACCACATCGTGTACCGCAAGCTTACCACGTTCGTGAACCTCCACATGAACAGGAAAAAGGCCGGCACCATTGCCGGGCTCGCTAAAAAATGCGGGATCCCCGCGGAAGCGCTGGTGCGCACCGTCGATTCATACAACGGCCAATGCTCGGCAGGGACGGACCGTGAATTCGGAAAACCCGCGGACTACCTGCGCAGGATAGAGAAGCCTCCCTTCTACGCCATAGACTGCCGGATTGAAACCATGAAGTTTCCGAGCACCTGCCTCACCATGGGCGGCCTGAAGGTGAAGGGACTCACTTCCCAGGCGGTCAGGGCGGACGGGAAGGCCATACCGGGATTGTACGCGGCCGGAAGAAGCGCGGCCGGGATATGCTCCCGCTCCTACGTGAGCGGCTTCTCCCTGGCGGACTGCATCTTTTCCGGGAGGAACGCAGGGGCCCACGCGGCGGCGCAGGCGGGAAAAAAAGCCGCCGCGGCAGGCCGCGGCAGGAGGCGGCCATGAAACTGGAAGGAAAAGTAGTGCTCATCACCGGGGCCTCCACCGGCATCGGCAGGGCGGCGGCGATCGAGTTCGACCGGGCGGGCGCCCGCGTCGCGATTGCCGCGCGGCGCAAGGAGCTCCTCGATGAAATCGCCTCGGGCATGAAGGACGCCCTGGTCCTCAAGACGGACCTGGCGGACGAAAAACAGGCCCGGGACATGGTCGACAGGACCGTGAAGCATTTCGGAAGGATCGATATTTTAATAAACAACGCGGTGCTGAGCATCGTCGAAAGCTCGGACCGTATAAAGAGAGAGGACCTGCTCCGCGCGTTCACGGTGAACCTCCTCGGCCCGGTTGCCTCCTCGCAGCAGGCTTACGGTTACATGAAGAAGCAGGGCGGCGGCCACATCATCAACGTCGGCACGCCCGGGTTCATGATAGGCGTTCCATTCTATGCGTCGTATGCGTGCTCGAAGGCGGCCTTTTCCGCCTGGACGAGGACCATACAGGGCGAATGGGCCCACGCGGGGATCGTCGTGAGCGAGTACTTCCCCGGCTACACCGAGACCGGCGCGGTCGCGGAATCGGCCTACGGCCCCATTCCCATGGACCTGGTCATGAACAAGGGCAAGGGCTTCCTCGCGCGGTACTTCCCCGGTGCGCGAAACGGCGACGACATAGCGCGGGACCTGCTGAAGCTCGCGATCAAGCCGCGGCCGCTCATGTTCTCGACCTTCATGGAGCGGATCGCCGGATTCGTGGCCAACATGCCCGGCATTCGCATACCGGTAGTGAAGCGCATGGCCGAAACGGCCAGGAGAAAGATGGAGGATAGAAATGTGTGACCTCTGCATGAAGCACGGCGCGGGCGGCAAGTGGTACCTGAACGCCGAGCATTATTCGAATCAAATCGTCGAGAAGTACAACCTGCGCGATTTCCTCATGGAGCAGTACAAGAATTTTGAGCAGATATCCGTGCGCAAGGTGCACGGCTTCAATGCGGTGGGCATGGGATACAAGCTGCGCATCCCCATCATCGGGCGGATCGTGAAGCACACTGCCGAGAAGCTGCTTCACAGCACCAATCCCCCGACGAACCCCTTCAAGCCGGAGGGGCACATCGGCCAGGTGATACCCCTGGAGGACGCTATCGCGATCCTCGAAACCTGCGCTGTCGAGCCTATAATAGAAAAGAACTGCATGTGCCGCTACATGAACCGCGGCGTCAAGGAGGCCTGCTGCATCAATTTCGGCGTCATGTCCGAGATCATCGACAAGCTGCCGCGCTTCATCCCCGAGAAGGACAAGTATTTCCTCACCCGGAAGCAGGCGGTCGAGCGCTTCCGCGAGCACAACAGGAAAGGCTACATCGGCACCATCTGGTTCGGGCCCTACCCCTACATCAACAACCTCTGCTCCTGCGCGAACCCCGAGTGCGCGGGCCTCAGGCCCCGGGTCGATTACGGCCTCAAGTCCATCTACAAGGCGGAATACATCGTCCACCACCACGAAGCGGACTGCACCGGGTGCGGCGCGTGCGTGAAGTTCTGCCAGTTCGGCGCGATCGAGCACGATCCCCTGAGAAAGAAGATCACCATCAACATGGACAAGTGCTTCGGCTGTGGCCTCTGCCGCCACGCATGCAAACAGAACGCCATACACCTCCACCCGCGCGACGAGACGCCGGGGTTCGAAAAGGATTACTGACATGGAAAACCGTATAAAGGGAAAAACAAGGATTACCATAGATTATAAAAAATGCGGGGACGGCGTGGGCGTTGACCCGAGGGATTGCTGCGCCTGTCTCCGGAAGTGCGAGCCCGCGGTCTTCCTCCTCCACGAGACCCTCGGCGCCGTCGAGGAAAATCCCTATGATCCCCGGAAATGGCGCGTCACCGCGCTCTGGCTCGACCTGTGCACGCGCTGCATGAAGTGCGTGGAATCGTGCCCCGCCGGGGCCGTCACGGTGAGCTGGCGGTAGCTCCCGCACCCTGCAATGGCCCGGCCGGCCGCGGAAACGGAGAAAGGCGCATATTGATTGCCCGCCCCGGATCATTCAGGCCCTACTATTAAAAGCATTTGACTTCCGCCGGATTTCGCTGCAGGGTTTACCCCTTGAGGAGATACGCGCAACAGCATCCTCTTCCAATCCCACAAGCGGAAGGCGGCCATGAAAAAACTCGTCACCGGTTCAACCGGATTTATGGGATCATCAATCGTAAGGGAGCTTCTTAAAGACGGGGAAGAGGTAAAGGTACTCGTCAGGAAAACCAGCGACACCCGGAACATAGACGGCCTTGACGTCGAGAAGGCCTGCGGAGACATCCGCGACGGGGACTCCATGAGGAAGGCGCTCACAGGCTGCGATACCCTCTATTATACCGCCGCGTTTTTTTCCCACTGGGTGCCTGATACCAGATTGCCCTACGAGGTCAACGTCGAAGGAACGAAAACATCGATGCAAGCCGCGCTTGACGCGGGCGTGCAGAAGGTCGTATACACCAGCACCAACAATACCATGGGCGCGCACGGTCCCGTCCCCGTTGACGAGAGCGCCGAATTCAACCACTGGAAAACCGGGGACCATTATTCCATATCCAAGTACCTGGCCGAGGTCGAGGCGCGGAAGTTCGTTCCCCTCGGGCTGCCGATCGTCATCGTCAACCCCACCCTGGTCATCGGCGTGCGCGACATCAAACCGACGCCCTCGGGGCAGATGATCATCGACATAGCCACCGGCCAGATGCCCGGGTACATCGAGGGCGGAACGAACGTGATCGATGTCGAGGACGTCGCGCGGGGCCACATCCTCGCCGCGAAGAAAGGGAGGATCGGCGAACGGTATCTTCTGGGAAACGAGAACCTGACGGTTTCAGACTATTTCAGGCTGATAGCGGAGATCGCCGGCGTAAAACCTCCGCGGATAAAGATACCCTACCATGCCGCGGTCGCTCTCGGTTACCTGTTCGAGCTGGGGGCTTTTTTCAGCAAGAAGCCTCCGGTGGTCACCGCATCCGAGGTGAGGATCGGCAAGCTGCAGGAATGGTATGACTGCTCAAAGGCGGTGAAGGAGCTTGGCCTGCCGCAAACTCCCGTGCGGGAGGCGGTCAGGAAGGCGCTTGACTGGTTCATCGAAAACGGATATATCAGGAAGACGGCCCGCCAGTAAAGCAGCGGCCAGCTTACGCACCGTCGCGGGCCGCACGCTCCCCCCGTTTGCGGTAATATTCAAGCGCCATTACCAGCGCGCCCACGGCCTGCTCGGGCGAAGAGTAGGACATGATTCCCCTGCCGTCAAGATAGCTGACGATGTTGACGTCCGGCACCTCGTCAAAGGCCACCAGGTCGATGACCGGAATGATCGGCTTGTTGAACCGGCGGATCTGGCTGGCCACGAGGTCCAGGAGCTCCATCTCGGCGTCGATCATCTGGCGGGCCGGCTTCTCCATTACGTCGCGGGGAAGCACGGGCGAATCCAGCCAGCGCCGCGCCCGCGCGGTCATGTACCCGAGTCCGAGGCAAATGATCGCGTCCATGTCCGCGTGCTCCAGCAGCGCCGCGATCGAATCGGTTACCATGGAGACCCTGCCCGGCGCCACCAGGTCGATCGGGTTGCGGCGGCTCCAGAACGGCGGGAGAAAGCCGTCAAGCTCGGCGACGACCTTTTCATCCAGGGGCGGGAGCTCCAGCCCGGCGGCTTCGCACAGGTCGGCGGTTATGACGCCCCATCCGCCGCCCTGCGTCACGATGCCGACGCGTTTCCCCGTGACTTCCGGCTGGGTGAGCAGAAACCCGGCCACGTCGACCATCTCGTCGATGGTTTCGGCCAGGATTATGTTCGCCTGCCGGCACATGGCCTGGAACACGGAGAAGCTCCCCGCCAGCGCCCCGGTATGGGACATTGCCGCCCCCGCTCCGATGCTCCCGGTGCCTCCCTTGAGGAGGATGATCGGTTTCGTCAGGGTGATGCGGCGCGCGGTATCGATGAAGCGCCGTCCCTGCCGCAGGCCCTCGACGTAGAGGCAGATTATCCGCGTCGCATCATCGGACTCAAGATACTCAAGGTAATCCTCGACCTTCATGTCCGCTTCGTTGCCGGAGCTGACAAGCCTGCTGATGCCGATCTCCCTCCGGTTAAAGCGGTACGTGATGGAGGTCCCCAGGTTGCCGCTCTGGGAAACCACGGCCACCCCGCCCTGCCTGATCGCGGTTGACATCATGACGGCCTGCACGGGGGAGGGAAACGCGCTGAAGATGCCCATGGTGTTCGGTCCCACGATCCTGATGCCTGTTTCCCTTGCTATGGAAACGACTTCCCGCTCCAGGGCAGCCCCCCCGGCTCCCGTCTCGCTGAAACCGGCAGTGATGACAACCGCCGCGCGGATACCGGCCGCGGCGCATTCGCGCATCGTGCCGGGAACGAGCTCCTTGGGCACAACGATGATTGCAAGGTCAACGGGACGCGGCACTTCCGCCAGGCTTGTGTATATCTTCCTGCCGAACCAGGCGCCTCCCTGAGGATTCACGGGATAGATGCCGCCCTCAAAGCCTCCCTTGACGAGATGGTGCAGGATGTTGAACCCCCACTTGGTTACGCTGGCGGAAGCTCCGATAAAAGCGATTGACCGGGGCTCGAACAAAGCGTTGAAATGAGACCTGTCATCCATATCAGTACAACCCCTTGACCGTTCCCTTATTGCCGACCGGCAGGAACAATTTTTTTCATAAATAAAGCTCCCTCTTCAATCAGTCCACTCATTTTTAAAAGGCATTGCATATGCAATTTCTCGATTTTCGCCGGAAGCGGCCGGCCCCGACAGATGATTCAATCTTGACAAATTTTCAATGCCGTACAATGAATCAATCATTATCCGCAGACATTATTCAGAGAGGCCGGGGCCATGGACAATACATTCAAGGAATATTTTATCAGCAGGTGGAGCAGGTATTTTGCCGGTTACGAGCTGCCGGTCTGTTTCTTTTACACCGACCGGCCCCTCGACGAGGACATCAGCGAAACCGGCCATGAAAACCGCTGCCTGATCGGCAACCTGAAGAGGGTCCGCGAGGGATTCGCGTACGTGTACGACGCGAAATCACCGGGGTGTCCCGGCGGCAAGCGGTATACCGGCTTTTCGCAAAAGCTCCGTCCCAATTTCGAGTATTTTTTGTCCTGCGGCATTCCGGGCGAGCTCGAGGGCGAGCGTTATAAAAAATCACCCGGCCTGGTCAGGGCGCTGCTGGAGAAAAATCCGCCCCTGGAAGCCCCGGGGAAATACCTTGTGTTTAAAAGATTCGACAGGCTGGCGGACCACGAGCAGCCGGTTGCGGCAATATTCTTCGCTACCGCGGACGTGCTCTCGGGCCTGTTCACCCTTGCCAACTACGATTATGCGGATACACAGGGGGTCATTGCCCCGATGGGAGCGGGATGCTCGTCGATAGTTTATTACCCGTCTGTTGAAGCCCGGTCCGCGGAGCCGCGATGCGTGCTGGGCATGTTCGACGTATCGGCACGCCCCTGCGTGCCCGAGAACATGCTGACGTTCTCGGTCCCGATGAAAAGGCTGGAGCAAATGGCCGGCAACATGGATGAAAGCTTCCTGATTACCGAATCATGGGGCCTGGTAAAAAGCAGGTTGTAGCAGGGGCCGTTACAGGAACGCGCTGGACCGGCACTCTTACCCGATGATCTCCCTGACGCGCCCCACCCGCCCGTCAGCCAGCCGGACCTTGATCCCGCGCGGGTGCGTGGCCGAACTGGTCAGCAGCTCTTTCACGGTCCCCTCGGTCAGGGTGCCGGCGCGCTGGTCCTGCTTCAGTACGATCCTGACCCTCATGCCCGGCCTGATGCTGCTTCGAACGGTCCCGTCCATCTCTCGATCCTGAATCATTAAATAGCAACGTCCGCTGCGGACATGCGCGGCTTCACGCGACCGGTTCGCCCTCGAAGAACCTGTGAAACACGGGCGGGAGCTCGCGATAATCCACGGACGCCGCGTCCCCCGACAGGTCAGCCGAGTTGTAGGTATGCCAGTACAGGACCGCGTCGTCCGCGCAGGCCGGCTCCTTTATAAAATCGAGGAGGCATGCGCACGCCTTCGCGGTGTACGTGGGCTCGAGCTTGATCCCTTCCTTCTCCCTGAACAGCCGCATGGCATCGATCCCGGCTGCGGTGGGCAGGCCGTATTCGCCGCCGAAGTAATCGTGGATAACGCGCTGCTCGCCGATCTTGACCTCCGGCACGCCCGGGCACGCTCTTCTCAACAGTCGCAGGGTGTCCCGCATGAGCGACCGCACGGTCTGCGCCGTTGCCAGGTGCAGGGGCCCAAGCCGGGCCTGCGTGACCCCGACGCCGATGACCCGGGCCGGGACCCCGGCCAGCAGCATGCCGAGCGAGAGGCCGGCCATGGTGCCGTTCGACCCGAGCGGGCAGATGATGTACCGGGGTGACGGGACCATCCCCCCGTCTATCTGCTTCTTCAGCTCGAACGCGGCGTTGACGAAGCCGAGGGCGCCGAGGGGCGACGACCCGCCCGCGTACAGGAAATAGGCGTCCGGCCGCCTGAGGCGCTCCGTGATGTAGAACCTCGCGCCCGCGGCGGTGATGTTTTTCGCGTACACGAGGCGCGCGCCGTGCTTGTGGAACAGGAGCAGGTTCTGGCGCACAAAGCTCGTGACCGGCTGGTCAAACACGATAAGCGTGGCGTCGAGGCCGAGGCGGCGGCAGTAGATCGCGGTCGCGAGGCCGTGGTTCGTGCCGATCCCCCCGATGGTGACCACCTCGCGCTTTCCCCTGCGCATCACATCGCCCAGTATGTATTCGAGCTTGCGGACCTTGTTGCCGCCATACAGGGGCGAGGAGAGGTCGTCCCGCTTGACCCAGAGGTTGCAGTGCCCCAGCCCCTTCAGCTGCTGAACGGGCGTGGGGAAATCACCGAGGGAGATCCTGCTGATGCTGCCCTCGAGCCCGGGATAGCGCTCGAACAGCGCGGGTACGGACGCGTTCGCCCGCCCGTTCTCCGATTCGTTCAACTGATCCAGTCCTCCCGTTTCATGACGTCGTCCAGACGGACCCCCTTAGAGAGAAGCCAACGCTTCCGCAGCGCGTAATAGAGGATGCCGGACAGAATGAAAATGAAAAACAGCGCGATCTTCAGCGGGGACTTCATCTCCGCGAGGATCACCGCGCTGAAAAACAGCACCATGGCGAAGCCGACCGACGGGCAGAAATAGAGCCAGAACCCCTTCAGTTTAAACAGGGATTTTTCATACTGCTCCGGGTAGCGGCGCGGGAGCATTATCGCTGACGCGAGAACGGGTACGAAGATGATCATGCCTCCGAGGGCCGCGTAATTCGCGAAGGTCTCGAGGGAAAACCCGGAAAGCAGGCCCGCCACTGAAAGCGCCCATATGATGAAAAGCAGGATATACGCGCTCCCGAACTTCGAGTGGACCCTGCCCAGGCCGGCGGGGAGAATCCCGTCGTGTACTATGACCTGGAGGGACTTGGTCCCGATGATGAAGAGCCCGTTCAGGGTCGTGGTGATGGCAAGGATCGCCCCGCCGAGGATGAAGAACGTGAACCCGGCGCCCGGCCTGCCGAAGCAGATCGAGCTCCCCTCGACGAGCGGCTCAGGGCAGGCGGCCATTTCCGCCCAGGGCGCAATGCCCACGGTTGTGACCGCCACGGCCACGTAAATCACCGCGACCAGGGCAAACGATATCGCGAAGGCCCGGGGTATCACCCTGCCCGGGTTCTTTATCTCGCCGCCCAGCTCGATGATGGCGTTAGACCCGAAATAGGTGAACGTGAGGAGCGCAGTGCCGAGAATTATGCTTCCGATCCCCTTCTGGAAAAAGCCCTGGAAGTTCGCGGGATCGATGATCACGGCCCCCTTCACCGTGTATGATACCAGGGCCGCTATGAGTATGAGCACCATTACGCCCTGGACCTGGACCGCGAAGCGTATGCCCAGCACGTTGATCACGAAAAAAAACGTGACGAGCCCTATAGAGACGGCCTCCACGGAGAGCCCCGGGAAAAACACCTGGAGGTAGCGGGCGCAGGCGATCGCGTACAGGGGAATCTGCCCTATGAAGGAGGCGAGGATGTACACCCATACGCCCGTGAACGCGAGCCCCGGCGACACCATGCGGCTCGGGTACCGGTAGTTCCCGCCCGTCGCGGGCAGGGCCGAGCCGAGCATGGCCAGCGGGAGCATGCTGATGAACACCGGAATGACGGCGAGGGCGTACGCCAACGGGAGCGCCGGTCCCGCGATTTTAAGCACGATCCCGGTAAGGACGAATACCCCGCCGCCCACCGTGGTCCCGATCGCTATGAAGGCGACCTCCGGCAGGCCCAAAACCCGCTTGATCCCCTGCAGTGCCATGCTTCGACCTCCTGTATGAAGCCGGTTATGCGCGCGCGGCGTTCAGAATCACATCGTTGTCCGGCACGTCCCCGATGTTCCTGCCGTAATAGGCAAACGTGACCGCTTCCCCGGGGCTTACGATAAAGACGGCCGGAAGCTGCAACTCCTGTCCCTCTTTCTTCCCGTGCCTGAAACCGCGGCGCGAGGCCTTTATGGCCTTCATGATGACCGAGGGTGCGAGGTACTGGAACAGGTTCCCGGGCGGGACACCGTACAGGGAAAAGATTTTTTCCCGGGGGTCACAGACGATCGTGAAGGGAGGCGCGACGCCGGCAAGCGCCTCCTTCACCGACGCTGGAGAGCTCTGCAACACCACGTACACTTCAAGCCCGGCCGCGCGGAGCCTGTCATAATCGCGCATGATCTCCCCCATCTTCATCTGGCAGATGGGGCACCCGGCATAGCGGAGAAAAAACAGCACGGCCTTTTTCCCGCGGCTCGTTTTATAAAAATCGAGCGATTGTCCGGAGAGCGTGGTAAAGGAAAAGTTCGGGGCTTTCATCCCCGCGGTGAGTTTTTTATTCATATGCAGACCCCTCTTTGGCGCAGCACGCGCCGTTTTGAGTCCCTCCCCCGGCGCATACTATACTCCGGACCGCCGGCGTTGTCAACACTATTAGCCAAACCGAAGGACCTTCCCTGTGCCCCGGTTATGGCCCCCCGGTTACGCCCCGGTTTTTCTGGTTATTATAACGGTCCAGCAATCGTTCCAGGTATCTCGATTTAAGCTGCATGCCGGCAAGCGCCTGCTTGACCGGCGGGAGCCTGAGTATCGCGCCGAGCACAGCTCCGAGGGCGCGATGGCTGAACAGGGCCCGGTTGTCAAAGATAAGGTCCTGGAGCTTCCCGCGCTCGATCGCCATGAGCACGGTCCGGTGCGCCGTCGTTGCCGGCGTTATGACCCGCTGTTTCCTGTACTGCAGTGATATCGATCGTGACGGGCATACCCTGGCGCATACCCCGCACCCGAGGCAGATTTCCTCGTTCGGCAGGGCGGTTCTCGCTTTCGGTTTCAGCGGGTCATGTGCCGATACCAGCGCCATGGCCTCAACCGGGCAGACATCGACGCATGCGCCGCAGCCGGTGCATCCGTCCCTTTCAATGCGCGGCAGATAGTTCGTGGTGCTGATGGGCCGCAGCACCGCGAACCTGCGGGCCGCGATGAGGGCCTCGCAGCAGCACCCGCAGCAGTTGCAGATAAAGGCCGCATCGTGCCGCACATTCTCCGCGCACTGGACCAGGTTACAATCCCGGGCCCTGGCAAGGTGGTCGAGGCCCTCCCCGACGTCAACTTCCCGCGCGAAGCCGTTCCTTATCAATGAAGCGGCGGTCCCGCCGAAGGTCATGTAGATGTCCAGCGGCGCAGGGCAGGCCCGGCCGTTTAGCCGCATCTTGTGCCTGCAGTAGCATGTCCCGATCCCACGGTGCGATGCGGTCTTTATGGTCTCGCTCGCCCTTTCGTAATCGAGGACCTCTACCGCCGGGTCCTCCGGCAGGACTGATTCATTGATGAAGACACGGACCATTTTGGTTTCGCCCCGGGCGAAGAGCTCCCTGGCGAAATCCTCTTCGACATTGATATACCGGTAGAACAATTCGCCCAGCGCCTTCTGGTCTATATCGCTCCTGGTACGCATCATGGAAAATTCGAAGAAACCGGCCATGGGGGGCGGCAGGGCGTATACCCGTTTGCCGTTGATCTCCAGGTCGACGACGAGGGCCTTGCCGGCCAGTCCGTCAAGATGCTTTTGCGCCGCGGCACTATCCGTTTTCCAGATCGCTGCGGCCCTTTCAACAGAAAAGGGCCTGACCGGAAGCTGCGCCGCAAGGGAAGCCTCTTCTTTCGTGAACAGTATCCCGAGGATTTCAAACAGCAACGGTGTGGGGGGCGCCCCCTGGGGGAACCTGTTTATTCTCTCAGCCAATCTCTCATATTCTGATTTCAGGATCATGCGGGCCACTGTCGCCTCCTTCAGCCAATCATCTTCCAGTCCTCCTCGCCGGGGAGGCAGGGCGTGATCCCTTTTACGCGGAACGCTTCCATCGCGGCATGGATGTCGTCCCGCGCGGGGACGGCATATTCCGGCGCGGCCGCGAGCCCCAGCCAGGAGCGCTTGTCGTTTCCCATGCGGTGATAGGGCACCAGTGACACGGCCCTGATCCCGAGCTTCTTCAGAAAGCCGGCCCATGACGCAACGTTCTCCGGCGCGGCGGTAACGCCCGGGATCAGCGGCAGGCGCGGCCAGAGCCCCGGGCCGCCGTCCTTCATGCCGGCGAGGAGCGCGAGGTTCTTCTTGATCGCGCCGTTCCCGGCGCCGCAATGCGCGCGGTGTTCCCTGTCGGAGAAGATCTTTATGTCAAAGAGTACGAGGTCGAGCTTCACAAGAAGGCGCTTCACTGCGCCGGGGCTGTACATGCCGGAGGTTTCCATGGCCACGTGGATCTTTTTTGCCCTGAGAGATTTCGCCAGGTCGGCGCAGAAGTCCGGGTACAGCGCGGGCTCGCCGCCGGAGAAGGTGACGCCTCCCCCTGACTCGCGGTAGAGCGGGACCTCGGGCGCGATCTCCTCCATGATGCCGCGCACCGGCCTGCCCGTCCCCAGCTGCACCAGCGCGCCCGAAGGGCAGGCGGCGGCGCAGCTGAAGCAGGACCGGCAGAGCGACGCGTCGCGGAACACCGGCTTCTTTTCGGCCGCGGCAGGGCACGCGTCCGCGCACCGGCCGCACGAGATGCAGAGATTTTCCTTGAACCCGATCTCCGGCTCCCGCCGCCACGATTCCGGGTTCTGGCACCAGTCGCAGTGCAGGGGGCAGCCCTTGAAGAACACGACGCTGCGGATCCCCGGGCCGTCGTGGAGGCAGAAATGCTGTATGGCAAATACGGGCGGCGTTTCAGGAAATGCCATGCGCCGTCCGCTCGATTATCTCATCCTGCACCGCGGGCTGGAGGTCTGTGAAATAGGCGCAGTACCCGGCCACGCGCACCACGATGCCGGGGTACGAGCGCGGGTCCTTCTGCGCCGCCCGCAGCATGTCGGCGTCGAGCACGTTCACCTGCACCTGCATGCCGCCGCTTTTGATGAAATTGCCCAGGAGCCCGGAGAGGGCGCGGGCGCCGGCATCGCCGCCGATGGTCTTCCGGTCGAACTTCAGGTTCAGGGCGTAGCAGTTGCCCCAGCGGCTGCTGTCAAGCGACGCGGCGGACCTGAGCACGGCCGTGGGCCCGGCGCACTCGGTGCCGTCCACCGGGGCCAGCCCGTTGGAGAGGCGCTCGCCCGCGCGCCGGCCGTCCGGGAGCGCTCCCGTCTTTTTGCCGAAGCCGATATGGCACGTCATGGAATAGAAGCCCGGGATGTACCTGCCGCCGCGGCTGTTCACGCAGGCCGTCACCGCGTCGGTAAACGCGTCGGCGGCGGTCTGCGTCATGGCGTCCGACTCGGGCACGCCGTTGCCGTAGCGCGGCATGCGGCATTTCATCTCGGTCCTGAGGTCTTCCCGGCCCCTGAAATTGTTCTTTAAAATGGCGACAAGCTCCGGGAGCGTCATCCTCCGCTCGTCGAACACGAGCTTTTTGATCGCGTAGAGCGAATCGCCGGCGGTGGCGAGCCCGGCCGCCTGTATGGAGGTGAAGTCGTACAGCGCAGCGCCCCAGGTCACGTCGAGCCCGCGCTCCATGCAGCCCTCCGTGAGCATGGAGTTCACCGGCGTCGTGCGCCAGAGGCGGTACACCTTTTCGAGGCGGGTAATGACCTCCGCCATGTCGTCGATCCCCCTGCTCACCTGGAGCCGGAACGCCCCGACCACGTCGTCGAACGACCGCATTGCCGCGACCGGCGGTGTCGCGGCGCCGATGCGGGAGCGCGCGCCGAACTGCCGGCCCTCGTTCAGGGCCTGCTCGAGGCAGATCGGCAGGTTGAAGAGCGCGGCGTCCGAGGAGTTGTAGGTCCTCCCCTGGCTGCACATCTCGACGCACCCGATCACCGCGTAGTCCCGCGCGTGGTCCCTGCTGATGCCGGAGGCCGTGAGCGCGCGCACGATCGCGTCGTCGCCCATGATCGACGGCTTGCCGCAGCCCAGCTGGAGCACGCGGGCCGCTCGCTCCAGGAGCCAGGCCGGGGTCGAGCCGTGCACGCGCACGTGCAGCGCGGGCTCGCGGGTCCGCACCTGGGCGTAGGCGTCGAGTATCGCGCCGGAGAGCTCGTTGGTGACGTCCCTGCCCCGCTCGTCCGTGCCGCCCACGGTGATGGCCTGCGCGACGCCGTTCCCGCTGAAGAACCGGTCGATGCGCTCGGAATAGACCGGGATGGTCTCGCAGGTCTTGAGGCTGAAGCTCGCCAGGATCTCGGTCGCCCGCTCGCGGGTGAGCCGCCCGGAATCGATGTCCGCGCGGTAGAGCGGGTAGAGTATCCGGTCGAGACGGCCGAACGAGAGCCCCTGCTCGAAGTCCTCGAGGTTGAGCGCGATGTGCACGAGCCAGCAGGCCTGCACGCCCTCGAGGAAGGTCCGCGCCGGCCCGTACGGCACATGGCGGCACGCGGCCGCCGATTCCAGGAGCTCGCTTTTGCGCGCCGCTGCCGTGCCCGGGAGCAGGGCGAGGCGCTCCGCCTCGTCCGCGAGGTTCCCGGCCATGCCGCGGATGCCCGATATCGCGAGCCGGACGGACCGGTAAAATGCGGCCTGGTCGGCATTAAGCGGCCCGGCGGCATTTCGCCCGTCCGCGAGATACTTCTCCGCCCGGAGATCAAGGGACCCGAGCCCCTCGTGCACGACCGTGCGGTAATCCACGCACTGGTGCCCGATGCCCGCCTCTTCCGTGATGAAATACCGCTTCGCGAAGAAAAAGTCAAGGAAGTCGCCGAACCGTCCGGTCCGGATGAAGGCCCGGCCGGCCACGCTCGAGAAAACATACGTGAGCCCGATCCGCACCAGCTGGAGCTTCTCGCGAACCGACATCACGAGCGGGATGGCGCGCCGCTTCATCCTGAACACGTCCTCCAGGATGTTGACTGACCCGCCCTCGTGGTAGTAGTTGGCCGCGATCCGCTTGGAGGTCATGTTGCCTATGATGAGCTCGCCGTCGTAGATCCGCGGCTTCCTGTGGGACAGGACATATTCGAGGGCGCTCGCCCGCCGCACGAAGGGGTGCTCCTTTTTCGCGCGCTTCCCCTCCCGGGAGCGCCAGAAGGCGTCAAACAGGAGCGGCCGCTCCAGGCAGACGGAATAGGGCGTATCGAACAGGGCTTTCCTGATGGCCTGGATCCGCACGGAGGGCTCGGAGAAGGTTTCCGGCATGGTGCTTCCGGATTTAGCCGCTGCGCGGGCCGCGCGCGGACGCCGGCTGGCGGAAGAAGTGATCGTACGCATGATGGTGCTCCTGATCCGGGGATGGGCCTGAGAGCGAATGCTTCTCATCTCTGCTTATCATGATAACAGGGATCGGGCAGAATATCAAGTAAAATCGCGGGGGCGGCGTAAAATACGGGGCCGGATCAGGGCCGCCTGATGATCACCTCGCAGCAGTCGTCGCCCCGGTTCAGGTTTTTCGCGTGGGTGACCCGGATGTCCGTCTCTTTCCCGAAAAGCCCGCGGGCCATGCCCGTGTAGGTCTCGACCGTGACGATGCCGCAGTCCGCTATGCCGGCCTTCGCGATCCCTTTCTGGATATCGCAGTCCGTGACGCGCACGTGGATGGCGCCGTCCTTCTGCTCGATGACGCGGTTCGTAATCCCCAGCACGCTCATGAAGAGCTCCATGGCGTCCAGGTAGCCGGCGGGCCACTGCGGGTCCGGGATCAGGTGCTTACGGATATGCTTGCCCATGACGTAGGAGAGCTGTTTCCACGCTTCCACGTCCATGTCCCACGCCGCGGCAATCCCGAATTTTTTGGCCACCGCCATGAACCACGCGCCGTCCATCCGCGCGAAGGACACGCGCGCCAGCCCTTTAAGCTGTTCCTCGGAAATATGCATGATCTCCCTCCCCGAACGAATGCCTGCCCGAAGACCCGCCCGCTAGTTCCCCACGAAGAGAATGGACGAGGCTATCACGAACTGCGCCGCGTAGTAGAGCACGTGGTTTGCCACCACGTACGCGGGCGTGTTCTTTCCCTCGCCGAAATAGGTGCCGGAGAGCACCAGGTCGGAGAGCAGAAACAGAACGCCGCCGGCCGACATCACGATCCACGCCGTCTCGCCGGTCGCGAACGCCGCCACGACCGACGACGAGGCCGTCAGCATCAATATGAAGCCGTAGATAAAGCAGGTGGCCCTGAACTTCCCGTAGCTGAGCTTCATCGGCTTTTCCATGAGCGTCGCCCCGGCCGCGCCAATGAGCGCGGCAATGACGGAAATCGCCATGGTCCACGGCGTCCACTTGTAGCTCAGGAATATGGCGGTGATGAAAAAGAGGTGACCGGTAAAGAAGGAATAAAACCCCGCGTACAGGTAGGTGTCGTTGTCCTGTGGATAGACGTATTTCAGGTCGAGCCAGATGTCCCCCAGCAGTCCGCACACCAGGCCGAGCACGATGAGCAGGCCGTAGGCATATTCCTGCAGGTTCATAACGATCGCGGCGCACGCGGTCGCGATGAAGAGCACGCTCGCTGTCGCCTTGGTGATGACCCCGGGCAGGCCGCCCTTTTTGACCCGGACCACGAGAAACAAGATTGTAGCGGCAATGCCGAGAACAAGCGCAGCCGAATAAACACAGGTGCCAGACATGAAGCTTCCTCCTCGATACTATCGGTGCCCCGCGTATCCGCGCCCGGGGCGCAACGGGTGTTTACAGGCTACGCGCAGGCCGGTATACTGTCCATCCATTTATGAAATATTCATTCATTACGCGTGATAAAATTGCGCGCCTGCAGGCCTACTTCAAAAATCTCACCGCGTCAGGATACTCCACGCCCGGGTTGACCTTCATGAGTTGCTTTGCCGCCTTTTCCCGCGCGCCGTCCGCGCCCAGCCCGTACGCACCCGTCATCCGGTCATACCCGAACTTGTCCTCGCTCGTGGAATACACGGCAACGTGCCAGCCGTAGTACTCGCCGCTCTTTGCCTGCTTCCGGGTGAAGGAGCGCACGGTCAGGTAGGTCTGCATCTGGAGCAGGGTGAGGGCGCCCTCAAATCCCTTTTCCCCGTCTTTTGAAAACCCGGCCATGGATTTAATCAGGAACGAGGGGATCGGGGACTGCTTCTCGAAGAGCTTCATGATCTTCCTGCATTTGTGCGATGCCCTGCCGTCCTCGTACCGCGCGTCAAAGTCATACCCGTCGCGACGGTACGAGGCGAACAGCGGAAACCACTTCCGGGACACGAACCCAGCCCTGCCCCCGAACAGCTTTCCGTAGGCAATGCCCGGTTCCTCCGACATGGCCATGCGCCACATCCACGGGTCCCGGTCCTCGTTGCCGGTCCACCAGTACCGCCACCCGGTGATGTCCATGACCGAGAAGCCGGGTATCTCGTTCTGAAACAAGGGTATGAACCCGATTTCACGTATGAGGTCTTTGAGCTCCCTGCAGGAGGCAATCCTCGTTTTTTTCATAGTATTTAATATGTGTTCAAGAGATGCGGGCAGGCAACACTTTTTTTAGATATGCGCATGACCTGCTTTCCCCTCCCCCTTGAGGGGGGAGGGTCAGGGTGGGGGTGGATGGGTAAAATGGGTTATTGGCCTGTGCGCCGCCCGGCGCAGGGGTCTTGCTCCACTGTCATCCCCGCCCCTCGGCAGGCTCGGGATAAACTCCAGCGGGGATCCATTGGTCATCAGGATTGTCATCATGCAAGAGATTCCTGGTCTGTGCGCCGCCCGGCGCAGGTGTGCGACCCGGAGCGGGGTGGGCCATTGTTATGAGGGGAGGGGCAACACCGCGGTTGCCCCTCCCCTCATACTCCCCTCCCCCGCGCCAGGGGCTGCGCCCCTGGACCCCACGGGCGAATTCGCTGAACCGGCTGCGCCGGATTCTGCTCATCGCCCTTATAAGGGTTGTCAAAACCGATAGGTCCGCAAGCGCTTGCGGACCTATCGGTTTTGACGTTTGAATGGCCCACGGTTCTCCTCCTGATCAATCCCGGAAGGAACTTGTTTTATCAGGATGCGTTGTTATAACATGCGGAAAGCTTACGCTCGAGGCGCACATCCCTGTGCGCTCTCGCGACGCCGGGCATCCATGCCCGGCGGCTGGTATTTGGGTTAAGTATTGACCTCAATTTTAAGAATTAAAAAAGTCTTATATATACAGGAATTTTTTTGCAAAAAGCGTTATGCGAACATTGATAATTAATGCCTCATTTTGCTTACCAACACATTGCTATTTATATCCAATCCCATATTTAATTGAATCCCAATAGCAAGAAATACCCAGCTTCAACAAGGTACCAACGCCGTTTCAACTCCTATCTTTTGGCACTCCCGGATATTGAGTGCCAAACCACAATTATTATTAAAATACGCTGATATTTGTTTTTTATACAATAATAAAGTCAATGCGAGTTCGCTGCCAGGGCATGTTCGCATAACGCTTTTTTCCATGTCCGGACGATGGAATTCCGCGCCCAACCAGCTTATAACCTCCCCCGCCATTGTATGAAAAATACAAATTTTTTAAATTTAATAAATTTTTTTCGTTATAAAAAAACTTAACCTGCTGCTTATTATTTGAAACCTGACGATGCAATCGGCAGGAAAAATAATTTAATATCATTATGGAGGGGCATCATGCCTACAATCAAACTCAATCCCCTGATCACGGACATACGTAACCGGATGGGGAACACCTGTAATGCTCCCCTGTTGTCAAGCCACTTGACATGATTGTTGTTCCCTATATTCCCTTGGACTCAAATATCTCAATGACTGATGCGGACGTCCTGTATTATACCAATCAATCCATTCCATAA
>Ga0116148_1001281_pt1 | contig 28045 bp, 10 predicted proteins | sample AD_UKC055_MetaG_FD_89786 | JGI IMG/M metagenome (GOLD analysis project Ga0116148, IMG submission 89786) | Active sludge microbial communities of municipal wastewater-treating anaerobic digesters from USA - AD_UKC055_MetaG | ecosystem: Engineered > Bioreactor > Anaerobic > Digestate | place: USA...
CGCGTAGTCCAGAATCGTCGGCATGAGGTCGATCTGGCTGACCGGCTGCGAGACCACCGTGCCGGGGCGGATGCGACCCGGCAGCCGCATCAGCAGCGGGATCCGCACCAGGTCGTCGTAGAAACCCTGGATCGACTTGCCCACGCATCGGTGCGAGCCGACCATGTCGCCGTGGTCGGAGGTGAAGATCACCAGCGTTCGCTCGGCGAGATTGAGTTCGTCCAGCCGGTCCAGGACCCGCCCGACCTGGTCGTCGATGTACTTGACCATGCCGTGGTAGATGGCCGCGTACTCGCGAAGGCCCGCCTCGCCCATCAACTCGCCCAGGCGCCGGCTGGGGCCGGTGCAGTCCCACCCAGCCGGGGCGCTGTAGGCGGGCAACTCGACCTTCGAGCGATCGACCAGGCTGTAGTACGGCTCGGGGATGACCCACAGGTCGTGCGGCGGCGACCACGAGGCCGTGATCATGAACGGCTTGTCGCCGGCACGTTCGATTTGGTCGATCGCGCCGTTTGTGATCTGCGTCTCGGGCAGCAGGTCGGGGGGGACGAGGTTGCGCCCGATGATGCCGATGTACGACAGGCGGTTGTTGGGCAGGGCTTTGAACGCCCGGTAGGCCTTCTCGACCTGCGACGTCATCTCGACGGGCCGTCCCAGGTACTTGCCCGGACTGGGGTGGTCCTTGAATCGCCCGGCGGGGAGTTTCTCAGCCAGCAGGCGGTTGTACGCCCCGTCGCCCGCGTCGGCGTAAGTGCGAGACGTGTAGCAGGCGAAGTCGCCCGTGTCGCCCAGGTGCCACTTGCCCCGGTGGGCTGTCCGCCAACCGGCCTTGTGGAGGAGCATCTCGGTGTTGGGGAAGGCGTCCGGTTTGAGCGGTGGCTGCTTGCCGTCCTTGGACACGTTGGTCAGGATGCGATGTCGGTGCGGGTACTGCCCCGTGATGAACGACGCCCGCGAGGGCGAGCAGTACGGCGTGACGCATGTGGCATTGCTGAAGCGGACGCCCTCCCGCCCGATGCGGTCCATGTGCGGCGTCCGGACCAGCGTGTTGCCCGTCAGCGACAGCGACCGCCAGTGCTGCTGGTCGGTCATCAGGAACAGCACGTTCAGGCCTTCCTTGCGTGCCTGCTCCGCCGCCGCCATCGCCGCCCGCGGCAACGCGTGCGGCAAGGCGCCCGGCAAGGCCGCCGCAGCCGCCGAGCCGGCCAGGAAGGACCGACGGGAAACGCTGTGAGCGGTATCCTTGCGCATGGCTGCATGATAATCTGCCCGCGCCCAGCCGTCCACAGCCGCGAAGCGGCGCCATGAAGAGCCCAGGACGAGGCCCTGAGGGCCGGGCTCTGGGTATCGCGGGTGGGAACACCAAGCCGCGAAGCGGCGTCTTGCGAAGCCGCAAGCGGCACTCCGCTTCCGCCGCCGGCTGGGCTCGTTCCTTCCTCAGGGGCTTGTTCGTTTGCGCCCGACCCGCCGGGTCGGGCGCTTTACACATCGTCAGAAGGAAGGGATAATGGAGTCATGATTGACAAGGTAGTGACTATCCGCTCCCTTCACGACCGCTCCGCCCAGCGCGAAGACGTCGCCTACTGGCTAAGCCGCCCACCCGGCGAGCGCATGGACGCCATCGAGGAACTCCGAAGGCATTTCTATGGCGATCTACCAAGACTTCAAAGAGTTGCTCGAGTCATTCAACGCCCACAACGTTGAATACGTTGTGGTGGGTGCTCATGCCCTGGCTCACCACGGGGTGGTACGCGCCACTAAGGATATCGACGTCTATGTCCGTCCGAGTCCCGCCAACTCCGAGCGTATCCTGGCTGCTCTGGACGCCTTCGGATTCGGGGGGATCGGGTTGACCCGAGAAGACTTCCAGAAACCCAATCAGGTCATCCAGTTGGGGCATGCACCTATCCGGATCGACCTGATCACGTCGATCGCAGGCGTTGCCTGGGAGCAGGCTGCCGCCGGGCAATGCCAGGGGAACTACGGCGGGATGCCCATCCCCATCCTGGGAAGGGCTGACCTGATCGCCAGCAAGAAAGCCGCCGGACGGTTGCAGGACCTTGCAGACGTGGAGCGGCTTGAAGAACCACAAGAAGAGGGCGAACCGGACGATTCCTGACTACGCCTGAATCACCGTCGGGCCCTTCGCCAGATCAAAGCACACGACCATGCCGTTGTCTTGCCTGAGCCACGTTCCGCTCTGGAGGTCTCGCGGGGCGCGGACCTCGCGGAGGGGCAGCGGCTTGTTGTCGCGAAGAACCTTCGGCTCGCCCGGCCCGGCCGCCGGGATGCGGAGCGTGAACTGCGGGCAGGCGAACGGTGCGGTGAGCGTGATGGCGCCGCCTTTAGCGCCGGTGCCCGACGCGGCTTGGCCGCCGGGCGACATCTCGATCTTCGTCAGTTCCCGCGCCGCGGCGTAGCGGGCCAGCTCGCGGCAGGTCATCCACTGCGTGCGGTCGCGGTACTTCTGGTTCAGGGCGGTGGCCACTTGCTGGAAGGCCTTGAAGCCCGTCTTGGCCCCCTGGTTGAACAGACCGGGCCAGTGGCAGAGCATGACGGCAGGCTCGTCCCGCTCGATCAGCTCGACCATCCGCCCGGCCGAGGCGTCGGCGTTGCAGTACTTCTCGCCGTGGACCTCCGCGTCGCCGTCCCAACTGCCGAACCAGTCGCCCGTGCCCGCCCACGCGCTGGCGACCGCGCGCGGGTCGGCGGTGTCCAGGCCGGAAACGTGCTCCAGGCGCGGATGCGTCGTCTCCTTGCCGTCGGCGACGTACTTGAAGTAGTGCGGCAGCTCCGCCCCGTAGACCGCCCGCACGGCCTGGTGAACGGCCAGCGAGAACTCCGCCTTCACCGCGTTGCCGAATCCGCCCGGCGTGGTTACGCCCTCGCAGGGGATGTCGCAGTTCTTGATCGCTTGCAGCGCGCAGGCCAGGTAGGCGGCCAGCTCGTCCACGCTCTTCTTGGCGGAGGGGTAGGAATTCTCCATGGTCTGGTTGGAGATCTCGGCCAGGGGCTTGCCGGTTTTGAGGTCGATTACCCGCGTGTGGGTGATCATCTCGGGGTGGATGTCCCAGTTGGGCACCATGACCTCGCGGACGAGTTTGAGGCTGTCCAGCAGTTCCCTTCGCGACCAGCCGGGCAGCTCGCGGTCCAGCCAGCCCACGCAGCAGGGGAAGGGCACGAGGCTCCACTTGCCCTTTACGCCGTGCTCGCTACACCACGTGCCGAACTCGCGGAGGAAGGCGTCGGGGACCTCCCGCGGCCAGGTCTTCCAGGGCTTCTTGTAGATGTCGCGGTTGGGCCAGGCCTCGGCGAACTGGGGCATGCAGAAGTGGCCCATGTTGACCAGGCAGGTGGAGTCGTCGATGAAGAACGACAGCGGCACGCGCATGCGGGGGTTGAGTACGGTCGCGGGCGCCTGGCCCTGCCCGCCGGCAGGCAGGTCGCGCCTGGGGCGCTCGCCCGGCGGGGCCTGGGCGAGGGCGGACAGCGGGGCAAGGGCGACGGCCGCCGCGGACTGGACGACCTGACGACGAGACAGTCTCGACATGGCGCACCTCCTCGCCCCGCGGGCGAGAGCGTGGCCCCAAGGGGCGCCGCTAAACGATCATGCGCCCCGAGGGCGAAACCGCGGCGCAAGCGCCGCCGCTAAACTGACGACTACCTGGCGAACGCCTTCTCGATCTCGTCCAGGCCCACGCCGAGCACCTTTCGGGCGATGGGGTCCAGGGCCTCTTTGGGGCCCTGGAAGTGGATCGTCCGGTGGACGTGGGTGATCGCCTCCTTGGGCTTCAGCGCCGCGGCCGGCGAGGAGGTCTCCAACTCGTAGAAGTTGGACTTGAAGCCCTGCGGGCCGTCGCTGTAGCTGTTGAGCACGTCGCCGGCGAAGGGCTCCTTCTGCATGGCCCAGACGGAGTTGACGTAGTCGGTGACGCCCTTGGGCTTGGTGTACTGGACGATGGTCAGCAGATTGTGCTCCGGGGCGTAGCTGCCGATCACGTCGCGGGCGCGGCGGGGGGAGAGCCCGATCTTGGTCCTCATGCCCGCATCGGCCTTGAAGAACACGGCCGTCGCCCCCACTTTCAGGCGGTCGGGCGGGACGGCGGGCTCGAAGTAGTGCGAGTTGACCACCGGACCGAGCTGGTCCTCCGGGCCCGGCACGTACGGGGCGATGACGGTGTTCTGGGGCGAGGCGATCATCATGCCGAGGATCCAGATCGAGAGCATCCCGCCCTGCTTGGTCCAGGGCTCCTTGCCCATGTTGACGAGCTGGTTGGTGCTCTCGACGGCTACCACCTTGACGCTTTCGTTGAGGATTGCGGCGCCGGGGGGCGGCCAGGCGGACTGGGCGGGCGCGACGGGCTTGGTGGCGGCGGGCGCCGGGCCGAAGTTCGGCTTGACCACGTCCACGGGCTTGTCGGCCGGCTTGGGCGCGGGCTTGTCGGCCGGTTTGGGTGCGGGCTTGGGTGCGGGCTTGTCAGCCGGTTTGGGTGCGGGCTTGGTCGCGGGACCGAAGGCGGGCTTGACCACGTCGTCGCTGGGCTTGGCGCCGGCTGCGGGCGCGGTGGCGGGCGTGGCGGTGGGCGGCGCCTTGGGCGGCTCGCCGGGCAGTTCCAGGCCCAGGAGACGGCAAACCTGCTTGCGGTCCAGCAGGCGGACGTCCCGCTTGATCTCCAGGTCGAAGGCCGTTCCCGAGTAGTTCTTGAGCTGGCAGCGTCGGGAGAACGACGCCTTGTCGCGCGAGGCCGCCGTGACGGTGAACGGCTCGGTGTCGATGGACGCGGGCACCTGCCAGTGGTCCAGATCGAACTTTTCGCCCTTGGCGAAGTAGATGGAGAACTGTCCGCCCTCGGGCCCGATCCACAGCCGGTCCTCGCCGCCGAACGGGTTGAACTGCGGCTTCATTCGCTGCTGGGCGATCAGGTCGCGGTTGATCCACCCGAAGCTCATCCCGCCGACCCCGCCGGCCGTGCTGGTCATCACCCGGCCCTGGTAGGCGGGCACGAGGACGGCCTGCGAATCGCCCCGCTCGTCGCTGAGCAGCACGATCTCGGTGTACTTGCGGAGGAAGTCCAGGTCGTCGCCGAACGTGATCGAGGGAGGAGGAGCGGGCTTCTGACATCCGCACAGGAGGGCACAGAACAGGCCGAACAGCGTCGTCCGTTTCATGTCATGTCCTTTCAGAGAGGCGTTACGCGTGTACGATACCGACCGGCCCGCCGGGACGCAAGCCCGCGCGAGGCGTTTGCGAACGTCTCTGCCCCGGAGGGCGAGGGGCTATTTCACCAGGATCGCCCGCAGCTCGAAGGGGTCCAGGTCCAGGCGGACGGCGGCGTCGCGGACCTCGAGGGCCGCGCCGCTGGCGGCGTCCGTCACGGCGCCCGCCGGCACGCGAAGGGCCAGGCCCGTCTTGGCCTCGAGCCCCGTGTTGACTACGGCCAGGTACGTGCCGTGAGCGTCGGTCTTGATGACCCGCACGACGACCTGCTTGTCATCGCACGCGCGGGCGTCCACCGTGCCGGGCAGAGCGGGCAGCGCCAGGAAGGCCGCGTTGAACCGCCGCACGTACCGGGGGAAGCCCCGGCCGAGATTCCCCCCGTACAGGTAGCCCAGCATCGTCGGGTCGCCGTTGGCCACCGCCATCGCCTCGGTCATCATGCAGTAGGGCCCGGCCCGCTCGAAGTCGCAGACGAAGTAACCCAGCAGGGGCTGGTCCGACGCGTCGAACATCATGTTCTCGTTGAGCGCGAGGTGACGGACGACGGCCAGGCCGGCCGGGCCGCGGAACGCGTCGAAGGTCCGCGGGGAGGCGGCTGAGTAGTAGCGGTGAATGCAGTGGGTCAGCAGGACGCCCGGCGTGTCGCGGTAGCGCTGGGGATCGGCGGGCGGGTTGGCGTGGTGGACCTCCCAGCCGCCCCAGTTCAGCGGGGCGGCCTGGAGGGCCTCCAGGTAGAGGCCTTTCTGGACCACGGTGTCGGGAGTGATGGCGACGACGGGCTTGTTGTCCTTCACGTGGACGGGATCAGCGAGGATCTTGCCCCAGGCCGGGACGTCGTCGGTGACGATGCGCTTTTCCCAGGTGGGGAAGGACGTGCCCGGCTCGCCCCCCTCCGCCGTGTAGAGCACGACCGCCTGCGGGATTCGCGCGCGGAGATGGTCGCGGACGGCGGCCAGGAACTCGCGGCGCTGGGCGAACCACCAGTCCTCGTATCGCTTGAGCAGGGCGGCGTCGGTGCGGAGCTGCTCGCGGGTGACCTCCTGTCCGCCGTTGGCCTGGCGGGCGAAGCGGGACCGCGTCGCGTCGGCGAAGCTCATGGGGAGCTGCCATCGCGGGCGGATCCACACGCCCTCGAAGCGGGCCTTGTCGGCCAGCTTCAGCACCGTCAGGTCGATCATCTTGCGGAAGTCGGCCAGGGTGTCCGGGTCGGTGACGTCGGCGTTGGCGGACTCGACCCACTTGATGTGGGTGTAGGCGTCGTCGCGGGTGAGCGGCTTGCAGCGGCGCTGGTAGCCCAGTCCCTTGTAGCCCTTGCTGCCGGCGTACTCGTAGTAAGGCAGGACGCTCATGCCCTCTCGTCCCATCAACTCGACGATCCGCCCCCAGAGATCCTTGGTGTCGCCGTTGAAGTGGACCCAGTTGTTGCCCCCGCCCTCGGTGGGGTCCCAGTGCTGGCAGGCGCCGAACTCCAGCAGGTCCTTGGTGAACGTGCGGATGCCCAGCAGCCGCATCTGGGCGAGCTTGAAGCGGTACCAGTCGAGGCGTTCCTTGAGGCCGCGCTCGGTTTCCTTCTTGCCGCCGATCACGCCGTCGGCCATCTCCTCGCGCCAGAAGACGTGGCGGCGAGGCAGGTCCGCGGGCGGCAGGCGGACCGGCTGGGCCACGTCCGCGCCGTCCGGGACCTCCAGCAGGCGGATGCGCGCGACGGCGGGCCCGGCGGACGTGGGGTCGTTGGGCGCGGAGAAATGGGCCATCGCCACGTCGAACCCGTCGTCGGGGGTGAGCTTCCGCTCGCCGTCGCCGCGGATGAAGGCCAGGTCCGGGAAGCGGTCGTGGAGGTGGAAGTACAGCGTCCAAGCCTCCCACTTGCGCGACAGGGGCACGCGGAGCGACTCGGGATTGTTGTTGACGTACTTGGGGTGCAGGGCGTCGCCCACCGTGGTGCCCGTGTGGAAGCCGCGCGAGGTCTCGCACCCGCCGCAGGTGACGATGAAGCTGCGCGGGCGGTCCTCGGGGTACTCCACGGCCAGCACGTAGGCCGCGCCCGGGCGCAGGAGCTTGTAGCGGCCCAGGCGAACGGCGAAGTAGCCGGCGCGGTCCGCCTGGGGGGCCAGCACGCGGCAGGGCCGATCCAGCACCGTCTCCACCCGGCTGGTGGAGCCGGGGCCCTGGCGGAAGAGGTGGCCCACCTGGGCCTGCGAGAGGTCCACCTCGTCGACCAGTCTTAGCCGCCCGAACGGGGGCAACTCGACCCAGGGCCGGTTGGCGGCCTCCTCGCGGGCCCGCTGGAGGGCGGCGTTCTTCTCGGCCTGCTCGGCCGCCTCGCGGGCCTTGCGGTCGAGCATGGCTTTGTGGGCGGAGTCGGAGTACTCATAGAGGACGATCTCGGCGAAGTTGGCGCCCGGCGACTTCAGCTCGATGCGCAGGTGGCGGGCGGTCACGTCCAGGCCCAGGCGGACCCAGCGCAGATAGGAGCCGCAGTCGTACGAGGCGACCTTCTTCCACTCCTGGCCCTGTTTGACGGAGAACTCCACGTCGCCCTTGGCGTTGGTGTCGAACAGCCACAGGGCGGAGAGGTTTCGCTCCCGCCCGAGGTCGATGGTGGCGGCGAAGGGGAATGTCTTCCAGTGCTGGCTGGGCACGCGCCAGCCCTTCTTGGCGTCTGCCGGTCGTGCCGGCGGGTCGCCGACGGCGTCCTGCTCGTCGGCCAGGCCGGAGAAGTCCGCCAGCGGCGAGTCGCTGCGGATCTGCGCAGGCTCGAGCGGGACGCGAAGCTCGCCGACGCGCAGCTCGCCTTCGGGCGGCTTGTCGGCCGCAGCGACGGGGACAGACAGCAGGATACAGACGAACGCGACACGAATGGCCATGGTACTCATGCCGCTACGGTAGCATGAGCGGAGGATGCAGGGAATAGGAATTCGGGAGAGGGCAACAGGGGCGCAAGAAACAAGAGGGACTCAAAGGACGTGCCTGTCCCTTGGGTCCCTGTTGTCGCTTCAGTCCGTCCGGTTCTTCGCTCAGGCCCTGCGCCGGCGGATATACCCGCCCAGACCGCCGGCCGCCAGCAGCACCAGCAGCGCGGAGGCAGGCTCGGGCACGGCGGTCAGGACCACGTCGAAGCCGTCCGCCCCGCCTGCATACGTGATGGCGAACTGGCTACCGTCGATTTCGAGGGTGGCGCCTTCGGGCAGGCCGTCGAACACGCCGCCGACCTGGCCTCGCGTGTCGATGATCGTGTACTGACCCCCGCCGACATGGCTGAAGGAGGCCTGCGGGTCCAGCCGCAGCGTCGCGCCGTTCAGCGCGACCAGGCCTTGCACGTCGAGCAGGTCCCAGTCGGCCGGGCTGATCTCCACGTCGAAGAACGACTCCGCCGCGAACGTCGTGTTGCCGCTGTGCAGAGTGCCGAAGCTCGAACCCGGTGCGACGTGCCCGCCGAGGAGGACGTTGACGGCCGGTACGTAGCCCGACCCGCCCAGCGTGGCGCCGTCCTCGACGGTGACGCCGCTGCTGGAGGCGATCGAGCCGTCGACGATCAGATGGCCTTCGTTGACGGTCGTGGCGCCGACATAGCCGCTCGTGCCAGAGAGAACCTGCGTGCCCGCGCCGGTCTTGATGAGGTTCAGCGTGCCCGAGGAGTCCTGGATGACGCCGCTGAAGTTCCCGTCGGCGTCGCCCGAGCCGATGGTCAGGTTGAAGGTGGAGTTGCCGGTGTAGACGTCGACCGTGCCGGCCCCGGACGCCTGGCTGTTCAGCGCGCCGATGGTCTCGTTATCGGCCCCGCCGGGGGCGAAGCGCAGGCGGCTGCCGGAGGCGAAATACACATCGCTGGCGTCGGGGATCGTGCGGTTGCCGATGGGGTTGGCCACGCCAAGCTGGAGGTCGGCGTTGTTGCGGAGGTAGATGTCGCCCACGAAGCTGTTGGCCGCCCCGCTGGAGCGGTCGAAGACGATGCGGCGGTTGTTGGCGAAGGGGCTGGTGATGGTGACGTCGCCCGTGCCGCCGATGACCCCGTAGAAGGTGGTGCGGTCGTTCGAGCCGGCCTGGAGGGTGACGCCCTTTTCCAGCGTCAGCGCGCCGTTGAACTGCATGTTGGCGCCGGAGGTGTAGTTGGTCGTGCCGATGGTGCTGGTCCCGCTGCCCTGATTGGCCACGGTGATGGCATTGGCGATCCCCATCGGGGTGGTCGCCAGCAGGGCCGTGTCGGCTGCGCCGGTGTTGGAGTCGTTCAGCGTGACCGCCCCGCCACCCAGGGCCGAGGCGTTGCTCACCAGCAGGGCGCCCTGGCTGATGACCGTCCCGCCGCCGTAGGTGTTGGCGCTGGCCAACCAGAGCGTGCCGGGACCGGTCTTGGTCAGGCCCCCGACGCCGATGATCGGCCCGGCGCCGGACGCGTCGGTCCACTGCACGGTGGTGGCGGGATCGGCGATGTCGATGGTCCCGCCGGGAGCGTTGAGGGTGAACGCGCGGTTGATGCCGTTGACGGTGGGCCCGGTGTACCGCAGCGTCCCGCCGTTGAAGACCAGGTTGCCGGGCGTGCCCAGGCTCGCGCCCAGGGCGCAGGGCGTGTTGCCGGCCGCCAGCGTGCTGACGCTCAGCACCCCGCCGTCGAGGCTCACCCCGCCGCTGAAGGTGTTGGTCCCGGTCAGGGCCAGCGTGCCTGTACCGACCTTGGTCAGGGCAACGATAGACCCGCCGCCGGAGTACGAGTTCAGGATCGCGCCGCTGAACGTGCTGTCCTCGTTGCGCCCGCCGATCGTCAGCGTCTTGGTTCCGTTGCGGGCAGCGACGTAGCCCGACCCAGCCAGCGTGCCGCTGCCCGAGAGGCTGCCCATGCTGACCGTCGTCGTGCCTGCTTCGTTGCTGCACAGGAAGACCGCGCCGGGGTTCATCACGAAGGCCGCCGCCGCGCTGCCGCCGTCCCCGCCGGCGTTGCACATCTGCAGGTTGCCGGTCAGCGTGGCCACGCCGGAATAACCGGACGTGCCGCCCATCAGCCCGGCCCAGACGGGGTTGCCCAACAGCGACAGCGGCCCGCTGCCGCTGATGGGACCGGACATGTTGAGGTACGCGGCCCGGCCGTCCAGAACGCCCCCGCCGGCGGCGATCGTCACCGGCGAGTCGATCAGGGCGGTGCCGGTCGACACGATCGTTCCGCCGTCCAGCGTGATGGGCCGGGTGATCAGGCCGGCCGTCTGGGCTGAGTCCACCGACAGCGTGCCGTTCCCCGCGCCGTCGCCGATGGTGATCATGCCCGTGCCCTGGATCCGCGAGCCGGTGGACCCGCCGCCGCCCTTGCTCAATATCAGCGAGCCGCCGGTGACCTTGATGTCCCCGTCACCGACGGTGGTGTTGACCAGATAGTAGCTGCCCGCCCCGGTCTTGGTCAGCGTGTATCCGTTGAGGGCCAGCGAGGTCTCGCCGTAGCCCGACCCGATCTGACCGAAGGGCGCCTCGAAGTTGAACAGCGTGTCGGCGGTGAGGCTGATGTTGTAGTTCTGCGCCCAGTTGCCGTTCCAGGCGTACCCCCCGCCGCCGGCGGAGTTGAGCAGGGCGCCCGCCCCGCCGACGCCGCTGCCGCCGATGGTCAAGGTGTTGAAGAACCCGGTGCCCCCGGTGGCCGAGTAGCCGTGCATGTCCAGGGCGGCGCCCGGCGCGACGGTAATCAGGGAAGAATTGCCCGACCCGCCCAGGGCGCGGAAGTTGCCCATCACGATCTTTCCGCCGCTGATCGTGGTCGCGCCGGTGTAGGTGTTGGGGCCGCTGAGCGTGAGCGAGCCCGCGCCGACCTTGGTCAGCGCCAGCTTGGTTTGCTTGTCGCTGATGACCCCGGAGAAGGTCGTGTCCGTATTGAGGCTTCCGACCGTGAGCGTCGCGTTGCCGCTGGCGGCGCTGCCGGTGATGTTGCCGTTGCCGGTCAGCGCCCCGACCTGCATGTTGACTCCCGGAGCGAAGAACCAGCCGTAGCCGGTCGTGGTCACGTTCACGGTGGCCTGCGAGGCGTCGGTGGCGTTGCGAACGGTGCCGTAGCCGTTGCCCGAGATGTTAAGCGTGCCGGTGAAGGCGCTCAGGCTGCCGTCCAGTTGGCTGTAGGCCGTCCCGCCGCTGGAGACCAGGTTGATCGTGCCGGCGCCGCTGTAGACGTAGTTGGCCCCCGTCCAGTTCGACACGACGTTGGTCAGCGTCAGCGTGCCGTTGCTTTCGACGACGACGTTCGAACCGGTCGCCCCCAGGGCGTTGATGGAGTTGCTGGCCGATCCGCCGGCGCCCGTGCCGGTGGCGGCGAGGGTTCCCTGGCTGATGGTCGTGCCGCCGTTGTAGGTGTTGGCCCCGCCCAGGGTGAGCGTTCCGGCGCCGACCTTGGTCAGCCTGCCGCCGCCGCTGATCGTGCCCGCATACGTCGTGGAGGCGGCGTTGCCCACCGTCAGGGTGTTGCCGCCCAGGTTCACGTCCCCGCCCGCCGCCCCGCCGCCGGCCAGCGAGCCGATCGTCAAGCCGTAGCTGCCCAGATTCAGGTTGGCCCCCGCAGTGTTGGCCAGCGTGAAGGCCACCGCCGAGGCGTCGTGGGCGCCGACATGCTGCGAGAAGGTGCCCTCGGCAATGTGGATCGTGCCGGAGGTCAGGGTGGCGTTGGCGATGGTGAAGGTGTTCGTGCCGGCTTTGGTCAGCGTGTGGCCGGCCAGGTCCAGCGTGGTCGCGCCGTAGCCGGAGGCCAGCAGGGCGAAGTTGCCCGTCCCGCCGATGGTGGCGTCGGCGGCCAGCGTGATGTTCGACGACTGCATGTAGTTGTTGCCGATGCCGGGACCGTTGTTGACCAGGGCCCCGGCCCCGCCGACGCCCGTGCCGGCGATGGTGTAGCCGTAGACGGCGTCGACCACGCCGTTGAGGTCCACGGTCCCGCCGGAGTTGACGATCACCTTGGCGACGGACGTGTCGGCAGCCCCAAGGGCCCTCGAGTTCCCGATCCGCAGGGTCCCCTGGTTGACGGTCACGCTGCCGGTGAAGTCGTTGGAAGCGCTGAGGGTGAGCGTGCCGGCGCCGACCTTGGTCAGCCTGCCGCCGCCCCCGGTGATCCGGCCCGCGAAGGTGGTGGAGTCGGCGTTGCCTACGGTGAGCGTGTGCCCGTTGAGGTTCACGTAGCCGCCGCTGCCCCCGCCGCCGGCCAGCGAGCCGATGGTCAGGTCGTAATCTCCCAGATGCAGGTTGGCCCCGGCGGTGTTGTCCAGCGTGAAGGCGACGGCGCCGGCGTCGTGGGCGCGCCGGTACTGCGAGAAAGTCCCGCCCGCGATGCGGATCGTGCCGGCGGTCAGGGTGGCGTTGGCGATGGTGAAGGTGTTCGTGCCGGCCTTGGTCAGCGTGTGGCCGGCCAGGTCCAGCGTGGTCGCGCCGTAGCCGGGCGCCAGCAGGGCCCAGTTGCCCGTCCCGCCGATGGTCGCGTCGTCGGCCAGGCGGATGTTGGACGTCTGGAGGTTTCCGTTGCCGATGTTGCCGCCGGAGTTGACGATGGCCCCGGTCCCGCCGACGCCGCTGCCGGCGATCGTGTAGCCGTAGCCGGCGTCGACGATGCCGTTCAGCTCGACCGCGGCGCCGGAGGCGATGATCACCTTGCCAAAGGCCGCGTTGCGGGCGCCGAAGGCGTACATGTTGCCGATCTTGACGACGCCCTCGTTGACGAGCACGCTGCCGGTGAAGCTGCTGGCACTGCTGAGGGTCAGCATGCCCGCGCCCGCCTTGGTCAGGCCGGTCGAGCCGCCGATGGCCCCGCCGGAAAAGACGTAGTCGCCCGCGGAGTTGACGTCGACCGCGCCGGGCGTGACCGTGCCGGAGATGATCACGCCGCCCAGGCCGGCGCCGTGAAACTCAGCCGTGTCGCCGCTTTGGTACGTCGCGCCGCTCCAGTCCGTGGAGTCCGGCTGATACCAGGTCATGTCCCCGCTGCCGTCCCAGGTCACATTGGCAGCCGTCGCCATCGATCCGGCGAGCACCATGGCCAGAACGGCAACCACAAGCGAGCATGACCGCGTCATTGCATTCTCCTTCGATAGGTGCATCGCCCGCGCCGGCGGAACCGACGCGGGCGGGTCAGACTGTCTCGGGCCAGGCCGATTGCGCCTGACCGCGTGTGGAGCTTAGTTTCGCGGGCAACGACGCCGGCGCACGTAGCCGCCGATGCCGGCCGACGCCAGCAGCAGCAGGCCCATGGTCGCGGGCTCGGGCACGGTGGCCGTCAGGGCCAGCACCTCGCCCTCGAGCGCGCCGTGGAGGTAGGCCACGCCCACCTCGAAGCCGTAGTCCACGCTGAAGTCGTTCAGGAGGTAGTAGTCCTTGCCTCCGAAGGGGTGCGTGCCCAGCCCGTCGCCGGTGATGTAGTACGTGAACGTCGCGCCGGCGACGTTGGCCAGCAGGTCGCCGCTGAACCCCTCGATGAAGAACCCACCGGTATAGACGTCGCCCGGGGCCAGCCAGGGCCGGTCGAAGTACAGGCTGATCTCGTTGGCCGACGTCAGGGGCGAGGCGAAGGCCCCGGCCCCGCCGGTGAGGCGCAGCACGTCGTTGTCGCTGTCGGAGGGCGAGCCGTACTCGGGGCTCAGGTCGGTGTACTCGAAGGCGAAATCGAGCCCGCCGGCGGGGTTCACGCTGGGGGAGGTCAGGATGCCCGGGCTGGCGCCGGGGTTGACGAGCCCGGCGCCGGAGATGCCGGGCACGGCCCCGTAGCCGCCCAGGGTCGCCCCGGCGGCCACGCTGACGCCGCTGGAGGAGGCGATGGACCCGTTGACGATCAGGCTGCCCGCGTTGACGGTGGTGCTGCCGGTGTAGGCGTTGATGCCGCCGAGCACCTGCGTGCCGCCGCCGTTCTTGGTCAGGACGATCACGTTGCCGACGCCGTTGTTGATCGTGCCGGAGAAGTCGCCGTCGTTGCCCGTGTTGCCGATCCGCACGCGGGTCTGCCCGCCTGAGGTGAAGTTGGCGACCATCACGCCGCTGCCGCTCAGGGCGCCCATCCAGAAGTCGCCCGGGGCGCTGCTGGCCCAGCCGACGCCCTGGTTGAGCATCTCCATCGTGCCGTTGAGCACGATGTCGGCATTGGTGAGGCCCGTGGTGCATCCGCCCACGCCGATCCCGCTGCCGGCATTGATCGCGGTGCTGGGGATGCCGTTGACGATCATCGTGCCGGCGAAGGTCGTGTTGTTGTTGCGGAAGATCACGCCGTTGCCCGCGTTGGCCGCATTGATCGTCACCGTACCCGATCCCTTGAGCCCGCCGTCCAGGAAGAGGTTCTTGTTCTGGGCGGTGGTGTTGGTCACCGAGTCCTGGTTGATGGTGGTGTTGCCCGAGACGGTCACCGCGCCGGCCAGGGTCAGGTAGTCGCTGCCGTTGGTCAGCCCGTTGTGGACGAGCGTCGCGCCGTCGGCCAGCACGAACGTGGCGCCGCTGCCGATCCCGACGTTGCCCGTGTTGGACAACTTCAGCGTCGCCCCGTCCGTCACCGTGGTGGCCGAACGGAAGTTGTTCGTGTTGAACATCTCGAGCGTGCCGCCGTTGACGGCCGTCGCGCCCGTGTAGTTGATGTTCCCGCTGGCCAGCGTCTGGCTGCCGCTGCCGTCCTTGACCAGGTGGAGCTTGCGGGTCGTGGTGCCGTTGTCGGCGTCGCGAATGTACCCGTGGTAGACGTACGTCCCGCTGCCGTTGAGCGTGAGCGTGGCGTCGCCGAAAGGCACGGTGTGGTGCACGTCCTGGTTCTGGATGACCGCTCCGGCCTGGGTGGCGGTGGTCCCGGCGTTCAGACCGGCCAGCGTCTGGCTGGTGCCCATCAGGTCGAACCGCATCCACTGACCCGACGCGTTGACGAAGTTCATCACGACGCCCGGGGCGAACTGGTCGTCCAGGACCGGGCGGAGGTTGGCCTGCCCGCCGGTGGCGCTGCCCATCTGCACGACGGTGTTGGCGGGGATCGCGTAGGCGGACGACAGCGCGCCGGCGAACTTGAGGTTGTACACGCCGTAGCCGCCCGACGCGTCGCTGACGGCAATGCTGGTGCCCGTGCCGTCGGTGTCGAACTGGGTGAGGTCCGACAACCAGTTCGCATTCGTGTACTTCGCCGCCAGCGGCGTGACGGTGAGGGTCGTGCCGGAGACGTTCAGGCGGACCTGCACCGCCTTGGTGTACGTGCCGTCATACAAACCCAGCCAGCCCACGCTGCCGTCGGCGTAGACCCCGCCGAACGTGTCGCCCTGGATGGCCTGCTTCTGCGTCCCGCTGCCGATGGACGCGCCGCCGAGGTACCCGTAGAGGCCCGTGATCGTCGCCCCGCTGGGGATGGGGATGGCCGAGCCCGCCGTCTGGGCGAAACCGGCCAGCGCGCCCGTTCCCTTGGCCAGGTACAGGTTGGCCTTGGCGCCCTGCCCGTCCACCACGGTCTTGCCCGTGTACGCGTTGGGCAATTCGCCCTGCAGGATGATGTTCACCATCTGCGTCGAGCCGCCGTTCCAGGCGGTGTAGCGGCTCATGGCGAAGTCGCCCGACCCGGAGATCACGCCCGACAGCACGTGGTTGCCCAGGCTGTAGCCGGAGATCGTGGCGTTGAGCCCGCTGTTGTCGCCGAGGATCACGCTGCCGGTCTGGTTGAGGGTGATGTTGCCCGAGAGGTTCGAGTTGCCTTCCATGCGGATGGCGCCCAGGCGGAACCCGCCGTCGCGCCAGCCGGAGCTGTCGGTGATCGTGATGGGGTTGGAGGCCGTATACGTGCCGTTGGCCAGCAACTGCCCGTTGGCCCGCACGTCCACGCCGGCCGATCCGAGCGAGTTGGTCGAGCCGACGTTCATCCGCCCGCCGGCGAGCACCCACGTGCCGGCGAAGCCGGTGTTGTTGCCCGAGACCAGGTACTGGCTGGCGCCGTCGGTGGTCCCCGCCCCGCGCAGGCGGACCTCGCCCGCGCCGCTGATGGCGTTGGCGATGGTCTGCTGGGAGGTGTCGCTGCGGAACCACTCGGCCGCCGCCCCGCCGGCCACGCTGATGGCCGTGCTGCCGCTGAGGCTGCCGGAGGTCGTGTTGTTGCCGATCCGCAGCGTGCCCGCGTTGACGGTGGTGGCGCCGGTGTAGCTGTTGCCGCCCGTGAGGGCCAGCACGCCGCCGCCGTTCTTAATGATCCCGCCGGCGTTCCACAGCGGGCCGGTCATCAGCAGATCGACGTCGCCGCTGCTGCCGGGAGCGACGTCAAAGGTGAGGATGTTGGAGGCGTGCAGGTTGATCCCGGAGGTGCCCGCGATGGTGTCCATCGCCCCGCCGGTGGTGCGGAACACGCTGCCCCCATAGACCACGAAGTTCAAGCCGCTGGTGGTGTCGACCGTGCCCCCGCCGGTGCTGTCGAACTCGAACGTCTTGCCGTTGAACCAGTACTGGGTGCCGCCACCGCTGCCGCCGGTGCTGATCCGCAGGGTCGAGCCGTTGTTAATGGCCAGGGCGCCGCCCGCGTACGTGTACGCGCCGGTCCCCAGGCTCCGCAGCTCCAGCGTCCCGCCATTGATCGTCGTCGGGCCCGTGTACGGGTTGTTCCCGGTCAGGGTGAGCGTGCCGGCGCCGATCTTGGTCAGGCGAAGGTACGCGTTGTTCTGACCGCTTGCGCCGATGGTGCCGGCGAACGTGCTGCTCGCGTCGGCAGCGCCGACCACCAGCGTGTGCATGGCGGAGTTGGTGGTCGGAACCCAGACCGACCCGCCGCCGCTCAAGCCGGCGATGGTCTCGACGCCGCCCCCGGCCACGTCCAGCCGCAGGTTGCCGTTGTTGATCACGCTGACGGCGTCAGGCAGGACCTCGCTGGCGGTCAGGCGCAGGTACGTCCCGCCGTTGATGGTGACGTCGCCGGCGAAGCTGTTGGCCGGGTTCGTCAGTTCCAGCCCGGGCGTTCCGCCGCCGCCGGCGACGGTGAAACCGCCAGGCCCCGAGATCTGCCCGCTCAGTTGCCGGTAGTTCCCGTTCGGCGCGATGGTGTTGGCGGTGTCGTTCAGCACGATCGGATTCGCAAGATTCACCGACGTGTTGAGCGTCCCGCCGTTCATCGTCACCGCACCGCTGCCCAGTCCCGCGGAATTGCTGACGGCAATGGTCCCGCTGGTGAGCGTGGTGCCCCCGCTGTAGACATTGGCGCCGCTGAGCGTCAGGATGCCCAGGCCGACCTTCTCGATGGCCACCGTGGTCGCGCCCGTGCCGTGGTTCCAGGTCTGGTTGATCGACCCGCTGAAGGTCGTCGAAGCGTTGTTGCCGCCGATCTCGTAGGTGACCGCGCCGGAGGTGTTGTACCCGCCGTCCAGCACGCCGCTGCCGGTCAGCGCCCCGATCTTCACCGTGCCGCTGAAGTCCGCCCCGTACCCGGCGCCCAGGCCCTTGCCCGAGTTCACCTGCCAGGTGGCCAAGGCGCTGCCCGAGGTGGCCGTCGACAGGAACGTCCGCCAGTCGTTCTCGATCCACGTGCCGCCGAATCCGCTGTTATCGCCGCTGAGGATGATCGAGTTGCCGGCGCCGGTGCGGGTGACGGTCCCCGAGCCGGTGATGGCGCCCTGGAGGTACCCGCCGCGGAAGATCGTGCTGGCGGCGGCGACGTCGATGGCGTTGGCGATGGTGAAGTTGCCCGTCTCCAGCGTTCCGCCGTTGAGGATGATCTGCCCGCTGCCCAACGCCGCCCCGTGCCCCAGCTTGACCGTGCCGCCCGTGATGGTCGTTGTGCCGTTGATGCGCCCCTGGCCGGTGGCGGTCGCGTCGGTGGTCGTGCCGCTCTGGATCGTCAGCGTGCCCGTGCCTTCCTTCACCAGATTGACGTATTCGGAAACGGTATTGCGGCGCTGGATGCTCTTAAGCTCGATGTTGCCGCTGCCGCCGAACGTGACGTCGCACGTGCCGGTCGAGGTCAGATGCACCAGCATGTCGTTGTTGAAGTCCAGCAGGCCGGTGGAGTCGTTGGTGATCGGCATGGCCGTCGCCTGGGGGCGAACCTGGCCGTTGAAGACCTGGTTGACCGACCCGCCGCTGACGGTGATGCCGTTGTCGTACACGTACAGCACCCCGCCCCCGGCGTTGATGGTGAAGCCCGCATCCCCGGAGAAGACAAGCCCCTTTGCGCGGGCGTCGCTGGGATGGCTGATGCTGGTGATGCCGGACGTGGTGAACTGGGCGATGACGCTCGAAGTGGGCGCGCCCGCGTCCCAGTTGCTGGCATTAGTCCAGTCGTTGTTCGCCGTTCCCAACCAGAACGTGTCGGCCGGGGCCGGCAGCACGATGGCCAGGCAAAGCAGGACGCCAAGGGACACGCGCGCACAATTCGACATGCTTCTCTCGCTTTTCATCCTGGGGCCTCCGATCGGTTACAGGATGTCCGGCCTGCCTGACAGCAGGCGAATCTTTTCATTACCTGACTCTAGCATCAGGTAATGTGTAATTTTACCACCCCCCAGGGAATTCGTCCAGCGGGATTCCGGGGGCTGGAATCGGAGATTCCGCGCCCTCTTGGGTCAGGCAAAGACCTTCCGAACACCCCCCGAACCAGGCCTCGGCAGGCCCCTATCGGGCGGGCGCGGGCGGCAGGCCCGGCCCCCTCAGGAGCGGAGAGGAGCCCTTACCGGGCCAATTCGGCCGCCTCCGCGTCGCTGATCATGCCGCTGTAGACGCGGACGTCGTCGATCAGGCCGTGGAAGTTGCACTTGGCCCGCCCCTGCCAGCCGTTGTAGGCCCCGATCCGCAGGGAGTCCAGCAGCGGCGCAACACTCGCGTCCAGCACCACTTCCCGGTCGCGCCGCCCGTCGATGTAGAAGCGGACCACGCCGTCGCTGCGAGAGTCGCACACGACGGCTACGTGATGCCACTGGGCGCCTGCCCCCGAGGGGTCGCCCAGGCCGGATCGCGAGGCGTTGTGCAGGTCGCTGCCGGAGTTGACCGCCAGGTTCAGGCGCCCGTCGGGCAAGAGGCTGAAGTGGAACGACGCGGGCTTCCAGTTGTCGGTGAACAGCAGCGGCGTCCATGTGTGTTCCAGCCGCCCGGGCTTGACCCACATGGCGACGCTGAGGGTCTCCAGGCTGCCCAGTCCCCCGGCCTGGACGTAGCCCAGGCCGTCCAGGCGGATCGCCCCGCCGCGGCGTCCCGGAGCCCGCTGGAGGCCCACCAGCCGGGCCGGATGGGCGTTGTCGCAGGCGTCGGCGGCCAGGTCGCCGGAGGCCTCGCCTGCCTGACCGGCAGGCAGGTCGAAGGTCCAGTGGGCGACCAGGCGTGCGGGCACGTCCGGGCGATGCAGGCGGGGCGGAGGCGGGGGCGCCTGTCCGCAGGCGGAGGCCAGCGTGGGCGCCGGGCGGAAGTCCTTGTTGTCCTTGTGGCGCAGGTGGCGCCGCCCGAAGTACGAGCCGTAGTACGGCGCGCCCACGTCGATCCACGTCACCAGGCGGACCCACTCCTCCCTGGACAGCTTGACGTCGCTGTGGCCCTTGCGGAGGTGGGCGATCAGCTTGCTCTTGTGCGAACCCAGCGAGTACGCCGGCACGGCCTCCACGTTCTCCATCGACGCCTGCCAGCCGCCCTTGCGCCGGCCGGCCCATTCCTGGATGGCGTTGACCAGGTTGGCCTCCATGATCGACTCGTACGAACGGTTGAAGTGCGTGGTCAGGGTGGGCGACAGGTCGAGGGCGGCCTTGGGCTTGGGGCCCGAGTGGCAGCGGACGCAGTGGCGGTCGAGGATGGGCTGGACGTCCGTCGGATAGTGCAGGGGTCGCGGGCCGCTGTCGCCCGGCTGGGGCGCAATGGCCACCGGCGCGTGCAGCGACGCCGTCGGCCTGTTCGGCGGCGGGGCCTGGGAGCGGGGCTCGTGGCAGCCGATGCACGAGCGGCGTTCGCCCGGCTGGAAATTCACGAACGTCCGCATCCGCTGGACCTCCATGAAGTTCTCATCCAGGGCCTGCAAGTAGAGGTTTCGCCCCGCGGGCACGGTGAAATGGGCCGACCCGTCGGCCTCCACCGGCACGATTCCGTGCAGGACGGCGATCCAGATGTGGGTGAACCAGCTCACCGCCACCATCTGCCCGCTGACGCCGTCTTCGCCTCGCCCCTGCCAGGCCGACCACGGGCGCGGGATCTGCTCCAGCACCCTCAGGTACTTGACCGTGCCGCGCGGCACGCCGGTCAGGCCCTGGTACACGTCGGCCAGCAGCAGCGTCGCCTGGTCCTCTTTGGCCTTGGGCTTGTCCTGGGCGGGGGCGGGGTCCTGGACGCGGGCCGCCGCGTGGGCGGTCGGCAGGACCGGCGGGCGGGGGCGCTCGCCCGCCAGCATCGGCTGGAAGCACGACATCTCCGCGTCGCGATGGATCTCCACCTGGTTGCCGAACGCGTCCAGCAGGTACAGCCCGTAGGCGCCGGGGTCGTTGTAGCGCCGCGTCGGGTTGCACGAGACCAGGAAGAACGCCTCCGACAGCGGGTACGGGTCGCAGTAGAAGGGCCCGTAGACGTCCTCGCGCCAGCGCCCGTTTCGCCGCTGGAACAGCCCGCGAAGGTTGCGGACGGTCGTGTCGGGCGTCAGGAAGGTCATGGGCTCGCGGGTCCGCTTCTCGTAGTCCAGGTCCAGCAGGAGGATCGTCCCGACGGCCAGCGGCTCGTGCCCGCAGCCCAGGCACACGATCAGATTGTCGTGCCCGGGCACCTGGCGGGCCTGGACGAACACGCCCGGCTCGGCCACGTTGTCGCCGTAGACCTCCTCGGAGCTGCTGCCGTCGGGCCGCATCGCCCACAGGGGCTGGACGGCCGCAATGCCCTTGTAGACGTACTCCCAGCGGTTGTAGAGGATCCGCCCGTCGGACATCATGGTGGGGGTGAACTCGCTGAGCGTGCTGGTGGAGATCGGATGCGGATTCCTGCCGTCGGCCTCCATTCGATAGAGGCAGGTCGTGGTGAGCGAGTGCCCGCCGCACAGCACGCTCCGCTCGCACCGCGAGGAGACGAAGGCGATCCCGCCGTCGCTCAGGTAGCAGGGGTGCATGTCGTCGGTCCAGTGCCCGTACAGCAGCGGGTCGCGGTCCAAGGCGCTGAGCGGGTGCATGGAGTAGCGGGCGATCCGCTCCTCCTCATCGGGCGGCGGGAACGTCAACTGCCTCAGGCCGCGTCCGTCCACGCCCGCCTCGTAGATGCGAAAGCCCCCGCTCCTGGGCGGGCGATAGCCGAACGCCACCCGCCGAGCGTCGAACGAGAGGTCGTAGCGGTCGAACACGCCGTCGCGCAGCTCGGGCAGGATCTCGCGGACGCTCCCGTCCTCAAGCGACAGCTCGCACAGGTTGCCCCCGAACTTCCGCACGCCGTGGTAATAGTCGTCGTAGTAGTGCTGCGAGTTGTAGGTGTAGCGCTTGACGAAGAGGATTCGCCGCCCCGCCAGCAGCGGGTTGGCGTGGACCAGGGCCTGGCGCCGCAGGCGGTGCAGCTCGTCTCGCAGGGCGGTGGCCGCCGCACAGCGCCTGGCGGCCTGGTCGGCCGGGGCCGCCCGCAGCCGCTCCGCGCAGCGGTCCAGGCGCTGCTGGAAGTCGCCCGCGGGATACGACGGGAACTGGCGCTTCAGCGCCTGGACGGCCCGTCCCAGCCGGCCGATCGCCTGGTGCGCGTCGGCGGCGTCGGCGGCGCGGACGCACAGCGCCAGCCAGCGCGGGTCCGTCGGGGCGACCTTGCCGGCGGACAGGGCGGCCAGTTCCTTCCGGAGGCGCTCGGCGACCTCGGGCGGGACCTGCTCGACCAGGCGCTCCGCCAGCTTGACTTCCAGGGCGGCATCGGCGGCGCCGAACCAGCCGGGGTGGTCGAACCACTCCGCGTCGGCCCACGCCAGCAGCGGGTTGTCCGCCGGCGCAAAGTCCGCCCGCACCTGCTTCCAGGTCTGCTCCAGCCGCGCGGGCGAGGCGGAGAAGTAGAACTGGTTGTCCCGGTCGATCTGGACTCGCACAGCCAGCAGGTTCTGCCCGGCCGGCAGGTCCAGGGGGAGCACCACCTGGTCCACGTGGGAACCTTCGGCGAGCTGGCCCGTGCCGTATCGGTCGGTGGGCAGGCGGGTCTCGCCCGCCCATACGCGCTTGCCGTTCAGGCAGAGTTCGAGATGGATCCCCCCGCCGACGCCCACCAGCAGGCGTACGGGCGACTGCGCGGTGATGACGCGGGCCAGGCACGCCGTCGCCGGCTGACCCCCGCACGCCTCCACGCGGACCAGGCCGCCGTCCTTCCACGGCTGGGCCGCCCACAGGGGTTGACCGGCCGGGGCCTTCTCGCCCAGCGCAGCGGCGGCTGCGACAACCGCCCCGCCCAGGCGCGGAGCGTAGGCCGGCATCGCCTGATGCCACGCAGCGAAGGTGAGTTGCCTGCGGGCGGCGGAGTTGTCCGCCTGTTGGCGGGCGTAGGCCTGGCGCGAGGCGGTGAGCGTCTCTTCGAGCGTGCCCCGCCGCTGATACCAGGCCGGCGGCGCCGACGGGCCCGCGGCAGGCTCACCCGCCGCCCGGGCCGGGGCCGCGGCAACCAGGGCCGCCAACACGAGCCAACTCCCCGCGACCGGCCACAAGCTGCACGCTCTTCTCTCTGCCATCGACCCGCTCTCCCGGAAGCGACAGGACCAGTATACAGCCATAAAAACGCCGCCGCGACCGGAAGATTCCCATTGTTCGGCGCGCGGGCCTCATCTTGTCATCGTGGCCCGAAATGGACTTGGCGCCGGCCGCGTTAAACCTGTCGACACCCGCGCCCGCGGACAGATAGAATCGTTTTCCGGACACATCGGAAAGGAGCCCAACTATGCATCGCACCCGCCTGCACCCGGTCCTGGCTGTTGTCGTGCTCTTCGCGGCGTCAGGGCTTGGCGGCGCCGCCGACCTGGGCGAGACCTTCACGCCCCTGTTCGACGGCAAGACGCTCCAAGGCTGGCACGCCCTTCCGGGCGGCACGTGGGAGGTCAAGGACGGCGTGATCGTCGGCGCCAGCCCCAAGAGCGAGGGGCGCCACGGGCTGCTGGCCAGCGACGAGACGTACGACGACTTCGTCGTTCGCTTCAAGTTCCGCGTGATCCAGGGCAACAGCGGCTTCTACTTCCGCAGCGAGAAGGTCGGCGGGGCGGTCGGCGTGCACGGTTTCCAGGCCGAGGTGGACCGCACCGTCGCGACCAGCGGGCTGTACGAGACGGGCGGCCGGGCGTGGGTGCGCCAACCCGACGCGAAGGTGATGGCCGACCTCTACAAGCCGGGCGAGTGGAGCGAGATGACCGTCACGGCCGTCGGTCGCTACCTCGCGGTGGAACTCAACGGCAAGAAGACCGTCGAGCTGCACGACGACCCCGGGCGGCTGAAGGGGCATTTCGCCCTGCAACTGCACGGCGGGATGGACATGGACGTGCAGTTCAAGGACATCGAGATCCGCCGGCCCGGCCCGGCTGAGCTGGCGGCCGCCGGACCCGACGGCGGGTTCGCGTACCTCTTCAACGGTAAGGACCTCGCCGGCTGGCAGACGACCGGCAACTGGCTCGTCGAGAAGGACGGCTCGGTGACGCTCCAGCCCCGCCCCGGCGAGAGCGGCTGGCAGCGGTACGACGCCTACCTGACGACGAAACGCACGTACGGGGACTATGTCCTGGACCTGGAGTTCAAGTTCGAAAAGGGCGGCAACTCCGGCGTGTTCTGCCGCGTGGGCGACCCCAAAAGCCAGGTCAACAGCGGGTTCGAAGTGCAGATCCTCGACACGCACGGCAAGGAGAAGATCGGCCCGCACGATTGCGGAGGGATCATCGGCACGGTGGCGGCCTCGAAGAACATGGTCAAGCCCGCCGGGCAGTGGAACCGCTACACGATCACGTGCAAGGGCAGTCAGGTGACGGTCGTGTTCAACGGCGAGCAGGTCATCGACATCGACCTGAGCAAGACGCCCATGAAGAACCGCCCGCTGGTCGGCTACATTGGGTTCCAGGACGAGGCCAAGCACGTCTGGTACCGCAACGTCCGCATCAAGGAGCTGTCCGTCGCCGGCAAGCCCTAGCAGACGCCGCGAACGACGAGCGAGAAAGCAGCAGGCTGTGAAATCCACGCGGCGCGAGTTCCTGGTCGCCGCGGGCTGGGGTTCGGAGGGTTTCCGGGCGGTGGAGGCCTCTGCCGCTACTGAACGTCACTCTCCCTAGGGCTAAGGCCGTACGTGCCATTGGCAATCTGGACATCCCCCGCCAGCTCGCATACAATACCGCCGTGGGAAAGGGCCTGCCCGGACAACCAGTCACGCCACCCGTTGCACTTGCGAAGTGAAACCGCGGAGGGAGACTCCAGCGAGTATTCTCTTTACCACGTGACACACAGAGCTTATATTGCCTCACTGGATGTCATCCTGCTGCCTGACAAACATATGGGGACGCGTTTGGTTCGATGCCACCAGTGAGAGCAATAGATCTGTTCTGCGGAGCCGGGGGAAGCAGTTGGGGTGCGCGTCTAGCCGGAGCCGAAATCGTCGCGGGGTTTGACCGCTGGAAGTTGGCCGGCGAAGTCTATGCCCGTAACTTCCCGGAGGCCGAATTCGTCCACGGGAATCTGGAGGATCATGATCCGAACCAGCTTGCCGACCGACTTGGCGAGATAGACCTCATTATGGCCTCCCCTGAATGCACTAATCACAGCCCCGCCAAGGGCAGCCAACCCAGGTGCGAAACAAGCCGCGCGACAGCCTTCGAGGTTGCCCGATATGCAAGGGCGTTCGACCCTCGATGGATTGTGATAGAGAACGTTGTGAGTATGCGTCGGTGGGCCCGGTATCGTGAACTCATTGATGAGCTGAGGGAAATCGGCTACAGGGTCAAGCCGCAGATTCTGCAGGCCGACAGATTCGGGGTGCCCACTTCTCGCCGTCGTCTCTTTATCCTGTGTGATCGCGAGCGGGGTCCCGCTGAAGTTGTCCCGCCAGTAACCGTACACCCAAAGCCAGCCCGCCAGATTGTCGATCTGAACGGGCGATATGAATGGTCTCCGCTCCGAACGCCCCGCAGGGCAACCGGAACACTGACTCGGGCCGAGAGAGCGATGGCCGCTCTTGGACATGAGGAGCCGTTTCTGATCGTCTACTATGGCTCCGACCATGCCGGGGGGTGGCAGAGTCTGGACGTCCCTCTGCGAACGGTCACGACAGTTGACCGGTTTGCCATAGTGCGTCCAGGTCGAGATGGGCATCAGATGCGAATGCTCCAGGTGCCCGAGCTCAAGAAGGCAATGGGATTCCCGCAACGCTTTGCATTTCCGGCGGGCTCACGTCGCGACCAGATACACATGATCGGTAATGCCGTCTGCCCCCATCTGATGCAGACAGTCATCCGGACACTTACAACGCATGAAACGCAAGCCTGACACATCTTCGACACAAACGAAATCGCCCCCCGTCTTTAAGCCCAGAGCGAGGCTCATGATACTGCTCGGGGATCAGTTGATCCGAGACGCTGGCATTGCGGTGTTTGAACTCGTCAAGAATGCCTATGATGCTGACGCCACCGGCTGTATCATCACTCTGCGCAACATCGCCAGTGATGGTTCAGAAGCCATGATCGTTGTCGAAGATGATGGCCATGGCATGAACGAACAGACGATTCTGGACGTTTGGCTGGAGCCCGGAACAGAGTATCGCAAGGAGCAGCGGGATCGCGGGGAAAGGACTCCGCGGTTCGGCAGGCTTCCGATGGGCGAAAAGGGTGTCGGTCGTTTTGCCGCCCATAAGCTTGGCCGCAAGATAACCCTCATATCCCGCAAGGCCAAATGCGACGAAGTTGTCGTGACCATCGACTGGAAACGCTTCAGCGAAAACCGGTACCTCTCGGAAATCCCTGTTGACGTTCGGGTCCGCGCACCCAAGCATTTCACCGGCCGAAAGACCGGCACACGAATAGAGATCTCCGATCTTCGTGACGCCCCATGGTCACGGAGACAGGTTAGAGCTCTTTATCGAGCCGTAACGTCGATCTGCTCCCCGTTTGGAGGGCCAGAGGATTTCGCTCCCATCATGGAGATGGATCCCCCTAACGACTGGCTCAAGGGCCTCCTTCAGCCCGATGAGGCGCTCAAGCATTCGTTGTTCCGCTTCACTGGGGAAGTCTGCGGGAACACTCTGACCTATGGGTATCGCTTCAAGCCACGGCTCAAGTTAACAGGGGTGGCAGAGCGAACGGTCAAGGACCGCTCGATTCCAATACGGTATCGTCAGCGTGATCCCGAGACGGGCAAGAAAGAGGATGTCTCGATTGACCTTGAGCACTGTAGAATAGGAAATGTGCACATCGACTTCTACGTCTATGACCGCGAACCCGCCGTGCTGGCGCTCACGGAAACAGACCGTTCTGGCTTAGTGTCATTTCTGGATAGTATGGGTGGCGTGAGGGTCTATAGGGACGGGGTGCGCGTATATGACTTTGGCGAGCCCGGCAATGATTGGCTTGAACTTGGCGGGCGAAGAGTCAACGTTCCGGCCAAGCGAATCAGCAATAACCAAGTCATCGGAGCCGTCACCCTGCATGCCCAAAGCAGTGCGGACCTTGTTGAAAAGACAAATCGGGAAGGATTTGTGGAGAACGCGGCCTATGACGCATTCAGGAAGGCCGTGCGATTTGCCATTCAGCAGGCAGAAGCGGAGCGCAATATCGACAAGGACAGGATTCGCAAGCTCTACTCCCGCGGGAGACGCAAAGAGCCTGTCCTTGCTGATCTTCAGGAGCTTCGAGATCATGTGCAGACAATGGGGCTACAGGAGGACCTTGGTCGATATGTTGACAGGATTGAGATTCAGTATCGCGAAGTCCAGGATCGTCTTCTTGTGGCGGCCGGCGCGGGCCTTAATCTTGCGGCCGTGATGCATGAAGTGGAAAAGGGAATCCACGACCTGCAAAAGGCGATTGATGCGGACGTTGACCGTGGCCGCCTGATCTCTCTTGCACATAGGCTTTCCGATATGGTGGACGGCCTCTCCTGGTTGACAAAGAAGACCGGCAAGGCCCGGATGTCCGTGAGTACTCTCATCCATCAGGTAATTCTAAACTCGGAGTTTCGTTTTCGCGGGCACAACGTCACAGTGGTGAATGGCCTTGACCTTGGTGACCCCGACTTTCAGGTACGGTGCAGTCGCCGCCTTCTGACCGCCGCCATGATGAACCTTGTCGACAACTCCATTTACTGGCTTGACAACAAGGGCGCGCAAGATAAGCGAATCTACCTTGGAACCAGCTATGAGTTGAACGGACTGCCGGGTATTGTCGTCGCCGACAATGGCCCCGGTCTTCTGGATCCCCCCGAGTATCTTGTACAGCCGTTCTTCTCACGAAAGCCGGATGGAATCGGCCTTGGCCTGCACATAGTGGAGGAGATCATGAAGACTCATAATGGCCACACGCTGTTCCCCGAGCCAAATGCGATTACGTTGCCCGAGGAGTTTACGGGAGCGGTCGTGGTCCTTGAATTCGGGGATAAGTGATGAAGGCACTGCAATCGCCCACGGTTGTTGTTATCGACGATGATCACGAAGAGGCTCTGCCGTTGCTCCGCGTCATGAGCTCAATCGGCGTCGGCGCGTGCTATTTCACAGGCGACAAAGATCAACTACCTGAGAAGCCGCTTGAGGGGATCAGGCTCGTCCTCTTGGACCTGCGGCTCTTCGAGACAGTGCCTGGTGAGCCAAGGCATTATATCGCATCCACACTCGCCGTTTTGAACCCGGATTTCCCATATAGATCCTCAATTTCAAGTATAATGAGGTGGCGATTGGCCGCATGAACACAGGGTTTTCTCGCCATCGAGACACGGAAGTCCGGAGAATCCAATGGGTGAAAGC
>Ga0116148_1001282_pt1 | contig 28044 bp, 24 predicted proteins | sample AD_UKC055_MetaG_FD_89786 | JGI IMG/M metagenome (GOLD analysis project Ga0116148, IMG submission 89786) | Active sludge microbial communities of municipal wastewater-treating anaerobic digesters from USA - AD_UKC055_MetaG | ecosystem: Engineered > Bioreactor > Anaerobic > Digestate | place: USA...
ACAGACGGCAGCATTAAATGCATTCAGCCCTGCCGTATACGCCTTGGGTGAACTTTCATAGGCTTGAATATATGCTGCCTGTGCGGCATTCCAATCTTTTCTGGAAAAATATACTTCGGCAATTAACATGTATGCCCGGGTTTTAACAAAATTGCCATTAGCTGTGCCGGTATATTTTTGTACGGAAGCAAGCACTTCATCTTCTGCAGCCGTGATGGCAGCCTGATCGGTTCCGTTTTTTGCTTTTTCCAGAGAAATTTCTGCATCTTCAAGGAAGGTATAGGCCTTCTTGTTATTTGCTTCCGAAATTGCGGTAAACAGGCCAAGACCGATGACGGCTACCAGAATTGTTGTTAACAGGATTGCAAACAGTGTCTTATATCGTGTAAGAAAATCATTGAATCTTTGTGATACGGTAGCAGATTCCTTTTCGCGTACAGCATTCGTTGACATAGGCTATTTCTCCTTGATTTCAAGTTCCTTGATCAGTCTTGATAAATATGTCCGCTGGATATCCAAAACTTGTGAAGCGACAGTCTGATTCCAGTCGTTTTCAGCAAGTATTTTCTGGATATAGTGTTTTTTAAACAAATTCAGTACAGACTTCAGACTTTTATCGCCTTCATTATTATCAGGCATTGTCCTTATATTCAAGAGGAGGTCTTCCTCGCGAATGTACGGGGGCTTTCCGATAACACAGGCGCGTTCAATAGTATTTTCCAGCTCCCTAATATTGCCAGGCCAGGAATAAGATAAAATCGCTGTCATGGCATTTTCAGAAAACCCCAGAAAATCTTTCTTTACTTCTCTGCGAAATTTTTTCATGAAGAAATCGGCCAGATCAGGGATGTCATCGATTCTTTGGCGGAGCGGAGGGATGTATAAAGGCAGAACATTCAACCGATAATACAGATCGGACCTGAACTTCTGCTCTTCGACAAGTTTCTCGATATCCCTGTTTGTTGCCGCAACAATCCGTACATTTACCGTTACAGTTTCGCTCGAGCCGACTTTTTCAAAAGACCGGTTTTGAATTACACGCAATAATTTTGATTGGAGAGACAGAGGAAGATCGCCGATTTCATCAAGAAAGATTGTTCCGTTGTCTGCCATTTCAAAACGACCTTTTCGGTCGCTGATTGCATCGGTGAATGCGCCTTTGACATGACCAAAAAGCTCGCTTTCCAGCAATCCTTCCGGCAGTGCTGCACAATTAACTCTCACAAAGGGACCATTGCACCGGTCGCTTTTCAAATGGAGCTGTTCGGCAAACAGCTCCTTGCCGACCCCGCTTTCACCAAGGATAAGAACCGATGAATCAGCCTTTGACACTCGCTCGATGATGTCAAGCTTTTCCAGTATTATAGGACTGCTTGCAATTAAGGTGTGATATCCTCTGTCTGTCGCAATCTGATCCTGCAGGACTACAATTTCGTCTCGAGTTTTTTTGAGGTATCGAGCATTCTGGTATGCTATCGCAGCTTGGTTAGCCAGCACCTCGAGCACTTCAAGATCTTCAAGGAGGAATCCGGCTCCGGTCTTCTTGTTCAGTATTTCGATAACACCGATACATTCATCCTTTACGCGCATCGGAACCGCAAGCATGTTACGAGTTTTGTATCCGGTAGATTTTTGTACTTCGGGATTGAATCGGGGATCATTCTCTACATCGTTGACAATCAGACTGCGATTGTTATTCACCACCCAGCCTGCTATTCCTTCATCCATTTTTACGACGAATTTTTTTGCTTCTATGCCTTTTGGGCCGAGAGCAACTTCGAATCTGAGAATTTTTTTACCGGAATCTACAAGCAGCAGCGACGAAGCTTCGCCTTCAACAAGATGCATTGCCGACTGCAGTATATGAGCCAGCAATGCATTGATATCGGAGTAATTAGAGTTGATCAGGGTATTTATCTCGATGAGAGCATTGAGTTTTGCTGTATCAACGGTTCCAGACAGTTTCATCAATGCTGCTCATCCAGATATGGATTTAATTCGTTTTGTTCTTCAGGAAATCGCCAAGCGTATACGCACTGTCATCTTTTTCCTCTTCGGATGACATATACCGCGATATTTCTTCACGTTGTACTTTCCTTTTGTAGTCCTTAATTGAAAATGCAACTTTCTGCTTTTCAGGACTTACTTCAAGTACGACAACCTTTATCTTATCGCCTACTGCATATTTTTTGACAGCTTCTTCGTACTGTTCTTCGCGGCTTTCAGTCAAATTCTGTTTGTTGATCAAGCCTTCAATACCGCCCGCAACCTTCAGGAATACGCCGAAATCGGTTATCGAGGTAATTTCACCCTCGATTGAAGATCCCGGGGTATAGGTTTGAGCGAACGACTGCCAGGGATCATCTGACAGCTGTTTAACGCCAAGCCTGATGCGGTGTGTTTCGGGATCGATCTCAATTATCATGAACTCGATTTCCTGATCTACAGACAGCTCGCTTCCCGGGTGCTTGATTTTTTTTGTCCAGGACAGATCATCGATATGAAGGAATCCGTCGATCCCTTCTTCAAGCTGGATAAAGGCGCCGGCATTGGTGACCTTGACGATTTTCCCGGTGAGTCTTGTTCCTACAGGATACTTGGTAGAAATTTCATCCCATGGATTCTCGGTTACCTGCTTGAGTCCAAGAGAAACCCGTCCTGCCTGGATGTCATATCCGAGGATCATGCATTCAACTTCATCCCCGATCTTGACCATATCTTCCGGCTTGTTGATCTTTTTTACCCAGCTGAATTCGCTGATATGTGCAAGACCTTCTATGCCCTCTTCGAGCTCGATAAAAGCTCCGAATTCGGTAAGCTTCGTTACCTTTCCCGTAACCACATCGTTGACATGGAACTTATCCTCGAAATGAAGCCACGGGTCTTCGGTAAAGTGCTTAAGAGACAAATTGATTCGTTTTTCTTCAGGATCGAGTCTGATTACCTTAAGTGTAATCTCCTGACCTTTCTTGACAAAATCCTTCGGCCTGGTCACATGGCCCCAACTCATATCATTGATATGAAGAAGACCGTCAAAACCGCCCAGATCGATAAAAGCGCCGAAACTGGTGAAGCTTTTTACGATACCCGTAACCGAATCACCAATCTGGATATTCTTAAAGAATGCCTCACGGTTGGTTTCAGTCTGTTCCTCAAGATACTTCCTGCGATTCACAACAACATTGACCTTGTTGTCGGAATACAGGCGTTCAATATAGAACATTGACTTGACGCCAAGAAGCTTTTCGGCTTTCTCGACTTTCTGACTGTCAGACTGGCTGATAGGCAAAAAAGCCCTTACACCGGCTCCAAGGCTAACCTCATAACCGCCTTTAACGGTTTTATCTATTGTGCCTTCAATAGCAGCTTTATCCTGAAACGCCTGACGAAGATTTTTCCAGAAAACCTTGACATCTGCTTTTTGTTTGGAAACTATTACTTCGCCGTGTTTGTTTTCTTTCTTTTCCAGCACGACGCTTACAATGTCGCCGACTTTTGGCAATTCAGTAAACTCTGTTACCGATATTTTACCCTCGGACTTGTATCCGACATCTACAAAAACCTGATCTTGAGTAACCTGAATTACGACACCTTCTACGAGTTGTCCCTCTTCAAGCGACTGAAAAGATTTGAGGTACTCCTCCTGTAATCGTGTCTGCTGGATGTCATCTCCGGAGTTCTTTGATACATCCTTTGCCACTTCCATCTGATCCATAACCAACCCTTATTAGTGAATTTTGCTTATCATGATGTCACAAACCTGTTCGATGGTCAAGTCCGAAGTATCTATATACAAAGCATCGGGCGCGATTTTAAGACTTCCCTCTGCTTTATTCTTGTCGACTTCATCGCGCGCGGCTATGGAGGCTTCAATTTCGGACAAGTCTTTCGAACTGGTGCCCTGAGAAAACCTTCTACGTGCCCTTGCCTGCACCGATGCATCCAAATAGAATTTATAATCAGCATCAGGGAAAACGACAGTGGTCATATCCCTCCCTTCGCAGACAACACCAGTGTGCTTTGCAATTTCCCGGAACTTCTCGTTTACAACATGGCGAACCGCTACGATGGCTGACAGCGGCGCAACAAACGCCTCGACTCTGTCAGATCTGATATAGTTTTCAATATTTTCATCGCCAAGACATATCTGCCCCTGGAAATTACGTATTGGAACTGTTTTTGCAAAATCAGCAATTGCGTCCTTGTCGCTAAAATCCGGATCCGAACCACCATGACCTGAGGCATCGCCGCCTACATGCCGTAGAAGAGCAAGCGTGATGCCCCGATAAAAACTCCCGGTATTCAGAAAAAATAAATCCAGCTTCTGCGCAAGAATTCTTGCAATCGTGCTTTTCCCGGAACCGGCAGGACCGTCTATTGCTATTACCATTTGGGGCAGTCTCCTCTATCCGGTTATTGATTCCCGGTATTCAGTAAAGTATCAATTTCAGATCGGGTCAAATTCCTGAATTCGCCGTACTTGAGCGAACCCAATTCTACAGGCCCGATTCTTATTCTGATCAGGCTTTTAATCCTGATATCGAAATGCTCAAGGACACGGCGTATCTCACGATTTTTTCCTTCGATCAAAACAATACGCATGCGTCGGGACGACATCCTTTCTGCTTTCAGTGCACGATAAAAAACGCCGTCTATCCGGATGCCTTTTGTAAAGGCATCCAGAACCTCGTCCCTGAATGGCAGACTGGCTTCAATTATGTATTCTTTTTCTATTTGAGCTGAAGGATGTCCGATCTTGTTTGCGAAATCCCCGTCATTCGTGAATAGAATAGCTCCCGCAGAATACATATCCAGTCTTCCGATATTGTACAAACGTTCGGAATAGACGGCGGAAAGCAAGTCTACCGCAACTTTTCTTCCTTTTTCATCAACAAGAGAACACACATATCCAGAAGGTTTGTTCAGAAGTACATACCGCTTATGCTCTTCAGGGCGTACTTTATTTCCGTCGACCAGTACCTCGTCGGATTCTTTTACCCGCGTTCCCAATTTTGTTGCGACACTGCCGTTAACTGTTACGCGCCCTTCCATAATCAGTTGTTCTGAAGCACGCCTGGACGCGACTCCCGCATGAGCAAGATACACCTGAAGCCGTACGGATCCGTCCGAGTCGTTTTCCCTGCTATCTGGCGAGTTCAAATCTGTCACTTTCAGTTTCATCCAGTTTAGGCAGATCGGAAATGCTGTTCAGCCTGAACAATTTTAAAAATTCCTTGGTTGTACCAAATTGTACCGGCTTTCCGGGAATATCCTTTTTTCCAACTTCTTTTATCAGATTTCTCTCTACCAGCAGCCGTATCATGTTATCAGCAGAAACACCTCGTATAGCTTCAATTTCACCACGCGTTATCGGTTGTGAATAAGCGATTATTGACAATGTCTCCATCGCTGCGCGGGAAAGCTTGTTGTCATTTTTTTTCCCGTACTTTTCCTTCAGCGATTCCCATAACTCTTTTTTTGGGCATAACGTCCAACCGCCCGAGATCTGAACAAGCTCGAGGCCATGAGCTTCATCCGCATATCGTTCCTGCAGCCTTTCAATCACTTGATCAACCAATTCCCTCGACAAACCTGATATTCGAGAAAGCATATTCTCGTCTACCGGTTCATTCTCCAGGTAGAAAATAGCTTCAATAAGGGCGAGTTCTTTTTCCATCGAATACTCCATACAGATAAATACTAACCTTCAACCGTAAGTATGATGTCTTCAGGTGAAACATGTTCCCATCTTCTGATTTTTATATCACCGAACATCCGGTTTTGCCATACACTTGCCATTCTGAATTTTACTGCTTCCAGAAGAGCCATAAAAGCGCAAACGACGTCCATAAGATTGCCTTTTCTGACAATCAGGTCAGTGAACATACACTCTCCATGTTCTTCGAGAAGTTCATTCATCAAGGTAATTTTTTCATTCACTGATACTTCTTCATAGAGATCCAGAATTCTCTCGGAATTATAGCTGGAAACCAGATTGGAAAAGGTTTTTAGAAGATCCCATGTATCAACTCGTTCCCATAGCTCTTCGTCTCCGAAGGGGAGAGCTCTCTGGATTTTTTTCCGTTCAAACACCCATTCGGCTTCATTTTCTTTTTCTTCCATGAGTTCGGATAATTTTTTATATTTTTGATATTCAATCAGCTTGTCAACCAGTTCTTGCCTGGGGTCATCTATATCTTCATCATCTTCAACAATTTCAATGGGAAGCAGCAAACGGCTTTTAATATAAAGCAGATTTGCCGCCATAGCATAAAATTCAGTCAAGCTAGCCAGATCCGAGCTCACTGCATAATCCAGATACTCAAGATACTGTTCAGTGATATTCGCGATCGGAATGTCATAAATGTTTACTTCATTTTTTTTTATCAAAAAAAGCAGAAGATCAAGAGGTCCTTCAAAATTATGAATTTTAAATGTATTTCCCGATTCAGCGGTTACGTCAAGTAACTCAGTTTCCATACAAACTACCTACCTTGAGAATTCCTTGATCGGGCAACGAATTACAAATATCCCGATACCTTTTGCCAGTAACAGAATCGGCAGAATCCGGGAGCAACTCAACAAGAGGGATCAAAACAAATTGTCGTACAAGCATTCGCTCGTGAGGTATTGTCAGAGTATCTGTCTTGGACACTTCTGATCCGAAAAGTGCAATATCGATATCTATAGTTCTTGGTCCTTTTGGTATTCCGGTGCTTCTGTTTCTTCCCAGCTGCTCCTCTATAGCTGCGGTCAGTGCCAATACTTCCCGGGATGACAGCTCTGTCCATCCGCTGACAACAAGGTTATAAAAATCGTCTTGTTCAAGAAAATCCTGCGGTCGTGTTATGTAAAGCGATGATACGCGGACAAAAGCAAGAAAATCGGAAAGCCGGGAGACGGCTTCCCGAAGAATAGAGATTGAATCCCCCATGTTAGAACCAAGTCCCAGAACGACTTGATTGATACGCTTCAGAACAGACCGCCTTCCGCAACAGATGTATTGTCGGCGGTTTTTCCTTTTTTTACCGCTTCAGGTGTTTCAGATGCTTTTTTGCCCGAAGCCGGGGCGGTTGCACCGACAGTCTGTTGAACAACTGCTTTTGCCCCGGCCATTTCAGAACCAGGAACAACTTTCAGTTTTTGACCAGGGAATATTTTCTCTCTAATTTTCTTTTCTATAGAAATACGAAATTCTTCGTTTTTTTCTAGAAAATTGATTGCGTTTTCACGGCCTTGACCAATCTTTTCTTCATTTGCAGAATACCAGGCACCTTTCTTGTCTATAAACTCGTGTTTGACTGCTGCATCCAGCAAGCTTGCAACTGAAGAAACACCCTTGCCAAAAATAATATCCAGTTCAACCTTTCTGAATGGCGGAGCCACCTTGTTTTTTACCACTTTAACGCGAACACGGTTCCCGACAGCATCCTCTTCGCCCTTGTCTATCGTTTCAATTTTTCTGACTTCGAGTCTGACCGACGCATAGAATTTCAAGGCATTTCCGCCTGTTGTTGTCTCCGGATTGCCGAACATGACACCGATTTTCATGCGAATCTGGTTAATGAATACGATGATGCACTTGGACTTCCCGATTATTCCGGTTAACTTCCGCAAAGCCTGACTCATCAATCGGGCTTGAAGTCCCATATGAGAGTCGCCCATGTCGCCTTCGATTTCGGCCTGAGGCGTCAATGCCGCAACAGAGTCGATAACGATAATATCTACAGCACCGGATCGTACCAGGCTCTCTGCAATTTCCAGGGCCTGTTCTCCGGTATCCGGTTGTGAAACCCACAGTTCTTCTATGTTTACACCAAGATTCTTCGCATATTGGGGATCCAGGGCATGTTCAGCATCAATAAATGCAGCAATCCCTCCTAATTTCTGCGATTCAGCAATAGCATGCAATGCAAGGGTCGTTTTTCCAGAAGATTCAGGACCATAGATCTCGATGATTCGACCACGCGGATAACCGCCGATACCCAAAGCCTCATCAAGCAGAATGCTTCCGGACGGAACAACATCAATACCGGCGATGTCTGCTCCGGTTCCCAACTTCATCAGGGAGCCCTGTCCGAACTGCTTCTCGATTTGCAGTCGTGCTACTTCAAGCGCTTTGAGCTTGTCGCTCATATCTGCGTTCGGATTCATCTCTGTACTCATTTTCGCCACCTTTCCCTCCCTGTAATCGAATAAGGTGATACATACTGTTTTGCCTGTATTCTATCAAAAAAAAAATAAAAAAACACCAAAATTGCGTCAAAGCGTGTATTATTTTAAGTATATGAGTCCGTCATTCGTAATTGTTTCAACTCGTTCATCGCTGGAGTATGCGAAAAAGGTTGTCTCGATACTTCCGTCAGTACTCACTGCTCATCCGAACACTATGTCCTATGATTATCTGGATAAAATATCTGTATCAAAATTTTCTGACGGCGAAATGGAAGTTCTCTTGCATGATTCTGTACGAGGCAAAACAGTTATCCTGTTTACAACATGTGCAAGAAATGAGCAAAACCTCTCTGTTGAAGAATGCAAGGCTGAACTGTATAACACCATTGACGTTCTCAAACGTGCCCAGGCAGCCAAAATTATTGTGTTCGAACCGTATATGAGCTGCAGTCGTTCCGATCGAACAACACGAAGGAATTCCGTCGGATTGTGGGTACATCTAAAAATTCTGGTTTCACTCGGTGCAGATCATATTCTTTCGTACCAAATGCACTCGGACAAGTCAAAAACAGTACTGGATCCATGCCTGTGCGCTTTTGACGACATCCAAGCCGTTTCCTTGCTTCAAAAATACCTGTGCGATGTTATCTCCGGTTCTTCTGCCGATCAGAACTCCTGCATCCGGGAAAACTGGCTTTTTTGTGCAGTTGATGCCGGAGCAGAAAAACTTGCACGCAAATTCTCCACTGCGTTTGACACACAATTAGTCGTATGCAATAAACAACGCAATCCTGATGTTACCAACTGCATAGACAGCATAACGATACTGTCCGCCGTGTCCTTACAGGATAAAAAGCTCTGGATCGTAGACGACATGATCGATACGGGGGGCTCAATTACTGCTTTGCTGAAAGAACTATCACATCAAAACTGTAAAGAAATCAATCTGATGATTGTTCATCCGGTTTTGTCCGGAAGAGCTGTAGAAAAACTGGCAAGTCTGCATGATAAAGGATGTTTTAATCGGCTTGTTGTGTGCGACACTATCTCCTGCACGTCCCTGAGGCAGCAATTGCCTTTTGTCGAAATTATTGAATCTGCATCGCTGAGCGCCAAAATTATCCAAACGATTATTACTGATGGTCAAATGTCTGCAGTTATCGATTCTTTTTCACCACAGGATTATCTTTCGGAACGCACAACACTCTGATACACGCTCCGCCCTTTCAGCACCAGAACCCCATTGTCAAAACTCACTTTACCGAGCAATTCGAATGACCGTCCGGTATCGAATGTTAAAACCGAGGATACCCTAACCGGAACGATGCCTTGCAGATTGTTTCTCATATCATATCCAACAAGAAAATCGAATTCCATTGTATTGTCCGTAGATACAATATTTGTTGCCATTCCATTCCAGATGACCCAGCAATCCTGGTACAGCGGTGGATCAGCAAGAATTTCCTGATAATCGAATCGATCCTTCAGGGTATCAAATCCGGGCTCTGAAAGATAGGTCATCAGCAGACGAGTTTTCTGCTTAATTCCCGCTGAAGCGTTCGACAACAAGATCCTGTTGATTTCTTTCTGGGCAACATTGTCTCTCCAGTTTTGAAAATACTGTTGCGCCTTCTGATACGAACTTAGTATTTCTTTCTCGGTAAGGATATAGCGGTATGAACCGCCAATATCAAGCGATGTTTTTTTATCAGTGCCGGACAATTCAAGATGCGCAAGATCGGCTCTGTCTGCCAGCTCCATACGGGAGGCAATAACGCGAATGGACACTATGCCCAGAATGCACAGAATGATAATACTTGCCATAAATGTCAGTGTCTGACGGAGGCTAAAATTTTTTTTCAGGCGCGGATAGAATTTGATAATCCTTCCCGTCTCTACCATTGCAGAAATCGTTTCAGGATCACCATGCTTCCTGATAAAATTGAGCGACTTCTTGGCAAGGCGATGCTCGGGCGCATACTCCAGTGCTTCAAGATAGTATTCTACTGCTTGATGAGTGTCGCCCCTACGCAAAAAAAGAGCCGCTTGGGCAGCAAGAAGATCGGGATCCCTCATTTTAATCTGTCTGGCTCGTTGAAAATAAGAAGTTGCACCGCCTATATCACCTGAATAGAGACAGGCGAGCGCAAGACACATATAAAACTGAAAGGAATCTTTATACTGCAAAATATTGGGTTCCAGCAGGGTAATCACATCATGATACCGTTTTCTAAAAAAAGCTCTCCTGGCACGCTCAAGAACCGTTGTCGGCATATCGGTCCTCAATCTTCTATCTGTTGTTGTAAAATATCAAGAGCTTGACTTAACTGCTGCAATTCTTCGTCGCTCGCCAGATTAGGATATGATTCAATCTGATCTATTCTTTCCAGAATCTGCTCAAGTAAAACAAGTTTCGATTCCTTGTCGGCAGTATAGTTTCCGCTGTTTATTGCCTTCGCCGACTGGTTAACACTGTCTATGCTGCTGGCAAGGGCATTTGCAGAAACCGACAAAGAGCCGTTTCCCCCGTTTGCAACAGCAGCCAATCGCTCCGGATAATATGGACCCATCAAGGCAGTAACCGTAAGAAATCTGTTTGCAGGTACTTTTTTTTCGGGCCAAACAAACAGAATGGCAGAATCATTTATCGAATAAATACTGTTGAAAGATCGGCCTTCGATATATTCAGGCAACCATGTCAGCGTATTGAGGCGAGCCCAGTTTGATACAAATACCGACTGCGGACGAGAACCGGTCGGTGAATCAAGATAGACCATCAGGGACTGATTTCCCTTACGGGAGACAATCAGGGTATCCGGATCCGCATCTTTCCCGAATTTTGTTTCAGCGGAAATTCGGTTTCGGAGATCGGTGAAGAAATGTATTCCTTCGTTTTCTCCTAACATGGTATCAAGGAGAAATTTGAGCGCAAACGTTGCTTCCTTCCCGGATGTATTCTCTATAACAGTTCGAATTCTGAGTAAATCCGGTATTTGTGACAATGGATTTTTATCAAATGAAAATGTCTGTACAACTTGAAAATCATCTGTCAAGGTAAAAACAAAACTGGCACTATCAGCGGTCTGCAGAAAATCGATACTCTTTCCCGCCTTGCGTCCCAGTTTGAAAATTTTGCCGTTATAATATACTGAAAACCAGCTTGTTGCAGATGAATTTCTGTCTTCAAACAGAGGTTCATACCGGTTCTTGCCCCTGTCGGATAGTTGATACAAGGCAAAGCTCCCAGAGTCGGGATACAGAACCAGTTTAAGATTGCCCCCGAGCAACTCGACTGGCGAGGCTGAAAAAACAGGGAAGCTGATAACGACCAGAAGAAAAAGCGTGATACAGACTGCTTTCAGTTTCATCGAGACACTTCCTCAATTTGTTGGTATTGTTGTTTCAGGGTCTCTGCCTTGCGCCTCAAATCTTCCAATGCCCTGTTTCTGGTTTCGGGATTGGAAGAATTTAGATCTGCTGCAGATTTCGGATCAATTGCGGTTTCCGGGACGGTTCCGCCAGATATGGATAACGCAGCAGCAAGTTCCGCATTTTGTATTTCAAGAACGGATATCCGGTCAAGCAGATTTGTGTTTTTAACTTTTTCATCGCCTAACTGCTTTTCAAGTTCTCCAAGGCGAGTATCTTTCATCATATCCGAGATTCTTTTCTGATACGCGTTGATTGCCTGTTCGTATGTTTTTTCCCGTCGTTGATATTCTTCGATAATTTTGAGCGACTCTTCATGACTCATTTTTAACAGTTTTAATAATTCTTCTTCCTGCTTCCCCTGTTCGATCAGTGCTATCCTGTAAATTGCAGCTTCTCTTTTTACAGCATCAGGATAACGATCCAAAATGATCCTGAAAATACTTGCAGATTCATCAAATCGGCCTACCGAGTACAAAGACTCTCCAATCCAGTAGTAGGCGGATGCAATCAGTTGATGCTCCGGCCACCCGCTGAGAAATTGATACAAAACCTGTATTGATTCATCATATTTTCCTGTAAGATAATAAATACGACCTTTTTGATAGAGAATATCAGGGATTCGCTGATCATCGCTGAATCCGTTGATAAACCGTTCAATATCTATCAATGCCGTATCATACTGCGATGCGGATATTTCAGAAAGAATCAGCCAATACCATGGTTCCGAGACTGTAGAATCGGAAGAAATAGCTTTGCGGAACGAAAGTATTGCAGAAGACCAGTCGGAACGGGCATAGGCTTCCAGACCTGAGGTAATCGGATTCACAGCCGAAAGGATTCCACCAAGTATCAGAACGAGTGTTACTGCTGCACTTTTTTTCATATGCTCTCCAAAAACTCGGATTATCCCTACACAAGGATTTCCGGGATCTCTCCGGAATAAAAAGCCGATCCGGTAACTACTACATCAGTCCCCGCATCCAGTACAGATGATAGTGTATCCTTGTTAACACCACCATCAATAGATACTATATACGAAAAACCCGATTCTTGGCGAATTTTTTTCAGCTCTTTTACCTTGTCAAGGCACCGGGGAATCATTTTTTGACCGCCGAAACCCGGATTGACCGCCATGACAAGAACGAGATCAATATCCGGCAAGACTTCCATAATAGCTGATACCGGAGTCGATGGAACGATACTGATACCCGCTTTGCATCCTGCTTCATGAATAATGGAAATAAATCGGTGAGCGTGGATGGCACTCTCTATATGGAAGGTAATAGAGTTTGCACCGGCATCTATAAACGGCTGAATGAGATCGCCGGGATTTGTTACCATCAGATGAACATCGAATGGTAATGAACTATGGGGGCGCAAAGCCTTGATTACTGGAGGTCCAAAGGTAAGATTCGGTACAAAATGACCATCCATTACATCAATATGCACCCAATCGCCTTTATTTTGTTCAATAAAAGCCAAGGCTGATCGCAAATCTGAAAAATCAGCGCTTAAAATTGATGGAGCCAGTAGAAAAGATTTCTGCATATAGAATATAGTATCAAACTCGTCATAAACTGTAAATACAACACCTTAATTGACTAAACAAGCTGATTAGGTGTAATGTTAGGAATACTATGATCACCGAATCTGTTCACGGATTATTACCTAAAGTGTATGATCTACTCAAAATTGGAGAAATTGAACAGGCAAGTCGGGAACTCGATGCTCTGTTACAGCTGGACCTGGAGAATACAGAAGTATTGTATACTCTTACCGGAATCAACTATTGGTCAGACAAACTGAAAAAGGCAGCATCGGCTTCTACGGCATTTGAACGGGGCGAATTCATAGTGTCCCAATGGAAACCTTTTACGCTTTTTATGCAAAAGCAGGGACCTGAACGTGAACCGGTGTTATACGCTCTCAAGCATTGTGCATTCAGCAATGCGCTAAAGCACTATCAGTCTCTGTACCGTGAGGATGGAACTTCGCAAGATCCTGAACTCTACAGAAAAACAGGATTGTGTTTTAAGGCTTTGGGAGATTATGAACGTTCTCTTCATTTATTGGAGTTGGCAAAAGACGGCAGCAAGGACTCACCGGCAATTCTTGCCGAATTGGCAGATTGCTATGCATTATGCGGCGAAACACGACTGGCAAAAGTTCTTTTTCGAGAAGCTTTTTTTCTTGGAGCCGATGCTGTTGATTTGCACTTTCTCGAATCAGAAATTATTCAACGTCTGGTTTCGCAAGTGCATGCGCTGGGTTATTCTGGTTCGGAGCTCTCAGAATGGATCCCGGTGTATGGAGTATTGTACGGAGTTTTAAATATAAAGCGGGAATTGAGAGCGCTTGAGTTTGGAAAACTGAAGCAAGCTATCTATGCTTTGGAAAACGAATTGAGGGATGCGGGACCTGAATCATGCGCGGTACTGGTTCCCCGCCTGATTAATCATTATTTCTGGCTTATTGATCATTATGTCAATGTGAATGATGATAAAGCCCGAATTAATGAGGTATTGCTAAAAATCAAATTACTGGATACAGATGTATACAACAGGTATACAATGTAAACCGGGTTTGCAGGAGAAGAATATGTCTGAGTCGTTGGTGAAATCTGTCCAGGATATGCTGAATGAAGAGAAGTGGACCCGTGCCACGATCAGTAATTATTCGATTAATAATTTCAAGGAACTTGATAATGTAATCAGGGATGCGAAAAACGCCCAAGCCCTTGATGAAGTAAAGAAGCTCTGCGATGAACATCTGGCCCATACAAAGAACAGTATCATTGCGCTGTATGTATCCGGAATAACCGCCCTTGCGAATCAATTGCTGGATGATTCAGCACTGATTACTCTGATCAACATATTCATCGATAACCATAAGACACCGATTGTCGAACATCTGTGCAACAGGATGCTCGATTTCGGGGAAAACAAATTCGCGTTGCGCACGATTGCCGACTGCTACAAAGAAACCAACAATCCCGAGCTCTATCCTGTTCTTGAACGCCTTGTCAAAATCGATTATGAAGAAGCGGATATCACAAAACAGATCGCCGAGAAATACGAAAAAGATGGGAATATTGAAGCTGCAGTCGATTTTTACAAAAAAGCGCTCTATCGATACATCAACCGGAAACAGTCAAATTCTGTCAAAGAAATTTGGACGCATCTTGTTTCATTGATACCACAGGAAATTGATTTCTTTTATCATGTACAAAGAAAAATCTCTAAAATAATGGGTGATGACCGCAGTGCTATGCTTATGCAGGAAGTCTACAGTTACTATAAAAACAAGATGGACTGGAATACTGCAATTGATATTCTAAAAATCATCCTTGGATATGATGACAAAGATTCTTGGGCAAGAAAAGAGATTGTCGAATGCTTCCGCGGAAAATATGCAGATCACAGTCAGCTTGATGAATACATAAAAACTTCAAATCTTAATCAGAGCTGGCGTAATGTGTTTGAGGCGATTGCAGAATTTGAAAAACACATATCGTTCGATGCAGGCAATTATGTCTATCATCGATCCTGGGGCGTTGGACGTATCGCTTCTGTTAAAAATGACGAAATCACTATTGATTTTGCAAAGAAGCGAGGGCACACGATGAGCCTTAAAATGGCTGTCAACGCACTTCAGACCTTGAATAAGGATCATATTTGGGTTCTCAAGTCAATCTGGAAGAAAGACAAACTCTACGACAAGGTCAAAAATGATCATGTGTGGGCGCTTAAAACCATTATCAGAAGTTACGATAATAACTGCGATCTTAAACACATCAAGCAGGAACTTGTACCTTCTGTTTTGACTCCCAATGAATGGACCGGCTGGAGCACTAAAGCTCGAACATGGTTGAAAGACGATCCTTCATTCGGCGTCAATCCCTCGAACATTGACTTTTTTACCGTAAGGGATCGACCGATTTCTCTTGAAGAAAAACTTTTTAACGAGTTTAAAGCTCAGAAGAACTTTTTCCAGCGCATTGATATTTTAATGCTCTTTTCCGAAAAAGCTGAACCCGATTCGGAATATTTTGCTGAAATGTTCAGCTATTTTGCAGGATATCTCAAGGCATTTAGCCAGGTCAACGAGCAAATTATTGCTTCGTACCTTGTTGTTCGTCAGATTACTCTCAAGCACCCGCACCTGAACCCTGGCATACCGTTTCAGTTCTCTGAACTATTTTCAGAGATCGAAAATCCGTCGACTGTGTACTCTGCACTGAAAGATCCGGAGCTGCGCCGACAGTATCTGATGAACATCAAAAACTATTTGCATAACTGGTATGACATATATATCAAGCTTTTTCCGGCAGTACTTTCTGATGAAATTATCAACCCGCTGATTAACGAAGGATTTACAAAGAATGTCCAGGATCTGGTTATTGACTGTTTTGAAAACTATCGCGACTATCGCGAGGCGGTAATTTGGTTTTTCAAAAACGCGCAAAACCGCGATTGGTTTACGGAACTGGCAATACCCTACGAGAAACAGCTTATTACGCTTATCCATATTTTCGATATTACGTTCCGTGAAATTGAAAACCACCGGGATACTACAGAAAACCGAAAAATCAACCGTCAAATTCAACAACTTCTGTTCGGCAAGGACAATCTCCTCGAGAACTATATTCTGAGCAGTGAAGTCGATACCATAACCAGGCTCTATACGCTGGTAGATGATGTCAAAGATCTTGACCCTTCCATCAAGATGCATCTTCGAAACAGAATTCTTGAAAAGCATAAGGGTTTCAAGTTCTATGGATCAGAAGAAAAAACGATTGTCTCAAAGGGTCTTATTGTTACATCGCGGATGTACGAAGAAAAGAAAAAAATCCTGCAGAACATTATCGATGTGGAAATCCCTGCAAACTCCAAAGAAATCGGATTTGCCCTGTCGCTGGGTGACTTGAGAGAAAATGCCGAATACAAAGCAGCCAAGGAGCGCCAAGCCATTCTGAATGCAACAGCAACAAAGCTCCAGGATGAAATTGAGCGTGCACAACCGTTCGATCCGACGACGGTCACAATTGCGCGTGTCTCTTTCGGAACGATAGTCACACTGCAGAATAACTCGACAACAGAATCGGAAACATACACTATTCTTGGACCCTGGGAATCTGATCCCGAACAGGGAGTGATTTCCTATATGTCGCCGTTCGGAAACGCAATATTGAATCATCGTGAAGGCGAAAACCTTCGATTTACGATCAATGAACGGGATTATGACTATACGATCAAATCGATTGTTTCGGCTACTTTCTGACGACTATGCAGGTATCACGAAAGATAAAAGGATTTATTTTATCTGTATTGTTCTCGCTCTTGTTTCTGGTTCAAATTCCAGCGGAAGAATCTGATGTAATTGTGCTGGTCGATGCGTCTGGCACGATTCTTCCCTGGTTTGAGCAGATAAACGGTAACATACTTACAGAAATTTCCAGGAAATTTTTACGCCAGGGCGATACGTTTCATCTGATCTCCTTCAATTCGAGAGTAAACCTGGAAATAGTGCAGCCGATTAAAACAGAGTCAGATGTTTCGAGAATTGTCTCGCGCCTGATGCTCCTGTATCCGATTGGTCAGAATTCTGACTTTCTCTCCGGTCTGCAATACACTGTTCAATATGCTGGAACTCTTGATCAACAAAAGAAAACAGCATTGATAATCATAACAGATGGTATTTTCAATCCACCGGAAAACAGTCCCTATTTTACTTATTCGCCTGAACAGATCAGCAACGAGATTTCTTCGCTTTCAAGAAAAATTCGCAATTCCGGCTGGTCTGTATATTACATCAAACTTCCATTTCCTGATCAAGCCGAAATCATTCCTCTTGAGCATTCATTGTCTTCCAGCGGTTCTCGTAATACTCAATCGGGCAGTAATAAAGCTGTATTGACGACACCGAATGCTTCGGAAATGCAAGAAACAGCCTCTAAGCTTACGGGAACAACAACTGCCAGCGCGGAGCGGTCTGATACGAGTGGTAACGAAACAGAAATAAAACAATATACAGATATTTCAACGGTTGTAACTGATTCATTACACATACAGCCCGATAATTTTCCAAAAACAGATACCTCCACTTCTTTTGTTGAATCAGCTCTATTAATTCCAGAAATTGTGTTTCCTGAATATCTTGGAAAAAAAGGCCGCAGATTCACTCTTCCTTTGCGAATAATAAATAACAGTGAATCAAAATTATATCTTGAGCTAATCGGACTACAATACGGTTCGTTAAATCTTCTGGAAGAGAATTCGTTCATCTCTCTTGATTCGCGACAAAAAGCAACTCTGAAAGCACGCGTACAATTGCCGCCAAGCATACCGGAAGGTGAAAATGAACTGCTTGTTTCCCTTCTTTTTTCTGGAACTCAACGTGTTATTCCTGACACCGGAACCATCAGTTTATTCGTAGTCCCCTACTCTTTAGAAAATATTCTGACTGAAGGCAGCACGATTATCCTGACGGTTTTTCTGTTGGTGTGCGGTATAGCGATTGTCGTCTTGATTGTACTCCTGCTTCTTCACCGGACAACAAATCCGGCAGCCAGAGCCCTACGAAAAGTTCAGAACGATACGCAAGGTGTTCCGGCAAATGCGCCAACAATGTCCCGGGAATCATCCGATACAGCCTCTGAAGCAGTAACACAACCGAAGGCATTCCTTGCAACAGAAAGCAAAAAAGTAATCAGCTTTACGGAAAAGCAGAAAGAACCAGTCCAGAACCCCAAAGAAATACTTGATTCTACGGTTCACACCGAAAGTACTAAAGCTTCTCTGAATAATTTCTTTTCAGCGTTTTTGCGGAAGAAAGATGCCATTGATTTCCCTGCTTCTTCTACAAATTTGGATGTACTGGACATGTATCAGAATAACCGCAAAGCTATTCCGGTAGAGGACATACTTTCCAGCCATGCCGAAAAAAACAAGGCTGACCACATAGCCTATACAGTACAAAAAAATACACGCAACACTTTATTCGATAAGACACGTGTATCCCCTGCAAATTCTAAAGAACGCATTGACACACTGGACACAGCTAAGATACTGGTACAACTGCATGTGGAGAGACAGAATCCGAATATTGGAAAGAGAAATACACATATACTGAAACCCGGTTCACGACTTGGCATAGGCGGACGCAATTCTGCGTTTCTTATTTTTCTCGTCCCAGTTCCAGGAAACATCGCAGAGATACGATGGAACGGAAAAAATTGTACCTTGGCAATCCTCAAACCGAATTACTTTCCGTTTGAAAACGAGAACATCATAACTGATTGCCTTAACAGAAAGTTTACGGTTGTGTCTGACAAAAACTATCAACTTGAATTTGAAATAAGACAATATGAAGATCCGGTCATAGCACTCAATCGTTTGCTGACTTCTATAGAAATCTGATATTGATTTCCAAGTTTTGAAAAGAGCCTTTGACTATTGAATACCAAGGATTTTCTTTGCCCGTCTTGATACAGCTCCCAGTTTCTCATCCGAAGCGATTTTTTCTACAGTAGTCTTTAATTCCGGAAAAGTATTTTTTTCGTATATATCCAGACCTGCAGACTTAATTCCCGGATCGCTATGATCAAGAAAAGCTGAAGCAAGTCGTGCGGTATGAACATGTTTGTTTTTCTGGAATAATTTGATCAATTCATTTCTGAATGTCTTGTTTTTATCTGTCTGCAATGCATCAATTAAAGTTTTTTCGAACGAGGGAAAGAAAACAGAAGCATGGTGTTCAAGCAGAACTGAAGCAGCTTTAAGACGATATTTTTCTGATCTTTTATCGTCGGAAAACTTTTGCTGCAGCCATTGAAGAGTCTCCTGGCTGTCAATTTTTGCCAAGGCATCGTATGATCTCAATTTGACGGTTTCTTCTGGATCGTTTTCTGCTCTGTACATCAAATAGGGAACCGCAGTTTGCAATTTTTTAGTTTCGGCAGCTTCTATTGCTTCAAGCCTCACCTTATAATATGAATCCCGAAATGCTTCGAGTATGAGCGCTTCTGACTCCGGTGTGTTATAATATGAAACAGCCTTTACTGCAGCTGAACGAATAACGGGATCGGATTCTGCAAACATTGACAGCAAGATAGACAAGGATTCCGGTTTTCCGATCTTGCCCAGAGCGATTCCCGCAGAGGCTCGAATATAGGCATTTTCATCTTCGTCTCCCGCTATCCCGTTCAGGCGTTCCCAGGATTCCTCTGCACCGATCTCTCCAAGAGCAGCCATAATATTTTGACGTATGATGAGCCGCGTTTTTTCATCAGTATCGATTTCACTATCAAGATAGTCGAGAAGATATAAAGCATCTTCGGAGTCTCCAAGTATGCCTAAAGCTTTAATTGCCTGATCGCGATACTCGCTTGTTCCGGATTCGATCAAATCTCTCATTGATGTGGCTGCATCCTGAATTTTTAATGCAGAAACATACTCAATTACGGCCAAAACGGTACTTCTTTTCTCGTCAAGAGGATCTGAAAGAAGCTGCAACGAAAAATCGGTAATCACTTTGTTTTTGGTATGTGCATAATAGTTAATTACAGCATCGCGGAGTGTTGTACTTCTTGTAGTCTCGAATAGTCTCCAGATTTCTTCCTCAAATACCCGTTCATCTTCTGACTCAAGAGTTATTAAAAGTGGTATAATGTCTGATTCCAAACCATATAAAAGAATGTCACGGTTTTTTTTCTGCGTTTCATCATCTGGTATAGAGTAAGCAGCACTACTGATGATCAAAAACAACACAAAACAGATCGCCTTTCTGATCATCTTACTTGCTTCCTTGATAACGTGATAAGAAAGATTTTCTGTATTCAAGGAATGTATTATTCTCTATGGCAATCCTGATCTCGTTCATAAATTGGTGCAGAAAAGCCAAATTATGATATGTAGCAAGCATAGAACTCAGTATTTCGTCATTTTTATACAAATGTCGGAGGTACGCCCTGCTATATTCACGACACACTTTGCACTTGCATTCCGGATCGATCGGTGAAAAATCTTTAGCATATTTTTCTTTTTTTATTGCAATGCAACCGTCTCGTGTAAACAAGGATCCGTTTCGCGCATTTCTTGAAGGCAGAACACAATCAAATATATCAATTCCATTTAAAACTGCATCCAGAATATAGTCAGGAGTACCAATACCCATCACATATCTTGGTTTATCATGGGGCAACCGGGTAGCAGTAAATTCCAAATATTCCGAGTACACTTCTGGAGGTTCGCCAACAGACAATCCTCCGATAGCAATTCCCGGGGTATCTAGCTGGGTAACAAAATCAATACTTTCCTCCCGCAAGTCAGTATAGAAATTTCCCTGAACTATCGCGAATAATTTGCCTTGATAGGTATCCGGGGTATCCATCCATGTTTTTTTTGCTCTTTTAGCCCAGTCCGATGTGATAGTCAAGGCATCGCGCGCTTTTTTCCATTCTGTTCCATAACCTGTGCACACATCAAGTTGCATCTGGATATCACTGTTAAAACCTTCCTGGAGCCCCACGACAATCTCCGGTGTGAGAAAGTGGGACGAACCGTCAATGTGGCTTCTGAATCGAACCCCTTCTCTGGTTATTTTTCTGAAAGAAGATAACGAGAAAACCTGAAAACCGCCTGAATCGGTCAAGAAGTTCTTCTGCCATCCGGAAAAACCGTGAAGTCCGCCAGCAGATCGAATTGTATCTACTCCCGGACGTAAATATAAATGATACGTATTCGCCAGGATGATTTGAAAACCTATTTCATCCAGCCAGTCCTTTGTCATCGCTTTAACTGTCGCATTCGTACCAACAGGCATAAATGCCGGTGTAATGACAGTTCCATGAGGAAGAACAAGCTGTCCGGTACGTGCCCGGGAACGACTGTCCTGATGACTCTTGAAGAATATTTGGTCCTTTTTATCCATGATCAAGTCCTTGCATGCCGTAATACGGCTAATCCGCCAAAAATAAATAACAATACCGGAAACCAGGCGCCTGCTAAAGGGGAAATATATTCCCACTTTGCAATAAGCATCGAAACCATCTGAGTTACATAGAATAGCACAGCCATAGAGAGGCTTACCAGCAAACTCATTAATAGTATATTTTTACGGTATCGTCCACCGAGAGACAAAGAGAAAAAAAGAACAATAAAAATTGTCAACGGAAAAGAAAAACGCTTATAATAATTGGATAGCTGTTCTGCAAAGGGTAATCCGGCTTTGCGAGTGCTCTCTATAAAACGTTTTGCTTCTGCCGCAGTCAATTCATCAACAGAAATTATATTCTTCTTGAAAGTTTCTGGAGGTTCTGTCAACAATCCTGATTCAAATTTTTTGGAGGTTGCAACGCTTCCATCCGGCTGACAGACATACAGCACAGGATCATCGGGAATCCATTCAGATCCGTTCCATGCCGCAGACGGAGACTGTAGAATGAAATCAATCCCGCCATCGTTGTTTCTGACAACAATCAGCAATGTATACAGCTTCTTGTCAGCGTCCTGATAATAATCTGCAGTATATACTATTTTTCCAGCATTCGAGAGTATAACAATATTGGTATTACTGAGAGACTCTTCCTGCTTCAAGAGAATCCTGTTCAAGGAGTTTTTTGCTGAAAGATAATGAATAACAACCTTGTCTTCAAATTGAAACATGAAAAATGAAAGAACCAGTCCGAATACAAGAAGCGGCGCAACGAAACGTGAAAGAGGATATCCAGAAGCAAAAATTGATGTCAGTTCGTTTCTGGAATACAAAGTTCCCATTGTATAAGATGATGCGAAAAGAACCGCCAGAGGCATTGAAAAAGAAACACATTTTGGAAAATAATACCAAAATATTCTCAGCATCTGGCTCACCGGAACATCGTTTGACAAATATTTCCACATATTGGCAAACAGGTCTCCAAGTTCCAACAGAATAACAAAAAATAACAGCGCTACCGCACACACGGGAAGAAATTGTGTTAACAAATATCTATGAAGGATTTTCATTCGAAAAAAGCCTTTACGGATAAAGCAAGACCGCCTGCCAGCACAACCAGATTGGGCAGCCACATCATTACTGTTCCATTGTAGCCCAGCCTGATGCTAAGATTCTGACCACCAATCAGCATTGCCCAGTATAAAACAGCGATGATAAGCCCTACAATAAAACCGACGCTCTGGCCATTGGTTTTTGTCAGCAATCCTAAGGGAAAAGCAATAATTACAAAAAAGAAAGCGCCAAAGGGTATTGAAAACTTTTTATGAAATTCCATTTTGTACATATTTAATACTTTTAGATCACTCTGCTGCTCTCGTTTTTTCAGCTCCTTGTACAGGTCACGAGAGGCCATCTCGCGAGGACTGATAGACGATGAACTAAGAGAAACAAGATTTTTTAGCAAGATGTTGTAAGACAGTTCAGAGGCTTTGATGACATCGTATTTTTTCCAGTCAGCTCTGTCTATTGACGTAATAGTGGCGTCTGTCATCAGAAGTGTCATCAGCACAAGGGGATTATCCGAATTGACAATTAAAGCTTCGGGCGACGCAATAAGTCTTCGATTTCCATTTTTATCACTGTCAATAACAAGAAGGCTGTCCATTTTTCCGTTCTGAATTGTTCCGGAAATAACGATCGCATTCTGGTTTCTTTTTACCGAATTCGATTCAAGCTCCAGTGCAGGAGTCGACGTGAGTATTGTTCGATATAATCGGTGATATCTGATAGTTCCGGCCGGCAGCAATATATCATTCGTAAGGAAAGAACCGGCAGCAATCAACACTCCGACAGCCAAAACAGGGAGAGCAATTGATCGAGTAGAAATTCCAAGCGCATTCATCGATAAAACTTCCCGATCGCTCACCAGCCGGCCCATTGCCATCAGGGTTCCCACCAGGGAGGCGAACGGAGCAGCGGTGGCTATTATCATTGGTTGAGCGTACAGTATCAGTAAAGCAACCTGGTTAATTGGGGCTTTTTTTGAGAGTATATCTTCAGCCATCAACAATATTTGATTGACAAAAAAAATCAAAAAGAAAAAGAGAAAACATACCAGAAAATAGAGCAACATTTCCTTGATAATATATCCGGACAATATCTTTTTCATTATTGTTGGCCGGTAGATCCGTAGCCTCCGGTGCCCCGCGGTGTTTCATCCAGATTTTCTACTATAGCAAAACAAGATTGTTCGGTTTGAGCGACGACCAGTTGAGCAATCCTGTCGCCGTTGTACACCGTAAATGGCTCAGTGCCTAGATGAATCAATATGACACCTACTTCGCCACGATAATCCGAATCTATCGTTCCCGGAGAATTCAGGACAGTTATACCATGTTTAAGAGCCAAACCGGAGCGAGGACGAACCTGAATTTCATATCCGGCAGGTATCTGAAATGAGAGTCCGGTAGGGATTAAGGTCCGGTTTCCTGGATTGATCACCACAGGTTCTGACAGATATGCACAAATATCTGCGCCTGATGAACCTGTAGTCTGATACACTGGAACTACAGCGCCTGGGCGGACTGTACAATTAATTACTACGGACATAAGACCTCTATTTTCCGGATTGCTGACCTGATCCGCATATAGCAAATCAATTCTCCATTAGAACAATATTTTTTTGTACAAGTAGCTCGCATCTTAATAACACGAGAAAACCTATAAAAAGGCACCCCGAAAAACTGACCAAGTTTTCGAGGTGCCCACCAGATATCTACGAAACGAGACAAAGAAAGAAAATCAATCCTGCTCGCTTTCGGTTATTGCGTCGATATAGGACAGGTTGAGACGACCCATTTTATCTACTTCAAGAAGCTTGACAGGAATCTTCTGACCTTCCTTCACCACGTCGGTAACGTTTGCAATTCTTGTTCTGGACAGCTTGGAAATGTGACACAAACCTTCCTTTCCGGGAAGAATTTCAACAAAAGCACCGAAATCCATGATGCGTTTGACCGTACCCTGGTAAATTCTGCCGACTTCAGGATCTTCAACAATACCCTTGATCGCATCTTTGGCACCCAACGCGCATTTTGCATTTTTACCATAAATGGTAACAGTTCCGTCATTTTCAGTATTGATGGTAACAGAATATTGTTCGGAAATTGCCTTGATGTTCTTTCCGCCGGGCCCGATAAGCGCGCCGATTTTATCAGTATCGATCTTCATTACTTCAATGCGGGGCGCGTACTTGGAAATTTCAGCAGAGGGCTTCGAAATGGTCTGATTCATGATGCCAAGAATGTGCAGACGGCCTCTCTTTGCCTGATCAAGAGCTTTTTTCATGATCTCGGTAGACACACCGGCAATCTTGATGTCCATCTGGAAACCGGTAATTCCCCGTTCAGTTCCGGCTACCTTGAAGTCCATATCGCCAAGATGATCTTCTTCTCCAAGAATATCGGAGAGCACTGCATACCGCTCGCCATCAGTAATCAAACCCATTGCGATTCCAGCAACTGGAGCTTTCATTGGCACTCCGGCATGAAGCATAGACAATGTACCGCCACACACAGATGCCATTGAGGATGATCCGTTCGATTCAAGAATTTCAGACACGACGCGAACTGTATACGGGAAGGCCTCGCGGGATGGAACCATTGGGTCAAGGGATCTGCGGGCAAGATATCCATGACCGATTTCGCGGCGTCCGGTACCAAGTCGCCCTACTTCACCGACTGAGAACGACGGGAAATTGTAATGGAGAATAAAGTGTTCGCGGCGGTCTCCGTCTATGTCGTCATACGCCTGCTCGTCGAAAACTGTGCCGAGAGTTGCTACGGCAAGCGACTGAGTTTCGCCGCGGGTAAACAGGGCTGATCCGTGCGGATAGGGAAGAACACCGATTTCGCAGGTGATCGCACGGATATCTTCAGTTCCGCGGCCATCGACACGAACGCCCTTGTCAAGAATAGCATTTCGAAGGATATGATATTCCATATCGTCGAAATACGCAGTGAACAGTTTTTTCTGCATTTCATCTGCAAGCTGTTCGGAATACTTCTGAGAAAGGTCTGATCGAACTTTGTCGCAGGCAGCGCGACGTTCGAATTTACCCTTGACAAACAATGCTTCGGAGAGAAGCGGATACGCTTCGGCCTTGATGGCTTCCTTGTTCAGCAGTTCGATTTTCAGAGGTGCCAAAGGAAGCTTTTCCTTACCGCACAGAGCCCGCAGATCATCCTGAAGCTTGCACATGATTTTAATAAACTCTTTCGCTTTCTCCAGGGCGCCAAGCATGACTTCTTCAGATACTTCATGAGCGCCGCCTTCAACCATTGTAATGCCTTCTGCAGTTCCGGCTACAACGATTTCCATTTCAGCGGATTCGATCTGTTCAAATGTCGGATTAATGATATATTCATTGTTGATGTAAGCGATGCGAACTGCAGCGACAGGACCGTTGAACGGGATGTCGGAAACTACAACCGCGGCGGAGCTTGCCAACACGGCAAGAATGTCGGGAGGATTGATCATATCTGAGGAAACGCAGGTTGGAACAATCTGAATATCCCTGCCGAATTCTTTTTCGAACAAGGGTCTCATGGGTCGGTCGATAAGACGGGAAACAAGGATTTCCTTATCTTTGGGACGACCTTCCCTCTTGATAAAACCGCCGGGAATTTTACCCGCAGCGTAATACTTTTCGTTGTAGTCCACAGTCAGGGGAACATAATCCAGTCCCTCCTGGCTGCTTGAAGATGCGCATACTGTCGCCAAAACTGCTGAACCGGCATATTGCACATAGATAGCGCCGTTCGCCTGTTTTGCCATTCGACCGGTTTCGAGAACCAGCTCATTATCGCCCAATTTATACGATACTTTGTTAACCATACCATTACCTTCATTGACAAACGTCAACATAAAAAAAAAGTTACCCGTCGAAAAACTGACAGGTAACCCATAATAGAAACGCGTACCTAAAAACGCGTTGAACCGGTCACCTGTTATTTGCGGAGACCAAGTTCCTGGATCAGACTGCGATACGTTTCAAGATCGCGGCGCTGCAGGTATTTAAGCAGGCGTCTGCGCTGACCTACCAGAATAATAAGTCCGCGAGTGCTGTTTTTATCCTTCTTGAATGTCTTGCAATGCTCCGTAAGCTGCAAAATCCTCTCGGTGAGAAGAGCGATCTGTACTTTAGTATTTCCGGTATCTTTTTCATTTCCACCGAATTTAGCGACTACCGCAGCAGTCTTTTCTTTTGTAAGTGCCATACTTACTCCTTATTTATCCTTAACATGATGATAACCTGAACTCGACAGCCTGTACCGAAGAAACGTCCGGCAGTTTTCTTCCGGCAAACGGAAAAATCAGTAACTGTGTTTCTGTAATTTCTGCATTTGCACACAATGCTTGACAAGCATCTGTATGCAAAACGGCTGTATACGTGCCACATTGTGGCAGAATCTGTGTTATTTCGCTCCTGGATGCCTTGAACAGCCTGTCCGTAACAGTCCACTGAGGAGCCATGAAGTCCAGTAAAAATGGATAACCGAGAAGCTTTTCCGCCCGGGTAAAGTCAGCCGACTGAACAGCTTTTCGTATCGCGCTTGAGCTGACACGTACACCGTCTATTTCGACTTGACCGATGGAATCGAAACGAAAACCCTCTCGTTGTGATAATGCGGCAATTTCTGCCACACCGGTATCCAGGCGATGTCCACAGCGAAAATCATGACCAACGGCCAAATATCGCATATGGGCAGTTTTTACCAGAATATCAAAAAATACACCTCCTGACATTTTACCGAAATCACCGGAAAAGTCAATCAGTATAACAAAATGGAAACCATATTCAGCAAATTTCTTGAGCCTGAGGTCTAACGTTGAAACATCACCTGAATAATGATCAGGTTTCTTGAATGCACCTGGTGATTTGGTAAAAGTGACGATCCCCGGAACAAGCTTTTTCGATGTTGCGTTCTGTAAAACAGAATTGAACAGAATTTGATGACCGATGTGAGGACCGTCAAAGCCGCCTACAGTCAATGCCGTTCCCTGCGCTTTGTTCAGAATATGTAAAAAATACGCCTTTGTTTCCGAACTCTCAAGCAAGTCCCATCGTATTACATGCATTGAAGCGATCCTGCAACAAATTCATATCGGTAGGAATTTGCCAGTTTTTGGATAGAACCAGCAAATACTGTGCCGCAAAAAACCATTTTTACCGGATTTTCCGGATATAAAGCTGAAAAGCTTGTAAACCACTCAGTTCGGATATCCTTTCCTGAAGAAAAGGACTGACTGTAGCGGGGATCTAGCAGTATCGAATCGTATCCAAAAACAGAAGCCAGTTCGGGAGTAAATTCAAAGGAATGGGTGCGAATACACGCGGGATCCAGTTTGGCGGGACGTGAACCTGTATTGAACAAGCCTGGAGCACTTGACGAAAACGGAGGCAGTTCATCTGCCCCTGCGGCCTGATCAAGCGTGAAAGGG
>Ga0116148_1001313_pt1 | contig 27652 bp, 18 predicted proteins | sample AD_UKC055_MetaG_FD_89786 | JGI IMG/M metagenome (GOLD analysis project Ga0116148, IMG submission 89786) | Active sludge microbial communities of municipal wastewater-treating anaerobic digesters from USA - AD_UKC055_MetaG | ecosystem: Engineered > Bioreactor > Anaerobic > Digestate | place: USA...
AAACAAAAATATCTTCCGGATGAAGGGCAAACAAGATACCGGTGACAGTAACTGCAACAGGAGTGTCAGAACCGATATCAATTGTGGTACTGAATACCTTGTGAAGCAATGATGTTTGATAGGAATCTGGTGTCCCGGTGCTGTTGTAATACACTGAAGCATTCGTATCGGGCCAGACAAAAACGGTACCAGAACTGGTTGAAAGTACGCATGCAGTAAGTAATCTGGATTTTTGACAAACTTCTGAGAGATCTTGTAAAAATTGATTGCTCAGGAATCCCTCGGTCTGCGCTGAATCAATAATCTGGCGTACTACCCATGAAAAGGTGTTCTCTGCATCGACAGAGCCCGCCTGGTATTTCCTGGAAATAGTAAAAGTAAAAAAGAGTACTGCAGCCGCAAGGCACATCGAAGCACATAGTGCATAAATTGAAATAAACCTGAACTTCATAGTACTTCAGTATATCCTTCTATAAGATCTAAAGCAAGATTTATTACCGTCTGCATTTCGTGCTGTTGATCCCGAGATTTTTCTTTTTTAGTGTACCATGCAAGAAGGGGAAGAAGAGAAGCCGGAAAATCCATTTTGTCATGTTCGCACAAAAGCGCTTTTTTCAGTTCATGTATATAGTTCTGAAGAAAAGAAGAAAAATTGAATCTGTGGAAATCATTGGTAGACCAGCGCGAATCCAAACGGTAACTGCGGCAAGAATCGGCATACCGTCTTAACAGTTCAGTTGTATAGGTTATGGATCCATCTTCCGGAATTCGCGAAACTTCCGATCGAAACAGCAATGTCGTCCAGAAAGTTTCATCTGTAAAAAGTCGATAAGACGAACCGAGCAGTTTTTCGTCAAAATAGGTGCCGCGGGAATATGCTTTCCCCTTGCGATACGCAAAATCCGCACCAATACAATGCACAGACGTAAATCCCATCGAATACGCAGCATCAATTGCAGAAAAAGTCACTGTTCCTGCACCGGAATTAATTCCGGGTAACCCGAGAGTTCTTGCAGCGTATTGAGCAAGCGGATGACTATTAGCCGCAAAAATAACTTTGCACCCTGCGTGCACGGCGTAATCGCCAATTACAGGATTGGCGCACAAATCAAGTATAACAGTTACCGCTGACGACAAGCCGCATGCGATATGCATTGCCGAAACTGATTGAGCATCAATGCTGACCAGATAGTCCGGAAGTATTCCGGAATGAAATAAAACCGGATACGCAGTATCTGTTGAAAAAACAGTTATATTGGCCCGCTGGGCGTGTAGAAGGGGGAGAGCTTCTTCAAGACTGGGTCCGGCTGCAATCACTACTGCCTGTGTATCTGTATCCGGTTCTGGAAAGGCTGATTGGGAAACTGATGCATTTTTCAAATTCCGGACTATGTTTCTGTACCATATTTTACCAAAATGAGCCTGGACAGAATAATCTGCAGAAATACTCTTGAGCGCCTTAGTGATATACGATTCAAGTTTTGGCACCACATCCCTGTAATATTCCTTCCAGGGGCGCAGATAGACCACATGAAAGTCACCATCTATGGAGGGTACATACAAGTGAGCCAGCCAGTCAGGATTACTGCAATCACGTATTGTGAGTACGGTGACCCGTGAGTTTCCAAGAATAAACGAAAGATCAATGAGTGTGCATACGCTATAATAATCCGAAAGAGTGTTCTCGAAAATAATGCAATTCGATTGAGGATGCTGCCGTAAAAACAATTCGATATGGAATCCTGCACCAATTCCTGCAAAAAAAACAAATGCCTTGTCTGCAATTTCAGAAATCTGTAAGGCAGCTTCTTTATCCGGATTATAAAGAGAATTTGTCGGAAACCCGTTTGCCAAGATCGGTATTTTCAATCCGTTTTTCGATACTGTATAACCGGTATAGGCAGTTCCGGCAGGCTGTTTTAACAATTCATCCGCTAGCCTGGAATTCCTATTCTGCAAAGCTGCAATATTTTTGTGCAACACATCAGAATCAATCATATAACAGTCTGTTCTTTATCCTGTTCGTACAGGATTCAGCTTTCCTGATAAGCGCATCGCGAATATGGGCTGCAGAACTGGTATCTGTTTTCATTCTGTTCGTACGAACAAACCTGAGATATTCGCTATAACCTGCCATAGATACAATTTCCATTTCAACTGATGATGAAGCAATAACAGATTTCTCAGCCAAAAAAATATCATCAAGAACACGCTTCTCAAGCTTCGTAATCCATTCCAACAAAAGGTGTTTCCGTTCCGAAAACGAAAGACACTGGATCGGTCGGGCAAAAACACCAGATGTATCGAGATACGATGTAGAGGAATCTGCAAGTTCAGAAGCTCTCTCTATGGTACATGATGAGATTCCTGGAATAGGTCTTTCAACAGGTTTAATCTGAAAAAAACGCGATTTAAAACTGGAATTCTGTCTGGCAAACCAGTTTCTGTAGATCTCCATGGATGAACTGAACAAATTTCGCTGGACTAACTGACTACACAGAGGCTGTATTCTGGTACTGGTTTCATCTAACCCGGTTAGAGACGGGTGTGGTCTGGCATGTGTAAAAGCCTTTGTTGCAGATAAATCCAAACCGGAGATAAATACCGCGGTATCTGTATGTGCTAATGCAAACAAGGCTGCAGTTCCAGATACAGACCCGTTCCGTACAGCTGAAATTCCAGTATACCCAAGCAGACCCAGTATTTCTTTTTCGACTACACTTCCATAATCCAGAAAAACAACCTGATTGGTTTTCAGTATTTGTCTTGGAAGACAAGCTTCAAGAGGCAGGGCAACCGGTATATGCCAGGGAAAATTCCTAAAATGCTGAGTAACCCAGTACCCAGCATCAGTTACCATACACAGATCCGGTACAACATTGTTCTGGAGCACACATGCATTCGATGATGAAACACTGAGCATAAAGAACTTCTCTGCAACAAGGGGAAACAGGGATTCCAGCGAGGGGCCTGCTGCAGTGATCAACGTTGGTTTATCCGGAAGTGAAATTTGGACTGGACGATCAGCATATAGCGCATTGCGAAAAGTATTATACAGCCAGACAGGTCCGAATGCCTGGCGGGTGGAAATAACACTGGATTGTAACTTCAGAAAATCTTTTATTGAATCCCAAATTGTGATTGACATTTCTGCCCAAACCAAATCGGAGGGTTTCCATGACCAAAATACTGTGTCTTGAATATCATCTTCTGAAATAATTGTGTACAAGAATGATACTATATTGATTCCTGTATTTGGCCGCCAAACAAAGTCCCATAGAGCATCGGTATCTATAAAATGATCTGCAGTATATCGAATTGCAACAAGTCGTACATCCGGAAAGCGTTGTCGTAATATAGGGACTAGCCATGATTCGCCCGGCTCCGTGACAACAAGGTACACCGGGTGCAGATCGTCGTGCGCGTTCGCATCGACAAATCTCTGTGCTTCGAGCACCGGATTATAGATTGAGTGTAGTCGATGTGTAAATTGAGCAGGCATTATCGTTCCCCGAGGATCAAATTCTTGAACTCAGTGTCTGAAGAATTGCTCGTATCGATAAACGTGCACAATATTCTGGAAACTCGATGTGTGCCAAATAAACCGTTAAGGCTTTCAGTCAAAAGCAGTTTGTATATTTCTGTATCTATAGGTTGTGAGGAAAACAACGCGATCCTGATATCGTGAGCTGAAACTTGGTACATAATATTCGACGCCCCAACTTTTCGATACACGTGATGCAGTATCGCAGAATGCAAGGTTTGCAAGGTAAAATCCAAATTAAGTTGCTGCTCATCAGGAAACAATTCCGATAAATCAAGTTTTAGAAGTGTTTTCTTCATACCAGCAGTAAATGCGCCAGAAATTTTTGATGCTATTGCATCATTTGTTTGATTGATATCGCAACTATTAGCCATAAGACGCAGTACTTCTGTGCAACAGCTGATTTGCTCCGATATTCTTAAAATTGATCTCCCTGAAAAATCAGTAATATACTCTGAGCGGTTATCATCAAGCTTTGAAGAAGCGCACAGAATATACAGAGGGAGCGGACCGGAAACAGACAGACTTACAGTATAAATAGAATCAAGACTGGACCATTCATGGGAAGAAAAGAGCTGTGAAAAATATTCTTTTCTTGCTCCGGAAAAACTTTTAACGCCCGTATTGTCTGGAAAGACTGCCGAGATTGACGATTTATTGAGGATAAATCGTCTGGCAGTTGTTAAGTCGAAACCGGTTACCGCAATAGGCACAATATAGTCTGTATGCGCAGTTAACAGCAGCCCCCGAGAAAAACCGTTACCCGTACAAAATCCGGAAAACCCGGAACATACACGATCATATTCCGATGATGCAATTATTTTCTGAAGAAGACCGACTGATCTTGAAACCGAACTACCGGGATCTTTGTTACGGTCCACTTCCAAGAAATCAGCATGGTGCATCAACCCCATAATCAGGATATCCCGAGCTCTCCAAAGAGTTTTTTATACACTTCAAAATGTTCAGACCGGGCAAACTCTTCAATTTTTTCTTCCGGGAGGCTTTCAAGAAGTTGATCCATATATGAGAGAACCGATTTAATCTCTTCTTTTAGGTCTTTGGGAATCGAATCAACTCCGGTGACAGTAACAGGTTCTGAATCAACTGTGTCAGCAGAGATTTCTTCTACTGGTGAAAAGGTATCAGGCTCCAGACTCATATCATCAGATAATTCATCAGTAGGGGACTCGGGAATATCATGATTAACAACGATATCTCCATTCAAGGATTCCGTCACAATATCATGTGCTGTGAACATTGATTCAGATGCAATTCCGTCATCGAGAATATTAAAACCGGAAAGATCAGATTCTTCAGCAGGTACAGGAATCTCTTGCACTGCGGGGAATGAATTGTCCAAATCGGAAAGATCAAGATTGAACTCGTCCAATGCCGGTTCTTCGAGTTTCTCGTCAGCAAAATCGATAATTTCCAGATCAGGTTCATGAATTGAAATATCTTCCACTACAGAATCGTCAGTTTCGGTTCCTTCAAGATAGCTTGTATCTTCTTCAAGGCTATTCACATGAGAAACTTCAACATCAAACGGAGATGTTGCATCTTGACTATCAAGAAAGTTTTCCGGAAGAGTTTCCGGAATATCAGTTTCATTGTCAAAATCAATACGCTCATCTTCTGTCTCAATCTCGTTGAGAGTGGAGGACAATCCAGCCAATTCCTCAGAAATCTCGTCCGAAAAAATCTCGTCAGAAGAATCGGTTTCCGTATCGGACAATCCATCGCTATCCGGTTCAATATCAAGAATTGCAGTCGAATCAGCAAGAACTTCTGAATCGGATATCTGGTTTTCGATGACAGAATCTTCACTTTTTTCTTCAGTAAAATCAGCGGTTATCAATATGTTATTCAGTTCGTCTCCTGTCAAAGCAATAGCTTCATCAGGATCGTCATCAGTGAAAAACCCGGTGCTTTCATGTTGAATTTCAGTATTTTGATCTTCAAGAAAACTCTGAACAGAACCACCTGATTTAAAAACCGCAAGTTCATTTTTTAATGTCGAAATTTCTTCTTTTATTGAAGATAATTCATCGGCAATTCGCATGAGTAATTCTGTAGACTTATCATTTGTAATCACAGTTGCATCTCCTGTTTCCGGAGTAAAATCATTCAATTCATTTTCGACAGCACTAATATCATCAAATTCCAGAGACACGCTTTCCCCCATCAGGCTTGATTCAGACAACCCGGAATCCTGGTGTATATCTGTCATATTGTAATCCTTCTCAACAGGAATATCAAGAAATTCTTCTGGCGTAGAAGAATCCATTTCTGCGACCGGGTCGGCCGGTTCGATTACGATTGGTGTCTCGACGAGCTCAGTATTTTTTTTTTCGGTACTGATTTGTTCGCTTGAATCCCACAACGAAATATTGATTTCCTCATCGCCTGATGAAGATTCGGGAACCGGAGCAGCAACCGGAGAGGAGCCATCATCTTCGGTCACGGACAGATCATACATGGGTTTTATAGTGACGTCATCCGTTGAATTCCCTTGTATTGATTGCGGTTTTACATCAAGACTGGATAAAAATTCATCAAACTCCGATGCAGACTCCAAACTTGTTTCTGATTGTTTTTGAGACGCATTGTTATCATCTGTTTCAAATGTAAGAATGTCAGTTTCATAATCGGATGGATCGAACGATATGGTGCTTTCATCATTCAAGAACTCCGGAGCAGTTTCATCAATTAATTCGACACCGAATTCAAGAGAAGAGAATTCTGATTCTGTAACGGCTGAACCGGTTGCCTTGATTCTTTGAGTGTCTTCAATAAATTGTTCATCAAATTCCAAATCTAGATCTACAGGCTGAACATCATCAAACAGCTTAACGTGTTCGTCCGGAGAAGCTCCGCCGGTTTCGTTAAATGTAGTGATAAAGGAATCGAGATCAAAATCACCGCTGTCGCCTGTATTAGCGATATGCATTTCACTTTTGGGCGAATTGCTATCGGAGTTGAGGTCATCCAGAAAACTGCTGAAATCTTCGTCGGATGGCAAAGACTGTGAATCCATTTCTGATAGGTCAATATCAGTAAATTCATCCTGATCGATCTGTATTTCATCTGTTTCAGGACTATTTTCATACATATCCGACTCTATTCTCTGACTGGAATTGTGTACAGATACTTCTTCCGGGTTAAATTCTTCGAACACAATTTCAACATCAGAAAGAGAAGGTGATGAATCGACAGAGGGATCTGCTGTTTTAGGAAAATCTGCTGAGGCATTGTTATCATCCGAGGAATCAGTGAAAAACTCATCAAAATCGACTGAATTGTACTCTGGAACTTCGGCCGCCGGGAGAATTTCAGGCAATTCAGTACTTTTATCTTCGGAATTGCTATCTGCGGAAACAAGGACTGCAGAATTGCTGTCTGCGGAAACAGGCGTCATTTCCTCAAAAACAATTTCGTCCTGCTCTCTGTCTACTAGAGACACTGACGGAGCATCTATTATTTTCTCTTCTACAAAATCATCAGTTATATCAGAGATTTCTGTTACGGAGAAAGAATCAGGATCGATAATCGAAAAATCATTGATATCTGGAAGAGTATCTGGAACATCCTCTCCAAAATTCGGAAAATCCTCAGAGTTATGAACCTCGTTTTCAACGTCAGAAGTTTCAGAGGTTTCTAAATCAGTTATCGATTGTTTTTGGTCAGGCACTTCGGAAGCCGATCCAACATCACGAGGTTCTTTTTTGACACAAATTCCGAACAAATCCAGTGAAACAGATTCATCTGGAAAATCGACAGGAAAAGCCGTGTCATTTATTTCGTTGTTATCATATTCAGATGTCATCACACACTCCCGAAATACTTAATCACACTTTTCCTTTATCGGCAGATTCAGCAGATAAATTTAACTCTATCTTACACAGAACCTCCTGTCAATAAAATTCAAGATTGGCAGAAAAAGTCCGTTAATCTAATTACAATGAAAAGAATTGCCATTTTGATCCCTGTTTTCATCGGATCATGTATTTATAGTCTTCTATCCATATCAGTTGGCCCCAAGGGCATTTGGGCAATGAATCAATTAATCAATGAAGAAATAAGGATCAATAAAAACCTTGATGAACTGAATGAAATTAATATCAACCTTAACGAGCAGGTTGCCAACTTATCAGCTAATATTGATACAATAACTATTTACGCTCATGAATTAGGATATATCAGTGAAGGGGAACGGCTGATTAAACTAGCCGGCTTCTCCGGTGGAATCAGCCGATTTTATCAGCCCGGCTCGGCAGTCGCCATAAAAAGGCCGGAGTTTATTCCAGACTGGACATGCAAACTCATAAGCTTTTTGTGTGCATTATGCTCCTTATTTCTATATCTTGTAATATTTTATAGAAAAAAAAATGAGCGAGATTCTTATAAAACCCGGAACGTATTGAAAAAGCAGCCATAGAAGTGCTGCCAGTCAGTCTATTCTTTGTACCACTGAACTTCCAGAACTTCAGATTCCATTTTCAGGATATTCTTCCCATCATGCTGTATGCGTACAGTTTTTTTTGTGCCTGACAATACCCTGGAATCAGCTGCTTTGCGAAAACGCCATTCTAGCGGAGGAGAGATTACTGCTGCCTGTTTGGCAACGAGTTCTGGAAGATCTGTAAATTGGCGAGAGGTTACCGCACCTTTCTGCCGTATGATTAAATCTCCACCGGACAAAAATAAATCCAGTGAAATCGATATGCCGCTAGTCAATACAGCAACTGCACGGCCGCCCCTTAAAATCATAATTTTCTCGATTCCTGCCTCGCCATACCAGTTTCCGGCGAGATCGTCCAGAGTAGAGACTGGTACCAGAGTAATGAGCGGAGATGCTGTTTCGGAAGGAGGAGGCAGAGGCTTTGCTGATGCCGATTCCTGCAATACAGAGGGGTGCACACTGCTCAAATCAAACAAATCTTTCACTAACGCCCGGGATTCCAGTAAAATTCTGTTTGAATTTTCATACACCTTCGAAATGGTTCTAGTTACAAAATCAGATCCTCCGCGAAGAACCAGTTCCAGTTCAACTCCTTCAGGAACGGATTCCAGTGTTCCATAGAAAACATAGTCAGTGTTTCCAGTCCTGTCAGTAAATCCAGGAGGAGTTTCAGATCTCATATCAATAAGTTTCCAGGAACGTTCATCTTTAAGAAATGAAAAGATCAGATCAGTAATTGTTCGTTGCAATTGATCATTTTGCGTATCCGAGACCACAGAATAAACCGCTACTGTTGGAATAACAGATGCATTGATCTGAAACATAGCGAAACTTTGCAAAAAGACGACTAGGAAAAGAAAAAGTAATCTGTTTTTAGTACATAAAACAGTATTAACCGTCATTTTTTGACCGGAATTCCCTTTGAATATCTCGTTTTACATCCTTATCCCGAATCTCTGAACGTTTATCATACGCTTTTTTCCCTTTACAGATTCCAAGCTGAATTTTTATCAAACTATCCTTCAGATACACATTCAGAGGGATTAGGGTAAAGCCTTTTTCGTCAACTTTCCGAATGAGCCGTTTGATTTCATCACGATGCAGTAAAAGCTTTTTTGGTCTATCGGGATCATGGTTAAAGATGGATGAATACACATACGGAGTGATGTGAAAATTCTGCATCCAGACTTCCCCATTCTTGATTTCCGCAAAAGCGTCAGGATATGAGACATTTCCAGCTCGAACAGATTTTACCTCAGTGCCTTCAAGGACAATACCACATTCTATCGAATCCTCGACGGTATAATTGAACCGGGCTTTCCGGTTCTGGGCTAGTATTTTGACTGACGTTTGACTCATATCTTTACGATTATATGTGGTTGACAACTGGCTTGTCAACGAGAGTAGTTCATGCTAGTGTTATTACACAACGTTACATCAAAGAGGGTTTACGCATGCCTGCAAAATGGCACAAATATTCATATTCAGCACAACGAACCGAACGTCGTTTTATGTTGTTTCTTCTCATTCTACTGCTCTGCTTGTTAACACTTTTTTCGGTACTTTCCAAATATGGTTACAGAACCTACCTTGTTTCTTCCCGAACCATGGAACCGTCATTACTTCCGGGAGAATGTGTGGTAATAACACCACTTATCAGTTTGAATCCTTCACAGCCTTCAAGAAAAAACTCTTTTTTCACCCCGGTAAGAGGCGATCTGGTTCTTCTCAATCCGGTATATCAGAATGAGTCGCCTTTTTATCTCAGATTCATCAATTCACTGGTTTCGTTTCTTACACTCCAAAAAGCGCGGCCTTTTGACAAGCAGGACTCGTGGGGTGAAAATCCACAGATACGGAGAGCAATCGGATTTCCCGGTGACTCGATTTATATCGAAGACTTTATCGTTCATATCAAACCCTCGGGATCTGAACATTTTCTTACCGAATTTGAACTCGCTGAACAGGATTATGATCTAAAAATTAACGATTTACCAGAAAACTGGAAGACTTCATTACCGTTTTCTGGTTACTTACCCCTGACTGTTTTAGCTTCCGATGAGTATTTTTTAATGACCGATAACAGATTGAACGGCAGCGATTCAAGAGTATGGGGACCTATTAAAAAAGATAATATTGGCGGGAAAGTAATCTTCCGGTATTGGCCATTCAGCCATTTTGGAACTATGTAACTGCATGTGTACAGCTTCCTTATATATTCATATTCCCTTTTGTACCAGAAAATGTACTTATTGCGATTTTTTTTCAGTTCCTTCACCGAACAATCTGGAGTCTTCGCTGTTACCAGGCTTCATAGCATCAATTTCAGACGAACTGGACAGCAGATTTTCTGTATTTAATATTCAAAACGTGAAGTCCCTGTATATTGGAGGAGGAACACCCAGTCTGCTGTCGGCCGATACTATAGAAAAGTTGGCACAAGCTATCCGGACGCACATACCATCCGGCATAAGTTCGGACATTGAGTGGACAATCGAAGCAAACCCGGAAGATCTGTCTCCAGGGTGGCTGGATGCCTGTGCCCGGTCAGGAATTAACAGAATATCTACAGGTATTCAAACCCTCAGTGTACAGAGTTTTGATGCGATCGGCAGAAGGGGCAGTGTTCAGCAGAATCTAAAAGCTCTTGAACTCCTTTCACAGTATTGGCAAAAGCCGTATTCTGTCGATCTTATTTCAGGGCTGCCGTTTCAGACGCAAAAAACACTGTTATCCGACATCAGTACTGTATCTTCGTATTCTCCGCATCATATATCCTTATATGCATTAACCCTGGAGCAGGGGACACAGATGGCTCAGCAGGTTTTATCAGGAGCCATAGAAATTCCGAAAGACGAAGATGCGGACCTGTTATGGATTAACGGTCGAGATCGTCTTGAAGATACTGGATACATGCAATATGAAGTATCAAATTTTTCAAAACCAGGTTATGAATGCGTGCATAATATGACCTACTGGAACCTTGAATCCTATATTGGCATTGGTCCTGGTGCGACCGGCAGTATAACTCGTGAAGATACTGCGACGAGATATACCAATACCTGTGATATCGAAGAATGGATGCATAATCCGGGATCAACCGAGTCTGAAACAATAGACCGAAATTCCTTCATGCTTGAAAACTTGATGATGGGGTTCAGAAAAAAACAAGGCTTATCTCTTACTGAATTCAAAAAAAGATTCAGCTGCGACCTGGAAAGTATAATTCCCCGAACCTTGGCAAAATGGACAGAAAGCGGACATGCCCACATTGAACAAGATTCAGTAATGCTTACTCGAGATGGACTGTTGCTGCTCAACAAGTTTCTCTCAGATTGCCTTTCTGAACTGGATTGAACTGTACCTGTTCGACTCAATCGAAAAACGAATTGAGCTTTCGGTAGAGATTGCCAATTAATTCTTTTTGGTGGGGCTCCAACGTTTCAGGTGATTCGTCAATCATCGATTCCAGACTGGATATGGTTTCGTTCAAGGCAGTATGGAAACCACGCGATGGTTTAAACCAGTATTGACCTTTTCCATCGGTAAACAAGGCAATAAAACCCAAGTCCTTGCTCTTTTGCTTGGCAATGGTAATCTTGAACAGAAAGCGTAAATAGCCGATCAAGGCATCGGGAGCTTCAGAAAAAACAAAAGTTGCTTTTCTTGGCCACTGATTCTCGTCAGCGAGATCCAAACCGAAAGTGAACGCAATCCGAAAAATCAACTCCATTTTTTCACCAGCAAGCAGCTCATGCTTACCGATAATAATTTTACCGCGCAAACCTGAAATCTGCTTGATATAGCTTTCGGAACGTTCTATCGACTTCAGGGCTTTCAGGAAATCATCCTTGGGCAGTATCAATTCCTTTTTGCCTTTAATTCTGGTCACTGTAAAATATTCACCGCCAAGAGCTATCTTATCCTCAAAATCTGCCGGTTGACCTTTTCCTTTCTGTAGAACAGCCCTCGCGGACGCATTCTCCTTTTTCTGATTACCCTTTCCTCCCTGTTTGAGCAGTTTTCCGGGTAATTCTGGATCAATTTTCTCAAGAATTTTTCTGGTCAGGGGCGAAACAGACATTGCGTACATCCGGGAGGTTTTGACTATTTCTCCTGCAACTATAAATTGGGGAGACTCACGGTACATGCACGATCCGGGGTGAATTTGTATCCAGTCCGCAGTAAGACTCCTGAACGAATCCTTGCCGTCTTTTACGCACACAAACTGGATCATGCCCGTTGCTATGGCAGCAAGATAATCATCGGTTTTGCCGCCTGACAACACTGGAATTCCAATATCAGAAACAATCATTTCTAATTGATCTTTTATGTTTGCAATCTCTGCCATTACACGTTCATCAAGATAGCTTATTGCACAGAATTTTGTTTTGTCCTTCGCCATCTTGTACATTCTGAATATACGCAAAAACGAAACAAAGTCGCCGGATTCATCTCTAAATCCATGATGCGCTTTTCTGGCTTCAAGTTCCTTCCCGGGAGGCAGAATGAAAGGAGATTGGGCGGACAGGAAAGCCGTCGCTACGAGAACTTCATCAAGAACGTCTGGATACTTTTGAACTGCTTCGACAATGATTCTTGATTGTCGTGGGGGGAGCGGAAACATGCACATAAGCTCCCCGGTTCTCGAAAGCATTCGCTCCGGTGTCAACGCACCAAGCAGATTGAGTGTATCGATTGCGCCCAGCAATCCATCGCGGGATGGGGAAGAAATAAAGTCAAATTGTTCAAATTCCGCAATACCCAGTTCTGCCATCCGGAGGACAACCTCCGAAAGATCCGTGCGGTATATTTCTTCGGTAGTATACATTTGACGCGATTCAAAATCGGATCGTTCAAACAGACGATAACATGAGCCTTCACGGGTTCGGCCTGCACGGCCTTTGCGCTGATTGCAAGACGCTTTTGAGACAGGAACCTCAACCAAGCTCGAAGTGAATGTGTGCGGATTATAGAAATTTAGCTTAGCCAAACCGGAATCGATCACCGAAGTAATGCCGTCAATCGTTACTGACGTTTCGGCGATATTCGTGGAAATTACCATCTTTTTTTTACCGAAAGGAGGAAGATTGAATACCCGTTCCTGTTCTTCCTTGCTCAATCGCCCATATAAAGGAAGAATATAGAGCTTCTTGAACCAGGACTCCATACGGAGCCGATCGATACAATTCTTGATAGCCCGTTCTCCGGGAAGGAAAACCAGTATATCACCAGAACGCCCATCAGATAAAATACGGCCGGTTATCGAAGCGATCTTGTCAAGCATCGCTTCTTCAGCTGCCAGACTTCCTCCGGATGCGGGGATAAGCGGGGGATCGTACACAACGGTCACCGGATAGGTGATAGCATCGATCTTGACTACCGGAGCGTCATCAAAGTATGCAGAAAAAAGTTCTGTGTTGATAGTAGCAGAAGAAACAATTATCTTGAAATCGTGGCGCTCGGACAATACACGTTTGAGCAGTCCCAGAATAAAATCAATATTCAAACTGCGTTCATGAGCTTCGTCCACAATCAACAATGAATACTTGCTCAACCAGGGATCAAGTTTCATTTCCTGAAGCAGGATACCATCAGTCATAATCTTGATACGGGTCGAGGCATCAGTCTTGTCCTCGAACCGCATTTTATAGCCAACAAGTCCAGGCATGGGCTTGCCGAGTTGTCGTGAAATAAAATCGCTTACAGACAACGCCGCGATGCGACGTGGCTGTGTTACCCCGAGCATACCACTTGCGGTATATCCAGCCTCATGCAGAATGATGGGAAGCTGTGTAGTTTTTCCGGATCCGGTAGGACTTTCAACAACGATAACCTGATTATGCTCAAGCATATCGAGGATACGCTGTTTTTGCTGATATACTGGTAACTCATGCGGTTTCATTATTCAAGTATAACCGGAACATCGATTGAGGGCAATAAAGGGAGATAGGACTGCAATAAATCAAACCGTTTTCTGTAATACGTTACCCATGGAGCTGAAAGATCAGAAAAAAAGCGTTCATTGAACAATCGTACAACTGGAGCGCCGTATCGTGGGTCTGTGTAATTTGTTACAGGAATGGGCACGACCTCTATTTTGGAATATCCTGTAGAGTTTTTTAATCTGCTTAAGGTAACCTGCAACAATACCCCGTCGCCGGTATATTCCCGTATTCCGCCCGGATTGCTCAGTTCAGGGCGATACCTCTGACCGGAAATAAAGTTCCCTAAAGAATACATGAAAAGAACAGGAGCTCCTTGAGCTTTTCTTGCTTCTGCAGAAAGCGTCCATGATTGAAGCACATGAGGATGATGAGCCCAGATAATATCGACTCCGGAAGCAGCAATTTGGTCAAACCATTCAATTTTTTCCGGACTGACTTCTGTAACATATTCCGGTTCCAGGGTGTGCAGGGAAACTATAAAAACATCACAGGGATGTTCGTTCCGAAAAGATTCCAGTTTTTTTAGAAATTTTTCTCGTGATCGAGCGTCTGGTGCCAGATAGTTAATTTTTCCCGCTCGGGAAGGTGGAAAATTTAAAATTTCAGTAACCGCTACAAACAGGATTGTCCAGCCATTCTTGTTGATGATAACTGGTTGTATCTCTTGCCCATGATTGTCCTTTAGGCCCGAAAAATAGATAGCATCAATTGATCTGAATGAGCTTAACGTTTCTGCGATTCCTGAATCACCCTGATCCCAGGAATGATTATTGGCAAGTGAAAAAACATCAAAACCAGCATCAACAGCAGCTTTTACATACGGTAGGTGTACATTAAAACAAGGATATGTAGACATCGATACAGAGGGAGCAACAGGAGTTTCAAAATTTGTAAACGAAAGGTCATCTGCCTGCAACAGAAATCTGACATCGTCATAGATCCTGTTATAATCTTTCATCTTATAATTGACCGTATGAGCCATTAAATCACCGGTAAAGGTAAGATTCAACGTTTCAAATTCTTCCGGTATTGGTAGCTCTGCGGCCAGAGCCACGGTTTCGCGATCCTGAAGAATCATCCCGTTATCCGGCAAGTCCTCTGGAGTATCGGATTCTGTTCCTGGAGAGCTTGAACACGACAGGATAACAAAAAACGGGAGTACCAGGAAAAGATTTACACGATACTTGTAAAAAAACACAATGACAGATTATACATTGACACAGCAGAATACTCAAGTTACACTTTTTTGAATAGCAACTGGATATATCTGGAGGAGAAACAGGTTTTATGGCAAAGAACAAGTATGTATATTTTTTTGGCAATCGGGAAGCCGAAGGCGACGGGATGATGAAAGAGCTCCTTGGAGGGAAGGGTGCCGGTTTGGCTGAAATGACCAAAATAGGTTTACCTGTTCCCGCAGGGTTCACAATTACGACAGAAGTGTGCGATCTGTATTATAAAAATGGAAAAAAATATCCTGCCGGCCTAGAAGAAGAAGTTGCCAGGCATGTAAAAAAACTGGAAAAAATCACCGGAAAAAAACTCGGCGATCCAGCTGATCCCCTCCTTGTATCCGTTCGTTCAGGAGCTCCGGTGTCCATGCCGGGAATGATGGAAACAATATTAAACCTCGGACTGACCGATGCCTCTGTAGAAGGCCTTGCACAAAAGACAGGAAACAGGAGATTCGCACTCGACGCATACAGACGTTTTATTATGATGTATGGTTCAACAGCGATGGGAATCAGCCGCGAGAAGTTTGACAGCGCCTTTGATACGATCAAGCAAACGCTAACCAGAAAGCGGCTGTCCGTAAAATCAGAAGTCAAGATTGCCGATACTGACGTAAATGAAGATGAGTTATTCACCCTGATCAAGGAATTTAAATCGATCTACAAAAAAGAAATCAAGAAAGAATTTCCCCAGGATCCGGTTGAACAATTGTGGGGAGCGACTGGAGCAGTATTCAATTCCTGGATGGCAGAGAAAGCAGTTACCTACAGGAAAGTCGAAAATCTTGTCGGCGTGAAGGGGACTGCAGTCAACATCGTGCAGATGGTCTTTGGAAACAAAGGGAGCAGCTCTGGTACAGGAGTCTGCTTTACCAGAGACCCGAATACAGGAAACAATGTTTTCTACGGAGACTACCTGGTAAATGCACAGGGAGAAGATGTTGTTGCCGGAATACGAACACCGATCAAACTTTCAGATTTTGAAAAAAAGGATCCGAAAGCATACAAACAACTGTGCGCAGTCCGAAAAACACTTGAAAAACATTACAAGGATATGCAAGATCTGGAGTTTACCGTCGAAGAAGGTACTCTATATATGCTTCAATGCCGCTCCGGAAAACGTTCTCCCGCAGCTGCATTCAAGATTGCGGTCGATCTTGTTGAAGAAAAACTGATAACCAAACAGACCGCAATCTCGCGCATTAAAAGCAGCGATATTGAAGGCATCTTTTATCCTGCAATCGACAAGACTGAAACGCAACAACTCAAGCAGTCTTTCATTGTCCAGGGTATTGACGCTGTCCCGGGCGCTGCATGCGGCAGAGTGTGCTTCTCGGCGGAAAAAGCCGAAGAACTTGCCGAACGAAATGAGAAAGTTATTCTCGTCCGCAAGGAAACAAGTCCTGAAGACGTCGGTGGCATGCATGCCGCACAAGGCATTCTGACGGCGACAGGTGGCAAGACGAGCCATGCAGCCGTTGTTGCCCGAGGTTGGGGAAAGTGTTGTATTGTCGGATGTGAACAGCTGGAAATTGACTACCAGAAAAAAATGTTTACCGCCAATGGAATAACCATAAAGGAGGGTGAGTATATCACTCTCGATGGAACAAGCGGATCGGTCTATGCTGGCGAATTAAAACTCGTTCCTCCAAAACTTCCGGCCTCGTACCATACTCTCATGAATTGGGTTGATGAAACCCGTAAAATAAAGATCAGAACGAATGCCGACACTCCTTACGATGCACTGAATGCACGAAAACTGGGCGCAGAAGGGATCGGACTGTGCAGGACAGAGCATATGTTCTTCGATTCAGAAGAGCGCATTCTTGCAATCAGACAAATGATAATTGCTCAGGATGCGGAAGCTCGCAAAAAAGCATTAGCTAAATGCCTGCCGTTTCAGACCTCGGATTTTGAAGGAATCTTCAAGGCTATGGATGGTCTTGGCGTAACAATTCGCTTGATTGATCCGCCATTGCACGAGTTTGTTCCCCACGATGAGGTTGGTCAAAAAGCGTTAGCTGCTGCACTCAACGTCAGTTATGAGACTGTAAAACATCGCGTTGATAAACTGCATGAAGCTAATCCGATGCTGGGTCATCGTGGCTGCCGCCTTGCAATCACGTATCCGGATATTCTTGAGATGCAGGTAACTGCTATCATGACTGCTGCATGCAAGATGGCAAAAAAAGGATATACAGTGCTTCCGGAGATTATGATTCCTCTTGTCATAGATGCGAAAGAATTCGGAATGCTTGAAGAGCTGACAAGGAATACCGCGGATTCGATAATCAAGAAAACAGGAGTTTCGGTCAAATATATGGTCGGAACAATGATAGAAACACCTCGTGCGGCTCTTCTTGCCGACCAAATTGCGGCCAGGGCAGAGTTTTTCTCGTTCGGGACAAACGATCTAACCCAGATGACATTGGGTATGAGTCGCGACGACTCGGGGAAATTCCTTCCGGATTATGTCGATGAACATAAAGCCGGTGTATTCAAGAGCGATCCATTCCAGAGCATAGATCAAGACGGGGTAGGGTTGCTGGTAGTTGAAGGAATCACAAAAGGAAGATCGGTAAAACCGAATCTGAAGATTGGTATTTGCGGAGAACACGGTGGAGATCTGCAGTCTGTAAAGTTTTTCTGCAAGGCAGGAATGGATTATGTTTCGGCGTCGCCTTTCCGTGTACCGATCGCTCGGCTTGCAGCGGCACAGGCTGCTATAGAAACAAGTCTGGCAAACAAAACAGGAACAACGTCTAAAAAAACGGTAGCAGGAAAAACTGCCCCAAAAAAAACGTCAACTGTTTCGGCATCATCGGATGCAAAGAAAAAGCGGGTTTCTACAAAAACGACTGCATCAAATGCAGGAACAAAAAAGTCTACCGGAAAGTAATGTCTGGATAAAGGAAACCTTTAAAACCAGAATTTACGGTCGATTCAGGCATATTCCATCTCGGGATATGCCTTTTTTGTATAGTAATTCACTCCTGAAATTGTGTATAGTAATAACAATACAGAGTGTTTACAAAAGGAGTCACAATGAAAAAGATATATAACGTTATTGCGGTTATATTTTTTGCGCAGTGTATCGTTTTCGCAGGAGGCAAAAAAGAATCTGCGCTATCTGATTCCCGTTCGCAAACAGATTCTGCTCCCCGAGCTGAAAAAATCAGAGCTGGCGCCTTAGTCGGTCCATCAGGATTAGGAATGGCGTATATGTTTGCACATGTTCCTTCGATCGGTAATACTTCGGTAGAATATGAAGCATGTGCTTCAGTCGATGTCCTGCTTCCGAAACTCATCAATGGTGATTTGGATGTCGGTATATTACCACCGAATGTAGCTGCAAAACTGTACAATTCCAATCCGGAATCTATTGTTGCCTTGGCAACCGTTGGAAGAAGCATGCTCGCCCTTATTACAAGCGATCCTGCTATACACACATTGTCTGACCTTGTTGGTCATACAGTATCAGTTGCTGGACAGGGTTCGACACCTGATTACGTATTCCAAACTCTGTTAGCATCTGAAGGTATTGTGAATCAAGTTACACTGGATTATTCCATCCCGACACCGGAAATTGCGGCAGCGGTGATTAGCGGAAAAATCAAATACGCGCTTGTTCCAGAGCCTTTTGCAACTGTCGCGGTGATCAATCGCAGCAATTCATCACAACCGGTCAAAAGAGCCATCTTGATGAAAGAACTTTGGACTGCCAATGGGTTTGGCAACGATTTTCCGATGACGCTGGTTGTTGCACGCACAGAGTTTGCCCGGAAATATCCTGAATCTCTGGCTCAATTTCTTGAAAGCTATGAAAAATCTATTTTATGGACCGTAAGCAACCCCGATGAAGCAGGTCCAATTGTTGAAGCTGCTAATCTTGGGCTTAAAGCTGCAATCGCAACTAAAGCCATTCCGTTCTGTAATTTTGTGTATATCAACGCCATTGATAACCGTTCTGAAATAGAAAACTTACTGACTGTATTTCTAAAGTTTGCGCCAATAGCCATTGGCGGTAAACTACCTGGAGAAGGTTTTTACTGGAAATGACAAAAAAGGATGTAGCAGCAGGATTAAGTTCCACGATCCTCCTTGTTTTTCTTTGGAGGATTGCTGCTGAATCGATTAATTCGCCCTTTATTTTACCTGATCCGGTGTCTGTTGTGTACGATTTTTTTATTATTCTTCGGGATACTCTCTTTATAAAAAATATTGTAGCTACATGCACAAGAGGCGTGGCTGCTTTCGGTATTTCATTTATTCTGTCAGCCATGTTAGGAATCATGTCAGGAATTTCGAAAACCATAGCTTCAGCAATTTCTCCCTGGATGACACTGATCAAATCGACACCGGTTGTATCATTTATTCTGATCGCCCTGCTGTGGTTTGGATCTTCAATTGTTCCAATTTTTGTATCTGTCTTGATGACACTTCCGGTCATGACAGAGGCAATAGCACAAGGGGTGAGAAGTACCGACACCAAACTGCTAGAAATGTCTTATGTGTATCAATTCTCCAGTTTCAAACGCTTACTATACATTCGGATTCCATCAGCCCTTCCTTTTTTTCTCGCCGGATCCGGATCTTCACTTGGGCTGACATGGAAAGTGGTTGTTGCAGGAGAGATTTTAAGTTCTCCACGTTTTGGAATCGGTAGCGCGATGCAAAGTGCAAAAGTTCAACTTGAAACAGTCAGAGTTTTTTCTTTGACAGCAACAGCCATTTTTTTGAGTTTAATCACCGATTTTTTGTTCCAAAAACTGGTCGAAGTAACCAGAAGGCACGAAACAGATAAAGAACCTGGTAAATGAAAATACAAAATATGCAATTTTCTTATAAATCAAACCAGATTTATAAAGACTTTACAATCGAATTTCCCACGGCCTCTGTTACCGCAATACTAGGTCCTTCGGGATGTGGAAAAACAACCTTGCTGAATATTTTAGCATTTAATAAGGCGAATCATGTATCCTATATTTTTCAGGAACCCCGACTTCTGCCCTGGTATACGATATGCAAGAATTTATATTTAGTAAATACTGGCAATAAATCCGAAAGAATAGCCAGATCTAGAATGTATCTTGAAAAGGTAGGATTACTGAATAGGGCAAGCGCATATCCATCGGATCTGTCAGGTGGCGAGAGACAGAGGGTTTCAATCGCAAGAGCTTTTTCTTATACAAGCCCTGTATTACTGATGGATGAACCTTTCCAATCTCAAGATCCTGCTACAAAACTTCAATTGATTGATGTGGTTAAAAAACTGCAAGTACAGGAAAAACGTACGATAGTTGCAGTGACGCATGACATTAATGAAGCATCAGCCTTTGCTGATCGAGCTGTTGTTCTTGGGGGCCGACCTGTGCAGATATTGCTGGATATACCTCGAGGAGCAAATTTTGAACGAACTATCTCAGAGGCATTGGAATGGGCGAAAAGAATTACCTAAAGAATTATTCAGTTCTCGGAAAAAACGTATTAACGTATATCAAAACAGAGATTGTTTTGTTTATTGCCGTCTTTTTGTCAGTAATAACGGCCGGATTTGTAAAGCCTTCAATCGATTATTTTGCTTACATTGATTACAAAGTTATCTGCTGTCTTTTCTGCCTCATGATTGTTGTCAACGGATTGCAAAAAACCGGGCTTTTCCAAGTAGCAGCAACTGCACTTATTAAAAAAACTGGAACACTACGAAAGATAACCGCTGTACTGGTTGGACTTGTTTTTTTCGGTTCAATGGTTATAACTAATGATGTTGCACTCATCACATTTATTCCATTTGCATTGATTTTATTGAAAGAACTGGACAATCCAAGGCAACGAGTAGTAATACTCGTATTAATGACTATCGCTGCAAATATCGGCAGTTCATTGACTCCGGTAGGCAATCCGCAGAATTTATTCCTATTCACTTTCTATGGCTTATCACCCGGTCTTTTCTTTAAAATAACAGTCCCGATTGTCTTTACAGGAGGGGTACTACTGTTAGCATCACTCTTATTGATTAAAAATGATACTGTACATGCAAAAGACATAATAGCAAATTACCAGTTGACTTTACAACAAGTCAGTATCTATCTAATTTTATTTTTGATTTCAATCTTGGCAGTTTTTAATGTAATTCCGTATCTACTAGTCTGTATTATAGTTTTTTTAAGTGTTTTAATTGTTGATCGATCAATCCTGACATCGATTGATTATTCTCTGTTGTTAACTTTTGTTTTCTTTTTTATTTTTATTGGCAATATTCAAAAAATTCCAGTTATCCATAGTTTTCTTGCTTCAATATCAAGACAAAATATTCAATTAGTGAGCGCATCAGCCAGCCAAGTTATCAGTAATGTACCAGCAGCAATTTTATTTTCTTCCTTTACCGAGGATTTTCAAGGATTAATTCGGGGAGTAAGCCTAGGAGGTTTAGGGTCTCTTGTTGCATCGCTAGCAAGTGTAATCACCTACAAGCTTTTTACCCATTCATATCGAAATGAATCAAAATCTTTCATGGCTATCTTTACAATTATTAATAGTATCTTCCTGATACTGCTTTTTGGATTAACTGCAATCGTGTGAGAGGCGATTTTTAAAAAAGTCAATGATAAGGTGATATTATATTCCACTGCGCATAATGTATGTTCTGTCTACCCTTAATTGTGTCTCAAAAGATGAGACACAACAAAAATGCGGATTGCTTAATGTATTACGTTAAAAATATCAAAAAAAGTTGACACCTCTTTTTTTCCTATTTCTGCAGCAAGAGAAGATATTTTATTTATTGAACAAATCTCATATAGGGGTTGAGCTATCACTGCGGAAATGCAATCTCGAAAACCTCTGTCGAATTTGAATGGAATGCATGCTGTAAAGACTGCCGTACGTTCTGTATCAATATCAATAGAGATTTCAGGGCGAGATTCAAGAAATTCTACATATTTCTGATCATGCAGCAAATTGGTAAATTGAGAAATATCGAAAAAAGAATATTCGTACATTGTTCCCCAGAAAAACTTTGAAAGCGACTCTCGTTTAACGCTTCGTGATAGTGTATATACAGCTATTTTTTGTACTTGTATAGACTCTGGCAGCGAGTTGTTCAGCAATTCCTTCAGAACAGAAGCTTCCATATGTTCATAAAGAAGAAAAGATGCGATCTCGTCTTCAGAACTAATACCGATTGACAGAGTTTGGGCAAGTTCGAATTTTGGCAATGGATTGAATCCCTCTGAATAAACGACAGGAATGCTTGAACGCAAAAAAGTCTTATGCCACAATTCTAGCATACTCAAATGCGGAATGAATGAGGCTACACCCTGTTTTGTGAATGAGATTAATACACGAAACGAAGCTTCATAATTTCTGGATAAATCAATATTATTGTCAATATGTTCAATGTCAGGTTCATCAATTTTAGTTACTTTTGTTGAATTATTGCATACTCCACATTTATCTTCACAATCTTGACTACATGATGGAGTAAGTAACTGTTGTTCAGATTTCTTTTTTTCTGTAATCAAATATTTTTTTGTTGGCCCCAGAGATATTGAATCCCAGGGAAGATTTTCGTTAATATCTCTTTCTCTTGTTGTTTCTTTTTCAACATTCCAAGAAGCGCTTCCAATAACCTCTTTCCAAATATCTGGTCTTGCCCAATCATCCCAAGCGTCCAATCGGCAACCTTTAGTATACGCTTCAAGAATGAGATCGCCAACCCTTTCATCACCTCTTGAAATCATTCCTTCGACTAAAGAATTAAATGGTTTGTGAGTACTCAATTTAAAATATTTCTTGGGAAGATTTTTATACACATAGTCAATTTTTCTTTGAGCTTCTTCCAGGGTCAATTGTTTTGACCACTGATAAGGGGTATGCGGTTTTGGTATAAAGGTTCCAATATTTACTGACGAATACATTTTGGTTTGTTTATAGACGTCCAAAAGAAAATCGACTATTTCGATTTCTTCAGTACTGGTACCCTGCTCTACTGGCAATCCAATCATAAAATAGAATTTGCACTGATTCCAACCTTTGAGCTTTGCTTCCAGTATAATATCAATGATTCGCTGTTTATACACTTCTTTATTAAGAGACAGTTGCCATGCATCTACAGGCGTCTCAACAGCAAATGTTAACCCACTTTTACGGACTGAAGCCATTTTTTCAAGAAGCGGTAATGTAAACGAATTTACTTTTAGAGAAGGTAATTGAAAAGAAATATGTCGTGCAGAAAAACGTTGATTAAGTCTATTCATGAGCGAATCAATGTGTTCATAATCCCCGGAAGATAAAGACATGAGACTGATTTCTCGAAAACCTGCTTTACTAACAAGCAAATCAACATCAGAAATTACTTGATTGATAGACCTCATGCGTTGAGGGCGATAATAGATTCCGGCGTGACAGAATCGACATCCATTAGGACATCCCCTCATAATTTCAACTGAACCATGATCCTGAACTATTCTTATATTCGGTACAGGTAAATATGCAATCGAATCCGGTACATCAGAAAAGTTTCGATACACAGCTTTAGTGGTACAAATTGCTTTTGATGAACTTCTTTGTTTATGTTGAGTCCAGATATAAGGACTTTTTTCCAGTTCAGCAATTATGTCTGATCTGGAGGCGCCATTTTCCTTAAGTACGGAGATTAATTTGATTAGATCGAAAAAGCCGTCTTCAGCCTCACCAATATAAAAAACATCTATAAACTTTGTAAACGGTAAAGGATTTGTTATTCCGCAACCACCAGCAATGACGATTGGAGAGGTTTCAATCCTTTCGCTACATTGTAAAGGGACTCCTCCTGTATCAAGAATAGAGAGCAAGCCATTTATTCCCGGTTCATATCCAATACTTACCGCAATAATATCTGCCTTATGAACAGGTATTCCTGATTCTAATGTGTATAAAGGAATTTGTTTTTTTTTCAGTAACGCCTCAAAATCGGGAGCAGGAGCAAAAACCCGTTCGCATCGTACAGTATCAATTCTATTTATTGCATTATATAATATCTTTACCGCCAAATTTGACATAGCGATTTCATATAAATCTGGAAATGCAAGAGCTACAGTGAGCACGGCTTTTTGTTTAATAATCTGACCGAATTCTCCACCGAGATATCGTGCTGGATTCTGTACTGAAAGCAAACTAGAACCAAGGTCTGATAACGGATGTATCCGCACTTGAAAACTCCTGATAAATGAGAAAGATTGTAGCTAAATACTAATAAATTAGAGAACGATGCTTGATATTTGTATCAATGGTCCAACCTTCTCATATTCACGCCCATTAGCAATCCTATTGCAATCATGGCTGTCCACACGGAAGAACCACCATGAGACAATAAAAGCAGAGGGATGCCGGTGATGGGCATCATACCCATTACCATGCCAATATTTACAATAAAATGATAAAAAAACATTGCTACAATACCTGTAGCAACTAAAGATGAATACATATTTTCAGTTTTTTTGATAATAACCAAACCTCTAAACAAAATCAGCGAATATAGCAATATAACAGTACATCCACCGACAAATCCCCATTCTTCGGAAAGAATACTAAAAATAAAATCTGTACTTTGTTGAGGTAAGAATCGATAATGACTTTGAGTACCTTTTAAAAAACCAAGTCCAAATAAACCTCCAGATCCGATGGCTGTAATTGATTGAATTATATTCCATCCGGATCCTAGCGGATCTACTTCAGGATCAAGAAATACTATCAATCTCATAATCTGATATTCTTTCAGGACTTTTGATGCGCCAAATGCGCAAAAAAGCGACACTGTGATAATACTTGTTGCGTACGCAATCCAATAGTAATACCCTGTTTTGAATAATATTCGTCCGATTAAAGCTAAAACAGTAATAAGACTGAAGGCAAACAAAGTAATTATGGATAGTTTAGGGTCTGTAAGAATACGGAGTATAGCGACAGGACGCTGAAGAATTGAAGATTCCCAAAAAGGAAGAATTGTGAAAATTAAAGTCAATATACACGTGAAAAAAACAATACCAAGATACCTTAAGGGAATCCCTGCCATGAAAGCCATTGCCAAAAAAATCGGGAAATAGACGGATGCTGTCCCCAAATCGGGCTGGGAGAGTATAAGTATCATCGGCAGAAACATAATTAAGCAAGATTTTAAAAATCTTCGAAGATTGCTCTCAAAGCGTGAAGATTTGTCAAGGTAATAGGCCAGATATAAAATAAAGACAATTTTTGTAAATTCTGATGGTTGAATACCTAAGCTGCCAATACCAAGCCAACTCTTTGCCCCATTCACATAACGCCCCATAAAACGGGTATACAACAACAATAAAAGCGCAACGACAAATAATAAAAAAGTTCTATCCGCGATTCTTCGAATGTCGACCAGAATTACAGAAAGTAATAGCAATATACCAGTTGTGGACCAGAGTATTTGACGGAGATACTCACTCGAAACATTGACGCCCTCGGAGTTTATTCCAGAAGAATAAATAAATGCTATTCCAATTATTGAAAGAAAAATCACAGATAAAAAAAGAGTGAAATCAAAATTCGTAATATTTCTTATTCTCATTCTTGCCTCGCTCGCGGACTTGAAAGAGATCGAAAACCTAAATTCTTGACCGCTTCATCATATGTTTCATCAGCGAAAATGCCCTGCATTATAATATTGGTAGCATACGGCGCCCACCATTCCCAAGGGTTTGTTGCTTCAACCATAACAACCACTACTATGGCTTCTTCAGCAGGAGCATTATATGGTCCGTAAGCAACCATCCAGGAATGCCATCGATCAAGCAGGCCAACTTCTGCTGTACCAGTTTTTCCGGCAATCTGAACTACTTTATTCTTCAATGGAAATTGAGCGGTGCCATCTGTTATAACATATCGCATGTCATCTCTTACTTGGTTAAAAACAGCTGACGGAATACTGCTTTCAAAAAGAATTTCGGGTCGAGTGACAGAGATAACAGCATTGGTTGATGGATCGCGCACCTCTTTGAGCAGATGTGGTTTATATATTTTACCATCATTGACCACCATGGCAACGACATTAGCCATCTGCAAAGGAGATGTGAGAAGATATCCCTGCCCTATAGAATTATTCATCGTATCTCCGCCAAGCCATCGTTCATGAAAACGCCGTTCTTTCCATTGTGGAGTCGGAACGAATCCCTCTGTTTGGCTTGGTAAATCAATACCGGCGCTTTGTCCCAATCCGAATTCTTTCGAATAAGACGCGATACGGTCAATTCCCAGATTATCTCTCCCGGTAATCCAGTAATATACATCACAAGATTGCGCTAAAGCATTTTTCATGTTAACAGGACCATGTCCTGGACGACGGATATGACATCTAAACAAACGGTCTCCATATTCTATCTCGCCGTCACAATCAATTTCTTTATCAAGCGGTATTGCCTGTTCGGCAATCAACGCTGTTGACATGATGATCTTGAATGTAGATGCAGGTGGATAACTTGCGTTCACCACTCTATTTAGCAAGGGATTGTTTTTGTCATTGAGCAATTTTAGATACTCGTCACCGGAATTCTCCCGGTTAAAAATGTTGGGGTCAAAAAAGGGATACGATACGAGAGCAAGAACCTCTCCGGTAGATGCCTTCAAGACCACTGCGGAACCAATTCGATCGCCAAGTGCCTGTTCTGTCAATATTTGAATTTTTCGATCGATAGTCAAAACAAGATTTTTTCCCATCACCGGGGGTTGTATAGATACACTGTTTTCAATATTCCGCCCTTTGACATCAACCGTTCTATATTCAAATCCGTCAGAGCCGCGCAAAATCTCGTCGTATTGCTTTTCAATCCCTGCTTTCCCGATTATGCTATTAGTGTTATACCCCTTGTTATAATACAGCTTCAACTCTTCCCGGGTTATGTCACCGACATATCCCAGAACATGTGAAAAAGATCCGGTTTCCACATAATTTCTGATAGGCTTGGAATGCCATGATACTCCGGGCAATTCATCGATATTCTCGGCAATGGCTGTAATCCCTTTGAACGGGACATTCGCTAACACCTCGATTGTCTGGAATGAACGCCTGCTTTTCACTGGAATCCGTTTTTCCACAGTATTTACAGAAACATCAAGTATATCGGACAAACGTTTAACAACGGTATCGAATTGCTCAGCCGGTATTTCGCCTGGGGTAATATCAACTGCAAAAGAATCAATGTTAAGTACCATCGGAACAGAACCGTCTCTGTCAAAAATTTCTCCACGTTGTGCAGGAATCCTCTTTGACCGTTGCGATATGTCATGCGATTGTTTTCGATATTTATCTCCATGCAGAATTTGCATTGAGAACAGCTTAAAAGTATAAATACTGATCAATGAAAAAATTAGTACAGAAAGAACCCTGATTTTCGATTGTTTTGAATCACTTATTTTCATTATAACGATCTCGGGAGATGAATAGAGAGCTAAAGACAGA
>Ga0116148_1001330_pt1 | contig 27412 bp, 18 predicted proteins | sample AD_UKC055_MetaG_FD_89786 | JGI IMG/M metagenome (GOLD analysis project Ga0116148, IMG submission 89786) | Active sludge microbial communities of municipal wastewater-treating anaerobic digesters from USA - AD_UKC055_MetaG | ecosystem: Engineered > Bioreactor > Anaerobic > Digestate | place: USA...
CGAGGCGTTTCTCCTCGATCTGAAGGTGGATGAACCGGGCCAGGATGTCGAGAAAGCTGTCCCGCTGGAGCACCTCTTCCCACAGGTAGGCCGTCTTGTATCCGCCAGGGTTCTCCGGGTTCCCGCCGCCGCCCGCGCAACCCTTGTTGAAGGGCAGGAAGTAGGTCTTGCCGCCCGACAGCCGGGTCGCCATGTATACCTCGTCGGTGTCCACCGCGAAATGCACCAGCGTCCGCCGCTTGAACTGGAAGATCAGGTCCGCCGCGTCGCGGTCGTTCTTGTACTGCGTCACCGCGTGCCGCCAGGTCTGGGCGGTCATCGGGTTCTTCAGTTCCGCCGTGGCGACCGGAATGCCATTGAGCGCAAGCGTCACGTCGAGCGTATTACCGTGCCTGGCCGAGTATCGAAGTTGCCGCGTGATCGTCAGCCGGTTGGCCTCGTATCGCTTCTGCGTCTCGGGGTTCATCCCGCTGGCCGGGGCGAAGTACGCCACGAAGAACCGCTTGCCAAAGCACTTGAACCCGTGCCTCAGCACCGACAGGCAGCCCTCGTGCTCCGAATCCAGCGCCCGGCAGAGGTCGTCGAGCAGCGTTTCCGCCGCCTTGTCCTTCTGGATGTTGGCCAGGTACGCCCATTCATCCGGCTGCGTGGCCTGGACGAACGCCAGCACGTCGGCCGGGAAGATAGCCCGCTCCAGGTCGAAGCCCTCGCGGTCGCCGGCCGCATACCCGCCAGCCGTGGTCAGGTGGTGCTCGATGGCGGTCTCGAAGGCCTTTTCGGTGTATTGCCCCGGCATCAGCGCCCCTCCGTCGCAAGTTGTGTCGCAAGTTTGTCGCAAGTCGTGTCGCGATATGTCGCGCTTTTCTGTCGTGATACGTCGCGATAGTTCATAAGTCCTTGCCCCCCCTCACTTCGTTCAGATGACTGAAGATATGGGTTGAACAATTGTGGATTCTCAATCCACTCGGTCATCAATGGTTCCACTCGACTTTCCGTGACGAAAAGCAGATGTGGTGTAATGTGTTCTTCGCCTTCGATACGTGTCACAATGTCGAATCGGTGTTGTGCGCCAACGTAATACAGTGCTTCAAGGGCCGGTTTGACCTGCTCCAGCCGCCCGCTGCATGAATACTGGGCGGTATAAAGACATTCATCTGGCACCACAACCATCGGAAAACTGACCCCCATGCAAATCGCGTTGTTCCTTTCGCCAGTCTCAAGCTGCACATCTATCATCTCATGCAGTGAAGATATAGCCTGCGTCCATTTGTCATATACTTCACGATCTTCTGTCTTGAATTGACCTTGCTCATCTCTGCCGATCTGAGTTAATGATTTTCCAACATATTGCTTGGCCGAGAACAAGCATTCAGGCAGTGGGACTCTCCTAATGATCCCACGTGGAATCTCCATTATCGAGCGAAATCGGCCTTGCGGAGGAAACCATTGCTCCATTGTCTCTTGCGGAGCCGATATCAACACTGATGCGAATGTTTCCGATTCAAGCGAAGGAATTGTTGATAATACCAAAGGGTAATGTTTTCCGAGCGATTTGCATTCAATCGCCAATGCGTAGTTGATGACACATTTCGGATGTCCGTCAAGATCAAATGAGAAACCGCGAATTGCTCTAATGTCGAACTCTCTGGTCTTCTTGGTAATCTCGTCTGTGTATAGGCCGCCATGCTGACAGACAAAACCGAGTCTGGTCATGGTATCGAGAGTTCGCAACTCCAAAGCAAAACTTGATTCGCTTCGCTGATAGTCCTCGATATCAGCAATGGTGATGTGGACTTGACGCAATTTGGCCATATCACACCTCCCTCCCCACGTCAATCTTGCCCGTCACCGCCGCCGAAATCAGGGCGGTGCGGTGCTCCCGGAGCAAGTCGATGCTGCGTTCCACTTTCGCTACCACGCCATCGATCCGGGATGTGGCTTGACGCACATGCGTGACAATCGCTTGCTGCTCGTCGAGTGGCGGCACGGCAAGCACGATATCCTTGATGGTCGGCTGGGTGATGTTGTTGGCCAGTCCGTCAGCACCGCTGATGCTCATCTCGATTTGCGCACGCGCCGACCGAGAGTTGAGGGCAAGATGCAGGTAACGAGCGTCACAGCGGTCTCGGCGGGGATGCAGCCTGAACAGCTTGTCGCAGAGAAGAAGCCTTGGCCGGCAGTTTTCCACGTATGCTGCTGAGCCGACCAGACCGACCGTGCCGCACGCCCTGGACATAATCACGTCACCGGGCTTGATCTCGTACATCTCCTCCGGCTTGACATCCACAGGAAGCGCCTTGTGCTCAAGTTCATTGAACCTCCCGTAGTTCGCGCAGCCGGCCTTCATAATGCCCCATTCATCGGGACCAGCTTCACGGCCTTCACATTGCGGACTCCAGCCTTGTTCGAGACGTGTGAGCAGACGGCGGATTCGGACAGCCGTCCAATGCGCCGGCACCGGCCCGAGCCATTCGATGCCGGAATCCTTCATGGCCGCGTGCGGGTCGAGGCCCTTGGTGACGGCGTGGCTGATCAGGGCGGAGCGCTTTTCCTGGAGCAACTCGATCTGCCGCCGCTTCTTCTCGATCAAGGCGTCGATCCGCGCCGTCTCCCGATCCAGAAACGCCGCGATGGCCCGCTGCTCGTCGCCGGGAGGAATCAGGGCAGGCAGGTTGGCGATGAAATCCCAATTCGCACGGGGCATCTTGGCCCCGTAGGTGGACGAGTCCACGATGCTCACGAAATCCGGATTGAGCACGTAGTCCACCAGGAACTTCTGCTGGACGACCTTGGGACGAAGGACAAGCAATTCCCCGGTGCAGATGCCGTCCGACTCGGCCGCGTGCGCCTTGGCCAGGTAGGGTCGAAGCTTGCCGAAGAGAACGTCGCCGCGCCGGTAGAGATTCGCCTGACCCTCACTCACGCCATCCCCGTTCGGGGTGATTCGCCTGCCGGTCCAAGACTCAATGTGCTCGAGCCCCGTGTAGGGCAGGTCGTTGTCGGCACCATCAACCTTGACGTTAATCAGGTCAGCGGCATACTTGAGGCGGCGGACCTCCCAGTGATCCGGCACGTCGCCGAGCCACGCCACGCCCGACGGCTTGTACGCCGGGTAGGCCGCTCGCTTGGCTGTTTGTGTTGCCGCGTTTCCCATGCCGGGGTTGATCCTTCTCAAAAAGTCAACGTTGTGCCGTAGGTGCCTTGCTGGCCGGAATCGTCGTCCCACGTCGCCTCGAGCTCGAACGGCGGGTGACATCCGCTGCTTATGGCCATGCAGTAGCTCACGTCCGAGTCCGGGCCAATGGTCCTGGCCTCCTGCTCGCCGCGTGGTACGGCGTCGTGTTCCAGGAGCGGTTTGCCGTCCAACATAAGCGTCACGTTACGGGCGGTTCCCTGCCCGGTATTGAGCACGAACAGCCGCCAACTGCCACGGTCGGTCTTGCGAAGGACCGCGCGAATCGTCGCCCGGAGCGACTGGATCAACTTGGCGTGCTCGCGCGATTGCTCGATCTGCGTCAACCGGTCCTGAAGCGCGACCTGCTGCTTGATCAGGTCGTTGGCTTCCCGCGTCGCCTCCGCAGCCTTGCGGCTTGCCGACCAGCTCTGCGCCAGGGCCAGCGCGGCAACGCAAGCGGACGCTATGGCGATGATGTCCGTAGCGGTCATACAATCGTCTCCACCAAAGGGCATGTGGTAGCGGCTGGGCCTATTTGCTCTTGCCGCCGGAGCCGCCCTTTGTGATCGTCACATTCGCCGGAGCGGCGGGACGACTGGCGGTCTGTCCGCCGTCTCTCGTGGACTCCGTGTTTGGCGGCGGGGGCGGCGGGGCCTGCCCGCCACTGCCGCTCGACTGGTTGGCGTTCCCGTCAGCCATTGCTCTTTCCCTTGATCGATTGCGAGCCACCCGAGGGCGGGACCGCCCTGAATGTCGACTCGCGGGCCAAAGTACATTCCCTGTTTGGCGGGGGCGAAGGCGGCGCGGCCTGCTGCCCGCCTTGCTCGGTCGCCTGCGGGGCCGGCGATGGCCCCTGCGTTTGAGGAGTGCTGCTTCCGCTCGGTTGGTTCTGGTTTGCCTCAGCCATTGTGTTTCCCTTTGCCAGAGGGCGAGCCACCGTCGCTGCTCGTCTTGATGGTTGGTGGCTCACCGCCAGCGGTCTTGTCCTGGTTCGGCGGCGGTGCCGGCGGCCTCGGAACCGGCTTCTGCTTGTTGTCAGCCATCGTCAGACTCCTTGGGCATTCAAGATCAGGTGAAACAAGGCTTCCATGCCCACGGCCGCCAAGGCGACGGCGGCGGCCTTTACCGATCGCTGGAAGTGTTTTCTGCGTTTTTCGTTCAGCGCGGCGTTGATGGGCTGGGCTTCGGCGAGGCGCGGGGTGATGTTCTCGAACATGGCAAGGTCAATCGCCTCGCCGTCGCTGCCGTTCTCTTTCTGCTTCTTCAGATACTCTTGGTAATCCTGACGCCACTGCTGCCACACATCCATGCTGGCGAGCGTCTTGTACCTGCTACGAGGACAGACGAAAAGAAAGACGAACACAGTGCTGACCACAAGGGCAACCGCTGCAACGGCGAACGCCAAGTGGAAGAAGAATGTGTCCACACGGGTGAACATCTGAGCCAGCAGATCGATCCTGCCAAGGGTTACCATGGCACTACCCAGCAAAGGTATCAGGACGAGCATGAACCCCGCTTTCTGGTACAGGCCGTCAGCTTCTGCCATCTCCTGCTTGTACTGGTCGTAGCAGAGCTCATAGAAGTCGCGACTCATCGTTCTCTTCCCTTCGTGCCATTGCCGTTCTTCTTGGCTTTCTTTCGACCTGCATTACTTGGTCTGTCGCGCTTCGCTTCGAGCATCCTGGCCGACGACTTCAGGTCTTCGACGTACCGGGCCTCCGCCTGTGCTTCGGCATCCAGGCGGCGGCGCTCGGCGAAGGCGTCGTACTGGCGGTGCGCCCAGTCGAGGGCCTCGTCGTGGCTGACCGTCCCGGTGCCGGTGAGCACGGGCAGTTCGGTGTCGCGCAGGAACTTGTCGAGAAACACTTCCCAGTCCCGCATGTGGATGTCCTGCCGTCGCTGGGCGCGGAACTCGGCCTGGTCGAGGAACATCACGGTGATGCGGTTGAGGGTGTCGATTTCCTTGGCGTCGAGGTAGTTCTTGGCCGTCGCCACGTCGCGCTTGAGCACGTGCCCGCCTTTCCAGGCGGTCAGGCCCATGTTGGCCTTGGTAGAGTCGGCGCGGCGGCGGATGATCTCGGCGGCCGTCATGCCCGTGGCGGCGTGGTGCATCTTGTTCTGCACAGTCGCGAAGAACCGCTGGGTTTCCTCTTCGCCCTCGCGGTAGTCACAGGCCAGAGCGAAGATTTCCCGAATCCGCTGGTACACCCGCGCCTCGCTGGCACGGATTTCGCGGATGCGGGCAAGCAACTCGTCGAAGTAGTCCACCAGCCCGCCGCCGCCCTTGAGCCGCTCGTCGTCCAGTGTGAAGCCCTTGACGAGGTATTCGTGCAGCCGGGCCGTGGCCCACTGGCGGAAGCGCGTGGCGACGGGGGACTTGACGCGGTAGCCCACGGCCAGGATGGCGTCGAGGCTGTAATGCAGAACCTTGCGCGAGACCTGCCGCGAGCCCTCCTGGCGAACTATTAAGTATTCCCTAATAGTTGCCCTCTGGTCCAGCTCGCCTTCCTCGTAAATGTTCTTGAGATGGACGTTTATGTTCGGCACCGAGGTCTGAAACAGCTCCGCGATCATCGCTTGGGGCAGCCAGACGGTCTGTCCCTCCAGCAGCACGCGGATCTGGCCGCTACCTTCCTGGGGCTGGTAGAGGACGATCTCGCCCTCGGGGCGGGGGGCATCTTTGTCGCTCATTCCGTCACCTCCGCGAGCATGTCGGCGATCTCGCCTTCGATCTTCTTGAGGTCTGTCTCGATCTCCGCCAGCGGCCGGGGCGGCGCGTACTTGTAGAAGTAGCGGTTGAAGTTGATCTCGTAGCCGATCTTCGTCTTCGAGTCGTCCACCCAGGCGTCGGGCACGTGGGGCAGAACCTCGCGCTTCATGTACTCGTCGATGGTTTCCTTGAGCGGGACATTCTCGTAATCCCGCAGGTCCGAGTCGGGTTCGGGATTGCCCTTGGCGTCGATGCAGATGTCGGCTGTTTCGTCACGCTCGGAAAGCGCTAGCAGGATCACCTTCTGCAAGGCGGCGGCAACCTTCAGGTCCGCCTTCTTAAACGCGGCCTGCATGGCCTCAGCAAACGTGTCGCGATTCTTGACGACGCCCTTGCCGGCGAGAGTCTGGAGGGCGGCCAGAATTCCGTCCTGCTGCTTACGGCCGGCTTCGATCTCAGCTTGGGCGGCCTTGGTGTCTTTGCGTTTGCGGCTCGTGGCGAGGTTGGCGAAGGGCCCGGCCTCGCGCAGACGGGCCAGGCGTTCGTCGGTTACCGCGAAGTTCAGCCGAAGCGGGCGCTCGACCACGATGCGCTGGTAGCCGAAGTCGGCGTTGTCGAAGATGCGGACGTGGTCGCCATCGGCAAGCTGGCCGTAGAGGCGGGTGATGTCGTCGCGCTGGGCATCGCAGACCTCGTTTCGCTTGTTGCCGAGGCTCTTGCGCATCTTTTTGAAGAAGCTGGTGCCGTCCACGAGCTGAATCTTGCCCCGGCGGCCGGGCTCCTTGCGGTTGGTGACGATCCAGAGGTAGGTGTAGATGCCGGTGTTGTAGAAGAGTTGGTCGGGCAGGGCGACGATGGCCTCAAGCCAGTCGTTCTCGATGATCCAGCGACGGATTTCGCTCTCGCCCGAGCCGGCCGCCCCTGTGAACAGCGGCGAGCCGTTGAAGACGATGGCTAGGCGGGTGCCGCCGTCGGCCGAAGCCTTCATCTTGCTGATCATGTGCTGGAGGAACAACAGCGAGCCGTCGTTGATGCGGGGCAGGCCCGCGCCGAACCGCCCGCCGAAGCCCTGTTCCTCGTGCTCGCGCCGGATGGCCGCCTCTTCGGGCTTCCACTCGACGCCGAAGGGCGGGTTGGCCAGCATGTAGTCGAACTTGCCGCGTGGCAAGTGGTCATCGGTGAAGCTGTCGCCGTAGGCGATGTGGTCGATGTTCTGGCCCTTGATCATCATGTCCGAGCCGCAGATGGCGTAGGCCTGGGCGTTGTAGTCCTGGCCGAAGACCTCAAGCTGAGCGTCGGGGTTCAGTTCGCGGACGTAACCCTCGGCGACTGACAGCATGCCGCCGGTGCCGCAGGCCGGATCGTAGAGCGTCTTGACGATGCCCTTGGTGGTCAGAACGTCGCCATCGGGCATGAACAGCAGGTTGACCATGAGGCGGATGACCTCGCGCGGCGTGAAGTGATCGCCCGCCTCCTCGTTCGAGGCCTCATTGAACCGCCGGATCAGCTCCTCGAAGATGTAGCCCATCTCGATGTTCGAGACGCGATCCGGGTGCAGGTCGATCTGGCAGAAGCGCGAGACGACCAGGTAGAGGCGGTCGGTCTTGTCCAGCCTGGCGATCTGCTCCTCGAAGCCGAAGTGCTCGATGATCTCGCGGGCGCGGGCCGAGAAGCCCTTGATGTAGTTGGTCAGGTTGGCGGCGACGTTGTTCGGATCGCCCTTGAGCTTCTCGAACGTGTACCGGCTGGTGTTGTAGAACGGCACGCCAGTGACGCGGCAGAGGATCGGATCGACGTTCTTGACCTTGCCGCCTTCGAGCTTCTTGAGCCGCGCGAGCACCTGGTCCTTGGTGGGTTCCAGCACGCAATCAAGGCGGCGTAGGACCGTCAGCGGGAGCATGACGTCCTTGTACTGGTTCGGGCGGTACGGCCCGCGGAGTAGGTCCGCGACCGACCAGATGAAGCTGACCTTTTCGCCGAAGTTGTTCACTTGCCGGTCCCTTTCGCGGGGTGCTGCTTGAGCCACTCGTCGATGGCGTCCTTGTGAAACCGCCATCGCTTGCCCACCTTCTGGCCCGGCAGCCGGCCGTCCTGGACCAGCTTGTACAGCGTGGACCGGGAGATCTTCAGATACTCCGCAAGGGCGTCGATGGTCATGATGTTGTCAGACGGTGCCGCCATGGCATCTCCTGAACCCGCCCAAGGAACGCTCTGCCAAACCGCAACGGCGATATTGTCCGTATTTGCCAGATTTTCGCAAGCACGAAGTAGCCGAGACCGGACGGTTTCGGGGCTGTTGGACGGCTGGTCCGGTGGAAATGATCTGGCGATAGTCCGTCCAGGACAAACAATCGCGGAAGTTCTTCGCATGGCGACCGCACCCCAGGCGAAGTGGCCGGAACCTGATCAATCCCGGCCGCAGGAACGCGGAGAGAGCTTTGCTCGCTACTGGTTAACAGCGCCGCTCGGAAGGCCGAATGCTTTGCGCTTGACCTTGCGTTTGAAACTCGTAGGATACGGGGAGGTTAGGCCAAAGGCAAACAAGCCTTTGGCCTTTTCTCTTCGGCGAAAGCCCGCCCCGAAGCAGCCCCCGAAACACCGCCCGTAACGCACGTTGCGGAAGTCTGTTACGGCAGCACGCCTGGCGAGCCCTGCCGCCTCCCGTGGTAGCCCTGTTAACCAAGGGAGCGCTCGCAGATCGCGTTTTCGCGCGACTCTCGGACTCTCTGTCGCGTCGGCGGCTTCCTGGTTAAAAGGAGGGTAGGAAACGGGCGCCTTGCCCGGCGTTCTTCGCTACTGCGAGGCAAAGGCCCCCCAATCGGCCACAACCTGCTGCCCGCGGTGCTTCCTCATCCGAGAGTCTCTTCCGACCTATTGGCCGTCAAAGACTCCCATTCCGCTTGGCACAGTTCTCGGGGGGAAGGTCAGATAGGCCCAACTCCAGGGCACCTGCCTAGAGCAGGACGACCTGGTCTCGCGAGAGATGTTCGGCCGCTACTCGTCCGATGGGATCAATGACCACGGCGTGAAGTGATCTTCCGGGGGAACCTCTCAACCGGCTGGGCCGTTCAGTAAGACGGTGGAAGTCAACGGCCCGGGGCGGGCCTCCGCCAGCCCCTCCAGGCTCCCTCTTCCTGTAGTGCGTGCTCAGTATGAGCCGATGAATGGCCGGTGGAGATAGATGATGAGCGAAACCGCACGTAAGATATGGCGAGTGCTGAACATGCTGCGGCGCGGGCTGGGCGCTTTGCCCGTCCTGTTACTGGGGGCGGCGGTGGGGGCGGCCCTGTTCTGGGGCCTCTCTCCGTACCGAGCCGCGCCGACGGTTGCTACCGCCGGCGGGCACGAACACGCGAGCGGCGCGGCGGCCAAACCGGCCACCATCTGGACCTGCTCCATGCATCCAGAAGTCCGCCTGCCCAAGCCGGGCTTGTGCCCCAAGTGTCACATGAAGCTGATTCCTCTGGAGTCGACCGAGACGGCCGGCATGCGCGTGTTCACCACCAGCGAGGCCGCCAAGGCCCTGATGAACATCGAGACCGCCCCCGTGCAGCGGATGTTCCCGACGGCGGAGATCCGCATGGTCGGCAAGGTCGACTACGACGAGAGCCGCCTGGCCTACATCACCGCCTGGGTACCCGGCCGCTTGGACCGCCTGTTCGTGGACTACACGGGCATCGCCGTCAAGAAGGGCGACCACATGGTTTCCATCTACAGCCCCGAGCTGTACAGCGCCCAGGAGGAGTTGCTCCAGGCCCGCCAGGCGGTTCAAAACCTCCAGCGCAGCGAGGTGGACATCGTCCGCAGGACCGTGCAAGCCACGGTGGAGGCCGCCCGCGAGAAACTACGCCTGCTGGGCCTGAGCGATCAGCAGGTGGCCCAGGTCGAGCAGCGGGGCAAGGCGGACGATCACGTCACGATCAACGCCCCTGCCGGCGGGATCGTCATCCACAAGAACGCCCAGGAAGGCATGTACGTCCAGACGGGCACCCGCATCTACACCATCGCCGATCTCTCCACGGTCTGGGTCAAGCTAGACGCGTACGAGTCCGACCTGATATGGCTGCGCTACGGGCAGAAGGCGGAGTTCACCAGCGTATCCTATCCGGGCGAGACCTTTACCGGGACCATCGCCTTCATCGACCCGATGCTCAACCCGGTCACGCGGACAGTCAAAGTGCGGGTGAACGTGCCCAATCCCAACGGCAAGCTCAAGTCCGACATGTTCGTCAACGGCGTGGTGTACTCCAAGGTGGCCGCCGGCGGGCGCGTGCTGGACGTGTCGCTGGCGGGCAAGTGGATCAGCCCCATGCACCCGGAGATCGTCAAGGACGGCCCCGGCTTCTGCGACGTCTGCGGCATGCCTCTGGTGAAGGCGGAGTCCGCCGGCTACGTCACCGCCAAGCCCACCGAGGAGGATAAGCCGCTCGTGATTCCAGTCTCGGCCGCCCTGGTCACCGGGACGCGGGCTATCGTGTACGTCGAGAAGCCCGGCGCCGACAAGCCGACCGTCGAGGGCCGGGAGATCGTCCTGGGCCCGCGGGCGGGCGGCTATTACCTCGTGCGTCACGGGTTGGCCGAGGGCGAACGCGTCGTCGCGCGGGGCAACTTCAAGATCGACTCCGCCCTGCAGATCCAGGCCAAGCCAAGCATGATGACCCCCGACGGCGGGGGCGGCTCGAGCGGGCACGATCACGGCGGGGGCGCCAAGCCCGCCGCCGCCGCGGACACCCCCGCGGCCGGGCCGAAGCTGCCCACGCTCTTCCTTCAGCAGGTCCAGATGGTGGTGTCGGCGGCGCGGAAGGCGAACGAGGCGGCCTCGAAGGACGATCTGCGTGCCGCGCGGGATGCCTTCGCCGCCCTGGCCGAGGCGATCCAGGCCGTGGACATGAAATCGTTGACCGGCCATCCACACATGATGTGGATGGAACTATCGATGCGATTGGGCAACGACGCCTTCGAAGGCAAGGAGGCCAAGACGCTGGAGGAGGTCCGACGGGCGGCCCAGTCGCTCAAGGCGAATACCGCCTCGCTGCAAAGCCAGTTTGGCCTGGGCCACGGCGAGCACGCGGAGCCCACGACGGGCCCGGCGGCGGGCGAAGTGAGCGAGTCCTTCCGCTCCCAGTTGCAGGCCGTTTACGACGGCTATTTCGTCGCGGCGCAGGCGCTGGCGGGCGACGACGCCGCCAAGGCGGCAGGGGGGTTCGCGCAGCTTCGGGCCGCACTGGCCAAGGTGGACATGTCGCTGGCCACGGGGGAGACCCACGGGGCGTGGATGAAGCATAAGGCCGCCCTGGATTCGGTTCTGGCCAAGGCGCCGCAGGCGAAGGACCTCAAGACGCAGCGCGAGTGGTTCGCTCCGCTGTCGGACGAGATGATCGCCCTGGTGCGGCGGTTCGGCGGCGGCGGGAAGAACGGCTACGTGGTGATCTACTGCCCGATGGCCTTCGACGGGCGGGGCGGCACGTGGCTCCAGGGGTCGCTGCCCGTTCGCAACCCCTACTTCGGCGCCGCCATGCTCGAGTGCGGCGAAGTCAAGGACACCCTACGCGGGAAGTAACCCCCCGCACAGCCTCTGCCTTACGGCGGTGAATCGATACACGCATGACCGAAGACTACAGCATCCAGACGCCGGAGCAGAAGTCACTGATCGGCAAGCTGCTGCGGTTCTGCATGACCAACCGCCTGGTGGTCTTCCTGCTGGTCCTGTTCATCATGGCGGCCGGCTTCTACTACGCCCCCTTCGACTGGGTCGTAGGCAACCTGCCCCGCGACCCGGTGGCCACCGACGCCATCCCGGACATCGGCGAGAACCAGCAGATCGTCTTCACCGTGTGGATGGGCCGAAGCCCCCAGGACGTGGAAGACCAGGTCAGCTACCCGCTGACGGTCGCGCTGCTGGGTCTGCCCGAGGTCAAGACCGTCCGCAGCTACTCCTTCTTCGGGTTCTCCAGCATCTACATCATCTTCAAGGAGAAGGCCGAGTTCTACTGGTCACGCAGCCGGGTGTTGGAGAAGCTCAACTCCCTGCCGGCCGGCACGCTGCCCGAGGGCGTCCAGCCGGCGCTGGGACCGGACTCGACCGCACTGGGGCAGATCTACTGGTACACGCTGGAAGGCCGCGACCCCGAGGGCAAGCCCGCCGGCGGGTGGGACCTGGAGGAGCTGCGGACCATCCAGGACTGGTATGTGCGCTACACCCTCCAGTCGGCCGACGGGGTCAGCGAGGTGGCCTCGGTGGGCGGGTTCGCCCGCGAGTACCAGATCGACGTGAACCCCGACGCCATGCGGGCCTACAAGGTAACGCTGCCGGAGGTGTTCGCGGCCGTCAAGGGCTCGAACCTGGACGTGGGGGCTCGCAGCGTGGAGTTGAACAAGACCGAGTACTTCGTCCGCGGGGTGGGGTTCATCAAGTCGGTCAAGGACATTGAGAACAGCGTCATCAAAGTCAATGACGACGTGCCGGTGAGCATCGCCCAGGTGGCGACGGTGACGCTGGGCCCGGCCTTGCGGCGCGGAGCGCTGGACAAAGAGGGGGCCGAGGCGGTCGGCGGGGTGGTGGTGGCTCGCTACGGGGCCAACCCGCTGGCAGTGATCAAGAACGTCAAGAAGAAGATCCAGGAGTTGGCGCCCGGGCTGAAGACCAAGGTGATCGTGGACGCGAACAAGGTCTCGCCGGACCAGGTGCGGGCCTTCGCCAGGGCGCACGGATTCGAGGCGTACTCGGGAGGCGAGATGAACCAGGAGGCGTGGCTGGCCTACCTGCAGTCGACCCCCCGCGACGCGCGGCTGAACTGGGCCCTGGCGGGCTGGCTGCCGTTTCCACGAGATGCCCTGCCGGGCCGGTGGCCCGACTGGGTCACCACCAGCCAGGTCACCGTCGTGCCCTTCTACGACCGCACGGGGCTGATCTACGAAACGCTGGGCACGCTCAACGACGCCCTGATGCAGGAAATCATGGTCACGTTGCTGGTGGTGATCGTCATGATGGTTCACCTGCGTAGCAGCGCGCTGATCGGGGCCATGCTGCCGCTGGCGGTGCTCATGTGCTTCGTGGCCATGAAGCTGTTCGGCGTGGACGCCAACATCGTGGCCCTCTCGGGCATCGCCATCGCCATCGGCACGATCGTCGACATGGGGATCGTGATCTGCGAGAACATCCTGCGCCACTTGGGTGAGGCCCCGAGCGACGCGCCGCGCCTGGAGGTGGTCCACCGGGCGGCCAGCGAGGTCGGCAGCGCGGTCCTGACCGCGGTGGCCACCACCGTCGTGGGCTTCCTGCCCGTGTTCACCATGATCGGGGCGGAGGGAAAACTCTTCAGGCCGTTGGCCTTCACCAAAACCTTCGCCCTGATCTCCTCTATTGTCATCGCCCTGACCGTCCTGCCGCCGTTCGCGCTGATGTTCTTCTGCGGTGGCATCGGGCGCAAGCTGTTCCGCTGGGTGCTCTACGGCGGTCTGGCCACCGCGGGGGCTGTCCTGGGCGCTTACGGGGCGGCCACGGGCTCGCTGCCGATCGCACTGGGTGGAGCGGCGCTGGTCCTGCTGGCGGCCTTTGGCCTGCTGCGCGACCGGCTGCCCGGGTGGCTGGTCCGCTTGGCCCCATGGCTGGCCAACGCGGCGGCGGTGCTGTTGATCGGCCTGCTGTTGACCCAGGACTGGGAACCGCTGGGCCCCCAGCCGGGGCTGATGCGGAACTTCATCTTCGTGGCTGTCCTGGTCGGCGGGCTGCTGGGGTTCTTCCACCTCTTCCGCCTGGCCTACCCGTACGTGCTCAGGTGGGCCCTGGACCACAAGGTCGTATTCCTGGGTGTGATCTGCGCGATGATATTCTTCGGATACACGGTCTGGCTGGGCATGGATACCACGATGGGGTGGATCCCAGCTGCGGCGGAAAAGGTCGGCGTGCCGCAGGAGACGACCCGCTCGATGACCTTCTGGGTAAATGCGAAAGAGAAGCTCCCCGGCGTGGGCAAGGAGTTCATGCCCTCGCTGGACGAGGGCTCGTTCCTCTACATGCCCACAACGATGGTCCACGCGTCGATCGGCGAGGCCATGGACGTGCTCAGCCAGCAGGACCAGGCGCTGACGGCGATTCCGGAGATCGAGTCGGCCGTCGGCAAGATCGGCCGGGTGGAGAGCCCGCTGGACCCGGCCCCGATCTCGATGGTCGAGACGATCATCAACTACAAGAGCGAGTATCGCACCGACAAGGACGGTCGGCGGATCAACTTCCGCGAGGCCCGCGAGGGCGAGAGCGTCGTGCTGGACGTCTCGGGCACGGCCTTCGCCGCGGACGAGACGGGCGAGCCGATCCCGGACCCGGCCGGCCGGCCGTTCCGCCAGTGGCGTTCTGGCATCCGCACGCCGGATGACATCTGGAAGGAGATCGTCAAGGCCGCCCAGATCCCCGGCTCGACGTCGGCGCCCAAGCTCCAGCCCATCGCCGCCCGCATCGTCATGCTCCAGAGCGGCATGCGCGCTCCCATGGGCGTCAAGATCAAAGGGCCCGACCTGGCGACCATCGAGAAGGTCGGCTTGCAGGTCGAGCAGTACCTCAAGCAAGTGCCCAGCATCGAGCCGGCCGCCGTCATCGCCGACCGGATCGTGGGCAAGCCTTACCTGGAGATCGTGCCCGACCGCTCGGCGCTCAACCGCTACGGCGTGAAGATCAAGGACTTCCAAGACGCGGTGGAGGTGGCGATCGGGGGCAAGAAGGTCACTACCACCGTCGAGGGGCGCGAGCGGTTCGGCGTCCGCGTCCGCTACCAGCGGGAGCTGAGAGACCAGATCGAGACCATGGGGCGCATCCTGGTGGCCGGCAAAGGCGGCGTGCAGGTGCCCATCAGCCAACTCGCCGAGATCCGCTACGTTCGCGGGCCGCAGGTCATCAAGAGTGAAGACACGTTCAAGACGGGCTACGTCCTGTTCGACATGAAGGAAGGCCAGGCCGAGGTCGACGTGGTCGAGCAGGCCCAGGCCTACCTGCGGAGCAAGATCGACAGCGGTGAGTTCTCCCTGCCGCCCGGCGTGAGCTACAGCTTCGCGGGCAGCTACGAGAACCAGATCCGCGCCCAGACGACGCTGATGATCGTCCTGCCGCTGTCGCTGTTCGTGATCTTCCTGCTGCTGTACTTCCAGTTCCGCTCGGTGGCCACCACGCTGCTGGTGTTCATCGGCATCTTCGTGGCCTGGTCGGGCGGGTTCATCCTCATCTGGCTGTACGGGCAGGACTGGTTCCTGAACTTCACGGTCTTCGGCGTGCACATGCGGACGCTGTTCCAGGTGCATCCGATCAACCTGTCGGTGGCGGTATGGGTGGGGTTCCTGGCCCTGTTCGGCATCGCCAGCGACGACGGCGTGGTCATCTCCACCTACCTGGACCAGGTGTTTCGCGCCCGGCGGACCACCAACAAGAGCGAACTCCGCGCCGCCACGGTGGAGGCGGGCAAGCGCCGCGTCCGCCCGTGCCTGATGACCACGGCCACCACCATCCTGGCCCTGATCCCGGTGCTGACGTCGACCGGTCGCGGCTCGGACGTGATGGTGCCCATGGCCATCCCCAGCTTCGGCGGGATGGTGATCGAGGTGCTGACCATGCTGACAGTGCCCGTGCTCTACTGCCTGGTCAAGGAGATCAAGCTCCGCCTGGACATGAAGGACGAGCTGCTGGCCGCGGGCGCCGAACCGGCGCCGGGCGCCTAGCATGGCCGACCCCGGACGGGTCTGCTATCCGGCATTCGATTTGGGCAACACCCTTCCCTGTGCGCCAAGTGCGGCATAGAATCAAGACTACTGGAAAGGACCTTGGCATGATCATTCGCCTCTGGGCGCTGCTCCCCCTGGCGGCGGTGTTGGCGGGCTGCGCCGCCGGATTCAACGAAGGGGCTTACCAGGACTACGTCCGCAAGCAGAGCTTCTACCTGAACCAGCCGTACGTCTCGGCCGCCACGACCGCCCCGGCCAGCCGGCCGGCCGAGCCGGAACTGGCAGCCGGCTCGACCCTGGGCGACTATCTCCGCTATGCCGCCCTGCACAGCCCCGAGCTGGAATCCGCCTTCGACGCATGGAAGGCGGCCCTGCAGCGAATCCCGCAAGTGCGGGCGCTGCCCGATCCCCGCTTCACCTACCGCCACTACATCCACGAGGTGGAGACCCGCGTCGGGCCGCAGAAGAATTCCTACGAGCTGGCCCAGACCTTCCCCTGGCTGGGCAAGCTGAACCTGCGCGGGGACGTGGCCGCCGAGGAGGCGCGGGCGGCCTTCCACCGTTTCGAGGCCGTGCGTTTGCGACTGTTCTTCCGCGTGCACAAGGCCTACGACGAGTACTACTACCTGCGCCGAGCCATCCAGATCACCGAGCAGAACATCGAGCTGCTCAACCAGGGCGAGGCGATCGGGCGCCGGCGCTACACCGTAGGCGCCGGCAGCCATCCGGACGTCATCCGGGCGCAAGTCGAGCAGGGCAAGCTGGCTGACCGGTTGACCACGCTCCAGAAGATGCGTGCGCCGATCGTGGCCCGGCTGAACGCGGCGATGAACCGTTCCGTTGGCGCAGAGCTGCCCTGGCCGGCGCAGATGCCCGTTGCCGTCGGCGACTGGACCTCGCAACAGCTCGTGAAGTGGGCCGGCGAGGCCAACCCCGAGGCCCAGGCCCTGGACCGCCAGATCGCAGCCCGCCGCAAGGGCGTCGCCCTGGCCCGCAAGGAGTACTTCCCGGACGTCACGGTCGGAACGAACCTGATCGAGACGGGCTCCGCCCGCGGGGCCATGCGTCCCAGCGACAGCGGCCAGGACGCCCTCATCGCCATGGTTTCGGTGAACATCCCCATCTGGTGGAACAAGATCCAGGCGGGCATCCGCGAGGCCCGCTGGCTCCACCACAAGGCCCGCATGGACAAGGCGGCCTTTCTCAACACGCTGTCTGCCGACCTGGAGACGGCCCTGTTCGAGTTCCAGGACGCCGGGCGAAAGGTCAGCCTCTACCGCGACACGTTGCTGCCCAAGGCCGAGCAGGCCCTCCAGGCCACCAACGCCGCCTACAGCACGGGCAAGGCCAACTTCCAGGACTTCCTCGACGCCCAGCGGGTGCTGCTGGAGTTCCAGTTGTCATTCGAGCGCTCGCTGGTGGATCGGGCCCAGCGAATGGCCGAGTTGGAGATGCTCGTGGGCAAGCCCCTGCCGGCAAGCCATATGGCCCAATGACAGGAAGTCCGAATTGCCGTAAAGTGAATCTCGCGCCGTTGCTGCGCCGCATGGAGGGGTGAGCTGCGAGAGGGGACAAGACAGCGGCCGGGGCCGACGGCTGCTCGCCGCCGACCCCGGACCGGGCGCACAGGGCATCCGCCAATCAGTGGGTGGTCGCGGCGGCCAGTTTGGCCTTCTTCTCGGCGTCGGTGAGGTTGTCCCACTTCGGGAAGCAGCCGGGGCAGCAGAAGCCGACGGTCTTGCCCTCGAAGGTGCGGGTCAGCTTGGGATTGACCTTGCCGCCCATGATGGGGCATCGGTCGTTGACCGGGGCGCCCGCCGGCTGGAGCTCGGCCTTCAGGGCAGCCAGCAGATGCTTGGCCTTGGTCAATTCGGCGGCGGCTGTCTTGGCGTCGCCATCCTGGGCCGCCGTCAGGGCGGCCGTTATGCGGTCCTCCAAGGCCTGGAGGTGATGAGCAGCCGAGGCGGCTGGCGCCTTGTCTTCTTTGGCTGCCGTCGCCATCGTGTGGCCGGCATGCCCGCTTCCGCCGCAGCCGCCACAGCCGGCCGCCCACGCCCAGCCCACGGCCAGGCCCATGACCGCCAATGCCGCAATCCCGATTCCAAATGCCGTTTTCGTCATCGCTGATCTCCTGTTCGCAACAGTCACGCAAGGGGCGCCTCCGGGCGAACCACGCGTCCGCCGACGCCTATATCACATTGAACGTCTCATCCGCCCCAGAGGTTCCGCAAAGCCCATTCTTCTTTGAGGCAGCAGTCATCGCCGATCGGCCATGTTCTGATCCGCTCTTTTGGCGAACTCCCCGGCCGCCAAGCCGATAGAATGGGGGTGAATCTCTTGTGCCTGCCTGCCGGCAGGCTGGGCGGGGGGAACCTTGTGGCTGCTTCATCCGTTTCTGATAGTGGAAGACCGTAAGACATGGCCGACAGGAAAGCTTTCGAGGAGCTTGCCATGCCGCTGCTGCCCGTGATGTACCGGGCGGCGACGGCCTTCGCCGGGAATGAGCCCGACGCCCGCGACCTGGTCCAGACCGTCTACCTCAAGGCGCTGGAGCGGTTCGACCGGTTCGAGAACGGCACCAACTGCAAGGGCTGGATGATGCAGATCATGCGGAACACGTGGATCGACCAACTGCGGCGGCGAAGGACCGCCGGACCCCAGGTGAGCCTGGAGGCGGACCTGTTGCCCGCCCCCGACGACCGGCCGGACGAGGTCGACCTCCGCGAGCTGCTGGAGCAGTTCTCCGACAGCGCGATCATCCGCGTGCTGCAGGAACTGCCCGACTCGCAGCGGATGGCCCTGTACCTGACCGACGTGGAGGGGCTGGACCAGAACGAGGTGGCCGCCATCCTCGACATCGCCGTCGGGACGGTCAAGAGCCGCGTCAGCCGGGCGCGAAGCGTGCTGCGAGAGAAGCTTCAGGCCCATGCCCGCGACATGGGCTTCGTGGGGAGACGATCATGACCCACCTGAGCGACGACCAGATCGAGACGCTGCTGGAAGACCCGCAAGCGGTCGACGAGCACTCCCGGACCTGCTCGCACTGCCGCCGACGCCTGGACGACGCTTGCGCCGTCAAGGCCCGGTTGGTCAGCGCATTTGCCTCCGTCCAACCCGACGCGATGCTCGTGCACCTGATCACAGCCTCGCTGCGCGGCGCCAAATCCGCCGGGGCCGTCTTTCCCAGGCGATTGTCTCTCTTTCGGTGGGCCTCCTCGCTGGCTGCCGCCGCCGCGCTGGTTGCCCTGGCTGCGGGGTTGACGCTGTACCTGACTCCACAGCAGGCGACCGCCGGGCTGGCGGAACTCGCCCAGATCCACCAGGACAACCTGCTGGCCGAGCACCACGGCGACGGGCCTGGTTCCCCCGCGGAAGTGGCCGACCACCTCCGCAAAGAGCTGGGCTTCGCGCCCGCCATGCCCAAGCTGGGGGCGGGCATGGAGATGCGAAGCTGCTGCGTCGCCCACTTCCGCAACCGCCCGGTGGGCAGCTACGTCTTCCGTAGCGGCAAGGGGCTGGTCTCCATCGTTGTCCTGAAGGACGAGGCCCGCTCGCTGGGCCTGAAGGACAAGAGCAAACTCGGCGGGCGGACCTACTACAGCGGCGTGTTCGGCCGGTGCCACCTGGCCTCGGCCCAGGACGACGGCTACGCCTACGTCGCCATCGGCTGCGACGCCGGAATCCCCTGGCTGACCGAACTCCTGCAGGACCTGCTCGACCGGAGCAAGTAGCCTCACTGCGCTGCCGTCATTCCCAACTCCGCTCCTCACTCGATGACATAAACACTCGCCATGGGCCACTGTCCGGCCGGGAGGGTCGTGGCGGCCGTTGTGGGCATGTCCCGCTGAGGCGTCTGGAGGATGTGACTACCTGCTTAAGCCTCCGCCTCTGGCGGAGAGCCCCGTAGAGGTTCGGAGCGTTTGTAAAGGGCGGAGCAGAAACCGTGGCGCGGGCGGGCTGAGCACGTAGCGCCCACGCGTAGGTCTACCCCGGACCGCCCGGAGGTGTCGAGGCTTCAGGTCTCTGTTCTCTCTGTTCGCTTGCGTCGAATCCGTCACTGGCTGTCTCGCGACCGGCAACTTTCCCCCTGGCTTTGGCGATATGCACCAGACCCTTGCTCCGTCTCCGCTTCATGAAACCCGTCCGAATCGCCCAGATTTGGCCAAAGGCAAACAAGCCTCTGGCCTTTTCTCTGGGGTGAACGCCCGGCTCGAAGCATCCGCTGAAACGTCGCCCGTAACGCACGTTGCGGAAGTCTGTTGCGGCAGCACGCCTGGCGAGCCCTGCCGCAGCCCATCCCGGCCCTGTTAACCGCGAGAGCGCTCGCGGAGAGCGTTTTCGCGCCGCTCTCGGACTCTCTGTCGCGTCGGCGGCTTCCTATTTAACAGGAGGGTAGGAAACGGGCGCCTTGTCCGGGATTCTTCGCTACTGCGGCAATCCTCGCATGAGTGCGGTCGGCTTGTTGCACGCGACTTAAGTAAACGGGCGGGCCGCAGGGGTCCGCCCATTCACGTTGAATTCGTCTCTTCTTCGGCTGCGCTGTCAGGCCGCCCGTCTCCGGCGGACGTACCCGCCCAGACCCGTGACGGCCAGGCCCAGGAGAGCCATCGTGACCGGCTCGGGCACCTGCGAGTTCAGCACCAGCGTTCCGTTTTCGCTCGTGCGGGTGAAGTAGTAATCGACGTTCCAGTCGTGCAGCGGGATGTACGTCTGCCCGTTGAACGTCACCTGCGACGGTCCGGTGCCGAGGATGTAGTACTCGAAGTCGCCGTCGGCGATCTGGCTGAGCAGGTCGCCCGTGGTCACCGCAAAGCCGCCCGCGAACGTGTCGCCGGCGTTGAGCGCGGTCACGCCGAGGTAGATGCCCACGGTGTTGTCGGCCGACAGGGGCTGGGCGAAGGGCGTCGCTCCGGTCAGATTCAGCACGTCGTTGCCGCTGGTCGAGCCGGTGGGGTTGGTGTATTCGAAGCCGAAGTCGAGCCCGCCGGCGGGGTTGACCGAGTCGGCCGTCAGCGTGCCGGGGCTGCGGGCGGGGCTGACCAGACCGGCGCCGCTGATCTGGCCGGCGAGGCTGCCCGTGCCGCCAAGGACGCCGCCCGCGTTGACGATGACCGACCCACTGGCCAGGCTACCGTCGACCAACAGCGTGCCGGCGAGAATCGTCGTGTCGCCCCCGTAGGTGTTCACGCCGGCCAGGAGCAGCGTGCCGTTGCCGACCTTTTCCAGCGTGCCGTTGCTCAGCGCGCCGCCGTAAGTCGTGTCGGTGTCGTTATTGCCGATCCGGAGAGTCTTGCCGCCCATGTTCAGATTCCGGGTCCCTTGCAGGCCGCCCAGGGTGAACGTGGCGGGGCTCGCACCCCACGAGACCAGGCCGGCATCGCCGCTCTTCATGTCCAGGGTGCTGTTCTGCAACGCCAAGGCATCGGCTATCTGCAGCGTGCCGGTGCTGATGGCGGTCGTGCCGTGATAGGTGTTGGCGGCATTGAGGATCAACACGCCGGCGCCCGTCTTCGTCAAGCTGCCCACGCCGCCGCTATCCGATAGCGCTCCATCCATCTGGGCGAGGGCGGCATGGGAATCCGTCTTGAGGCTCTCCACGTCGATGGTGCGCGTGGCGTCGCCGCTGTTGGCCAGATCGATGGGGTTCTTCCAGATCACCGTGCTGGTGACAGTGGTGCTGTTGTTCAACTCGGCTCCGCCAAACACGAGTTTGGAGCCGTCCTGCACGAAATACTGCTGCCCCCAGGCAAGTGCGTCAGGAGTTGCGTTTCCGCCGAGATTGACGGTCAGCGTCGGGGAGGATGTGGACAAGGCGCCGAAACCGCCGTCTCCGATCCATTGGACCTGGCCCGCGCCGGCGCCAAGCGAACTGGTGAAAGAAGGAATCAGATAGTCACCGCTGGTGGAGCCGGCCTGAACGGCCAGCACGCCATTGTGGAGCGTCAGATTGCCGGTTGTCAGGCTGATCGCGCCGGCGGCCGTTGACCAGAAAGACGCCACGCCGTTCTGGATGGTCAAGGGACCGGTCTGGGTGGAGTTCTTGAAATTGAGGCGTCCCGCCGTAGTGCTCGCGGCATATCCGCTGGGGCCTGCTACGGTCAGCGCGCCCCCGCCGGCCACATTCCCCCAGGTATAACCGGCATAGGGGGCAATGAGATAAGCCGAGGGACCTGACAGAATGGTGCTGCCATAGCCAGGCTGGGCAGTGAACGTCCCTGCCGTCGCGCTAATCGGGGAGGAACTACTGGACGTGAACGTTCCACCGTATAGACTATAGGCAGATATCGTGTTGGCGTTGATCTGCAAGCCGGCCATGTCCAGCGTGCCGGTCCCGTATACGTTGATCGCGCTGCTCGAATACATGAACGGCGCGGCCCCCAGCTTCAACGTTCCTTCATTGACGTTGACCACCTTCGTCGTGGAACCAAACTTCTGCCTGGCGGTGAAGTACAATGTGCCGGCCCCGTTCTTGTTGAAGGGACCGGCATTGGTCAGACATGTTCCAATGGTTGCCGTAACGCCGGAATCGACGGTGACCGCGGCAGCGCCGGCGCCAAGGGTGACCGTTCCGGTGCCGGTCAACGTATAGCCGCCCGTGGCGAAGTACAAATTGCCGGCGCTGGTGACGCTCGCGTCAACGGTAACCGTGCCGCCGGCGACACCTTGGAAATAGGCGTCGTGCGCGGCGTCGTTGGGCCAGTTCGTCACGCCGCCGCCGGTGTTGCTGGAAGACCAGTTGTTGCCGCTGAGATTCCACGTGCCGCCGCCGCCGAGGTTCGTGCCGTCGCCGTACCAATAGTAGGGAGTCTGGGCGGCCGGTGCTTGGAACGCCCCAAAGAGAAGGGATGCCGTCGCAAGGAGGACTGCAAGTCTCGTCGCACACATGATAGACCTCACTTCTGCCATAAAGGCAATAGAGGCCGCAAGTCTCGGCCTACGCGGCCCTTGCGGACTCAACCAGGCCCTCCGTTTGCGTATACTGTAAATATTATCCGCAGGTTCCGGATTTCTGTCAAGTGCCTGCGTCATTCCTTTCTTGGGCTTTTCCGCAGGTTTTTACCTGAGGGCGGTCGATCCGTGTTTGTGGCCATTACCCCGGGATTCGCCGGATGACCTGCCCGGCTCAGGCCGTGGCGAAGCAGGCCATGCGGCGGATTCGGGGCTCGGCCGTCGATGACGTGACCCGCAGCCGGATCTTTGCCACCTCGACCGGGTCGAAGCGGTGGATCCATTTGTGGCCGATGGACCGGCCCTTGGCAAGCTCCCGCCAATTGTCGCCGCCGGTGAGCCCCTCGACGGTGTATTCGCGGACGCGCTCGCCCTGGGCGATCTGCTCCTGGAGGACGACGTGATCGATGCGCCGGGGCCGCGGCAGGGCGAGTTCCAGCGCGGCGCCCTTGCCGCTTGTTTCCGCGACGGCCTTGCCGAAGCGGCGCTTGAGTTCCTTGCCGAAGGCGAGCATGGCGTCGATGTCCGCCTGCGGCACGACGCCATCGGGGTCGACGGCGATGCCGACGACCATGTTGCTGTTGCGGCCGACGGAATTGTAATAGACGGTCATCAGTTCGTCGGCGGTGTATATGCCTCTCTCTTTGTTCGGGAACCAGTACCAGTCGTGGACGCCGCGCCGGCCGCGAATGGGGATGTCCACCATGGCGGGGCACCAGTAGTTCCCGTTCGGGTCGCCGGAGTGGAGGAGCTTGCGGTGCTCCGGCGTCTGCATCCACTGCTTATGTCCTACCCGGCCGCCCGGCAGGATGGGCATGGTGGCATAGTTGGGGTTGCCGGCATGGCCAGATTCGTTGCCGACCCAGCGGACGTCGGCGCGGTAGGTGCCGGAGTAGAAGACGCTGTCGGGCTGGTTCTTCTCGAAGATGGGGACAAGGTCGGCTCCGCCTTCGGACGGCGTGATGCTGCCGGAGTCCATCCAGATCTGGATCAGCGGGCCGTACTTACGCGTGAGTTCGTCCATCTGCCGCTCGCAGATGCGGTTGTAGGCGGCCTGCTCGGGCGTGCCCTTGCCCTTGCCCCAGTTCACGTAGTATTTCCACACCTGGTGATAAGCGTTGATGTGGACGCTGTAGTAGAAACCGCAGCCGATGTTGCGCTTGCGGCAGGATTCGGCGAAGTCGGCGGCGACGTCGCCCTTGCCGTTCTTCCAGGCGGCCTGTTTCAGGCCGTAAGGGTAGGCATCGCTTTGCCACTGCATGAAGCCGCTGAAATGGTGAGCGGTGAAGACGGCGTAGCGGACTCCCGCGTCGCCGGCCCAGTCGAGCCATTGCTCGGTGTCGAGGCTCTTGGGGTTGTAGAGTTTGGGGTCGTGGACCTTTCGCAGATTGTGGTTGCCCACCGCGGTGGGAAGGATGAAGTCGTAGAGCAAGCCGATCTCGGCTTCCTGCCAGCGGATCTGGGCGGGGGAGGGCAAGGGGTGGGGCTTCGCGCCGCCGGCGACGGTTGGGGCTGGCGGGCTGTCTTCGGCGGCTTGGAGCGATCCAAGCGCCGTCAGGGAGAGCGCTCCAGCCCCCGCCTTGAGCAAAGTGCGCCGCGCGATCATGAGAGCGTCTCCACTTCTATCCAGGTTACCCGGGGAAAGACTTGCAGTGTCCGACTTTTCCCAGTCACGGCCGACCTGAACACGATCCAGATTTGCGGTGATCGCCACTATAGCCTCGCGCCCGCCTCGCGTCTACCGCCCGGGCTCCGGTTGCGGCGCGGGCTCTTCCGGCTCTCTGCGTCAAGTGACTGGCAAACGGGCGGGCCGCATGGACCCGCCCGTTTGCGTCGCGAAGGAAGGTTGTCGCCTCTGGTCGTCACGCCGTGCGGCGTCGGCGAAGGTAGCCGCCCAGACCTGTCGCGGCCAAGCCCAGCAGGGCCAGCGTCGCCGGCTCGGGGACCGTGCCAACCAGACCATTACCGTTGTCGTCCAGCACGAGCTGATAGGCTCCGCCGCCGAGATACAGGACATCCCCCGCCGAACCATCCAGCCCAGAGGCATTGATCCACGTCAGGTCGCCAAACGCTTCGTCGCCTGTCCCGGCGGCAAACAACTCGAACAGCCGATTGGCGTCGCTGACGCCGTACTGGAGGCCCGGTTCGACGGCCAAGGTATACAGCGCCCGCGCTTCTGCAGGACTCAGCCCTACGTCCCAGATACCCAGGTCGTCCACGAGGCCCCGGTAATTGTTGGTCCCATTCGTGCGTTCCGCGCCTATCGCCGCCTCGTTGAACGCGTTGATTGGCGCCGTAGCGCCTCCCACCTGATTGATTCGAATCGTCCCGTTGATCCAAAGTGACTTGTTATTGCCATCCTTGATGTACGTGTAGTGGTTCCAGGCGCCCTTCCATTCGCCTGCGGGGCGATTCACCGTCTGCCGTGTATTGCTGCCACAACAACCACCCGTGTCGAAGTAGACCGTTCCATCGCCCCAAGGCAGGTGGGACATGAACTGTCGATTGCCGTTCTGGTTGAATGAGAATATCGTGTCGTTGCGTGGTTGCTGCGCCGCATCACCGAAGACCCACAACGATACGGTTGCCGCATTGTTGGTGTTCATGGTCTGGAAGGCAGCAACGGGCGCCACAACGACTTCACCCGCAGCGTCGAAATTGACCGCCCGGTCACCGACATTGCCGGTGAAGCCCCCGCCGCTTGCCGTGAAATCGACGCCGCCGCTCGCAGACGCGTTGTTGCCGTTGACACTGCTGTCCGACGCGTCACCGTCAAAGGCGTAATGCGCGAGCAGCCCGGCATCGGCCGAACGTACTGGGCAGCAGACCAGCAATCCGAATGCCAAGGAGACGATCAGAAGAGATCTTGCCGTTGCGCTTGTCGTGGTCATGACAGTCCTTTCCGAGTAACTGATATGAATCCACATTTTGCTTCTCCTTTAGTCAGCCCTTCCCGGATGACGTGCCCGCCCTTTGCAGCGTCTGCGGAGGTAGCCGCCCAGGCCCGTCGCGGCCAGGCCCAGCAGGGCCAGCGTCGCCGGCTCGGGGATCGCCATCAGCCCCAGCGTCACGTAGGCGTCGTTGCCGGAGAACTCCATGTTGGTCAGGTCGAAGGTGATCCGGTCGCCGTTGATGCTGGGCATCAGGTCGGCGACGAGGAAGTCGTAGGCGTTGGTCTCGGAGATCAGCAGCCGGAAGGGGCTGTCCAGCGGGGGCGAGATGCCCAGGTCGCTCAGGTCGAAGGTGAGGCTGTAGTCCACGTCGCCGGTCTCCTGGACGAACCAGACGCGGTCCAGCCGCTCGTCGAAGTTATTCGGCAGATCGCTGCTCACCAGCGAGCTGAAGGGCACGCCGGCTCCGATGAAGTCCTGATGCCCGGCCAGCACCGCCTCGCCGTCGGACAGGGAGTTGTTCCGTTCGGTGACGGTCAGGCCGGAGGATCGCAGGCTGGTCAGCCATGCGTCGTCGCCGTAGTCGATGGCCTCTCCGTTGACCTGGGCGATGCCGCAGACCCCGTTATCGTAGTCGCCGTTGGCGGGCGTGGAGCCGGCATAGAGGCTGTTGGCCAGCAGGCTCGTGCCGTACTTGCTGGCCAGGTGGTTGTGCAGGACGGCGGTCTGGCCCTGGTTCAGGTTGGACGAGGCCAGGGCGCCGACGGCTGAGAAGGAGTCGATGCGGGCCTCGAGCATGTCGCCGTGGGCGAACCAGGTATCGGAGTTGTTGAGGGTGGTGCTGGCGCCGATGCTGAAGGCGGATTCGGTGGCGGTGCGCTCCAGGGTGCGGGCCAGGTCGGCGGCCAGCCAGTTGGAGACCACACTGTTCTGCTTCTGCCCATCCACCCACACCGACATCGTCCCGTTGGGCTCGTAGGTCAGAGAGATCACGTGGGGGGCGTTGTTGTTGATGTTGCCGGAGGTGCCCGTGATAGAGTTGTCGGACTGGAAGCCGGAGGCGTTGGTGCCCGTGTAGGACATGGCCCAGTCGCCGCGCCCGCCGCCGGGCCTCTCGTTTCCGAAAAGCCCCGACCACTGCCAGAAGTTCCCGCCGTGCCCGGCCACGCCGTCACGCGTCTGGAAGACCGTGGTGAACGTGATGGCCCGCGCCCCGCTGGTGGGGTTGGTCCCGCCCAGCGGCACCGAGACGCTGCCGGGACCGGTGAAGTCAGTCCCGGTCGCCAGGTTGCCGTCGTCAAAGGAGTTCAACAGGACCGACCCGTGCGAGTTGACCGTCGCGCCGGCGGCCGGCTGGTTGGTCCGGTACGTGGTGGCCGCCGTCGGGTTGGCGTTGGCGAAGGCCGAGTTGCGGTTGACCCACGTGCCGCTGCCGGCGTAGTCGTCGCCGACCCAGTGCCCGGCCGCCACGTGCCCGCCCACCGGGGCCGCCACGAACGCCCCGCCGCCCACGACGATCTGGAGCCGGCCCACGCTGCCGGTGTTCGAGAATGTCCAGTCCTGGTGGCCGGTCCCGGTCGTGTTGGTCCCGATACCCAGTTCGGTCGGTTCGGTGGTGGTGTTGCCGCCCCAGTCGCTGTGCCCGAAGAGGACCTGCCCGGCCCCGTAGTTGTGGATCTGGAACGAACCGTGTCCGGCCCCGGTTCCGAATCCGCTGTCGTTCCAGTCGAAGGCGGAGTCGCTGCCGCCGAGGACGAGGGCGTTCCTCGTCGTGGAATAGTTGCTGGGCCACATCTCGAGGTTAACGGTGGAGATGTTGGTCCCGGGGGTGATGGTAGCGTTGTTGGAATAGATGTTCGCGTTGCCGACGATGGTCTGGCGGGCGACCGGGTTGTTCACATTGTGAGGGTAGCCGATCCGGCTGGCGTTGGTGTCGAACGCGTCCATCGACACGTACACATACTCGCTGCCGACCTCCAG
>Ga0116148_1001335_pt1 | contig 27324 bp, 19 predicted proteins | sample AD_UKC055_MetaG_FD_89786 | JGI IMG/M metagenome (GOLD analysis project Ga0116148, IMG submission 89786) | Active sludge microbial communities of municipal wastewater-treating anaerobic digesters from USA - AD_UKC055_MetaG | ecosystem: Engineered > Bioreactor > Anaerobic > Digestate | place: USA...
CGTCGTGCCCCTCGATCAGGAAGAGCGCCTCCAGATCGCCCGATGGCCCATAACCGACGACGAGTGGAAGGCCATGACCGGCGCGCGGGAACTCTGGGGCGAGGAAGGGTACACAACCCTCGAACGCGTGGGCGGCCGTCCCACGCTCGAGGTCAACGGTCTCGTATCGGGATTCACCGGAGAGGGCGCAAAGACCATCCTTCCAGCCAAAGCACTGGCAAAACTCTCGTGCCGCCTCGTGGCAAATCAAGAGCCCGCCTCCATTAAGGCCATGCTCGAGCAATACCTGGCAGGGAAGGCGCCAAAGACAGTCTCCTGGGAAATGCGCGAACTCTCGCACGGTCCCGGCGCGCTTATGAACCGCGATTCCGAAGCGATGAAAGCCGCGGTGAAGGCCCTCAGGACCGTCTTCGCCGCGGAACCCGTGTTTCGCCGCGAAGGCGGGAGCATACCCGTAGTCGGAGTTCTCAAGCAGATGCTCGGCGTCGAATCGGTGCTGCTCGGATTTGGTCTCCCCGAAGATGGCATCCATGGGCCCAACGAGAAACAGCACCTGCCTACGTTGTTCAAAGGTATCGAGGCTTACCTGCACTTTCTCGCCAGCTTCTAGTGTTTTGCGGCAAGGTGTTGACACCCTGAGCCTTCGTAAACCTGCGGGCAATCCGAGCAAGTTGTACGGATTGCGGCCGATAAGCGACGGCCTTTTCGTCCACACCGCCGTCACTCTTTGCCACTCTGTTCGGACCTTGATGGCAAGGTATTCCGTCATAACCCAGGGATTTAGAAGGGTTTAGGGGCTGCCCACGTCTGGAATGGGCGCCTCGGATGGCTCAAGGTCACGCACATCCGTATTGTTTCCTGACGGCGCGTTATGGTAGAACCCTTGCCAACGGTAAGGAGAGCGGCTCGTGCTTTTGACCAAGAATCGCATCCTCGTAAGGGGAGTTTTCGCCGGTGCTGACTGCCCGTCCGACGTAATCCTGAAAGATGGACGAGTCGAGACAGTCAAACCGGCCGGCCGGGCCACTCCCGATGTCGGGTCGCTGACGGCCATCATCGCGCCTACACTGTTCGACATCCAGATTAACGGCGCCAAGGGCATCGATTTACAAAGTCTTGACATCACGCCGGCTGGCATCTGTACTCTGAACGATTTTCTCGCCAGCCAGGGCGTTTCGCATTGGATACCCACGATCATCACCGGCTCGCCCGAGAATATGATTCACAGCTGCGCCGCGATTGCGGAAGCCATGACCGAGCCGCGTATCAAGCGCGCTATTCCCGGCATACACCTCGAGGGACCCTACATCTCTCCGGAAGACGGTCCCCGGGGAGCGCACGATAAGAAGCATGTGCGGAATCCCTCCTTGGCGGAATTCGGGGAATTCATGCGGGTTACGCAAGACCGCATCGCCTACATCACTGTCGCGCCGGAAGTTGAAGGCGCCATTCCGTTTATCCGAGAAGCGGTGAGGCGGCGGGTGCGCGTGGCCTTGGGGCACCACGGTGCGTCGGCCATCGACATTGAACGAGCCGTCGAGGCGGGCGCGACGTTATCCACGCATCTGGGCAACGGCATGGCGGGCACCATGAACCGCCATAACAACCCTCTGTGGCCCCAATTGGCAAACGACCGCCTCAAAGCGTCGCTTATCCCGGACCTCGAACACCTGCCCGAGCCCGTTCTTCGCGCCTTTGTCCGGGCGAAGCAGCCGCAGCGCGTGATTTTGACGTCCGACTATATTCATCTGGCGGGACTTAAGCCGGGACCCTACGAACTCGGCGGCATGCCCGTCGAGATGTTGCCTTCGGGACGCGTATGCCTGAGCGGAACCGGGTATCTGGCTGGGAGCTCGCTGCCGTTGTTGCAGGGAGTTGTTAACGCCATGCGCGTGACGGATTTAACCCTGAAACAGGCTCTGGCCAGCGCATCGTCGATACCCGGACGGTTTTTCCATCTCAAGCACCGGTTTGCTCTTCCTTTTGCGGGAGCCGTGGCGAATTTCATCGTCTTCTCTATAGTGAAAGCCAAGACCGGCTGGAGCTCAAAGCTCAAAGCTGTCTTTATCGGCGGTGTGCAATATGGATGAACGAGGGCACTAGCGTGACAATGTCAGACGCGAGCGAAGCCGTGACCGTCTGTGGCCTTCCGGTAGGCTCTGGCCGGCCGGTGCACATCACCGTGCGCAACGGAATCATCGAAGCCGTCACGCAGGGCGGCGGGTATGGCCGGACCGATTACGGGTCCCGTTCGTCCATCATCGGGCCGACACTTTTCGACATTCAGGTGAATGGCGGCAACGGCATCAATCTTCAGGGGCCCATGACGAAGCCCGAAGACCTGCATGGCCTCACGCGTTTCCTGGCGTCGTGGGGCGTCTCGAAATGGGTCCCCACGCTCACCACCAACTCCTTGAAGAACATGGAACACGGCTGCCGCGTTATGGCCGAAGCCCTGCAAGACGAAGAAGTGGCGCGGGCCGTGCCGGGTATTCATCTCGAGGGGCCGTTTCTGTCGCCCCTCGATGGGCCGCGGGGCGCTCATGCCAAGCGCTACATACGCGAACCCAGTCTGCGCGACTTCGACAAACTCAACAAGGCCAGCGGCGGCAACGTGCTCTACACAACCGTCGCGCCCGAGCTCCCGCGAGCCATTCCGTTCGTCAAAGGACTGGTTAGCCGCGGGGTTGTCGTCGCTCTCGGACATCACAATGCCAGTCAGGACGAGATTGCGCAGGCCGTTGACGCGGGGGCGCGCCTCTCCACGCATCTCGGGAATGGCCTGGCCGCGGAACTCGATCGGCACCGCAACCCGCTCTGGCCCCAATTGGCCGAGGATCGTCTGACCGCGGCGCTCATCGCTGACCTCCATCACTTGCCTGCCGAAGTGTTGAAGACCATGGTCCGCATAAAGGGACCCGCCAACGTCATTCTCACCTCGGACGCGGTCAGCATCGCGGGTCTAAAACCAGGGATGTATCCGCATCATAGCGGCGTCAAAGGAATGATGGTCGAGTTGCTGCCCTCAGGGCGCATCAACCTGTGCGGCACGAATCTGCTGTCCGGCAGCGCTCTCATGCTGCTGCAGGGCGTGCTGAACGCCACGCGCGAAACCGACATGACCCTCGAACAGGCGTTTCGATGCGCCTCCGAGATCCCGGCCGCCGTACTGGGCGTCAAAGCCGATTTCGGCTCATTGAAACCCGGGACCGTCGCAAACCTCATCGTTTTCGACCTCGACCAGTCTCACCCTCAATGGAAACCTGTCATCCGGGCAGCATTCGTGAACGGCATAAAGACCGTATAGGCGGCCGCCTGTCCGGCCCGCCGCCCGTCATGCTCTCGAAGAGCGCGAGAGACGAAGGGCCGGCGCCCTTTGTGGCGCGGGCAACCTTGGCTGATTGCTGGGTTTAGAGACCTTGGTCAGCGGGCGTTGCTGCGCGCCACAGCGTGATCTGCGGCACGGACCGGGGTGTCCCCAAGACTGCGGAAATAAGGGATATTCCTCTGCGCAGAAAATTACCCACCTGCACAGATAAGATGTCAGGACCTCAGTAGCCGCGAGACATATCTGCATTATGCTCTTTACTTCCAGCGTTAAAACTACTACGATAGATTTGTCTGGCGAACGATCTCGTGGCGAAGACTTCTGGGAGGCCGGAGTATCAGCGCGCCGTCGAGCATCTTATCCGGGACATGAGAGGGACATTGGCGGCCCGCCGGTTAGAACAGGGAAGGCAGCCAGTCGCATGAATATTTCGTCGAGGTGTGAATATGCGTGCCGGGCAATAATTGAACTTGCGCTGAACGCAAACAGCGAACAGCCGGTTACCGCGCTGACCATCGCCAACAAGCGCAACATCCCGGGCAAATACCTCGTGCACATTCTCATTCAACTCAAGCGCGCGGGCATTGTCCGCAGCGTACGCGGGGCGCAAGGCGGGTATATACTCTGCCGGCCGCCCGGAAACATCAGTCTGCTTGATATCATCGAGGCCATCGAGGGTCCCATAATTGACCTGCAGCCTATTGAGGGCCACGCGGACAAGGATGTCGCGCCGATCTGGAAAGACGTCGCCTGCGAAGTCTCGAAGGTGCTGAAGAGCTATCGGGTCCAGGATATCATCGACAACGTGCATGAATCGGACATGTACTACATCTGATGCCCGCCCGCCGTTGTACCAATCAACTGCGTCACCGCCGGCACAGAAGGCCTTGACCGCTCCCCTCTCACAGCGAAGCAATCCGTCAACTTGGTTTTGGAAGCGGGGGGGATTATACTATGGCCATTGACGCGAACAGCCGTTCTGGCAGCAAATAGGGCCTTTTTCGAGGCCTTTTACAGGATTTTGACGGTTACCGGGAAAGGGCAGGCAGAACATGGCGATACACGCGGGCATATCCGCATCCATTCAGCACGACGGCGAACCCAAGGCAAACGCCATCCGCGAGCGGCTGGACGCCGTCATCGGGAGGGGCCAGCGCACGTATACCCCCTCGCAGCTCACTGTCGAGAAAGCCAAGGGGTGTTATCTGTGGACGGTCGACGGACGCAGGCTCGTCGATTTCACGTCGGGCGTCCTGGTGACGAATCTCGGGCATGACCATCCGCGCTTCGAGGAATTGTGCCGGAAGTACGCCGAGGCCCTGCCTCGCAACGCTTACAACATGGTGGTTGAGCTCGAGGTCGTTGCGGCCGAGCGGCTCGTCAAAAGCATGGCGGCGACAAATCCGAACGCCCAGAAGGTTTTCTGGGCCGCAAGCGGGTCAGAAGGCATACAGAAAGCCATGTGGGCCGCGCAACACCGGTATCCGGACCGCCCGATCATTCTGGCCACGCGCTACGGGTTCCACGGGAAGAAGGGCCTCGCGGGCGACGTCACCGGCGCCGAAAGCCGCAACCCGAATGTGCGGTTCATCTCGTTTCCTATGAAAGACGAAAAACCCCGGGAATTTTACCAGCGCGAACTGGATGCGCTCGCCGCAGAACACGAAGGCCAGATCTCATTGCTCATAACCGAACCCTATCTTGGCGCCGCCGGTTCGTTCCACCCCCCCAAGTGGTATCACAAGATGCTGCAGGCCTGGTGCGAGAAACACGACATTGTGTTCATCTTCGACGAGGTGCAGGCGTGCCACGGCCGCACCGGCAACATGTACGCGTACGAAACGTACGAGGTGCAGCCCGACCTGGTCGTCCTTGGCAAGGGCATCGCCAACGGCGAGCCAGCCGCAGCAGCAGTTGGCCGGGCGGACCTCATCGACTCCTTGACCTATGGCGAAGCGTCGGATACGTTCAGCGGCAATCCCCGCGCCTGTGCCGCCATGTGCGCCGTGCTCGACGTGTTCGAGGAGGAAAATATCGTCGATAAAGGCCGCGCAGCCGCGAAAAGCGTCGAGAAACGGCTTCGCGATTGGCCCGGCAGGTTCCCGTTCGTAAAGGCCGTTCGCGGCGAAGGGCTCGTCTACGGCGTCGAGATCGAGAACGCCGAACTCGCCAACCGCTGCGTGCTCGAGGCGTACTACGGCATTGGCGACACCGGCGTGCATTTCCTTGGCCCCCTGGCGGGCAAGGTGATTCGGGTGAGCCCGCCCCTGGTCATCACCGAGAGTGAAATCAACGAAGCCTTCGCCATCATCGAACAGGCCTGGGCGCGCATCTAGCGCCGAGACGGCTGACCACAACGTCAGGAAGACACGCTGCAGCGCAGGGGCCTCGGCTGCATTCTTCAAGACGGCATAAGCTTCGTGTTCAGGATTCCTGGTGTTCCGTTACGCGCGCTCGCTGTCCCTCTGGACAGGGATGGGCAAATATGCGAACATGGTTCTTCAAGGTCAAGAGGGGGTGGACGGAAGGCCGAGGAGGCGCCTGCAATCAGGGCGCGCGAATGGAACTGGATGCATAAGACACGCGAAGATTACCGCCGTTTTCATCATGTGCGCCACCAACAACTGCTTGCACTGCTGGCCAGACACGCTCCGGAGCGCCAGGAAAGGTGCCTCGACATCGGAGGAGGCGGCGATGTGGCCGAGATCGTCTCGGAGATCAAGGCAAAGTATGTGGACGAGTTCCACACGGTAGACCTGGCAACAGACATTGATCGCCTCCGGAAAAGTGGCATCGAGGCACAAGTATGCAACGTAGACGTGCAGGCCCTCCCTTACGATGACAGCTTTTTCGACATCGTCCTCTTCGCCTCGGTGATCGAGCACCTTTACAATCCCAGCCATATTATCGCGGAGATCGCGCGGGTCATGCGTCCGGGCGGCATTCTGATCGTGGAAACCCCCAACGCCGTGGCTCTGGGACGGCGTCTTGATGCGTTGTGGGGCGAAAACCCGTTCCGGTGGTTCAACCAGTACAACGCGCTCGAGAACAAGGCGTTGATGGAATACTGCTCCCTGTTCTACACGGCGGAAGAGATCGAGGTGATGCTTGCGCGCTGGTTCATCACCGAGGAGCGTCTCTACGGCATGCACAACCCCCCCGTAGGCCGCCTGAAACGGTGGCTCCGAGGTATGGCCTTTCGCTTCAATTCGCGTATTGGGGACTGTTTCTTCGTCGTCGCCCGCCGGAAACCGAACGGGCCGGGCCTTGTCGATGACCTGCGCCGGTCCAAGACTCGCGAAGAATAGCGTTCAGGGTGACGGGCAGAAATAGAACAGGCGCCCCCGGAATGTGCGGAGACGCCTGCTTGCTATGTGCGGCTTGCGGCCCGGGCTGGCGTTAGATGCCTTCCACCTCGATGCCGACGATCTTCCACCCGCTCTCTTCCTGCTTGAAGGTCCCTTCAATCGTGGCGCTGCCGAAAACGGCCGTCAACTCGATCGGATAAACCGTCCACGTCCCGTCGTCGTTCTTCTTGTACTCGGCATACTGCAGATCGATTTCCGCGTTGTTCAGTTCGCCTTGGTCCAGAGCACCCTTGACAAAGGCCTGCAGCGCGGCCTTGTTGGTCCACTCGTAGTGAGTGAACGACTCGGAAACCGGCGCCATAATCGCGTCAATACTGCCCGCTTCGAAACCGGCCTTCCACTCGTTCAGCACACCGGCAATCTGATCCTTGTCGCTTGCGCCCGAACCCGTCGTGCAACCCGCGACCAATACGGCCGCCATCATGACTGTCATTGCGATAACGATTGATTTACGCACCTTGTTTCCCCTTTCCGACTCCTGTTGCCGTTGATTGAACCTCATGAACATCTTTCGAAGGCTGACGCCGCAGGATTGTAGCCATAAGTATTCGGCTGAGTCAACTGCACCATGGCGCATCGGGCGGCAAGCCTCTGGGATTGCCCCTATGCACACGCCCTGGTTATTCATGTGACAGCCCGTGATAGAATGGGCTTGCCCAAGGGTATGGGCGAACTACGAGAACCGTTTGGTGTCATAAGGAGTGAGCCGCGAAACCGCAGGTTCCGCAGCTCGTCAGTTAAGCAGTGGTGAATTCGCAAGAAGCCGGCACGATATCCGACCGCGAGGTGGTCGAGCAATGCCGCCACGGCGACCCAAACGCTTTTGGCATAATTGTAAATCGTTACAAAACAAGACTTTACAATGTGGCAATGCGGTATCTGGGCAGCCGTGAAGATGCCCTCGACATCTGCCAGGAGACCTTCTTGCGGGCGTACCGGTCGCTCGAGAGCTATCGAGGCGATGCGCAGGTGTATACGTGGCTGTACAGCATTGCGGCAAACCTCGCGCGCAACAGGCTTCGGGACGGCTCGCGCAGAGGACGGGACAAGGGCACCTCCCTCGATGCCTTGCAGGAGACCGCGCCCGCCGTTGCAGATGCGGCGGCCGCGTCGAAAAGAAATCCGGGAACGGAAGCCATGGAACATGAAATGGAAGAGGTCCTTCAACGGTGTCTCGATGACCTGCCCGAACACTACCGTCTTCCGTTTGTGTTGCGGACCTTTGACGACCTTACGTACGAGGAAATTGCCGAAGTCATGAACTGCCCTCCCGGCACGGTGAAATCGCGCTTGAATCAGGCGCGGAAGCGGTTGCGGCAACGTCTCCGCGAACTTTCTATTCTTGAGGCCGAGTAATGGATAAGGAGCAATTGGACGAGAAACTGTCTGCCCTGCTCGACGGCGAACTTTCCGACGAGGAGCGCCGTGAGCTCGAGGCGCTCATTGAAGCAAACCCCAGCGTGGCCCGCGAATGGCATGCGTTGAGGCAGATGAACGGCCTGTTTCGCGAAATGCCGCGATATGAAGCCCCGGAAGAGCTGTCGGTGCGGATCGAAACCGGCCGCAAGGCCCGCCCGGTCTCGTTTGGCCCTTCGCGCTTGAGCCGCCGGCCCGCATGGCCATTGCTCGCCGCAGCGGCAGCGGTGGTTCTTATCTTGGGGCTGGTCGTCCTGCAGTTCCCGAAATCAAGTACATTCAATGTGTCACGCCTGGAGCAGGCCCCGGCAGGCGCTGCGAAAGGGGCGGTCTCCAAAGAAGAGGCGGCGAGTGCTGGCAGGCCGCTCGATGAAGCGCATGAGCCGCGGGAGATGATTGCCGACAGGGCCCGCAGGACAGACGCCTTGCCTGCGCCTTCTCCAGCGCCCGCATCGCCGGCGCCCCCGGCGCAGCGGGTAAGGGTGGCCGGGGAGACTCAAGAAGGTCGTGCGGAAGACGGGCCGGCCGGCCAGACGCAAGGCAGCGCGGGCGGGCAATCCACGGGAGATGCCCTTCAGCTTGGGGAGAAACTGTCTGATACTGAAACCGAGAGCGGCACGACGCCTGCGGAACCGCCTGCAGAAACGGCTGGCCAGGTGGAGCTTGACGAAACCAAGACCGTCGGTCTCGAGGCCGGCGCGGCACCCCCGGCAACAGCCGCCGAGACCACGCCTCCGGCACCCGAGCTTGCCCCGGCATTGGCTGCTTCCGAAGGCGCCGAAACGCCGCCGTCCAAGCCTCCCGCGCCTTCCGGCGTGCCTGGCACTATTGAAGATAAGCGGGCCGGAGACCGGACATTCAAGATGCGCGAGGACGCCTGGGTTCAAGCAGCCTATGACAAGCAGGCCGCCGTAACCGTGGCGAGGGATTCCGCGGAATTCAACGCCCTCATCGCTAAAGACCCGTCTCTGGCTGAGATTGCAGCGTTCCAGGAAGAGGTTATCTTCGAGCTCGAAGGCGTATGGTACCGGCTCCCCCCCGTCAAGGATACCGTACAGGCGGCCACGCCCTCCCAACCCTGAGATAAGCAATTTTCGTGCCTTTCCCGTGCCTTCAAGCGTGAGGTTTCACGCCCCGGTACCCGTCAAACCACTTCGACCCGCACAGCCGTAGGGATTGAAGATGTGTATTGACTTTTTTGCGCTGCGCCTGTTTTACTAATCAAATAGTAGGGAACGACTTATGCAAGGCCGGAAATGAAGGCATTGCAGGTCGGGAAACCCCGCGCGAGGTGCACTTCGGAACTCTGGTGAGGGCGGGAGTTGTGTGAAACCACAGGCGGCGCGAGGAAGGCACCGGCGGGAACGCAAGTTTCCCGCGACGGTCCATATGCGGCTGTTATAGGGGAGGAGAAACATACATGAGAGCAGATTCGAGATGCAGGCCTGTCGACGCATGGCGAAGTGCTTTGGTCGATGTACTGGCTCTGATGGCCGGCGCGTTCTTCGTTCTGACGGCGGGCGTTCTAACCTTGGCAACGCCAGCATGGGCGGCCGAGAGCCCTCCCGCAAGCGTCGGCGCGGCCAAACCCAACATACTGGTCATTTTTGGCGACGACATCGGGCAGGCCAACATCAGCATCTTCACCAAAGGCCTGATGGGCTACCGCACGCCCAACATCGACCGCATCGCCGAGGAAGGTCTTCTGTTCACCGATTACTACGCGGAGCAGAGCTGCACGGCCGGGCGGTCCTCGTTCATCACCGGCCAGTGTGTCTTTCGCACCGGTCTGAGCAAGGTCGGGTTGCCCGCCGCGACAGTCGGGCTGAGCAAAGAAGACCCGACGATTGCCGAATTACTCAAGCCGCTCGGCTATGCCACGGGGCAATTCGGCAAGAACCATCTCGGCGACCGCAACGAGTACTTGCCCACGGTGCACGGCTTCGATGAGTTCTTCGGCAACCTCTACCACCTTAACGCGGAAGAAGAGCCGGAACTCTTCAACTACCCGCAGGAGCCGAAGTTTCGCCAGATGTTTGGTCCCAGGGGAGTGCTGCGCTGCAAGGCGACGGACAAGAACGACCCAACCGAGGACCCGCGCTTCGGCAGAGTCGGCAAGCAGACCATCGAAGACACCGGCCCGCTCACCCGCAAGCGGATGGAGACGATTGACGACGAAACCTCGGCCGCGGCGATTGATTTCATGCAACGCCAGGTCAAGGCAAACACGCCGTTCTTCTGCTGGTACAACAGCACGCGGATGCACTTTCGCACCCACGTGCGCCCCGAGCACCGCAGTCCCAAGGGGGCGACAGCTCTCACCGAGTATGCGGACGGCATGATCGAGCACGACGGAACGGTGGGTTCATTACTAAGAGCCGTCGACGACCTGGGCATCGCCAACAACACCATCGTCATCTACACGACGGACAACGGCCCGCACGCCAATAGCTGGCCGGATGCCGCGACGACGCCGTTCCGCAGCGAGAAGAACACCAACTGGGAAGGGGCATTTCGCGTGCCGTGCTTCATCCGCTGGCCGGGCCACATAAAGCCCGATTCGGTCTCCAACGAGATCGTCAGCGGCCTGGACTGGCTGCCGACCCTGCTCGCGGCCGCCGGCGACCCCGGCGTCAAACAGAAGTTGCTCGAAGGTTGCAGCGTCGGTGGAACCACCTACAAGGTCCATCTCGATGGGTACAACCTCCTGCCGTTCCTCACGGGCCAGGAACCGAAGAGTCCCCGCAGGGAGTTTCTCTATTTCAGCGACGATGGCGAATTGCTCAACCTGCGCTACGAGAACTGGAAGTTCGTCTTCGCGGAACAGTCGACGCCTGGCACCATGGCCGTTTGGAATGAGCCATTCACGCATTTCCGCATGTCCAAGCTCTTCGACCTGCGTGCCGACCCCTACGAACGGGCAGACATCACTTCCAACACGTATTGGGATTGGGCGTTTGATCACGCGTTTCTTGTGGTCCCGTCCCAGACCTATATCATGAACTTCATCGAGACGTTCAAGGAGTTTCCGCCGCGCCAGAAGCCGGCAAGCTTCGGCATAGACCAAGCGCTTGAGACATTGCAACAGACGGCCGGAGGGCGCTAGGCGCGCGCTCTTCATTCCTGTCGCCGGGCGTAGGTCCGGCGGAGGACAGCCAGGTGCAAAGGAGGGAAGGAAAGCCGCCGTCAGCATGACGGTTAGCGGAAAACCTATCTTGCTACCCCCAAAAATGGCGCAAAAGGAACCTGATTTCAATTCACCGATGCGCGTGCATAGCCCGAATAAGTCCACCATTGGTGGTAAACCGAACGTCGGGGCAACGCGCCGCAAAGGGCGGTAAACTGGGAAGGGAAAAGCCTTATGGACACAGACACTAGAAGGAGGTTCGTCTTTGCGTTTCGCCCGGCATTGGTCTGCGCGCTGGCCGTGTTTGCAGGCGCATTCTTTGCTGTGGCGGCGACCGCGCAGGGCGCTCCGGCAGATCAGAAGCCCAACATCCTCGTCATCTTTGGCGATGACATCGGCTTGTTCAACATCAGCGCGTACAATATGGGGATGATGGGCTCCCGCACGCCCAACATCGACCGGATCGCACATGAGGGGGCCATCTTCACAGACTATTACGGGCAGCAGAGCTGCACTGCGGGCCGGGCCGCCTTCATCACCGGGCAACACCCGTTCCGCACGGGATTGCTGAAGGTGGGGCTTCCGGGCGCGGCGCTCGGACTGCAGCCGCAGGACCCTACTATCGCCGATCTTCTCAAGAATCAAGGCTACGTCACCGGCCAGTTCGGCAAGAACCATCTTGGTGACCGCAACGAGTTCCTGCCCACGGTGCACGGGTTTGACGAGTTCTTCGGCAACCTCTACCACCTCAACGCCGAAGAGGAGCCGGAGGACCCGCAATATCCCAAGGACCCGGCGTTCAAACAGCGATTCGGACCGCGGGGGGCGCTGAAAACAAAGGCGACCGACGTCGATGACACCACTGTCGATCCCCGCTTCGGCAAAGTCGGCAGGCAAACCATCGAGGACACCGGGCCCATCACGCGCAAGCGCATGGAGACCGTGGATGAGGAGTTCCTCGCCGGTACGCTCGATTTCATGGAACGCGCGGTCAAAGAAAAGAAGCCGTTCTTCATTTGGCATAACTCGACCCGGATGCATGTGTGGACCCGGCTTCAGCCAAAGTACCAGGATAAGACCGGCTACGGCCTCTATGCCGACGGGATGAATGAACTCGACGACCACGTCGGCATCCTGCTCAAAAAGATCGACGACCTCGGCATCGCCGACAACACCATCGTGATCTTCACGACCGACAACGGCGCCGAGAAGTTTTCGTGGCCGGATGGCGGGGCCACACCCTTCAGGGGAGAAAAAGGAAGTACGTGGGAAGGCGGCATGCGGGTGCCATGCGTCGTCCGCTGGCCGGGCGTGGTCAAGCCGGGCACGGTGATCAACGACATCGTGTCGCATGAAGATTGGGCGGTGACCCTCGCGGCGGCGGCCGGCGAACCCGACGTCAAGGAAAAACTCCTGCAGGGATACACTGCCAACGGCAAGCCGTTCAAGGTCCACCTTGACGGCTACGATCAGCGCGCGTTGCTGGCGGGCACCGGGCCCAGCGCGAGGAACGAGATCTTCTACTTCGACGACAACGGCAACCTCAACGCCGTGCGCGTTCGGGACTGGAAGGCTCACTTCGCGCTCTCAGGCGACTGGCTCTCGGGCGGCCCCGTACTGCCCCAGAGCTTTCCAAAGATCGTGAACTTGCGCATGGATCCGCTCGAGGACCACGTCCTTTTCAACGCGGACAATTCACCTATGGCCATGCGGTGGATGGCGGACAAATGTTGGGCGTTCGTGCCGATGCAGGCGGTCGTCGGGAAGTTTCTCCAGACGTTCCAGGAATTTCCGCAGCGGCAGAAATCGGCCAGCTTCAATATCGATCAGGTGGTGCAGCAGCTTGAGCAAGGCTCGGGCGCAGGCAAATGAGCCTGCCCCGCATCGTTGGATGCGTTTGATAAGGCTGGTGGTGGTACGCAGTGTGCTGCTCCTTTGCCTCCGGCCGTGCCCGGCACGGCCGGAGGCGCCGCAGCCGCATTCATGCAAAACCAGCTTGAAGGATAAGAACTATGCGAAAAAGAAAGCTAATGTGTCTGTTTGCAGCCGGCATATTGGCCGCGAGCGCCTATGCCGCCGAACAACTGCCTTCGTGGAACAGCGGCGCGGCGAAAGAATCCATTCTCGCGTTCGTCGCGCAGGTAACGCAGGAAGGTTCGCCCGGTTTTGTGCCTCCGGCTGAACGTATCGCGGTTTTCGACAACGATGGGACGCTCTGGGCCGAGCAGCCGATCTATTTCCAGTTGAGCTTCGCGCTTGACCAGGTAAAACTGCTTGCGCCAGGACACCCCGAGTGGAAGGACAAAGAACCGTTCGCTTCGCTGCTCAAAGGCGATGTAAAGGGCGCGTTGGCCGCCGGCGAGCGGGGGCTGATGGAAATCATGATGGCCACCCATGCAGGCACGACCACCGAGGAGTTCGAAACGCGCGTGAAGGACTGGCTGGCCACCGCGAAACACCCGGAAACCGGCCTGCCTTACACGCAGATGGTCTATCAGCCGATGCTCGAACTGCTTGATTATCTTCGGGCCAACGGCTTTAAGACGTTCATCGTGTCCGGCGGCGGCATCGAGTTTATGCGGCCGTGGACGGAAGCCGTATATGGCATCCCGCCTGAGCAGGTCATCGGCAGCAGCATTAAAACGCGTTTCGAGATGCATGACGGCAAACCCGTGCTTCTGCGCCTCCCTGAGGTGAACTTCTTCGATGACAAGGAGGGCAAGCCAGTCGGGATTCACCAGTACATCGGCCGGCGGCCGATCGCGGCGTTCGGCAATTCCGACGGCGACCTGCAGATGCTGCAATGGACCGCGGCCCGCAATGGCCCGAGCCTCTGCCTCTACGTCCGGCACACCGACGCCGGGCGCGAATGGGCCTATGACCGCGAGTCAAGCATTGGGCGATTGGACAAGGGCCTCGATGAAGCCTTGGCCAAAGGCTGGACGATCGTCAGTATGAAGGACGACTGGAAGGTGATCTATCCGCCTCAGGAGAAGTGAGGCATAAACCATCGGAAGCCGGGTGACATGAGAACAGGAACGGCATAGCGCGGGGAAGGGGCTCAAGAGATGAAGACATGGAAGGTTGTTGAGTGTGTCGTGCTTATCGTTGGCATCGCGTGCGGCGCCTGCGCCTATGCGGCGGCGCCCGGCGAGGGTGCGGACAACACCGCGCCCCCCGCGGAGAACAAAGGGACGGGGGGCGGAGGGGGCGCCGATGTGTCTCCTCCGGCGGAAGAGGCCGCGCCTGAAGATAATTCGGAAGAGTGGCGCCTCGAACTCGCCGTCTATATGTGGCTGTCGAGCATTACCTCGACGACAGATGTCGGCGGCAAGGAAACGACTGCGACGACCAAATTCAAGGATATTCTGGACGCGGTCGACTTCGCGGGGTTCACGCATTTTGAGGCTCAACGCGGAAAATGGGGCCTGTTTACGGAACTCGATTTTGTCAAGATAAGCGCCGCCAACGATGTGCGGCTCAAGATGATGCCTTTGATCAGTGTCAACACTGCGGGAAGCCTGAAGGAAACAATGTTGGAACTCGGGGTCCTGCGAAGTTTCGACCGCGAACGGGTGGGCTTCGATGCTCTCGCCGGCGCCCGATATTTCAGCTTTGTCACGGACGCCAAGTTCGGCCCCATTGACAACAGCATGACCAAAGACTGGATCGACCCCATTGTCGGCGGCCGCCTTCGCTTCAAATTGTCCGAAAAATGGGGTGCATCTATTCGTGGCGACGTGGGCGGCTTCGGCTTAGGTTCGGAACTGACGACAAATGCGGCGGCGACGTTGGGGTATAGAATTTCGGACCGGTATTCGGTGGGCGTCGGATACCGCTATCTGAGAATCGAAGACGACGCGGGGCGCATGGAGTTGACCAGCGAGACCTATGGCCCGACGCTCGGCATGGCCATTCGATTCTAGTGCAATTGGAACCGCGAACGACGGCGCCGCCGAAAGCCAAGCGGCGCAGCGCCTCGGAAATCGCCGGGAGATGGCATGACGGCCCAATATGCGATAGCGGGTGTGGCGGTGACGGTGTTGGCGAGCCTTGTCTGCGGCGGCGTGCCCGAGACACAGTTTTCGCCTGAAGAGCTCGGTCTGGGCGTGGAAGCAAAGCCTGCCGGGGGCCCGGACGGTCTGGCCGGCTCCGCCAGTTGCCGGGACTGCCACGAGAAGTTCTACCAGCTCTGGTCTACGTCGAATCACGGCCTTGCCATGCAACCGTTTACCGGCAAACTGGCCGCGGAAAAGCTCACCCCGCTCGAACAGGCGGTCGCTATCGGCCCCAACGAGTATTCCGTGGACCTTGCGCCGGGCCAGGCCTGTGTTATCGAGAAGAGGCCTGATGGCGAGGCGCGCTACCCCATCTTGCACGCCATGGGCGGCAAGAACGTCTACTATTTCCTCACGCTTCTCGATAAAGGGATGCTTCAGACCCTTCCACTCGCCTACGACGTGCGGCAAAAGGCGTGGTTTGACATGGCCGCCAGCGGGATACGTCATATCGCCGGCGCGGGCGAACGGCCCATAGACTGGCGGGACCGTGCCTACACGTTCAACACCTCATGCTATGGTTGCCACGTAAGCCAATTGACGACCAACTACGACCCGGCCACCGACAGCTACCACACCGTATGGGCCGAGCCGGGAATCAACTGCGAAACGTGCCACGGGCCCGCCTCGGAGCACGACAGGCTGTTTCGGGAGGCGCCGCCCGATAAGCCGCCTTCAGACCCCAAGATTATCAGCACCAAGCCCTTTACCGTCCAGCAAACCAATGACCTCTGCGTATCATGCCACGCCAAGGCTTACGTCATTACTCCGTCATTCCGGCCCGGCGACCGGTATTTCGACCACTATGGGCTGGTCGCCCTCGAGGACCCGGATTTCTACCCGGACGGGCGGGACCTCGGCGAGAACTACACATACACCTCGTGGCTCATGAGCCCTTGCGTGGCGTCCGGTAAGCTCGACTGCATGTACTGCCACACCTCGAGCGGCCGGTACCGCTTCCGCGGAGCGGATGCGAACAAGGCCTGCGCGCCCTGCCACCAAGACAAGGTCGATAAGCCCGAGGCGCATACCCGTCACGAGGCCGACAACGAGGGCAACCTCTGCATTTCGTGCCATATGCCGCGCACCGAGTTCGCGCGAATGGTCAGGCATGACCACTCGATGGTGCCTCCCGCGCCGGCAGCCACTCAGGCCTTCGGCTCCCCCAACGCCTGCAACATCTGCCACAGCGACAAGGATGCGGCATGGGCAGACAAACAGGTGCGGGAGTGGCGCTCGCGCGACTACCAGGCGCCCCTCCTCGAACGGGCGGGATGGATCGCCGCCGCGCGCAAGGGCGACTGGTCGCGCCTGCCGGACATGCTCGCCTACCTGTCCCGCGATGACCGGAATCCCATTTTCGTTGCCTCGTTGCTCCGGCTCCTGAGGGGATGCCCGTCTTCAGAAAAATGGCCCGCGATCATCGCGGCACTGGATGACGATTCGCCGCTGGTGCGGTCAGCCGCGGCGGAAGCGCTCGACGGGTTCGTGACGGCCGACTCTGTAAAAGCCCTTATGAAGGCATGCCGGGACGAGTATCGCCTCGTCCGGATCCTTGCCGCCGCAAGCCTTCCGGCCCTCCCCGCGGGCCGACTCGAGCAGGATGACCAGGCAGCCTTCCAAAAGGCGGCGGCGGAGTGGCTGGCCTCGATGAAGTCGCGGCTGGATGACTACGCTTCACATTACAACCTGGGTAATTACCATGCGGAACGCGAGGAGACGGAGCTTGCTATCGCGAGCTATGAGACCTCCCTGAAACTGAATCCCTCGTTTGTGCTGTCGCTGGTGAACGCTTCCATGGCATACAGCCGCCAGGGGCGCAACTCAGAGGCCGAAAACGCGCTACGGGAAGCCCTGTCCATCGCGCCCCAGAGCGCCGCGGCGCACTTCAACCTGGGACTTCTGCTCGCGGAAACTGGCCGGCCCCAGGAGGCCGAAGCCGAATTGCGAAAGAGTCTGGAGGCTGATTCCTCCCTAGCGGCAGCTGCGTACAACCTCGGCGTGCTGCTGATTCAACAGGAGAATCGTGAGGGGCTCGATTGGTGCCGTAGAGCGAGCACGCTTCAACCCGACAATCCCAAGTATGCTTATACGTTCGCCTTCTACCAGCACCAGATGGGCGACAGCGCCAGTGCTGTCCAGACGCTCGAGCAGGTCGTGGCGCGCAAGGTCGCAATGCCCGACCTCTACGCGCTGCTGGCACAGATTCGTGCGGAGCAAGGCGACCGGGACGGCGCCATTGCCGTGTACCGCCAGGCTGCCGAAAATGACCGGTTTTCGCCGGAGGTCAGGGAGGCCTTCGCGCAGCGAGCCGACGCGTTGGCAGCAGGCGAGTGAGCGCTGGCGCGAAATGCATGGCGGCGCTCGTGGAACGGACAAAGGAAGACCCGAAGGAGTGAAACGAAACGGGCGGCCGGAGACGAGGGGAAACGGTCATCGCCCGACACTCCAGACGGTTGGAACAAAAGGAGACTGCGCCATGAGGGAGAAATATTATGGGAGACGTCGAGCGATAGATGGAAGCTGCACCCGCGTGTGGGCTTCGATTGGCTTGGTGCTGGCGACGGGAGTTTTATCGAGCGGGCTCGCCTACGCGCAGGAAGTCCTGCCGGCTCCCCCCCCGCCGTTCAAGGGAGAGATCGGACTGAGCGCGAAGGATTCGAAGCCCGATTTCCCGCAGCAGGTGCAGGCGCCCGAGGGTGCGCCGAACATCGTGTTGGTTCTGCTGGATGATGTCGGTTTTGGCGCGTCGAGCACGTTCGGCGGGCCGTGCCAGACGCCCACCCTGGAGAGGCTGGCAAACAGCGGGCTCCGCTACACGCAGTTCCACACCACGGCGCTCTGTTCACCCACCCGGGCGGCGTTGCTGACCGGCCGCAACCATCACTCGGTTCACACGGGCGTCATCATGGAGGTGGGGACAGGCTATCCCGGGTACGACACCGTGATGGGCAAGGACACAGCCACGGTCGCCGAGATCCTTAAGCAGAAGGGCTGGAACACCTCGTGGTTCGGTAAGAACCACAATGTGCCCGACTGGCAGACCAGCCAGGCCGGGCCGTTCGATCTCTGGCCCTTGGGTCTGGGCTTCGAGCACTTCTACGGTTTCGTCGGCGCGGAGACCAACCAGTGGCGGCCGGCGGCTTCTCAGGGCAACACGCCCATAGAGCCGTACTTGGGCAATCCCGATTACAACTTCGACTACGATATGGCCGACCAGGCCATCAAGTGGGTGCGCAACCAGAAGGCCGTGGCGCCGGACAGGCCGTTCTTCCTCTACTATGCCCCGGGAGCTACCCACTCCCCACACCACCCGAGAAAGGAGTGGATCGCGAAGTACAAGGGGAAGTTCGATCAGGGCTGGGACAAGGTGCGTGAGGAAACGCTCGCGCGCCAGAAGGCATTGGGCATCGTACCGGCAAACACCCAGTTGACCAAACGCCACGAGGGACTACCCGCCTGGGACTCCCTCAACACGGAGCAGCAGCAGCTCTCCGCCTACATGATGGAGATCTACGCGGGCTTCCTCGAACAGACGGACTATAACGTCGGCCGGGTACTGGACGCCATAGAGGAGCTGGGGCAGGTCGACAATACGTTGGTCATTTATATCGTCGGCGACAACGGCGCCAGCGCCGAAGGTTGGCCCCAGGGCATGCTGAACGAGCTTGCCGGGGTCAACGGGCTGGCGGAAGACTACCAACAGGTCCTTGCCCGCAAAGACGAGCTAGGCACATGGAAGACCCACAACCACTACCCGTCGGCTTGGGCGCACGCAATGGACACGCCCTTCCAATGGACCAAGCAGATCGCATCGCACTACGGGGGTACCCGCAACGCAATGGTCATCTCCTGGCCCGCGCGCATCGAAGATCGGGGGGGCCTGCGCTCTCAATGGCACCATACGATCGACATCGTGCCGACCATTCTGGACGTTACCGGACTGCAGCAGCCATCCATCGTCAACGGCGTGGCCCAGAAGCCTATCGAGGGTGTGAGCATGGCTTACACGTTCGATGATCCCAAGGCCCCGTCGATGCGTCGGACGCAGTACTTCGAGCTGATGGGCAACCGCGGCATCTATCACGATGGCTGGGTGGCGTGCACCACCCCGGCAAGATCCTCCTGGGAGCCCGCCGAGTTTACAGGGGATGTGATCTCCGGCTACACGTGGGAGCTCTATCACGTCGAGGAGGATTTCAGCGAGGCGGTGAACCTGGCTGAGAAAGAACCTGACAAGCTTCATGAACTACAGTTGCTGTTCTATGCCGAGGCCGCCAAGTACAACGTGTTGCCTCTGGATCACAGTACGATCGCGCGATTAGATGTGGCCATCCGCCCTAGTCTGACGCGTGGACGCACTGAGTTCACGTATTCCCAGGGCCTGACGCGCATCCCCGAAGGCGCTGCACCGGACATCAAGAACAAGTCGTTCCGCATCACGGCCGAAGTGGTCCTGGCAAAGGGCGACGAACAAGGTGTCGTGATAACGCAGGGCGGTTGCTCTGCCGGTTACGCGCTGCTATTCGAGGGCGGCAAGCCGGTGTTCTACTACAACCTTCTGGGCATCACGCACTATAGAATCGCCGCCGAAGCCCCCTTGACACCGGGCGAGCATACCGTTGCATTCGACTTCCAACACGACGGCGGCGGCATCGGGAAGGGCGGCACGGGCACGATCGCTGTGGACGGCAAACAGGCCGCCCAGGGGCGGATCGACAGAACGGTGCCAGTTCGACTCTCATTCGATGAAACTCTGGACGTAGGCGAAGATACCGGCACGCCCGTGAGCGGGGACTATGACGTGCCGTTCAAGTTCACGGGTCAGATCAGAAAGGTGGTCGTCAATCTCGGCGACGCCAAACTGACTGCCGCCGACCAGGAGAAGCTGCGAAATGCACAGCGCGAAGCAGCGCTTGCGACCCAATAACCCGTAAGAAGCTGGCGTACTGAGTCACAATCAAGAAAGGCCTGCTTGGATTGTCCGCATGTTCTTGCGGGAGCGGCATCGTGCCTCTTCTCGGGTGCAGCCTGGAAGCCCGCAGCACAACAAGGTTCAGCCTTTTCAATTCAATGCGTTTGGGCGACAACCGGCTTGGCTCGGTTCACTGAAGCCAGGGGACTTTTCGAAGCCCGCCTTCCTTCATTCGGAATCAGGCCCGTCGAGGGCCCTTGAGCCAGTCTCTCTTGACGGGGATAGCCATCGTTGGACGGACGAAACTCCGGCATTGTTCGTCTTTTCCATTGCGTGGTAAAATAACGCGAGTATAAGTTGCCCTTCGAGGCGTGACAGGAGTTCCCGTACGTGTGGTTTCAGAGAAAAGACAAGCTTAGCGACGTGCCCCCGCACCTGCGCAGTGGCGAGATGCCGGGTGCGCAGAAACCTGCCTTTTACCGCATCGAATTCGATATGATGAAGAAGGGCGCTATCCTGCAGAGGCGCGGCAAACCCATCCGGCAGTTTGCCGTCACGGTGAACATGTCCACCCGGGTGGTCACCAGCGGGGATGTGGTTGATCGAGAGACCTTTGAGGCGCTGGTGGCAGCGGGCGCGGTGGACCGTGCGCCCGATACCTCTGCCCGCACCAAGCAAGGCGGTGCGAACGACACCGCAACGCTTCCGTCAAACAATCCCAGCGACATTGAGGAATAGGAGTGGGAAGTACGATCTCCCTGGCCATGATCGTGAAAGACGAGGGCCAGGTACTTGAGGAGTGTCTGGAATCCGTTCGGAGTCTCGTGGACGAAATCTGCATCGTGGACACGGGCTCCGGCGATGAGACCCTGGAAATTGCGCACCGCCATGGCGCACGCGTTATCGGCTATCTGTGGTGCGACGATTTTGGCGCGGCACGGAACGAATCGCTGCGAATGTGTTCCAAGGACTGGATTTTAGTCCTTGACGCCGATGAACGAATCGCGAAAGAGGATATCCCCGCCATCAAACGCATAGCCAAAGGACCCGCGGCCTTTGCGTATGAATTCACCACGCGCAACTACACCAATGCCACCAATATAGCCGACTTTCATCCGTGCGCGCCGGACGATCCGCACGCGCGGGGGTTCGAAGGCTGGCACCCGAGCAGAAAAGTGCGCTTGTTTCCCGCTAACGCCGGAGTGCGCTTCGAGGGAAAGGTGCATGAATTGGTCGAGCCGTCACTCGTCCGGGCTCGCATCGAGATAAGCCCCTGCAACGTCCCCATCCATCACTACCCTCACATCCGAGGGCTCGAGCACACACGGAAGAAGCAGGAGATGTATCTGCGTCTGGGGCATGAAAAGGTGGCCCAAGAACCCTTGGACCCCAAAGGATACGTGGAACTGGGCAATCAGTACGCGGAGGTGGGCGAGTACGAGAAGGCCGCGGGAGCCTACCGCGAAGCCTTGCAATTGGACCCGTCGAATGCTCCCGTTCTTCGCGATCTAGGCGGCGTTTTGCACCTCGCGAAACGCTCCGAAGAGGGCAAGAAAGCCCTGTTGCTGGCCTTGCGCATCGATCCCGGGCTCTCGAGCGCCTGGCGTAATCTGGGCGTCATCTACCTGGATCAAAAGCAGTGGCCGGCCGCTATCGAGAGCTTTCAAAACGCCCTCAAAACAAATCCCAATTGGATGGACGGATACCGGTACCTGAGCATTGCTTTGGAAGGGCACGGCGATTTTGCCCAGGCGGCGGAAGCTTCGAAGAAAGCTCTGCAAGCGCGGCCGGACAGCCACGACTGCCTGCGCCTGTACATCCATCAGATGCTGCGGCTCGAGCGCCGTCAAGAAGCGCGCGACGTGTTGCAGCGGCTGATCGACGAGCGCGCCTGCGTTGCCAATGTCCATAATGCCTTGGGAGAACTGTACTTCTACGACGAGCGCCTGGAAGACGCCAAGACGCACTTCACGCGGGCCGGCCGGCTGGGCAGCCCGGCAGGGTACAACAATCTCGGCGTCGTCCTGATGAAAGAAATGCGTTACAGCGAGGCCGCGGCCGCCTTCGAACAGTGCCTGGCGCTCGAGCCTTCCCATCACGGGGCGCTGGCCAACCTTCAAAAAGTGCGTAACCGGGCAGGAAACCCCTGAGCGCCCTATGCCCGCGTGCTAAAGAATTCGCTTGGGGCTGCCGATACACACACCAGAGCCTCTCACTGAGGCTCGAAAGCCGATGCACGGATGCAAAGGCGCAAATATCACGGAGGATATGAGCCATGGGTCTTCGGATCAACACCAACATTGCGGCCCTCAACGCCGCCCGCACACTTCGACGAACCACAAAGGAACTCAACACATCCCTCGAACGCCTCGCGAGCGGGCTCCGCATCAACCGCGCTGCCGACGACGCAGCCGGTCTGGCCATCTCAGAAGGATTCCGCACCGTCATTCGCGGGTCCGCGGTGGCCCAGCGGAACTCGCAGGACGGGATCAGCCTCGTTCAGACGGCTGAAGGCGCGCTGAGCGAGGCCACCAACATCTTGCAGCGCATGCGCGAACTCGCCGTGCAAGCCGCAAACGGCACCCAGAGCACGGCCAACCGGATGTCCCTCGACCTCGAGGTCAATCAGCTGTTGCAGCAGCTCGACGATATCGCATTCGACACGGAATTCAACGGACTGAGCGTGCTCAGTGCCGCTCAAACGATTACCCTGCAGGCAGGTTTCCGGGCCGGCCAGACCATCGAAATCGCTGTGGCAGGCGCCTCGACGGTCAACTTGGGGGTGAACGGAGTCTCTCTCTCGACGATGGAGGGCGCCGTTTCCTGTCTCTCCACCCTGGATGCAGCCATCCAGAGCGTCAGTCAGCTGCGCGCTACGTTCGGCGCCGTGCAAAACCGGCTTGAGTTCACCATGAACAGCCTGGCAATCACGGAAGAGAACGCGTCTGCCTCCGACAGCGCCCTGCGCGACGCGGATATCGCCACCGAGACAATCCAATTCACACGCACCCAGATACTGGTCAGCGCGGGGACCGCGGTCCTCGCCCAGGCCAATATTGTGCCTCAGACCGCGCTTCAATTGTTGGGCGGATAATCCCCGTGAGGGCTGTCTGAACGGTTCATACCCCCGTTGATTTCGGGCCGCGCTGGCGCCAGCGCGGCCTTTTCGTTTGATAAATGCGTCGCGCTCAAACTCTTAAAATTGTTAGACTTGTACAGAAAATACCCGGTCTGATTTTCCCGCCCTACCCGCATATATCGAAAAAAACATCGTTTCTCAAAAAAAATGCTAAAGTTATCGGTTAAGGTTGCCGATAATTCGAACGACAACGGCGGAATGCGCCGGGCCCGGGGAGATCGTCCTGAGGGGAACATGCTTTCCGACCAGGGGAGATTCTCGGTTTACCCGTGTTCTGCCAAGAAGCTCTAACGGAGACCGCCGGAAGGGCAATCCGTAGGGCGCGCCAGCCAGTTGAATGGGGCCAAACGAAGGCCGGAGCCGATGCGCTTCATGCCTTAGCCGCCGCCCAATCAGAGGTCACGAAACTCGAGCAGGGGAAGGGTTTCTTGAAACCCAGGGGACTCTCCTCAGTGGGTCAGTGTCTTCTGAGACCGCTCTCCCGGGACAGGAGCAGCGAAAGCAACGCCGACCGTGCAAGAGGCGCGGACCGGGCGTTGTCATGCGGATGCGGCCAAGGAGCTTCGTGCGGCCACAGCAGGCCGGTTTGCTGACCGTCAATTTCCGGCAACAATCGCGCCGAAAGGCGCGCACCGGGCCTTTTCTAATATTGTCACGGGGCGGTGTTTGGGACACGCTGTCACGGCGAAAAGGCTGGGTATGGGCGGATGCGCATGGATGCGCAGATTCGTCACTCAAGGAGGAAAAGCTATGGGACTCAGGATTAACACCAATATCGCGGCTTTGAACGCATCCCGCGTGTTGTCGCGGTCAACGTCGCAACTCAACAAGGCGCTCGAACAACTGTCGAGCGGACTTCGCATCAACCGGGCGAGCGATGACGCGGCCGGTCTTGCCATCGCCGAAGGATTCAACTCCGTGGTTCGCGGCACACAGGTGGCGCAACGCAATGCGCAGGACGGCGTGAGCCTGGTGCAGACCGCGGAGGGCGCCCTCAGCGAAGCCACCAACATTCTCCAGCGTATTCGCGAACTGGCGGTCCAGTCGGCCAACGGTACCATGAGTACCTCGAACCGGGCCGCTCTGCAGGCTGAGGTTTCTCAGTTGCTCGAGCAGATCGACGACATCGCGACCGACACCGAGTTCAACGGATTGCGCGTGCTCAGCGCCGCGCAGACCGTCACCCTCCAAGCCGGCGCGCAAGCTGGCCAGACGCTCCTGATCGCTCTGTCGGGTGCGGGAGCCTCGGACCTGGGAGTCAACGCCGTGTCGGTATCGACCATGGACGGCGCCGTATCGGCCCTCAGCACGCTTGATGCGGCCATCAACAGCGTTTCGTCGCTGCGCGCCACGCTCGGCGCTATCCAGAACCGCCTCGAGTTCACGATCAACACCCTGGCCATCCAGGAAGAGAACTCGGCGTCCGCGGAAAGCGCCATTCGTGACGCGGATTTCGCCCGTGTAACGACCGAATACACCCGGACCCAGATTCTCATCAGCGCGGGCACCTCAGTGCTGGCCCAGGCAAACTTGGTGCCGCAGACAGCGTTACAGCTGCTCGGATAGGTCTCGCCCCGATCCATTCGAGCTACCTGAGATAGACTCACTTACGGCCCGGCAGCGGGTTCCTGGGCAAGCCAGGAGCCCGTTCCGGGCCGTAGACCGTTCTTCGGGCACGCCTGCCAGCCCGGGCCGCCCGGTGAAACGCATACGCTCGAAAATCGCGGATGCACCGCTCTTCCTGATGACTTCCCCCACGGCTCGGGTTCCGGCTACCAAGGCGCTCTGTCTTTGACCCGGCTTGTCTGACTCCCTATGATGGTTGTTCTACTCCAGACGAACGACCACGAGAGGAGAGATCGCGGTGAAAATCAGCGCGGCTCTGATTGTGCGGAACGAGGAAAGCATGCTCCCCGGCTGCCTGGAATCGTTGCAGCCCGCCGTCGATGAAATCGTGCTCGTCGATACGGGATCAACGGATCAAACAGTCGCGCGCGCCACCCAATACACCCCCAACGTGTACGCGTTCACATGGCAAGACGATTTCGCCCGTGCCCGGAACCACTCCCTGAAAATGGCTACGGGAGACTATGTCCTCGTGGCCGACGCGGATCACCGGCTCGTCAACCCCGGCTTGGCCCGCGGCCTGCTCGAGCGCTTCGCGAACGAGCATTCCTCCAACACAGTGGGGACGGTGGAGATACTCAGCGGCGTCCGCGAAGGCGGGCATATGCGCGAGGAGATATCCATTTCGCCCAAGTTCTTCCGCCGCGACCGTTTCGTGTTCGAGGGCGCTATCCATGAACAGCTCGTGCCGCTCGAGGGCGAAGCGCGGCAGGCCCCCACCGGCCTGCAATACCTCCATTCCGGGTACGAAGACAGGGATGCGCTCCTGGCTCGAATAGACCGAAACCGCCGTATTCTCCTGCGCGAGTTGGAGAATCACCCCGGTGACGAGTATTACCTTTACCAATTAGGCAAGGCCGACTTCTGCCGAAAAGAATACGGCGAGGCGGTTCGCGCGTTTGAGGAAGCCCTCGCAAGCATGACGTTCGCCGGGGCGTCTCTTCCAACAGGGCGGAACCGGCGCACGGTTTCCGAAGATGTGCTCATCGATCTCCTGACATGTCTTGCCTATGCTTACGCCAATCTCGAGCGCTATCGCGAGGGCCGTGATCTCCTCGAACGGCACCGGGCAATGGGCCATCCGGCTACTTGCTGGGCCGATTTTCCCCACGCCCTGGGCTACATGTACTTGATGCTCGGCGACGTGGCCCGCGCACGCCAGGCATTCGTCACGGCGCTGCAGGCCGGCGCCCGGCGGGAGCTTGTCCGCGGCACGGGCGGTTTCAGCTCGTTCTACCACCTTGGCTTGCTTGCCGAAGCCGAGGGCGACACAGGCGCAGCCCTCGGCTGCTACCTGCAATCCCTGCAGTCGCGTCCCGACTACACGGCTACGTTATCCCGATGCGTGGACCTTGTCACGGAGTATAAGGCCGCGCTCCCGCGGGAGATCTGGGAAGCAGCCGACAAAGAGGCCTTTGTCGCGGTCTATGTGAACCGTCTCGTCAAGCACCTGGGGACCGGAGAGCGCGAACAGGCCCAGATGTTGCTCGCCGCCGCAAAAGCGACGGCGCCCGGTCTGCTCGAGGCATGCCAGACCGCGCTCAAGGAGGCGCGGGCTTCCCTCGAGTCCAACCGCGCATAGTCGAATGGGTGTAAGACGCTGCAGGTCATCGCAGACGAGCGAGGAACCGGAATTGACCCGGCGGTTCGGCGGTTTTCGCGGTAAACCGGGGGTCTGCCCCGGGCATTTGCGGCAGTCGATGTCGGAGGGACTGATTGTTCTCCGGCTCAACAGTTGTCAGCGGTCACGAAAAGGATGGTTCAGATGCGGATAGAAAACGATTGTATCGCGGTTTCTTTTGACCCGAAATCAGGGGGAATCGTCTCGCTGTACGATAAGCGCCTGTCGCGCGAGTATGTTGCGGCACCGGACCGTGCCATCCTGTTCCGGTGCATGGTGCCCGAAAAGAACAAGCAGTATCTGCACACGGACGCCGCCGGCGCCGAATGCACGCAGGAAGGAACTCGCGTTCGCGTTCGCTCGGCGTGCAATGGCATACGGGCAGAAGCGTCGTTCGTCCTCGAAAATGACGCGCTTGCCGCTCAATTGCGCCTGGAAAATGCCGGAGACGTCCCTATCGAAGAAACCATCTTTCCATGGCTCGGGGGACTCGGTCCCCAGGCGGGCGCCTCTTTGGTCTGGCCGGTATTCTGGGAGCGGCGCACCGACGACCTCTTCGGCAAGCGGCTGGGCGGCGATCATCGCGCCTGGAACGGATTGACCCAGCAGAAGGTCGCGAGATACCCCTCCCATATGGCAAGTGCATGGTGTGAATTCGGCAACGAGGAAGGCGGGCTGGCCCTCGAGGGACGTCATACCGATTTCTCCATCTTGGATTTTCACGTC
>Ga0116148_1001338_pt1 | contig 27280 bp, 24 predicted proteins | sample AD_UKC055_MetaG_FD_89786 | JGI IMG/M metagenome (GOLD analysis project Ga0116148, IMG submission 89786) | Active sludge microbial communities of municipal wastewater-treating anaerobic digesters from USA - AD_UKC055_MetaG | ecosystem: Engineered > Bioreactor > Anaerobic > Digestate | place: USA...
CCTGGGTTACGTCTCGATCAGGGCGTGGTCCTCTCCGCCGTCGCAACGCGATTGCAGTATAAAGGTAGAGGACTTCGCCCATGAGCAACGGCATGAAACTGGTCATTCTGGCATTATAGGTTGAACGCCGGCGGGGCGGAATGATTGACCCGTAAGCCCAAGAATCCGAGGCGGCATTCGTTTGCCCCGCCTGAGCCCGGTGGATATGATGGCAGCTTGTGACGAATCCTCCGGCCCGGAGAGGCGATATGATTCAATGCAATGACTGCGAGTTCTTCCGCAAGAGCCCCACAGGCGAAATCTCCTTCGCCTGCGACCCGTTCACCAACGTCAAAGAGCCCGAGTGCCTGACCAAGTGGCAGTTGATCAAGATCAACCAGATGGTCGCAGGCTACCAGGCTACCCTCAACTACTATCGCAAGCTGGCCCCCATGCAGGAGAAGATGTTCAAGGTCATGGAGCGAGAGCTGGATGACATCAGCGAGGCCGACCGCTGGAAGGTGAACGAGGAAGACGAACCCCCGGCGGACGAAGACCCCGACGACTGGAACGGACCGCCCATCGGGCGATGACGAGGCGGTGACGGACGACGCGCCGGAACGAACCAGCGCCGGCGAGACCGATGGGAATCGGCCTCGCCGGTGCTGTCGCGTTGGCGCAAGGAACGCGAGGATCGCTCGATCACAAGCCGGCGCACACTACTCGCGGACCTGGTGGACCAGGTAGAGCTGAGTGCCGAGCTGGCTGATCTGGTCGAGGTTCTCCTCGATCTCGTCGAGGTGTCCGTCCTCATCGGCCAGGATCGACTCCAGGAGCTGCTTGGTGGCGTTGTCGCCGACATCCTGGGCCAGCTTGATGGCGTCGTTGTACGCCTTGATCGCGCCGCTCTCCGCGCCGAGATCGTTCTGGAACATCTTGGGCACTTCCGAGCCGATCATCATCGGATTGAGCTTGCTGACCACCGGCAGGCCCTCCAGGAAGAGGATGCGGCCGATCAGCTTCTCGGCGTGCTTCATCTCCACAATAGCCCGGGCCTCGATCATTTTGTGGAGGCGGGCATAGCCCCAGTTGTCGCACATCTCGGAATGGACCATGTACTGGCTGATGGCGGTCAGTTCGTCGGCCAGTAGACTGTTCAGTCTGTCGATCAGAGCCTGGTTGCCTTTCATCGGTCGTGCTCCCGTTATGGATGGTCGGCCCACACGGTCCCGTCCGGCCCTTCCGGGGGGAACCTTCCGGCCTGTGTCTGCCGGCGTCGGCCGCAAAGGTGACAGTATACGCACTGGCGGCCGGCGAGAAAATCCCCAAGCCAGAAATTCACCCCATGTACCACCTTGCACCCGGAGGGGGCGGTGGGAATAATGAGGGCGTGGAACCTTTGCCCGAACAGGCTGTCTGGTTCTGGAAATTGGCCTGCTGTCTGCTGCCGCTGGCTGTCGCGTGCCTCGGCGCCCACGCCTTGGCCGGTCGGGGCGGGACGTATCTTCTGGGCCGGCTCTGGCACGCCCTGTCGACCTTGTCGCTGGCCGGCGCGGGAATGGTGGCGCTGGCGGGGTTGGTCGTCTGCGCCATCGCGTGAGCGACTGCAGGAACCAGCAAAGCCACGGGAGCCGCGGGACGACTCCCGGGGCTCCCGTGGCCTGTTACGCTCGCGACTCCTCGACGGGCTCCTAGAACAGCTTGCCTTGCACCGGCAACTCGCCGACCAGCGGGGCGGCGTATCTTCGGAAGGCCTCGGTGATGCCGTTGCCCGCGGTGTTGATGAACTCGATGGGCAGGTCCTTCGTCTCGCGGGCCACGTCTTTCAGTTCGGCGCGGAAGCACTCGACGGCGTAGTCCTTGCCTTCGCCGATCCGCTTGAAGGCGACCGATCCGTCGACGTTGCCGGCCATGGCGTACTCCACGGCCTTCGTGCCGGCCAGGCGGGCCTCCGCCTGGTCGACCGGCGAGGCGTAGCCGGCGAAGCTGCGCTGCAGATAGCCGAACGTATCCGCCCGGACGCGCATCTTCTTGACGCCCAGCTTCTGGGCGACCTTGAGCTTGACCAGGTTGGCCAGGTAGTCGCCCAGGGCGCCGCTGCCGGAGAGTTGCACGTTGCCGTGACTGTCGCGCTCGACGTCCTCGGCCAGCTTCTCGCCCCAGGCCTTGCCGTCCTCGTCCTCGATGCCCTCGCTGACGGCGACCAGGCAGCGCCCGAGCTTGCCGTACACCTCGGCGACCTCGTTGACGAACTTGTCCTGGCTGACCGGCGCCTCGGGGACGTAGATCAGGTGCGGTCCGTCGCTGTCGTCCTGACGGGCCAGGTGGCTGGCGGCCGTGAGCCAGCCGGCGTGGCGACCCATGATGACGTCGATCTTCACCCCGGGAAGGGCGGCGTTGTCGCGGTCGTCGCCCATGATGGCGCTGGCGACGAATCGACCGGCCGAGCCGTACCCCGGGCAGTGATCGGTCACGCGAAGATCATTATCGATGGTCTTGGGGATGTGAAACACCCGCAGTTCGTAGTTGGACTGGGCCGCCAACTCGTTGACGATGCGGGCGGTGTCGGCGGAATCATTGCCGCCGATATAGAAGAAGTAGCGGATATTGTGCTTCTCGAAGACCTCGAAGATTCGAGTGCAGTAGTCGGCATCGGGCTTGTCGCGGGTGGAGCCCAAGGCGGCCGCCGGCGTGACGGCGATCCGCTCGAGCAGGCCGGCGTCGAGCTTCTTGAGATGGAGGAAGTCCTCCTCGACAATCCCGCGGACGCCGTGGCGCGCGCCCAGGAGATTCTCGATGGCGTCGCAGTCGGCAATGCCCTGGATCACGCCCACCAGGGACTGATTGATGACGGCCGTCGGCCCCCCGGACTGCCCGATGACGGCATTGCCTCTAATGACGTTGCTCATGGCTATCCTTTCAGCATTTCACGTTCGATGAAGGTGGTGTCCCACTCGCCATTGACGAACCGCTCGTGGCGAAGGACGTCTTTGCACAAGGCGATAGTCGTCTTGGTGGGATGGATGACGAACTCGTCCAGGGCCCGCCGAGCAGTGGCGATGGCCTCGTTGCGGGTGGGGCGGTGGACGATGAGCTTGCCGATCAGCGAATCGTAGGTGGACGGGATCTCGTAACCCTGGTAGATATGGGAGTCCCACCGCACTCCCAGCCCGCCTGGGGCGACGAACGCCTCCACCCGCCCGGGGCTGGGGCGGAAGTTGTGGACCGGGTCCTCGGCGTTGATGCGACACTCGATGGCGCAGCCCTGCTGACGGATGTCTTCCTGGCGCAGCGTCAGCGGCTCGCCCGCGGCCACGCGGATCTGCCACTTGACCAGATCCTCGCTCGTGACCATCTCGGTCACCGGATGCTCGACCTGGATGCGGGTGTTGACCTCCAGGAAGTAGAACTGTCCACGCTGGTCGAGCATGAACTCGACCGTGCCGGCGGAGTAATACCCCACGCTGCGGGCCAGACGGACGGCGGCATCGCAGATTTCCTGGCGGAGCTTGGGGTCCAGGGCGGCCGACGGGCTCTCCTCGATGACCTTCTGGCGGCGCCGTTGGACGGAGCACTCGCGTTCGGCCAGGTGGACAACGTTGCCCTGCTGGTCGCCCAGAAGCTGGATCTCGATGTGGCGGAAGTTCTCGATGCACCGCTCCATGTAGCATCGCCCGTCCTTGAAGGCGATCTCGGCCTCGCTCTGGGCCTGCTTGAAGCTCGAGCGAAGGGTCGCCTCGTTGTGGGCAAAGCGGATGCCGCGTCCGCCGCCGCCGGCGGCGGCCTTGATGGCCACCGGGTAGCCGATCTGCTCGGCGATCTGGACGGCCTGCTCGACGCTGTCGACCGGGCCGTTGGAGTCGGGGGCCATGGGGACGCCGGCCTTGCGGGCGAGTTCCTTGGCCTTGATCTTGTCGCCCAAGGCCCGCATGGACTCCACGCTGGGCCCGATGAACTCGATCTTGCAGTCGCGGCAGACTTCCGCAAAGTGGGCGTTCTCGGCCAGGAAGCCATAGCCGGGATGGATCGCCTCGACGTCGGCGATTTCCGCGGCCGCGATGATCCGGGGGATGTTGAGATAGCTTTCGACGGACGGCGCCCCGCCGATGCAGATCCGTTCGTCGGCCAGGTGGAGATAGCTGGCGTTGCGGTCGGCCTGGGAGAAGACGGCCACCGTTTCGATGCCCATCTCCTTGCAGGCACGGATGATTCGCAGAGCGACTTCGCCGCGGTTGGCTACGAGAATACGTCGAAACATGCGAGGCTCCTGCGTCAGCTCGGACGAACGCGGAACAGAACCTGTCCGTACTCGACCGGCTGGGCGTTCTGGACACAGACCTCGACGATCTTGCCGACGCACTCGGCCCGGATCTCGTTCATGACCTTCATGGCCTCGATGATGCAGACGACCGTGTCGTCTCCGACGGCCGATCCGACGGTAACGTAGGGGTCGCTGTCGGGGCTGGGGGCACTGTAGAAGGTGCCGACCATGGGGCTCTTGATTTCCAGGAGGGTCTCGGCTGGGGGTTTGGGAGGCTCGACGTGGGCCGCAGAGGCAGCCGCCGCCAGGGAGGGCGTCAGTTGCGGGGCCGTCACCACGTGTCCCGCGACCGGCATGTGCGGCAGGGAGACCACCGAGGGACCTCGCTTCAGGTGCACCTTTACTTCGCCATCGGTAATGTCCACCTCGCTCAGGTCGTTGTCGACCATGAGTTGGACCAGCAGGCGGATCGAATCGATGTCCGTCCCGCTTCCGATCTTCCGCTCGCCCGCCTCGGCGGGCGCCGCAGCCGGCACCGCTGTTTTCTTGGCCATGTCGCTCTCTCTCTGTTAGATCCGCCGTCCGGTCCGCATTTGCTCGCCGTCGGCCATCTTGCCGCCTACCGCAACACCATGGCTTGCAGGTCGCGGCTGAGGCGGCTGAGACGCCGAGGTCCCTGGCGGGCAACCAGCACGTCGTCCTCGATCCGCACCCCGCCGACGCCAGGCAGGTAAATCCCCGGCTCGACCGTCACGACCATCCCGCAACGCAGTCGGGTGTCGCTGGTCCTGGCCAGGGAGGGAGCCTCGTGAACTTGCCGTCCCAGCCCATGGCCCAGACCGTGTACGAATTGCTTTCCGTACCCGCCGTCCTCGACCACCTGCCGGGCGGCCGCGTCAACCTTCTTGCAGGAGGCGCCGACTGACAGAGCGGCGATGCCCGCCTGCTGAGCTCGAAGGACGATCTCGTACAATTCCGCGATTTTCGGCGGAATTGTACCGGTGAACACCACTCGCGTCAAGTCGCTGCAATATCCGTCAACCATCGCGCCCCAGTCGATCAGCACCGCCTCGCCCTTTCGCACCACCCGGTCCCGCGGACGATAGTGAGGCTTGGAGCCGTTAGGCCCGGCCGCGATGATCGACTCGAACGAGGGCTTGTCCGCCCCCAACATCCTCATGCGGTATTCCAGTTCGGCGGCAATCTGGCGCTCGGTGCGCCCGATCAAGGCCTTGGCCCCCCCACCGGTAAGCTCCACGAACGCCTGCTCGGCCACCCGCAGCGCCCGCTCGATCGCGCGAACCTCCTGCTGGTCCTTGATCACGCGGAGTTGGTCGACCAGGTCGTCGCTCGCGCGCACCTTGGCCGCCCCCAGCGTCTGGCCCAGCGCGCCGTGCAGTCCGACGGTGACGTTGCCCTTCTGGACGCCCAGCCGGCGAACGCCTCGGCCCTTGAGGCACTCCTTGACCGCCGCCGCCAGGCCCGCCGGACGAACGAACACTTCCAGGCCCGGACACTCCAGCCGGGCCTGCTCGTCATAGCGACCGTCGGTGATCAGGATGGCGCTCCACTCTTCGCCCACCAGCAGCCAACTGTCGTGGCCCGTGAAGCCGCTGAGATAGCCCACATCCTCAACGCGCGTAACGAGCATAGCCTGGACCTTGTGCTTGCGGGCCAGCCTGATCAACCCCCGCCGCCGTTCGGCCGTGCGGGCGGACTGCGATTGCTTTGCCTTTGCCATGCAGACTCCCGATTGGATGCAAGTCGTTTATTAGAGGCTACGCAGAGCGGCAAGTCCACCTTTTCTTGAAGCTGAAATGGCCGAACTAGAACTTCTCCGCCTTCGCGGTAGTACGGACGAACCCGAATGGCAAACCACGGCCGCCGACGAAAGACCCGATTCCAGCCTCCAGGGCCTGGAACTCCTCGATGCATGCGCGTATCTGCCTGGCCCGGCGAAAGCTGGCCGCAACGTCATACCAGGTCACCGGATCGCAATTCTTGAATAGGAAGCCGGCCGCCAACGCGGCAAACCAACCAAGAGCGACCAACGGCAGGAGCATGAGCTGCGCGATCCCCGTCAACAGGTAGCGCCTATGCAGTCGCGACGCCATCTCCGTCACACGCTGAATGTTGAGCAGACGGTCAGTCGACTGGGGCGGGAGAAACTCGCCACTCGCTAGGTCCAGGCGAAAGCTGTGCAGACAAACCAAGTGGAGGTAGCGGGCGATAGGCCAGATCAACGGCAGCTTCGTTGAGAACCGAAAGGCACCACGGCGGGATTCAATCCGGACGCGCCCATGCCACGGCGGCATGTCTTGGAAAAACCCCGTGCCCAACAAGTCGATGTCGCCCCACGGGATGAACTGATGGGACAAGAGCCTCGTCCTGACGATGCCTTCCCGTGACAGGACGATCTTTTCGCTGCTAATTCGCCAGCCTCGAAGCAATCCACCCATCCCGATAGCCGTAAGCAAGGCCGCCACCCACCAGTCCGCGTCCCCGCGCAGCCAGACCGCCGTGACAGCGCTGGCTCCCAGGAGCACGACGGCCGATACGGCAATCCAGGCCCCTGCGGGCAAGAAACTGCGCAGGTAGAGCGGGACATTGCGACGCCCCGATCCCGTGACCCCACGCCGCCACGCCCTGTGCAAGCGGCTGTAACAGTCTCCGTCCTCGGCACCTCCCGGGATTCGCAGATCAAGATACCTTCCGCCGATGTTCAAGTGGACATACCTACCCTCGCTCGGCCTCATGCGGCAGATGTCCGTCCAGGAGACACTCTCTCTCATCCACAGCAACCGCCCCTGCAAGCCTTCCTCGGTGGCTTCAAACAAGGCAAACGACCAGACCATGCCATCGCGCAGGGTCTTCATGCATATCAGGCCCACCGGGAGCATGAGGAGCATTGCCTCAGGCTTCGGTTGCCCAACTTTCGTTGCGGTAGCGCCGACCCACAACACCGCGCCCAGGAAGAACAAGGCGCCTCCCGCAATTCCCATGGAAAAAAGGTGCGAGAAGAAATTGGCCGCTCGCAACTTTACAGTCTGATCGGCGGAATCACACATTGCACACCCACTCTCAACCGTAAACGTGCGCAAAGCCACCCTGCAGCAAGGGGCACCGCGAATTAGCACTGGCGCCAATTCGCCAGGCTCAGCCTTCCCGCCAGGTGTTACAGCCCTGCTGCGAAGAAGTCGCCCGCTGGAGCGGACCGCCGAATGTTCAATGGTTGAAGTGCCTGGTCCCGGTGAAGACCATGGCCAGGCCAAGCTCGTCGGCGCGAGCGATGACGTCGGCGTCCTTCTTGGCCCCGCCGGGCTCGATAACAGCGGTCGCACCGGCCTCGACGGCCCAGTCCAGGCTGTCGGGGAACGGGAAGAAGGCGTCGCTGGCCAGGGCGCAACCCTTGGTGTCCAGCGCGCCGCCCCCGGCATACTGCTGGGCGAGCATGTTGGCCAGGCGGGCCGAGTTGACGCGGCTCATCTGCCCCGCGCCGGCGCCCAGCAGCGTCTTGTCCTTGGCCAGGACGATCGCGTTGGACTTCACGTGTTTGGCCACCAGCCAGGCGAAGCGCAGGTCGTCCATCTCGCCGGCCGAGGGCTGGCGCTTCGAGACGACCTTCCAGTTCGACTCGTTGAGGGCCAGGAGATCGCGGTCCTGCACCAGCAGACCGCCGACGACGTACTTGAGGAACTTCTCGTGGTTGCGCCGCGCGCTGAACGGGCCGGTCTCCAGCAGGCGGACCTCGCCGCCCCAGCCCTCGCGGGCGCGGATGATCTCCAGGCTGCCCGGCTCGAACGACGGGGCGATGATGATCTCCGCGAAGAACCCGCCCGCGCCGGCCTGCTTGCCCCAACGCTTGTAGCTCTCCACGATCGCCTGCGCCAGCTCCGGGGTGACCGGGCGGTTGACCGCGACGATGCCGCCCATGGCCGCGTTCACGTCGGCCAGGTACGCTTTGCGATACGCCTCGACCAGGTCCTGATCGATCGCGCAGCCGGCGGGATTGGCGTGCTTGATGATGGCGATGGCGGGATCGGTGAAGTCCTTCACCAGTTCCAGCGCGCCGTTGGCATCGAAGTAGTTGTTGTAGGAGATCTCCTTGCCGCCCAGCAGCCTGGCCCGGCCCACACAGGCCTCGCCGCCGTCAGGCGCGACGTAGAAGGCCCCTTTCTGGTGCGGGTTCTCGCCGTAGCGAAGGTCGCCCACTTTGCGATAGCTGAAACTGATCCGCTCGGGGAACTCCTCGCCAAGCTGGCACGCGAGGTAGGCGGAGATGGCCGAGTCATACCCGCAGGTGGTGGCGAAGGCCTGGCGGGCCAGCTTCTGGCGCAGCCGCCCGTTGATCTGCCCGTCGTTGGCCCGCATCTGATCCAGGACGATGTTGTACTGGCTCTTGTCGGTCACGACGGTGACGAACTTGTGGTTCTTGGCCGCGGCCCGGACCATGGTGGGCCCGCCAATGTCGATCATCTCGACCGCGTCGGCGAGTGTGCAGCCTTCCTTGGCGATGGCCTGCTCAAAGGGATAGAGCCCCACGCAGACCAGGTCGATCAGTTCGAGATTGTGCTTGGCGATGTCGGCCTGGTGGGCGGGATCGTCCCGCAAGGCCAGGATCGCCCCGTGCACCTTGGGGTGCAGCGTGACGACTCGGTGGCCGAGCATCTCGGGGAACCCGGTCCATTCCTGGACATACCGCACCTTCAGGCCGGCCTTTTCCAGGGCCTTGGCCGTGCCGCCGGAGGAGATGATCTCCACGCCCATGTCCGCCAAGGCGCGGGCGAACTCCTCGATGCCCGTCTTGTCGAAAACGCTGATCAGTGCCCGACGAATCTTCACGCCGTCCATGGTAAAGCTCCTTTAGCCAGGAAACGTGCGCCCCGCCACCGCTCCACCAGGCCCAAAGGCCCTGGCGGCTCCTGCGCGACAGGTCGCGTTAGCTTTTCCCGCCTCGATTGGGCGGGCGACAGCGGCGCGGGCCAGACCGGACCTCGCGCCAGACCGTTAGATTGGCACGATCAGCTCACGTCGAGCCCACCGGCATCGGCGGCCGGCTTCTTCGGCGCCGCCTTGGGCGCCGGCTTCGCAGCGGGCTTGCTTGTGGGCGCCTCGGGCTGAATGAGCTGAGGAGCGTTGGGATAGACCTCTTCGATCTTGATCGCCGCCGCATCCGACGGACGGATCGAGAACAACCTGCCGCACCGCGTCGCCACGTACATCGTCGGGGCCGTCGTGTTGGGCAGGAAGAGGTCCAGACCCTGCATGGGCGTCGAACTGAGCGCGGTGCCCTGGATTTCGTCCTTGATGTACAGCGTGTGGTCCTTATCGAGCAGGAAGGCCTTGCCGCCCATCGTGGCCAGAACGAACAGCCCGCCGGGCTGCTTCCACCGCTGCTGTCCGTTGACCAGGTTCAGGGCGTACAGGCCGTCGCCCCGAACGCACTGGAAGACCGTCGCCTGCCCCACTTGCGGACTGTCGTACAGGTGACGGCGGAAGTAGACGGGGTCCCACAGCGGACGGCCCGTGACGGCGTCCAGGGCGTACAGGCGCCCGTTGTTGGCGGCGACGAAGCAGCCCCGCTCGTCCACGTGGAAGGGACGGGTGAAGTCGCCCTCGAGCTTGGCCGACCAGGCGTCCTGGCGCGTTCGCCCCACCCGAGCGACGCGGACGTTGCCCCTCCGGCTGACCGAGTAGACGCTGTGGTTGTACACCTGGACCGGGGCGCTGATCATGTCGTCGGCGGGGAACGTCCAGCTCTGCACCTCTTCGGCCAGGCTGACGGCGAAGGTCAGGCCCTTGGTGTCGGGAGCGAAGTAGTAGCCGCCCTCAAACGCGCCGCCGGAGGCCGCGGCGTAGGGCAGCTCGGCCCGCCGGACCTGCCGCCCGGTAGCCCGGTCCAACACGATCACGTGCGTCAACGAATTGAACATGACCGCGTTAAACGGCTTGAGCACGGGCAGCTTCTGGCCGACCATGTCGATGATGCTGGTGGGCTTGTCCGACATCATCACCTTGTCCGCGTGAATCGGACGGAAAACGGGATTGTCGCGGGGATCGATCTGGTAGGACCACCGCATGGCCAGCGAGCGGGCGTCACAGGCGATCAGGCGGTGATGGTCGGTCAGCAGATACAGGTGTTCGTCCAGCCGGTGCATGGAGAGGATGTCCTCCCCGTCGTCCAGCTTGACCTTGAAGTGCGCGTAATAGTGCAGCCCGGAGCGAGCCAGCACTTCCGGCTGGGGCACCCCGGCAAACTCGCCGCCCTGCTGCGGGCGACCGCAGCCGCCCAGCAACGCACCCAACGCCAACACCACCAACCAGCGTACCCAAACGTGCATGGCAGACTCCTAAACGGCAAGTCAAGACGGCGGCCTGAAGCCGGAGCTAAGGCTCCAGCGTCACGTATTCGCTCAGATCGACGCGGTGGTCCCGCTCGAACTCCCGCAGGCGTTCGATCCGCACCAGATCGTCGTTGATGCGGTTGGCCAGTTTGAAGATGAAAGGCCGGCCTTCCAGCCGGGCTCGCAGGTCCGCGACCATCTCGTCCCAACTCCCCTCGTACAACTCGTGCTTGAGGACCACCAGCATGCGTTCCTCGCCGCTGAGGCCTTGCACAAACTGCCGTACGATCTCGTCAGTCCGGGTCGAGGGGGTCGACACTCCGGCACCTCGTCCTGCAGGGTCCGATCACCTTCGCCGTCCGCGACTGCTGCGTACGGCGTCCGCGCCAGGTTCGTACTCTAAGGCCCGAATTTTGATTTTGCAATACTATTTCCCTGTCGTGCCTTGCGGCGAGCCATCACCGCGAGCGGCGACAAATGGACTCCCGTTTGGCCGTTTGGATGCCCGGCGCCGGGGGCGGGATTTCTTCTTGCCCCCGAAAGTGCACCGGGCGACAATGCCGCCAACTGCGAGGTGAATCATGATCCGATCGATCGTTGCCGCTGCGACCGTAACGCTGAGTCTGGCTGGCGGGCTGTGGGCTCAGGACGCCCCCACGGTCATGCCCCTGTGGGCTGACGGGGCCCCCGGAGCGACAGGCGACAAGGACGCGGACAAGCCCACGCTGACCCTCTGGCCCGCCCCGGCCGACAAGGCCACCGGCGCCGCCGTCGTCATCTGTCCCGGCGGCGGGTACGGCCATCTTGCCGTCGGCCACGAGGGCAAGGACGTCGCCGCATGGCTCAACAGCTTCGGCGTTTCGGGATACATGCTCAAATACCGCATCGCCCCCTACAAGCACCCCATCCCGCTGGGCGACGCGCAACGGGCTGTCCGCATCGTGCGGGCCAATGCTGAGAAGTGGAAGATCGATCCCGCCCGCATCGGCATCCTGGGCTTCTCCGCGGGCGGGCACCTGGCCTCGTCGGCGGCCACCCACTTCGACGCCGGCCAGGCCGACGCCGCCGACCCCATCGACCGCGCATCGTGCCGCCCGGACTTCGCCGTGTTCGTCTACCCGGTCATCACCATGGGCAGCTTCACCCACGGCGGGTCAAGGAACAACCTGCTGGGCAAGAACCCCGACCAGGCCCTGGTGGACCTGATGAGCAACGAGAAGCAGGTCACCGCCCAGACGCCGCCGACCTTCCTGGCCCACACGGGCGACGACCGGGCCGTTCCCGTCGAGAACAGCCTGGCGTTCTGGGCCGCCTGCCGCGCCGCCAAGGTGCCGGTCGAGTTGCACGTCTTCGAGTCCGGCCCGCACGGCTTCGGCCTGGGCAAGGCCGACAAGCCCTACGCCGCCTGGCCCAAGCTGTGCGAAGAGTGGATGCGCGGCCGCAAGCTGTTGGAGAAGAAATGACCGAGCCAATCGGCCGGCAGTTCATGCGTCTGACCCGGTACGCGGAGATGGGGCCCGGCGACGAAGCGTTGGGCAAGCCCCAGCCTCCTTTGGAGACCGCCCCGGCTGCGGGGGCGACCATCATCAAGCTGACCCCTCCGACCGCCCTTGGCATTCCGCCCGTCGAACTGCGCGATGCGATCGAGCAGCGGCGCAGCCTTCGCGACTTCCGCGATCAACCATTGGAGGAGGTGGAGCTGTCGTGGCTGCTGTGGGCTTGCCAGGGCGTGAGGATGGTCTCGTCCTTGGCCACCTTCCGCAACGTGCCGTCGGCCGGGGCCAGGCACGCCCTGGACACGTACCTGCTGGTCAACCGCGTTGAGGGCGTGACAGCCGGGCTCTATCGCTTCATCGCCGCGCGGCACGAGCTGGAACTGATCCGTCCGGACGAGGGCGGGGCGCACTCGCTCAAGGCCCGGTTCGCCCATGCCTGCCTCGGTCAGCACTTCATCGCGTCGGCTGGGGTCGTGCTGATCTGGGCTGCCGACGTCTACCGCATGGCCTGGCGCTACGGGCAACGCGGTTACCGCTACCTGCACCTGGACGCCGGGCACATCTGTCAGAACGCCGCCCTGGCAGCCGAGGCAATCGGTTGCGGGCTGTGCCCCGTGGCCGCCTTTGACGATGATCTGCTCAACGCCGCCCTGGGACTGGATGGCTGCGACCATCTGGCCTTGTACCTGGCGGCAGTGGGAAAGCGATAACAGCACCCGCACACCCTCCTGGTAATGGACATTCTGCAGCCAAGCGTCTACAATCCGCGTGGGATGAATGTCAGTCGTATCTTATTGAAACCTGTGGCCTTTGCGGCCGGCCTGCACGCTTCCCGCCAAACGCGGGCGTTTCTCGACGCGCACAGGCGGACCGAACAAGTCCAGGCGGACCTGCTGGGCCGGCTGGTCGCTGCCCACGCCGACACCGATTTCGGGCGCACGCACGGGTTCGCTTCCATCCGGGGATACGAGGACTTCGTCCGGGCCGTTCCAATCGCCTCGTACGAGACCTTCCGCCCGTACGTGGAACGGGTACTGGCCGGCGAGACGACCGCCCTGCTGCCTGCCGGCGTGCCCGTGCTCATGTTCAGCCAGACGTCCGGCACGACCGCTCAGCCCAAGCACATCCCCGTCACCGCCGCCTTCCTGGCGTCTATCCGAATGGGCTGGAACGTCTTCGGGCTCTTGGCGCTCCAGGACCACCCGGAAGCATGGCTGCGCCCCATCCTCCAGATTTCGTCGAGCATGCACGAGGCCACCAGTCCCACGGGCCTGCCCTGCGGGGCGATCAGCGGCCTGCTGGCGGCCACCCAGAAGAAGATCGTCCGCCGCATGTACTGCGTTCCGCAGGCGGTGGCGTCGATCGCCGATCCGGCCGCCAAGTATTACGCCACCGTTCGCTGCGGTGTGATGCATGACGTATCGTTTATCACGACGGCCAACCCGTCCAGCACAATCAAGATGATCGAGACCGGCCAAGCCCACGCCGAACGGCTGATCCGAGACGTGGCCGACGGGACGATCACGGCTCCGGGCGAGCTGGGCAGCGAGGCCGAGGCCGTCTTGCGTTTTCGCCCCGCGCCGGGGCTGGCTCGTCGCCTCCAGGCGGGCCTGGACCGTGACGGTCAGCTCCTGCCCCGTCACTTCTGGAACCTCGCGTTCGCGGCCAACTGGACCGGCGGAACGCTGCGCCTGTACCTGCGCCGTCTGCGGGAGTTGCTGGACGACCCGCCCATTCGCGACATTGGACTGTTGGCCAGCGAGGGACGTTTCTCCATCCCCCTGGTCGACAACACGCCGGCCGGCGTGGCCGAGATCCTGGGCAACTTCCTGGAGTTCATTCCCGCCGAGCATCGCGACGAGGACGACCCGCCTGCCCTCCGGGCTCACGAGGTGGAGGTCGGACGGGAGTACTTCCTGGTCTTCAGCAACTGGACGGGCCTGTTCCGCTACAATCTGGACGACCGCGTCCGCGTGGTGGAACGGCTCGGCGACAGTCCCGTATTCGAGTTCCTTTGCCGGGGCCAGCACACCGCCAGCATCACCGGCGAGAAGATCACCGAGCACCAGGTGGTCGAAGCCATGCACAGGGCCTGTCTCCGCGCCGCCGCCCGCGTCGACCGTTTTGTCTTGCAGGGCTGTTTCGCCGCCCAGCCCTACTATCAACTCCGCATGGAGATCGACGGTCGGGCCCACGCCCTGTGCAGCTCGCTGGACGAGGAACTGGCCGCCCTGAACCTGGAGTACGCGTCCAAGCGCAAGAGCGGGCGGCTGGGTCCCATTCAGCCCGTCCACCTGCCGGCAGGCAGCCTGGAACTACAGGAACGTCGGCAGATCCAATGCCGTCACGGCCGCGGCGAACAGTACAAGCACCAGTATCTGATGACCGACGTGCTGGACGAGCAAGGCTCCGCCCCGGACTGAAGACAAGACCCCCCGACGAACGGTCCTGCCATTCGCCGGGGGTCTGTACGTGGTGCGGTATGCTCTTTGGGTTCCGCCCGCTACTCGTTCTGCCGCACCGGCCTCACCCCGAGATCTTCTCCGAACTGCTGCATCAAGGCGACCGTCTCTTCCGCGCTGAGCCTTCCGTCGCCGTCGGTGTCGGCCTTGGCAATGCGGTCGCTCCAACTGGCTCGCATCCCTTCGACGACTTTCTCCCGCTCGGCCTGGTCGAGCCGCCCGTCCCGGTTCTGGTCGTATTTCAAGCCGAACTCGTCCATGTAGCGGATCAAGCCGGACGTGACCCTGGTCTGAAACTCCTTTCGCTCTTCCGGCGAAATCTTCCCGTCGCCGTCGTTGTCCATGTATCGCGGAGCCTGGCCCAGCAGTTTCAGGCCTGCCTCGCGCATCTGTTCGCCGGCCTGGCGGCGTTCCTCTTCGCTGATCTTTCCGTCGCCGTCGCGATCCATCATCCGGTCGCGAAGCTGCTGGCCGACGTTCATGATCTTCTTCCCGTACTCCTCGGCCTCGGCCAGTTCCTTCTCGTCCAGCCGCCCGTCGCCGTCGCCGTCGAAATCGCGCAGGCCCCACTGGAGGGCCGCAGCTTCCATGTTCGTGCGGGCCTGCTCGGCGAGGGCCTCGCGTTCGGACCCGACGATCCTGCCGTCACCGTCGGCATCGAACTTGCGGATGGTCTCCTCACGCCGGCGCTCCCGGGTCCGGTCGACTCGGGCCTGGCGCTCGGCGTCGCTCTCGCCGGGGCGGCGAGCGAACATGCCGCCTCCGCCTCGCCCCTCGCCCGACTCGCCGCCGCGCCCCTCTCGGCCCGCCGGCGCGTCCGGCGGGGGCTTGATGTCGTCGTAGCGGGTGATGGGTTCGCTCGGACCGAACGGCGCGGCCTCGGCGCGATGTTCCTGCTCGCGACGGGCCCGATACTCTTCGAGGGCGGCGCGGCGCTCGGTCTCATTCAGCTTGCCATCGCCGTCCTTGTCGTGACGCTTGATCATCTCGGCGCGGCGCTGTTCCCAATTGTCGGACCCCGGACCGGCATCGCGGCCGCTCGGGCCCGCAGCCAGACGCCTCTCCAGGCCCGGCACCTTGCCGGCGGCCAGGCTCTTGTTGGCCGCCTCGCGCTCCGCCCCGGTCAGACGCCCGTCCTTGTTCTCGTCGAACGCGTCGAGGACCAGGCGGCGGACCTCCCGGCGATAGGCGTCCACCTCGAACCAGTCCAGGGTCTTGTTGTTGTTCTTGTCGAACTGGATCATCCGCTCCCATTTGTCGAAAACGGCCGCCAGGCCCGCCCTACCCCGCGAGGCGGCGAACTCCTCCGCCGTCAGTTCGTTGTCCACCCCCGCGGCGGTAAAGAACAGGTTTCGTTGAGCGGTCGGGTCGTAGGGGTCCACCCGCCCGGCGCAGTGATCCACGGCGGCTGGCGCAGACGACTCCTGCGCCTGGCCCCGCAGCGCGCCAGCCGCAACGATCAGCAGCACAACCACGAGTTGCGTCCTTTTCATGTCTGCACTCCTCTGGCCCGGCCAATACGGTCCACCTCGTCTCCTGTAACCGCTGGGGCCTGCTCAAGAGTATACACGTCTGAAAGGGCGCCGGTTACATGTGATTTCCCGGGCCCTGCACCGGCAATGGGCTCACGCGTCTGTTCCGTCTCGACCGATTAGGATATTGCTGTCTGACCGCGCCGCGAAAAGGGGCCTCTCCGCGGTTGGCGGCAACAATATAGTTGTAGAGGCGGCGTTAAGCCGTGCAGCGGCCGGTGAGGGTAAACCGGAGGGCGCGTGGGCTGCGGATCTGTGACCGGAGACGTGCAAGTTCAGCCAATATAGCGACTTGCAGGATAGACATGAGTATTGCCGAAGAACTGTTGGATCGCGGAATGATCACGGCGGAGCAGTTCGCCGAGGCCATGACTCTACACAAGAGCGAGGGGCTTCGTGTGGACCGGGCCCTGGTGAAGCTTGGCTGCCTGAGCGAGGATGCCCTGCTTCGGATCATGAGCGAGCAGTTGTCCATCCCCATGGTCGACCTGAGCAAGGTGAGCGTCGACGTGGAGATTCTCAAGAACCTCCCGGCCAAGCTGGTCTACCGCAAGCGCCTTGTGCCGGTCAGCCAGCACAACGGCTCGCTCACCGTCGCCACCAGCGACCCCTTCGACCTCTACGCTTTCGACGAGCTTCGCCTTCTGACGGGACTTGAGATCCGCCCCGTGCTGGCCAGTGAGGATGACATCAGCAAGATCATCAAGGCCAACTACGGCGTCGGCGGCGACACCATCGACGAGATGATGATGTCCACCGACGACCTGGAAGTCATCAAGGACAGCAACGGGGACACCGAGGACCTCCTGGAGATGGCCCAGGAGGCCAGCGTCATCAAGCTGGTCAACGAGATCTTCCTGGAGGCCCTCAACGAGCGGGCCAGCGACATCCACATCGAGCCCTACGAGAAGGACCTCAAGATTCGCTACCGCATCGACGGCGTCCTCCATGATGCCTCGGTCCCCCCCCAGATCCGGCGATTCCAGGCCGCCATCATCAGCCGCATCAAGATCATGGCCTCCCTTAACATCGCCGAGAAACGCCTCCCCCAGGACGGGCGCATCAAGCTTCAGGCCGGCGGTCGCCAGATCGATATCCGCGTCAGCGTCATCCCGATGCTCTTCGGCGAGGGGATCGTGATGCGCTTGCTGGACAAGGCCAACGTCCTGTTCACCCTGCCGCAACTGGGCATGGACGAGACCACATTCGGCACGTTCAAGGAACTGATCGACCGCCCGCACGGTATCATCCTGGTCACCGGCCCGACCGGCAGCGGCAAGACCACCACCCTGTACGCCGCCCTCCAGGCGATCGTCAGCCCCGAGATCAAGGTTCTCACCGTCGAAGACCCCGTCGAGTACAACCTCGAGGGCGTCAATCAGATTCAGGTCCACCCGAAGATCAACATGACCTTCGCCGCCGGGCTGCGGGCCATCCTCCGCCACGACCCCGACGTGGTCATGATCGGCGAAATCCGCGATTCCGAAACCGCCGAGGCCGCCATCCAGGCCTCCCTTACCGGGCACCTGGTGTTATCCACCTTGCACACCAACGACGCCTGCTCGGCCGCCACCCGCCTGCTGGACATGGGCATCGAGCCGTTCCTGGTCTCCAGCACGCTGATGGCCGCCATGGCCCAGCGACTGGTGAGGACCATTTGCTCCGAGTGCAAGGAAGCCTACAAAGCCGACCGCGAGAACCTGCCCGCCGACTTCACGCCTCCCGACGACCTCAAGCTCTACCGCGGGGCCGGCTGCCGAAAATGTCGCGGCACCGGCTATCACGGACGAACGGGGGTCTACGAAATGATGCTGGTCAACGAGCCGATCCGCCAGCTCATCATGGCGCGCCGCACCGCCGGCGAGATCGTCCGGGAAGCCAGGAAGATCGGGCTGCGATTGCTGCGGGAGGACGGCTGGGACAAGGTTCGCCATGGGATTACCACCCCGGAAGAGGTTACGCGAAACACCAGCTTCGCGTAGCAGAGCGCCGGCGGTCTTGCGTTGGTAACTGGAAGTTGGCAGCCTGGAGCGGTAGACAACCTCCGCGAACCTGCCTTGCGGGCCAAGCAGCCTGTGGGGCGTGAGGGACGGTTGGATCGCTCGCATGGATTGGTTGACCCGCCTCTTGCCTTCGGCGGGCCCGAGGCCGCGAGGGGCCAAGAGACCGACGGACAGCGATCGACAGTCGAAGACCGAACATGAGTCGCTCCTACGAGTATGTCGCCCGGAACACGGCCGGGGAAGAAGTCGCCGGCATGATGCAGGCCGACAGCGAGGCGGCCGTTGCCCGCACGCTCAACGAGCGTCAACTCTTTCCGGTCCGCGTAAGCGAGCAGGCTGACGCCGGCCAGTCCACCCGGCGCCGCAGGGGCAAGATCGCTCTGCGCCATGTCGGGGCGTTCTATGGGCAACTCAGCGACCTGCTCCAGGCCGGCGTGCCCATGATGCGGGCCCTGGACACCCTAGTCCGCTCATCGGTCAACCCCGTGTTCACGCCGATCATGCAGAAGGTTCGCGATGAGGTGTCGGCGGGCAAGACGCTGGCCGACGCGATGGCGGAGCATCCCGAGGCCTTCACCTCGCTCCATACCGCCATGATCCGCGCCGGCGAGGCTGCGGGTTTCCTGGAAGACGTGCTGGCCAACCTGGCCCAGTTCATCGAGCGCGTGGACGACCTCCGCAGCCGTGTCCGCGGGGCCATGATCTACCCCATGATGCTCACGATTTTCGGGCTGGCGGCCATGGTGTTCATCCTCATTGTCCTGGTACCCCAGTTCAAGCCGGTCTTTAAGAACATGCCCCTGCCTCTGCCCACTCTGGCGCTGTTTGGCCTGAGCGACCTGCTGGTCCAGTACTGGCATGTGGCGGGCGCCATGGCGCTACTGGGCCTGCTGGGGCTGCAGTTCGCACTCTCCAGTTCCTGGGGCAAGCAAAAGTGGGAGCGATGGCGCCTCAAGCTGCCCCTGCTGGGCCGCGTGACCACCATGGTCAGCATCACCCGGTTCTGCCGCATCCTGGGCACCATGCTGGCCAACGGTGTGCCCATCATCCAGGCCCTGAACATCTCCAAGGACGCCACCGGCTGCACGGTCCTGGCCGGCCATATCGAAAAGGCCACCGACAACGTCCGCGCGGGCGAACCCCTGGCCCATCCGCTCAAAGAGAGCGGACTCTTCCCAGCCGAGATCATCGAGATGATCGCCGTCGCCGAGGAGTCCAACCAACTCGACAAGGTTCTTGTCCAGATCGCCGATACCGTTGAACGCAGGACCAACCGCCAGGTAGACGTGGCCGTCCGCCTGGTCGAACCGCTCATCCTGGCCCTGATCGCAGGGGCCATCGGGTTCATGGCCGTCGGGCTTTATTACCCGATCTTCAACATGGCCAAGACGTTGCGCTAGCCGCCCAGGGGCGAGAGAGGGTTTCGATGGAATTTCACGCCGACGCGCCAAGCAATTCGCCGCAGCAGCGTTAACCATATAACAGAAGTTGGGCGGCACCGAGGCCGCCGGACGCGAGACAGGAGAAAGGAACACAATGATTGCGTCGCGAACAACTGGAAGAGGCTTTACGCTGGTCGAGGTGCTGCTGGTCATCGTGATCATTGCCATGCTGGCTGGCGTGGCGATCGTGGCCTTCCCGGGCATTCTCAGCGGGGCCAAGGAAGATACCACGCGCCAGAAGCTCAAGGCCGTCGCCAACGTCCTGGACACGTACAACCTCCACATGGGGCACTACCCCACCGAAGAAGAGGGCGGTCTCAAGGCGCTGACGGTCAAGCCCGAGGTGGATGAGAAAGCCGCCGAGAAGTGGCGGGGGCCTTATCTTACCGAAGACCCCGTGGACGCCTGGGGCAATGAGTTCGTCTACATGCCCACGGCCCCCGAGACCTCCGGAGAGAAGACCGGCCCGGCCTACACCCTTTTCTCCAAGGGCCCCGACGGGCAGGAAAACACCGAGGATGATGTGTCGGCCCAACCCAAGAGCGAAGACTACGAGAAGTAGCCTCGCAACGGCTGGCAATAGACAGGAGCGGCGCCGGACGCGTCTGCAGGCTTCGGCGCCGTCTCTTTGCGCTGCGCACCGGGGCCGAGGCGGCTTCACGCTCATAGAGACCTTCGTCACCCTTGTCCTGCTGAGCCTGCTGGGCGGACTGGTTATCGTCAACTTCCATTCCTGGCGGCGGGGCTACAACCTGGAGGAAGGCGCCCTCCAGGTGGAGACGCTTCTGCGCCTGACGCGAGCCGAGGCTGCACGCGTGGGCCTTCGCTTCCGCCTGCAGGCCGACGAGGAGACCGGCACACTCCAGGTCCTCTACGAGCCCAAGCCTCTGGAAGAACCCGGGACCTTCGTCCCCTATCGCGACGCTTCGTGGGTCACCTACACCCCCGAGGCGATGGTCCTCGTCAAACGTATCCGCCTGAGCGGCCCGGCGGCCTTCCGCACCATGAGTATTCAGCAGATCGAGGGCGGCGAGCAGAGCGAGTTCGAGCCGATCACGCTCTACCCCGACGGCTCGTGTGACTCGGCCCTGATTGAGTTGGCCGACACGGAAGAACTCGAAGACGATCCGACACAAGCCCATCGCGCCTTGCTGATCCTGGACGGCGTGCACTGCGTGATCAATCCGCATTACATCACGCCGTCCCAATACGAAGAGTACAAGACGACCCCGTTCAACCCGGAGAATCCCAAGGCGGTCATCCCCCCGCCCCCAGAGGAAGAGGGCGAGGACCCGTACGCCCCGCCGCCGGAACCGCCCCCGCCGGGCAAGATCATCAACAAACCCTCCGGCAACGGAAAGAACCCCAGCCTCATGGGGTAGTCGCAGGCATGCCGCACTCCCTGGACCGCAGACCCATGCAGCAACCGGCAAGAAAGGAATCGCACAAGTCCGATGGCTCCCCTGGCTGACAGCTTCGGTGCCTGGTCGGCGAGTCGGCGCGGCGGCATCCTGTTGGAGGTCGTCCTGGCGATGGTGCTGTTCTTCTCGGCCGGGGCGGTCATTCTGGCCGGGCTGGGCAGCGCCGTGCGCGGCATGGAGCAGCTTCGCCTGGACGCCCAGGCGGCCGACCTGGCTGTCACGCTGCTTTCGCGCCTGCAGATCGGCGACCTGGAACTGACCGACGCCGGGCCCACCGAGTTCGAACCCATTGAGGGCCCCGAGCAGGAACTGGAAGGCTGGACGTGGCAGGTGATCACCACCGAGATGCAGGACACCATCGATGCCGGCGGGCCCACGGGCAAACTCGTCCAGGTGATCGTGAAGAACGAACAGAAAGGATACTCCTACCGCCTTTCGCAGTGGTTGGCCACCGATGAGTCGGGCCAGGTGGTGACCGCCGCGACCCAACCCGCCGCCAGCGCCAGCGAGGAGGACCTGCCATGAAGCGGGGCGGCTTCACACTCTTCGAGGCCCTGTTGGCCATTGGATTGTCCATCGGCATCGTCGGCGGGACGATGGCCCTGTACCAGCAGGCCGTCATGATCCGCCAACGCATCAGCGAGGACCTCGAGGTCCTGACGGCCGAGCGGATCATCATGGACCGCATGACGCAAGAGATGCGTGCCGCGATCGTCTACCCGTTCCTTGGCTTTGGCCTGGAAGGCCAGGCCGACAGCATCACGTTCATGACCGCGACCGTCCCGGGCCCGGCTGCCTGGGCGGTTCGATCAGGATCCGAAGACCCCGTCCCACCGGAGACGGACCTGCAACTGGTGACGTATCGCATGCGAACGTACGAGGATGACTACGGCATGCTCCAGGTCGCGGGGATCGAGCGAAGCTGCCAGCGGATCCTGTCCTCCCCCACCGCCCAGGAAGGGGCCGACGTGTCCACCGTCCTGCTGACCCCCTACATTCAGCACATGCAGTTCGCCTTCTTTGACGGATCAGGCTGGACCAACATCTGGCAGGACAAGGGGCTCCCCCTGGCCGTCGAGGTGACGATGGGTTTCCCGCCCCTGCCCGAAGAGGTCGAGGCCCAGGATTATCCCTACCCGGTCTTTCGGCGCATGATCTACCTGCCCGGCGCGACCACCTCGCTCCAGGGCCCGCTCATCCGCGGGCTGGGCGGACGGAGAGGAGGGGGACGATGATGATTGCTGATTACGGATCGCGGATTGCCGATTGCAGACGATTGACGATTGTCGATTGTCGATTCTCGACTCGTCCTCGGTGTCCCAGCGTCCAGTCGCGAGTTGGGAATCGAAGATCGCATACGGAGAATTCCGCAGTCCGTGATCCGCAGTCCGCAATGGCGAAGGGCACGATCCTGGTGGCGGTGCTCGTCGTGACGGCCCTGGCGTCGATGGTGGCGGTGACGGCAATGTACCGCATGCACAGCGAAAGCGCCGCTTGCGCCGCCAGCACCCTCAACGAGCAGGCGCACGCCGCGGCCATGAGCGGCATCGCCCGCGTGACCGCACTGCTGCGCGTCGTTCGCGAGAGCGGGATCGATCTGTACGACAACCCCGGCCTGCTTCGCACCCAACTCGTCTGCGACGACGGCATTAACAAGTGGTACTTCACCATCTACGCGGGGGTTGACGCCCCGGGCTTCGGCGGCTCGACATTCGACTCCGCCGGGGACGCCAAGGTCCGCTACGGCGTGATCGACGAGTCCGCCAAGATCAACATCAACTTCGCCACGCCCGAGTCGCTGCTGGCCCTGCCCGGCATGAACGAGGAACTGGCCGACTGCCTTGTCGACTTCCGCGACCGCGACAACGAACCCCTGCCTAACGGCGCCGAGCAGGAATACTACGACCAACTCCCCCGTCCTTACAAAGCCAAGAACGGGTTCTTCTTCACCCTGGAAGAGACGCTGCTGGTCAAGGGCTTCAACGGATCGATCCTGTACGGCGAAGACGCCAACCTCAACGGGATGCTCGAGCCGAACGAGGACGACGGGGACGCGACCTTCCCGGCCGACGACTCGGACGGGCAACTCAATCCCGGCCTGCGCGGGCTGGCCACCACGCTGACCTACGAACCCGACGTCGACAACGAGGGCCAGGCCCGCACCAACCTCAATACGGCCGTCCGCTCCGTCGAGGGCCTCGACCCGCGCACAACGGCGTTCATCCAGGCGTACCTGGCCGACAAGAACGTCTTCACGCATCCGAGTCAACTGCTGAACATGGAGTACCGTCTGAAAGCGGACCAGCCGACCAAGGCCGGCCAAACGGGCCGAAAGGCCGGCGAGGTCATCTACTCCTACGTAGACGCCTCGACGCTGCCGCTGGTGCTGGATCGCCTGACAACCAATCCTTCCAAGATGCCCCTTTTCGGGCTGCTCAACGTGAACAGCGCACCGGCGGGCGCGCTAGCCGCCGTGCCGGGCATGGACGCCGACCTGGCGCGGCGGATCGTGGACGCTCGGGCTTCCATCGCCCCCGAAGCCCGCGCCACGACGGCGTGGCTGTTCACCGAGGGACTGATGGATGCCGATCGCTTCAAGCAGGTCGCCCCCCGGCTGACCGCACGCACCTTCCAGTACCGCGTCCAATGCGTGGGCTTCGGCTGGCCTTGCGGGCGGTATCGGGTCATCGAGGCCGTGGTGGACCTGGCCGGCGGGACGCCGAGACTGCTGTACATGCGCGACCTGACGCGCATGGGAGTCCCCCTGCCGCTGAACGTGGACTCGGGCGAAGGATGATCGCGGATGCAGGAGACACAAGCGAAGAAAGGCCCGGCGCAGCAGGCGGCGGAGCGACGCAGTTCAGATGGCACATGGGAGCCCTTGCTGCTTTGCGGAACCGCCCCGAGGCGATTGTGTCTCTTTGAGGCCCTAAGACGTCGAATTTCCTTCCCGGTCCTGCGTTTAACTTGAACAGGATGCGCATGGACGCTGGAGATCGAGAATGTCGGTTCTGTCGGGCGTGAAAAAGCTGGTGTCCGGTTTGCCGAGGCGGTTCACCGCGGTGGACTTCGACTCGCGCCAGATGCGCATCGTCCACGCCGAGCACGTGGGTGGGCGCATGCGGGTGCTCAAGCTGCATCAACTGGCCATGCCGCCGGAAACGGACCTGTCCAACGCCCAGTTGGTCGGACAGGTCCTGGGCAAGGGCATCCGCGATCTGGGGCTGTCCGGAACGGGCGTGCTGATGAATGTGCCCCGCGGACAGGCGGTGCTCAAGCCCCTCACGCTCCCCGCGCAGACTCCGCGACAGGAACTGCCAGCCATGGTCCAGTTCCAGATGGAGAAGGAACTCCCCTTCCGCCCCGAGGAAGCGGTTATCGACTTCACCATGGCTGAGCATTTCGACGCGGTCGCCAGCGCCGAACTCAGCGCCGCCGGCGCGGGCGTCAGCCTGTTGGTGTCGGCGGTGCGCCTGCCTGTCGTCGACTACTATCGCCGCGTCGCCGAAGCCGCGGGAGTCAAGCTCGCTCGCCTGGGGCTGAGACCCTACGCCAGCATTCAGTGCGTCGATGCCTGCACCCTGCGGGCGGAGAGCGAGACGGTCGCCATCGTCCACGTCACCCCGGACGAGACGGAGATCAACGTCCTCCTGGGCGGGGGCCTGACGTTCAGCCGCTCGGCCGTCGTCACCGTCCTGCCCCCCAAGACCGGCAGCGACCCGGCGGTCAAGGAGACCGTAGACGCTCTGGCCACCGAGGTCGCCCGGAGCCTCCAGAGCTACCAGGCTGTCCAGGGCGGCAAGAAGGTCGACGCCATCCTCGTCGCCGGCGGGACGGGCATCGAGTCGCGGCTGGCCAGCCACCTGGCGCAGCGCCTGCTGACCAAGTGCGAGATATTCCACCCCGGCCCGGCCCTCGGCGTGCACAGCGATGCGCCGGAGACCTCCGCCTTCATTGCGGCCCTTGGGCTGGCCGTCGGGCACTGCAGCAAGATCCTGCCTTTCGACTTCCTCGCCCCCAAGCGCCCCGTGGTCCGGCGCGATCTCAAGAAGATCCGCCGCATCGCCGCCCTGGCGATGGCCGGCGTTGTCCTCCTGGGCGCCGGCATCGCCTTCACCGCTCACCTCCAGGCCAAGCGGACCGTCCTGCAGAACCTTCGCAACAAGGTTGCCTCCGCACAGAAGGAGAACAAGGACGTCAAGGCCCTGCAGAAGCGGGTGAAGGCTTTCGACACGTGGCTGTCCGACAGCCGCAACTGGCTCGATCACTGGACCTATCTCAGTTGTCTCTTCCCGCCCTGCCAAGACGCTTATATCTCCGACTTCCGCGTCAACCGCAGCGATGGCTCGATCAGCTTCATCGTCAAGGCCCGTGAGGCCGAAATCATCACCGACCTCGGAAAACGCCTCACCGAAGCCGGCTACGAGTTCCGCGCCGGGCGCGAGACCGCCACCGAGCAGGACCGTTACGGGTACCTCCACGCCGCCGACATGAAGGTGATCCTCCCGCCGAACCTGGAGATGAACCTGGCCAACATGGAGAAGCCCAAGCGCCCGGTCGACGACTCTTCCCTGGAGGACTTTCTCCGGCCCGGCTACAAGCCTGTGGGTTCGCCGAACCTGCGTCCGCCTGAAGGCTCCCCCCCCTCCGCCTCCGGCCCGGCGCCCTCGTCGTTGCCATCGTCACCGGAAGCGCCCGAGGCGCCCGCAGCTCCGACGGCGGCATCGCCTCCTCCTCAGCCCGCCGACGGATACATCGGAACCGACGGCAAGACCTACACGGGCCGGCTCGCCGTCGACCGCAAGCAGCACGAGAAGACGACGGAGCTGTATTGGCAGAAGAAGGTGCGAGACCGCGAGAGAGAGAGCCAGCGAGAGGTCGAGAAGAAACGCGAGTTGGAGAAGGCGCGCGAGCGGGAACGCGAACGACGCTCCAGCCGCCGGGGGGACGGCAATGAATAAGCGCGAGAAGACGATGGCTGGCCTGACCGCCGCCATGGCGGGGATCTTCCTGGGTTTCCTGACGATCAACGGCTTCGTGCTCAAACCGCTGCAGAAGATGGATGTCGACGCCCAGAAGCTCAGCGGGCAACTGGCGAGCTTGCAGCGAGAGAATGCAGCCCGCAAGAGCCTCGAGCCGCGTCTCAAGGAGTTGGTGTCGCGCTGCTTCGGCGGCGACGAACTCAAGGCGGGCGAGGAACTGCGGGCCCGGCTGGTGACGCTGATGGACCAGGCGGGGCTGTCCACCGAGAAGCGTCTGCTGAACCCGGTCACCGGACAGTCGGTCAGTGGCGCGTACAAGGAGATCGGACGGCGGGTACAGGTCAGCGGGAAGCTCGGCAACGCCGTCGACTTCCTCTATTTGCTCAATGCAGAGCCGCACCTGCACCGCCTGGACTCGCTCAGCCTCACACCCGCCCAGGGAGGCACCGTGGAGTTGAACCTGACCTACTCCACGCTCGTGCCAGCGGAGGGCTTGCCAGCCTCCAAGGACATCAAGCCGCTTCCCACGCAGCCCGCGCCCAACCTGCGAGAAGGCGAGCGGACACTGTACGATCCGATCGCGTCGCGAGATCTTCTGCGCCCGTACATCAAGCGCCCCCCGCCGCCTCCCCCGGTGCCGCAGCCCGTGCCCGCTGTTGCACGCCGCCATGATCCGCCCCCACCGCCTCCCCCGCCGCCAAAGACCAGCAGCGAGGGACGCTATCGCCTGGTCCTCATGCCGATGGCGCCGGGAGAGCCGTTCTCCGTGCTGGACCAGAGCACGCGCCAGACCTACTCCTACAACATCGGGCAGTTCCTGGGCGGCGGAAAGGTCGTCATGGTCGACTTCCGCCCCTGTCCCCTCCCGGACGACCCCGACACGATCTCGCCCAGCAGGCTCATTCTCCAGATCGGCGACGCCTACTGGGCCGTCGAGTATGGACAGACCCTCTCGGCCAAGCGACAATTGCGGAAGGATGAATTGCCTCCTGAATTGTCTGGCGCCGCAGCAGCGCCGGCCAGTCAACCGGCCTCGCCCGCCTCCTGAGCCGGAGGCGGAGCAAGGTCTTACAACCGATGCATCAACGCACACCGCCCCAGGAGGGGGCGAGTGCCCCAGGAGAGGCGGCTACAAGCTCCCCAGGCTGCAATCCAAGCCCCCGTATCCTGTGGAACAGCGGGCCCCCGACGCGGTGCAAAATGCGGCAGTCCGGGCGTATGACTGCCCGATTCCTGCGTTAGACATGAGACGAACGAACTCAAGCCTTCTTACGTGTGTAAGGCTTCAGGAGATCAGACGATGCGAACTAACTGGATACTGGCTTTCGCGGTTATCTCCGCCCTTGCCGTGGCCCTGA